>Ga0222426_100201_pt1 | contig 65577 bp, 51 predicted proteins | sample 2B50Ametagenome_FD_180087 | JGI IMG/M metagenome (GOLD analysis project Ga0222426, IMG submission 180087) | Enriched microbial communities from leaf-cutter ant dump, University of Wisconsin, Madison, United States - 2B50A (version 2) | ecosystem: Environmental > Terrestrial > Nest > Insects nest...
GACAAGCCATATTAATATCCCTGCAGAATCCAGTGTTTCGGATCTCGTCCTTACACCTCGTCTCGGTGTAAATTATGCACTCAGCACAAACACCTCAATTTATGCATTATATGATCATACCTTTACGCCACAGAGTGGTTTGAGCGCCGATGGGAAAACATTTGATCCACTATGGGGGAAAAATTATGAAATTGGTTTAAAAAAAGACTGGTGGGATGGCAAATGGAACAGTACCCTATCCCTTTATCATATTACCCGCGACAATATTTTGGTGACCGACCCTTCGACAAACCTGCAATCACAAATTGGGCAGACCAAATCCAAAGGAATTGAGTTTGACCTCAAGGGTGAAATTATCAAGGGATTGAATGCCGTCATTAATTATGCGTATACGAATAGTTATATTTCCGCCGATGCCAATACAACATTGATCGGTAAGGCTACTCCTTATCGTGTACGGCATATACAAAACACTTGGCTAAATTATCGGCTTCCTTTTAAGAAACTGACTGGACTGAGTGTTTCGACAGGCTACCAATACCAAGCTGGTAGGGCAGGCCGATATCCGCAAGATGAAATTCCTTCCATTGCAGCGCTCTTTCGCCTGGATGCTGGTCTAGGTTGGACAAATGGCAAAATCGCAATCAATGGTCTTATCAATAACCTGACAAACCGATTCAATTATGGTAGTGCCTGGACAAGGCCAATAGGGCTCTACGCCTATGTGCCCTATTCCCCGCGCGAGTTCAGACTGAACGTATCTTATAATTTCTAACCATGAAAACGATAACGAAGTGGGCATTCCGTTGGCATGGATGGCTGGGACTAAGTTCGGGGCTATTCTTTCTAATCTTGGGTATTACGGGGTCATTGTTGCTATTCCGACACGATTTAGATAGAGCTCTCAATCCAGATATCTATCATAGGCCCGACAGCGGGCTAATGATCTCTGCAGACAGCGCCTATAGAATCGTCGCAGAAGCTTCTCCGGGTTTCGAGAAAATTGTCCTGCACGACTTTCCGCTATCATCGGAAGAACCTTATGAATTTATGCTTTATCGAAAGACCAAAAGTCCTTACAATAATCATTTGAGTTTTGCTTTTGTAGACTCACATCGGGGTATAATACTGCGCCAAGGCAATTACGAGGACCTTGGCGGTTCATTTATTAGATGGATATATGCCATGCATTACAGTTTTTTACTCGGTCGCATCGGACAGGCTATCTGCGCCATAGTCGGCATACTTCTCTTATTGACTATAGTTTCGGGCCTGGTTGTCTATCGGAAATATATAAGGAAAGTTATTTTATTTCAGGTTCCACTGTACAAGCAGGGACGACGATTATACTCCTCCTTGCATCGGGTAGTGGGGGTTTGGTCGGCCTTGATCAATATAGTTTTACTGATAACAGGTGTATGGATGAATATTCCCGTTTTCCAGCCCCTTTTTTCTGACCACCAAACCATGGAACAAAAACAGGGTTCGTTCACGGCAAAACCAAATTTAGATAAACTACTGGACTACTGCAAAGTAGCTGCTCCGGGATTTGAACCCATTGCGATAAATATTCCAAAAGATGACAAATCTCCTATTTTGGTCCGTGGTCACCTGTCAAGTACCACATTCTTTTTGTTTGGTGGAAAGGCGAGCAATTTTGCTTTCGACCCTGTTCATGCAACCTTTATGAAACAATTTGATATTGAAAAGGCAGATTTTTCAAAAAAAATTTCTTGGGCAATTTATCAATTGCATATTGGCGGGTTTGGTGGTTACCTCGTAAAGTTTATCTATGCTTTAATCGGATTGACACCAGCATTACTTGCTCTGACAGGTACCTATCTATGGTATAAACGTAATTGGTAAATTCCACTGTATGCGATTCACAACCCAAATTCACTTGAAATTTATGTGGAAAGGGTAGTCAATCTTTCAGCATTGGTCTATAAAATGTATTTCAATATAGATATTTAGAAAATAGACGAAGATTAAGGGAAAACTACGCTCTTTCAATCCCTAAATCCAATCCTTCCCTAAGCAAAGAAGGTGACCTTTTTGGGCCACCTCCTTCTTAATCAGCACATATAACTATTATTTTTTTAGCATACCTACACCTGTGATATCTTTAATACCGGTAAGTTTAAGTCCACGTTTAGCCGTGTAATTATCCGCATCGATCACGTATAAGTAGGATATTGATGATTGTCCTTCCTGCATTGGTAAGTAAGATTTGCCATCTGTCGTAAAGAGCGGGAATCCATAACCTGGATCGGTAATTTTAGTGTCTACACCCGAAATCCATTTGAATTCCTTTTTAACAACATCTGCAATGGCCAGTTTCACACCACTAGCTTCGGCTTGTTTCGCGTCCCGTGGCACCATCACCAACACAAACTTATTGTCTTTAATAAAGAAACCGGCACGAATTCGCATGTTAGCAACCGCTTCAACATCCCAATAATAATCCTTATCAAAAGCATCATTTTTAATTTTCAGAAATGCAGAGTGGTTATTACTAGACTCCACATCACCATTTGAAAAAGCATAAATATCGCCCGTAGAAACCTGTCCCAATCCAATGGTATTATAATATTGTCCAATAAAAGGCATGCGTTTGTCTTCGATTGTTTTCTCAAACTTTAGGTTCTTATCAAAAATTGCCACGAAAGCATGGTCCTTATAGTCAGCTTTATCCTGAACGCCGGTTCCACCATATGCCGGAGAAAGTGGTGCATAAATTTTATCTCCAAATTCAAACATCGCGTAGGGCCATCCAAAATAATTATCAACATGCTTACCATCTACATAAATCAGTTTCTGATCTACTTCCAAGGTCTTGTCAACACGGTTATCAGCAATATTTACCCAATAGGCTGTACCAGGTGTGGTCAACGAACGCCCGATATTATAGGCGATAAGGTGATCCTGAGCTTTGAAAGGTAAAAATACATTGACTGATTTGATATTAAATGCGCCTGTCTTTTTCAATAAATTGTCTGTACCCAACTGAAACACTTCGGCGTTACCAGGATCACCCCGATTATATTTAAATGTTACAGCCTTATTGTTCAATGCATACATTGTACCACCTGCTGTCTCATACCCATTTCCTTTGACTGTGATTTCTCCCTCATCGAGACGATCTGCAAGGAAAAGATATTGTTTGGATTCTTCTGCTGTTGCAGACATCCCCGCAATGACATATTTTTTTGAGCTGCTATCATCTGGAGGAGTTCCTCCGCCATTAACATTGTCCTTACTACAGGCTCCTAAGCCCAATAATGAAAAGGTAGCTAACTGAATTAATAATCTATTGATTCTCATAAAACACTATTTTGATTAAACATTAATATTTCATTTTATAATTTTGACCGTACTTACATGTTAAATAGGAAATACCTGAATTTTGCATTAAATGAACGGCTTGGTTTCTGCAATTTGAAGTGATCATACAGCAATTCATCAGTCAGGTTCATGCATTCCAACGTCAGGTTATATTTTCCTCCTTTAAAGCTGTAAATCATATTTGCGTTGTGATTCCATTGTGTTGGTATCGTGATTTTAGTGCTTGCGTTTCCAAGGCTCGGCCAGCCTTCATAATACTCGTGCGTATAATAAAGTTGGTATCCAAAGGTGAGGGATCCATCTCCACCAAAAGGTTTGTTAAAGGTGTAAGAGGCATCCATATTGCCAAAAAGGTAAGGCATATTGGGCAGCCTGTCCTTATAGACGATACTCACCATATCTTCTTGTCCGCCTTCATATTTGGTTTGATTGATGAGATTTTGATAGCTCATATTTACACCAACATTGAACACATTTTTATATCTATACCGTATTGTGGCTTCCGCCCCTTTGTTGTTAACATCACGTAGATTGACTGTACGGGCGCGGGTAGAATTCATACTGCGCTTGAGTTCTGTACGTATGAAATCTCTCGAATATCGATAGAGCGCCGCCACATCAAACGTCAAGAAATGAATATCATTAAAGGATGGGCTGTAGATCATCCCAAGGTTCAAATTGTCGCTATTCTCAGGCCTCAAACTCACATTTTGATCCAAAGCGTCCATATTGCCGAATAACTCACCGCTTGTAGGTACCCGTATTCCATGCTCGTAAGATCCTCTAATCTGCAATTTTGGCTGAATAAAATAGGTAGTTGCGAAGCCATAACCTTGCGTCGTAAAAATATTTTGCATCCAACCATAATCCTGATGGGAAGGATTATCGACATCATTGACCACACCGAAGGCTTTACTGTGCTGTGAATATAATTTGCCAAATGCCGATACATTTCCCTTTTTGGAATAATCAAATCGGTAAGAGAGGCCCAAAACATTTTTTTGCAACGAACTCGGGCGCTTATCAAAAAAAGGATCGGAATCATTTAAAAGATTTTTGCTAACACGTCTAAAAATCGTGTAGCTGTTATTGAGAACCAACGAATGCTTCGGGTTGATTCGGTAACTCAGATTGGCGGTAAAAACCCCGTCATTGTTTCTGTAGCGGGAGTTCATGCGATCGCGTTCACCCTGACTGGTTTTAGGATTAATCACCTGCCCCAACCAATTGTACCTTCTACTCGCTGTGTCTATGGTTTGATCATGCCCTAGATTAAAATTTCCTCTGAGATTTAGATCGAGTCCTTTAAGACCCAGATTGCGTTTCAGATATTTCATGGAAGGCAAAATTGTCAAACCTTTGGATTCCCGCTCACCGTATACATCTTCCATAGTAGCTCCATTTTGAAGATCCTTTGCATACTCTCCGAGGTCTATTCCGACTAAAAACTGATCTGCCCAGGTCTTATTACGCACGCCAGCACCCAATGTCAGCATCTCATTACGGTAGCGGTCATGAAACCGGCGGGTTCGCACCATTTCCAATTGTCCACTGGCATCAATTGTACTTTCGGTTTCCACCCAATAATTGTTCTTTGAATAATTCTGAAACGCGTTCACCAAAAATTGAAAGCCTTTTTTTGTATTTATTGCGGCATTTACAGATGTTTTGTGTGTGTTGAACGAACCATAGGAATAGGAAGCATCAACATAGCTTGTCTTCCCCGAATTTGTCACAATATTGATCGCTCCTCCCAACGCATCTGAGCCTAATTCTACGGGCACTACCCCTTTATAGACTTCAATCCTTTCGGCGAGATTGATCGGTATATTATTGATTCGAAATGCATTCCCCATATTTTCCATCGGGATGCCGTCAATAAAAAACTTGACCTGATTTCCACTGAATCCATTCAACATAAATTCCATGTTGGAGCCAAGGCCTCCGCTTTCACGAACCCGAATACCAGGCACATTATTTAAAGCTGTAGCTATATTAAGGGTGGTGTTGTGTAATTTCTTTGCATCAATCACCGAAACCTGATAAGCCTGTTCCCTCGCCTGCTGCAGTTCGGTCTTTCCAGAAACATTGACTTCATCCAGGGAGTTATCTGCAGCTTCCAACTGGATACGGAGATTTTGATCCTGTACCTCGCCGATTTTAAAAGCGAAGTGATAAGTTTTATAGCCCAAAGCAGTCACTTTAAGCGTATAACTTCCCGATTTCAAATGTGAAAAGTAAAACTTCCCCTCATTGTCTGCGTGCTGAGATTGCCTACCCGGTCCTAAAAACACGGAAGCATTGGGAATACGCTCACCGGTTGTATTCGTTATTGTACCTCCTAGCCTAAAGGATTGCCCAAAGAGCGTATGGCCTGACGTACAAAGGAGAAATATCGTAAAAAATGCAAAATGAATATGCCTTAGGTATGCTATGCTGTTTTTGTGGATTGTCTTTTCCATGGAATAGTGGGAAGTATAAATTATTATTCTTATTTAGATTAATTATAAATATATTTGACGAGCACAAAATTATTAAATAGGATATAGGAACTCATGATGAATTGTGCGAAAAAATTGATTAAAAAAAAACAATATTAACCATGAAAGTATCGATCAATAGCATGTCTCCAAAGGGAATTAATTTTGTAAGCACATTAGAAGATGCTACGAATACGGAGCGTAATCAGTTAAAAGATTTTTGCAGATCCCAGGAGCTCGATGGCGTTATTGATCAAAATAGGCTGATTGCCACAGCAGATATTCTTGTCACACATATCCTTATTTCGGCAAAAAAGGCTATTCGATTTGAAATAGTGGGAACAAGGCCATGTGTAGAAATGTGCTTTTACCTATCGACCAGTGCCAGCTATGAAGCTACTGACTCGAGTACATTGATAACGATCGATACAGGACATCACAATCTTTTCCATTTTCCGACACTCCCTTATCAGAATTTTTGGCCACTTGGTGAGGCACAGGAACTTGTATCGATCATTATTTCGACCGATTTATTTATGCGTTATGTACCCAACGACAGTGCATTCTTTGATTTTAAAGAACATATCATGAGCGGACAGACCAATACTCTTTTTAAACAGTCAGCTCCTATTACATTACATATACATCATTTACTAAATGAGATCCTTAAAATGGAAGCTTATCCCGAACTGAGACATATGTACCTTGAGAGCAAAGTAATTGAACTTCTGAGTGAGCAATTTCGACAATACATGGAACTACAAAATGGTACACACCCGCTATATAGAGCACTCCACAGTGAAGAACGTGATCGCATATACCAGCTTAAATTGTACATTGATAAACATATTACAACACTCTTCTCCCTCCGGGAACTTGCAGATCAGGCTGGAATCAGTGAGTATTACTTAAAAAAACATTTTAAGCTATGCTATGGTGTTTCAATCCACCAGTACATCCATGCTGAACGCATGAAATTGGCAAAGATATTACTACTTCAGGAAGGAATGAATATCAATGAAGTTGCGACTTTTTTAAACATCACAGAGACCACAAATTTTGTCGCTGCATTCAAAAAGCATTTCGGTTTACCTCCAGGTAAATTTCAAAAACAGGGACTTCTACCACACTAAACACGTGGTAAGCATCCACCAATATATCTATTCATATTAATTCAATCAACAACCATCATGAAAACAATTGCTTTTATAGCATTTCTATTCGTATCACAGATTTCATTAGCCCAGAAGCTGACGATCCGTGGTCAAGTCAGTACCTCTGACCGAAAACCTGCACCGCAAGTTTCCATCACATTAAAAAACCACAAAAAATCTACCGTCGCTGATCAGGCTGGTCAATTTAGGTTTAATAACCTTGCTCCCGGAAATTATACAATAATTGCGTCTTATGTGGGCTTAAAAAATCAAGAGCAAAATATAACACTTTCGGATACCGATATGAGAATTGAATTTGTTCTTTTAGAGGATAGTCGCGCATTAGATGAGATTATCGTCAATGGGAATTACAAGGCGACGAAAAAGGAATCGGATTATATATCCCGTATGCCATTAAAAGATATTGAGACACCCCAAGTGTACAACATCGTTGGTAAGGAGATTATGGAACAGCAGATTACGACAGATTATAAGCAATCGCTACGTAATATTGCTGGAGGAGGGGTTGCTTATGGATTCGTCAATAACGGATTTGCCTATACTGTACTCCGTGGGTTTTGGACTGGTGTGCGTATGCGGAACGGCGTTGCATCCTCAAATTGGTCGGGTATTGACCCTGCCGTTGTTGAACGTTCGGAGGCTATAAAAGGACCTGCGGGTACGCTATATGGCAACAGTACAACTTCCTTTGGCGGGCTTATCAATCTTGTTACAAAACAGCCTTTTGAAACCGCACGTACAGCTATCGATTACACCCTTGGAAGCTACAATCTCCATCGTCTTGCTGCGGATGTAAACACTCCGCTAACAAGCGATAAATCTGTACTATTTCGTTTAAATGCGGCCTATCAGTCTGAAAACACTTTTATGGACTGGGGTTTCAACAAACGCTATGTTGTGGCACCATCCTTTCTGTTTAAGATCAATGAAAAGCTGAATGTTTCGCTTAATACGGAACTGACAAATGCCAAAATGAGCATGCTACCTTACATCGATTACAGTGCATTGGGGTTGAAGAATATTAAAGAGCTGCCACTCAAGCATAACCAATCGCTTGGAAGTAACGATGCCATATTTGATGGTGGTGGGATAAATATCTTCGCCAAAGCCGATTATCAGATTTCGGACAATTGGAAGTCCACGACCATTGCTTCGTTAAATAGTAATACCATCAATGAAGGCGTCTATACACGAGCTCGTTTTTTATCGCCAACCCAAGTGGAGCGAACGGCAAGTAGTTCGGCTACTGATGAAAATGTCTACCAATTTCAACAATTTTTTAATGGTGATTTCACCCTGGCTGGTCTAAAGAATAAGGTTGTCCTAGGACTCGATGTATATCACTACAGGTCTGTCGACAAGGGATATTTGGGCGAAGAATATAAAGATGTTATTACCATCACTGAAGCTTACTCCCCTTTGTCGTTAGCAAAAATCAAAGCAAAACGTGAGACACTGATAAACGGTTATCAGACAACACAAAGTTCGGTCTATGCGGCCTACGCCTCCAGTGTCACCAACTTGACAGATAGATTGTCTGTACTGCTCGGGCTGCGGGTAGACCGGCTGAACAATAAGGGAACAGCCGTGATGCGTGGTGATTTCGACGGCGGATACAACCAGACTGCCATATCGCCAAAATTTGGAGCTGTCTATCAATTACTCAAAGATCAATTTAGTGTGTTTGGAAATTACACCAATGGTTTTCAGAATAATGCTCCTGTCAGGCAGCCTGACGCAACACTGTTCAACGTAAAGCCTACTTCCGGAAATCAATTGGAGTTCGGGCTGAAAACAGATTTGTTTAACAATAGGTTGAGTGCAACGGTCAGTTTCTTTGATATTGCCATCGACAATGCTGTTCGGACAAACCAACAAGGGTATACTTTCCAAGATTCGAAACAGAAAAGTAAAGGTTATGAAATCGATCTACAGGCAACGCCTTTGGCCGGATTACATCTTACAGCTGGATATGGCTACAATAAAAATACCTTCACCAACAAAGATGAAAATGGCAATGCCGTTACCAGCAGAAACTACCTGCCGGCAGACTATGGTAATCTATGGGTAACCTACAAATTTTCAACTGGTATCCTCCAAAACTTTGGTCTGGGCGGCGGAACAAATTATGTTGGTGAAATCAATAAATATACGCTTGATCCAAAAACAGATGCATATTTTCTAACCGACGGAACACTATTCTATGAGCAGTCTAAAGTAAGATTGGCTTTCAAGATAAACAATATTGGTAACCAAAAGATTTGGGGAATAAATGATAATCCTTTACAAACGAGAAACTTTGCTGCGTCAGTAAAATATCAATTTTAAAAAAAATTCCCGCTAAACTTTAGCGGGAATTTCTTCTCATTGTATCCGTCAAGCATTTTCATGCAGACAGGAATTAAAAACTGTTATTTGACCATCCGCAAGATATCGTCCGTCATTAACTTTACTGAAGTAAGTCCTCCTCCGGAAATAAACCAAACATTCGGGTCCAAATAGTATATTGCCTGATTTTGATATGCTTTCGTTTGTTTGACCAGTGGATTTTCAACATCGGCTTTATTGGCAACTTTACCAAGTACTGCCGCATTTCTGTCTACAATAAAAAGATAATCTGGATTGGCCTGTGCGATAAGCTCGTTTGACAGTTTCTGACCATGTACAGATTCATCCTTGAGATCCATTACTGGTTTAAACTGCAAGACATCATAGATAAATCCAAATCGGGATCCTTTTCCAAATGCACTAAAACGTCCATTGTTAAACAATAGAAATAATGCTTTGTGCTGATCTTTGGCGTATTTGTCGCGGGCTTTCTGAATTTGGGACTGTATTTGTTCAAGTTTTGCTTTCGCTTCATTTTCCTTTCCGGTAATACTACCGAGCAGAAGCGTATTGTGTTCAAAAGAATTTAGATAATCTTTATTATCTGTACCGATATAGATGGTCGGAGCAATATCGCTTAATTCCTTATAAAAACGCTCCTGCCGCGTTGAGATCAAAATCAGGTCGGGGTTTAATAGACTAATCGCCTCAAAGTCAGGTTCAATTACGGATCCAACATCGGCCACCTGTGTGTCATTTTTGAGATCATCCAGATAATTGGGCATAAATTTTTTGGGTATACCAGCTGGTTTCACCTTTAGTTCGTGCAGCGTCTCCAAAGCACCGATATCCAGAACAACAATTTTATCGGGCATCTTTTTTATTTTAGACTTTCCCAGCTTATGCACAATTTCCAGCGAATCTTGCGGCGCTCGGCTTTTTTTTCCCGCTGATTTACAACCTACAAAAGCAAGTAAAACAATACTCAGTATGAAAGCTATTACTTTCTTAGTCGATACATATACCATATCTTGTTAGAGATTAAAATAGTTACAAATTTTTTTATTGTGACGTTCGATAATATCGAATTCGATTCCAAAAATATCTTTTAGTATAGGTGATGCAATGACCGCATCGGTGCAGTCATTATAGCAGATTCGCCCCTCTTTTAATGCGATAATATAATCTGAAAATTGGGCTGCAAAATTGATCTCATGGATTACGAGTACTACTGTTTTACCTAAATCTTCTACCAGCCGTCGAAGAGTTTTCATGACTTGTACGGAATGTTTCATATCAAGATTATTGAGCGGTTCATCTAACAGGATATAGTCGGTATCTTGGGCAATGATCATGGCAATAAATGCACGTTGTCGTTGTCCTCCACTTAACTCGTCTACAAACTGATCCTGAATATCCTGCAAATCTGAAAAAGCAATCGCCTCATCTACCTTTTTCCAATCGAGTTCACTCAACCTCCCTTTACAATACGGGAAACGACCAAAGGACACCAAATCGCGAATCGTCAGCTTCAAATCAAGGTTGTTGGCCTGTCGCAAGATGGATAACTTCTTTGCGAGTTCATTAGATCCATAATCTTTTATATCCCAATCATAAAAACTGACACGCCCCCCATCTTGCTGTAAGAGGCGACTCAAAATCCCCAGTAAGGTGCTTTTTCCGGCACCATTGGGGCCTATTAAAGAAGTTATAGCCTGAGGAGCGATAGCCCCGGACACATTGTCCAGTACAGTTCGCCTTCCATACAGCTTTTTGATGTTGTCAAAAATCAACGGATTATTTTTCGCGCTTTCCATAGTAAAAACATAAAATATATAGCACCTATAAAATTGATCACAATACTTACCGTAGTTGAAAACTTCAGCACATGCTCGATCAAAAACTGTCCAAGTACCAAACATAAGCAGGAAAGCATAGCACAGAAAACAAGCATCGTCCGATGCTTATGTGTCTTTAAAAGTTCATAGGTAATATTGCTTACCAAAATCCCCAAAAATGTAATCGGCCCCACCAATGCAGTAGATACCGATACCATTAATGAGATAAGCAGCAGCAGCTGTTTGATCAAACGGTTATAGTGAATACCCAGATTGATAGCTTGATCCCTTCCTAATTTGAGTACATCCAAATAGGGCATTAAACGCCAGAGGTAAATCAGAGCGATCAATAATGTCACAGCAGCAATCCCCAATAACTTAGTATTCATCTTTGAGAAAGAAACAAACATAAAGTTCTGGATTACCGAGAACTCGTTTGGATCGATCAGAATATGCATAAACTGACTCAAAGACTGAAATAGTGCTCCCATGACCATACCGATGAGCAGCAGATGAAACATATTTCGCTGTTGATTATGAAACACCAGTAAATACATGATCAGCGAAAAGAGTAACATGAGTGTTACGGCAAAAAAGAAATTCTTTTCTTGTGAAATAGTCTGTAGCGCACTGTCTCCCAAAAAAAATACGATCAAGGTCTGGAATAGAATAAAAATAGATTCATAGCCCATGATGGAAGGTGTCAGAATGCGGTTGCCGGTGATGGTCTGAAATATAATCGCAGAAATGCCCACGCTGGTCCCTACTAGGATCATAGTCGCCAAGCGAATGAAACGTCGGCTTAAGATATACTCCAGATTCCCTTTGAGGTCGTACCCTAAAAATAGTAGTATGGTACAGATCAAGAAGCAGGTAAGAACAATCAATTTAGTCCGATTTTTCATCCACGCTTTCTTAAAATAAAAAACAAAAATAACAGACCTCCAATCGCACCCACAGTAACACCAATTGGAATTTCGTAGGGATAAACGATAAGTCGTCCAAAAATATCGCAGAGCAATAGGAATATAGCTCCCGATAAAGCAATAATCGGCAAGGTTTTACGAATATTATCCCCCAAAAATAAACGGACTAAGTTAGGAATGATAAGGCCTACAAAAGGAATCACGCCAACGGTGATGACCGATACACTAACTACCATGGAAACAGTGAGCAGTCCGATATTGACAATACTGGTATAGGAAAGCCCCAGATTGATGGCAAAACTGCGTCCCATTCCCGCCAAAGTAAATTTTTCAGCGTAGAAATAAGCAATTGCAACAGCGGGCAGGATAAAATAGATAGCTTCATACTGCCCCTGCAATATGGCTGAAAAATCACCCAATAACCATTCCTGCACATTTTGTACAATATTATTTTTAAATGCAAAAAATGTGGATAGTGCATTGAGGATACTTCCGAACATAATCCCCACCAGAGGGATAAAGACGTTACTTTTTAATTGTATTTTACTCACAAAAAGGATAAAAAGCAATGTAAAGAGAAATGTAAATCCTAATGAAGACAATAAGCGAACAAGTAGGGATGCATCTGGAATTCCGATCATGGCCATTAAGATTCCCATTTTGGCAGCATCGAGCGCTCCGGAGGTCGTTGGAGATACAAAACGATTCTGAGAAAGCTGTTGCATGATCAAGCCTGCTATACTACTACCAATACCCACGAGTATAAGTGCCGCGGTACGCGGAATCCGACTAATCAAGAAGACTAACATGCCATCTCGGTCATCCCATAGGGTCAAAAAGTTAATATGGCGAGCCCCAGTAAAAAGTGAGATCCAAGCCAAGATCAGCACAACAACAACCGCGGAAAGGGTCATTAATCCGCGCCGAGGTCTCTCCCCAATCACATTTCTATTCATTTTTATTCGTTCAGCGCAGTCCATTTAATAACAAAGTCTTCGGGATTTCCTCATCAGAGATCATCCCAAAGACTGTAAGGGAAATATCTTATTATTAATCCACAATACGTGTTACCGTATCACCATTTATATCTTTGACCACAGCTTGGCCTTCAACCGGGCGGCCGCCTTTTGCTTTATTGACAACATAGGCTATACCCGTTTTAGAATCAACTTTTACGTTGTTCGGGTGGGAACCTGTCTGCAGATCAGCGATCACCTTAAAAGTATTTGCATCGATAATAGACGTAGTTCCTGTCTGGCGATTTGCCGAGTAAATTCTACTTTTTACAGCATCGTATGCAATACCGATAGCTCCGGCTCCTGTCGGGACGCTGTGTATCAAATTACCGCTATCATCCAATACAGTTATTGTTCCCGATTTTTGATTGGCTACAAACAGATACTTTCCGTCGCTCACTATGTTTACGGGTGCCTCACCACCAGATGGGAACGTTTTCTCCACCTTACGTGTTTTGGTATTTACTTTGGCAATCGCATTATCACTCATGACTGTTACGTAAAGCACATTGTTATTGCCGGGCGCGAACACCATCCCAGTAACAGTCTTTCCAATATTTTCTAAGGTATGTAGGTATTTGTTCGTTTTACCGTCGATGACCCAGATACTGCTCGGATCGCCCACATCGGAAACATAAATCAGGTTATTTTTTTCATCAACCAATACTTCACGCGTATGGGACTTTTCGCCACCATGAGTAATGGTTGCCAAGAGCTTTCCGGAACGGATGTCTACTGCGCTTACCGAGTTGCTACGCGTATTCGTCGTATAAACTGTCTGGGTTTTGTTGTTAATGGCTATACCAAATGGCGGATTGTCCTTTAAACTAATGCTATCGACGACGGATAGACTCGTTGGGTCTAACTTGTATATTGCTCCCCCAGGTGTATTTCGGGATCCTGCAGCTGTCACATAGATATGACCATCATTATTGCTGATCACAGCCTCATATATACCCGTTCCTGCTGGAGCAGATTTGTCGACCTGCTGTGCCAAAACTTGAGCCGCAGGCGTAGCTAATAGTCCAAGTAAAGCCATACTAAGCAGCATTTTACGGCTAAGATTATTATTGTTTTTGTTCATAAAACAAAAGATTAGAAATGAATAAATATTAAATAATTATATATGTCTTTGTCCACCAATCGTAAAACCGAACAAAGGCACGTTGCCAATAGAGGGCTCCATGTTTTCCGTGTGGATCTATATCAGTTTTGAGCGATGCAGTATCTTGTTTAGCGAAAAACGACACAAACTTCTCCATATCCGCAGCTAGGTCTACCTTTCCCAAATATTTATCTTGACGTATCTCCCTTCGGCCAGCATAGAAATAATAAGCCTGTTGAGCCACATGCGCTTTCATATCAGCGGGCATGGCCTCGTAGCGTTCCAGTAGGTCGTTGCCCATCCATAGAGATGGGGAAAAAGCGGCTACAGTTCCAAAAATCTCAGGATAGCAAAGACCGGCATAGAGCGTAATAAGCCCTCCAGCGGAACTTCCTGCCACAGCCGTATACTTTGCTGTTGTCAACGTCCGATATTCCCGATCGATAAATGGTTTAATGACTTCGACGATATCCCGAAGGTATAACAGTCCCCGAGGAGCTTCCGCGGTATCAAAAGGTTTTACCAGATATTCATCCAGTCGCTCATTGTACGAATCCGCATGATCTATCCCCACCACGATCGCCTTCACTTCCGCCGCATCGATCGTTTCATCTACTTTCCATTCTACCGGTCCTGCACGACCTATTGAAATTGCTTCGTCAAACAGTTGCTGGCCATCATGCATATAGATGACCGGATACATTTTATCGGTATTTTCATAACCCTTCGGAATATAGATCCAGAGCCGTCTATGGACGGCAAGATTTGGCAGATAGAAAGCTGGATCAAGTAAGTGTACCTGTGGACTTGCTGTTGATTTGGGGAATTCGTCACGCCAGTGATTAGCCCGGATGCGCAGGTGTTTTTTTTCGGGCACTTCGATAGAAATTGCTTCTGCGATACGACCATCACCATAAGCAAGACAGGACTTCCAGTCGCCACGATTTAGTTTAACCTCCAGCGTGCCGGCAGCAACATCAGCGATGACTGCATGCAAATTCTCTCCAACACTGGGGATATTTCCAAGTTTGTATCCTGGCATAGCCCAACCATTAAAATTGCCCGTTAAATAGCATTCCTTACCGATATGATCGGGATTTGTGTTATGCACTTCAACAGTAACTTCATATTTTTTTTCATCTTTTACAGACTGCATCATCAACCTCCCTTTTACTAACTAGGCTTCCTAAAAGCTGTCGCAATTTAGACATATTCTAAATAAAATTCAAATATTATTTTTAATGAATCTAAATAAGTATATATTTGCAATCAGGGTTAATGTAAAATATTCCGAGAAATTCTTTAAAAATAACATGATAAGATCCACACTGCTTACTGGCATTTCCATATTTGCACTTCACACAACAGTCCTATTCGCTCAAGAGCAAAGTACTGTGAGCGGACACATCTATGATGCAAACAAGCAGCCGGTGGTTTCAGCCACAATACGCCTAGGAGAGCTAGAAACACAGAGTGATCAACAAGGCTATTTTTCATTTGTCAAATTACCTTCAGGAAAATACCAATTAAAGGTCTCTGCATTAGGTTATGTAACTCAGGAGAAACAACTGGAGAGAAAAAATGGTCAGCAAATTACCATTGAGGTGTTATTAATTCAAACGTCAACTACGCTTGATGAGGCGCAGGTGGAAGGACGTACACACCAACGTAAACGCTTACAACCCATTAAAACCACATTGATTGATGCGAGGGCCGTTTCGACACAGGCTACAAGTTTAACAGAGCTAATGAATCGGGCACCAGGAATCCGTATTCGCCAGAGTGGTGGCACAGGCAGTAATCCAGATGTTTCGGTAAACGGCTTTCAGGGGAAAGCGATCAAATATTTTAAAGACGGTATCCCTTTGGATTATCTTGGCGATGGCTATTCTATTGCAACCATGCCCCTTGAAGCAATTGATCATATCGAAGTTTACAGAGGTATACTTCCAATTTATCTCGGCTCCGACGCGCTTGGGGGAGCAATCAATCTCGTCCCGCGCAAAACCAATGGAACACAGACAAATGCCTATTACGAAATAGGCTCGTTCAATAGTCATCGGCTTGGTGTGAAGAGCAGCAAGTCGAGCAAAGATAATCGTTGGTTATTTGGTGGCGAAATGTATTATAATTACGCCAAAAACAATTACAAGGCAACAGTAGAGGTACCTGACCCGCTGACGAAAAATCCTGAACTGGTCCGTTTACCTTTCTTTCATAACGGCAGCAAACATCTTTATGGGGAAATATTCGCTCAGCTGCAAAATCGAATCTGGGCAGACGAGTTACGCATCAGCCTAATCGGTTTTGACCTCGCCCGCGAGCAACAGCATCCCGCCATGATGACCGATGCGTATGGTGCAGTCCGTTCCAAGCAATATACCTTGGCTCCGAGTTTACGTTATAAGAAAGCCTTGCTGAATGACAAACTCCATTTTGATCAATTTGTATCATACAATAATCTACAGACCGAGCGCATCGATACGCTACGCGGTAGCTATGACTGGTACGGAGATTTTACACCAAAAACAACTATCGGTGAAACTCGGCTACCATCCCAATCGCATATCAACGAACATCAGGTTGTATCACGCAGCAACCTTTCCTACCGCATCAATGCACATACACAATTGGGACTCAATTATGTTTTCACCCAAGTGAACAGACGCGGAGCAGACCCCTACGGTCCTAAACTTGAAGAAACGGGACTCGATGTGCTACAGCTCAAATCAACTTACAAAAAGCAGGTTTTGGGACTTAGTCTTGATAACTACTGGTTTGATGAAAAGCTCCAAAACCAGTTGATGGCCAAATACTACAACTATAACGCATCGGGCATACAAAATACCTGGCTATCGGCTAACGTCGGTGAAAAAGACAGACGGACCGTCAGAGGAAACTACTGGAGTCTAGCCGATGCCATACGTTATCGTCTGAGCACCACATCACTATTCCGGTTAGGGGGCGAATATACTTATCGTCTTCCTGAGCGCGAAGAACTTTTTGGCAACAATATTTTCATTGTTCCAAACTTTGAATTGAAACCTGAGCAAAGTCTCAATGTTAATCTTGGGTACCAACAAACGCTATTTTCCTCACTCGATATTGAAGCGAACGTCTTTTATCGCCGTACCAAGAATCAGATCTTATTGGTGACCATAGATGCACCAAATGCGCAATACAAAAATCAGGAAAATGTTAGGGGGTATGGTTTCGACATCGACTTAAATTACCGCTTTTGGAAAAACTATCGATTTAATACCAACGCGACTTGGACCAACCTGCGCCTTTATGGCATTACATCTGAAAAAGACCAATGGATGAACGATGCGCGCTTGCGCAATACGCCATACTTTTTTGCTAATGTTGGTCTACAGGGCAGCTATGAAAATTTGTTCCAGGGTTCGGACAAACTGGACCTGTTTTTCAACTACAATTTTATGCGGGAGTTTTACCTGGAAACCATTCCCAAATCATGGGAACCAAACGGATTTTTGGGGCTATCAGGTAATGCCAACATAAACTCCAACTTGATCATACCTAATCAACATTTGTTGAATGGTGGGTTTACTTACAATCCTTCCTACCGCGGTTTTACGATTGGAGCCGAAGTGCGCAATATACTCAATAAAAATCTTTATGACTACTACCGGATCCAACGTGCCGGCAGAAGCTTTTATTTAAAACTTAGTTATCAAATACCATAAGTATCATGAATGCATTAAAACAAGTAAAAAAATTAGTATTATTTTCTGCAATCGGAATAATAACCGCGAGCTGCAGCAATAAAGACAGCGTCGTACCTGAGCCTACGCCGTCAACAGAGACCACGAAATATGTATTGATAAGTATGAGCGAAAACACGCTCAACAAACCCGGATTTGCAACTGCATTTGATGCATTACCGAGCGGCAATATCATCAACAATGGATCAAATAGCTTACAGGGATTCGGCTTTGGCGGCTGGCGTCCATATGGCAATTGGCTTTTAAAAATGTTTAATACGGAGTCTAATGCCTATGGGATCCAACAGCTGACTGTGGATGCGTCGGGTAAAATAACGAACGGAAAATTTATTGCGGGCGACAATACAACCAATGGTACCGGAAACTTTGTAATCTTAGATGAAAATAAGGGCTTTTATTGGGATGCAGCTGCACCACTAAAAATACAGACTTTCAATCCAGGTACGATGGGCCGCACCGGAGACATTGATCTGAGTTCCATTATCAACGAAAGAGGTCAAAATGAATCGGCCATAAAATACAGGTCTATCGGGCAGAAATTCTTGGCCGTTAAGCAAGGTAAACTCTATGCCAACGTCACCTATGCCAAGACAGATGGTACCCAAAAAGGTTTTTTTGATGACTTTTTCCCGGATGTCTATATTGCAGTAATTGATATTGCTAGTAGTAAGTATGAAAAGACGATCAAAATCGAAGATACAGGATCAATCGCTTATATAAACGACAATACAATGTATGATTTTGACAGCAACGGTGATCTTTACATCGTAACGCAAGGTCGCAGTGCAACCGGTGGAAAATCTAAGATTGTACGTATCAAGTCTGGTGAAACTGATATTGACAAAAGCTGGTCATTAAATATGGACGATATAACACCTGGTGGAAAATTTGTCTCCGTTTTTGCAAAAGACGGTAAAATCATTACTGTTATTCCTAATACTGCACTGACAGGTGGTCCTACAGGTAATATCAACTTTGAAGATGTCTGGGAATTTTACAACATTGATATTGCTACCCGCCAGCGCACGAAAATCACCGGGATCCCGCCCGTCACTAACCCCGGTGCAGCCTTTTGTGCACTCGAAATCGATGGTAGAATCTTACTTCGGGCAACCACTAAAAAGGGAGATATCAATGGTTACTATGAGCTTAAGGGTACCCAGGCAAGCGCCCTATTTAACGTCACCGCCGGTGGATCTGTTTCAGGTCTGCATAAAATTACTATTAAATAGTTAAGTACAATAATTTATAGCCCAATATTAATTCACCTGCGGGAGTACAATTCAGTACTCCCCTAAATATCACTCGATATGAAATTAAAATCATCCGTACTATTTTTTTCATTGCTCGTAGCGGGCAGTGCATTTGCGCAAGACAAGAAAGAAAGTCCTGCACCGAAATATAAGATCGCATCCAATCAAAAAATCAATGCAAGCTTATACCAATTAGCTTTCAATACAGCTAATGACCAAATTTACGTCGTAGGTCCTAAGGGAGGATTTAATGCTGAAAGTGACCAATATGTGTATGTATTATCAGGTCAGAATCTCGCTGTTGTCGATTCGATCAACATCGGTAAAAATGCACCATTTGGCCTTGCCATCAACAATACGACACAGACCCTGTATGTAGGACATAGCCTTCAGCAAAGTATCAGTGCCATTGATCTAAAAACAAAGAAACAAACGCTAATTCCAAGCGGTCGCGAGAAATCTAAGATCAGAGAGATCGCTGTTGATGAGAAAAACAATATGGTCTATGTTTCAGATCATGGCGATCCATCAATTTGGGTTGTCGATGGTGCGACCAACACCTATAAAAAAACCATTACAGCACCGGGTACCTCTCTTCTTGGCTTAAATGTAGATCAACAACGTGGCAGGCTTTACAGTAGTGACAGCCAAACAATGGAAGGCAATATATTGGTATACGATACAAAAGATCATAAACTTGTTGGTAAATGGAAAACCTGGTCTTACTGTCCCTTGAATATCGCCGTGGACAAATCCAATAATCGTCTCTTTGTAAGCCAGTCTAATGACAACAACATTACCGTACTAGATGGCAAGACAGGCAATATTATCAATAAGATCTATCTTGGTTATGATGCCTCCCCTATTGGTTTAGTCTACGACAGCAAAAATGACCTGGTTTATGTTGCTAATAGGAATAAAAAAGAAGTAGCTATTGTCAACATGAAAGATTATCAAGTAATTGAGCGCGTTGCAACAAAAGGCTTACCGAATACACTAGTTATAAATGAAAAGGATGGCAGTGTCTATGTGACCAATAAAAGCTCTCGCAAAGCCGAAGAAGGTCTAGAAAATGGCGACACGGTTCAAAAAATCACAAAAATCTAATTTGTACGCCTAGTTATGCTTTCGCAAAAATTACTATTTTGCGAAAGCATATGCTATTATGCAAGCCTCTACCTAAATATAAGAACCTATAAAAATACAATCAATAAGATCAATAAACAATCCGTCAAATTTCACCGTTTTCGCTTTTTACCCCATTTACGATTGTACCAAATAACACATCCAGTAATGGGTAATGAAGCTCCCACTAAAGAGGCAAAAGAAGCCAAAACTTTCGTCGGCATTCCACCGATAGTACCTACATGGATATCAAAATTGGCCCGATAAATTTTTTGCCCCAATGACATTTTTGCATATTTAGATTCTCCCACAATTGCCAGACTGTTTTGATCAAATTCATACCATGTCGTCAAATCATTATGCCCTGTTGTCGGGTTGATATAAACAGAATATACATCTTTTGCTTCTTTGGGGTATTTAATTCTCACATTTTGGTACTGTATGAATCTTTGCCAAATTTCATCGTCAGGATAGCGAAAGGATGTACTGAGCAATGTGGTGTCGGAAATTCCTTTCTCAGGATGGTGCAATCTAGTCTTTCCACCTGTAATCAACCAATGATAACCGTCGTCAAACCATCGAAAAGTAAATACAACTCCAGTTACGGTTAGAATAACAGCTATAATTAGGGTGTAAAATCCCAATACATTATGAAGATCAATATTAACACGTTTCCAATTGGCTTTCCATTTGATTTTAAAACTCTTATCTCTGGTAGACTTAGTCCATTTAGTAGGATACCACCAAATAAAACCAGTAATCAAAGTAATAAGAAATAGCAGGCAGTTGGTCCCTACGAAATAGCTTCCAAAGGGTCTTGGTAGCCAAAAGAAGCGATGTCCGGCACGAAGGAAATCATTAAATTTGGTTATTTTATCCTCATTTAGCCGATGATAAAGAAGTTGACCGTTGTAAGGATTAAGGTATAGATCGTGGTAATTGCCATCTGGGTCGGGTCCGTAAGTCAGTAAACAACTTTTATCCTTATCCCTGTAATCCAGAGAATAGAGTTTTCCCAGACCTTTTGGAGCAATCTCTTTCTCAAATTTTCCCACGGCTCGTTTTAATTCAGATGGCTGCAAAAACACATTGTCCATCTTTTCAACTTTTTGTCCCGGCGTAAAAACAAGTACAATTTCATCCCTAAAGGTCCATATTGCTGCAGTAAGACAAACCACAAAAACAACGATTCCCGAAATAAGCCCTAGCCAAAGATGAAGCCAATTGCTGATCCTTCTGAATAGAGACTTCTTAGATTGTGCCATATTTTTCATAAAATAGTCGCTATACTACCATTTGGTAACATAGCGACTATATGCTATTTATTTTGTTCTAAAAAGACCATTTACACCATCAACGTCATTCACTTTGATTCCTCTTTCCAGCTTTCCTGTTGCGCTATCATAGCTATAGATATAAAAATTCCCATCGATATCTTTTGTATTTACAGGAAAATAAACCTTACCATCATCCGCTAAAATATTGGGAGCTGTAGGCTGGCTTTTTGCCAAAGGTAAATCCAATTTGCTTAGTGTTCCTGTAGCCATATCCAGCACATGAAATTCCTGTACGTTACCAAATCCATAAGAACCCCAAGTCAGCGCCTTATCCATACGTATTCTACGGATCAAGAGTTTTCCATTTCCAGCATAGGCTCCACCTAATACTGGATCACCATTTAATTTCTCGGATAGATTCAAGAAATAATTCGGATCTACCACAGCTGTTCCCTTTTTTATCCGATAGATACCATGAGGCTTGTCCCAATTTTGGGCAACCATTTCAAAAGGAGATGTAAGAATATACAAATCATCATTGTATCGAAATGTCTTCAATACGCCATTTCGATCATTTCCTGGACTCGTCGATCGATTATCTTCGCTATATACAGGATTGTTCATCGCCGGGTAGTCAAATACTGCAAAATAGGCTGTGCCTGTCGCATAATTGGTTTTGCCTGGCTTTACAGCAACCGGATATTTCTCGTCACCATACCAGTACCCCACATGCATTTTGCCATCTTTAACTTCAGCAAATCCAACGATAGGACCAGTTAATCCAGCTTTTGTTGGAAGATCGAACTTACCTTCTTTGGTCACTGTCATACTTTCGACATTAAGAATTTTATAAGCTCCCTGATAACCATATACCAACAAGTTTGTATTGTCAATCCATTGATGGTTATAGCGGTAGCCTTCCGCTAAAACAAAAGGAATTACTTTCACGGTCTCCAATTTCTGATTGGTATACTTGTATTTACTCAACGTATTTTCGGCAGATTTATAGGAATAATAGTAACCGTCTTTTGCCATGAAGGCCAAGAATCCGGGCTCCTGACTAGTTACATTTGCACCCTTTCCCAAAAAAGAGATTTCCCCCGTAGAAAGTGTACTATTTTGAAAAAGATAAGTTCCGTCCGGATCCATCACAAGCCCACCTACAGCAAATGTTTTTTCGGTTTCGGGTTCAGGATCAGGATTGTCTGTGGTGTTACTTTTTTTACAAGATTGGACTGAAGTGCCTATAAAAAGCGCAGCTAGCGCCAGTATAGTAAATTTGGTCATGTTCATATGTGATAATTAATTATGTTAAATGTGAATATTATTGGATAAAATAGCGTAGTTTGAGATTGAAAGAGCGCCCCGGTTTTTGCAGGCGAAAATTATCATAGGCGAGTTCATTCCCGAGATTTCTGCATTCGCCAGAAATATTATAACGGCCATCTCTTAAAGAATAAGTAATACCAGCATGATGCAGCAGCTGTGTTGGAATTACATTTAAGGATTGCGTACTGCCCCAAGCTTCCCATGTCAGATAGAAACTATGGTAATATTGGCTTGACCAGTCAAACTGTAACCTTGTACCTTTTCCCAACCAATCACTTTTGCCTACAGACAAATAGAGATTACCATATAGCCAAGGCTGATTGGGGATCATATTACCATAGTTGGCTCTAGGCGTTTGTGTTCCATAGACATACCTTTGATTCTGCTTAGACTTTTGATAACTGGCGTTTAATGTAAATTCTAAAATCCGCGCATATTTATATTGTAGCTCGGCCTCCCCTCCAAACACAACCACCTTACCTTCATTTAGAAATTGGGAGGTGTTATTACCGGCCGGAATGGTATAAATAAAATCTTTGGCATTACGGAAAAAACCACCGATATCGACACTGTAGAAATGCGCACCATTTCTGAAGATATAGTCAGTGCTAAGATTTAGATTATGGCTACTTTCGGGCTTAATATCTGGATTAGCAATAATATTTACACCGTCCCCAAGTACTTCGACGAGCTCAGGCAGACGGTAGGCATGTTCATAAGAAAACTTTAATCCTGTATTTTTATCAATACGGTAGCGACTTGCCAAACCATACCCAAAATTATCATAGCCCCGTTTCTGTGCCTCCCTGGGATTTTTTCCCCCGGTCACCTCGCCCAATTCTACTCTAAAATGAAAAAGTTTTGCAAAAACAGTAGTATGTAGTGCATTTCCAAGAGCTTTATTCTGCCACGATAGCCCCGATACCGATTTGGATTGGCCAGAGGGGCTAAACACCTTTTGGCTCAGCTCTTCATCGGATTTCTGTCTGGCGTCGTTGTAATTTTGATTGAATACAAGCTGATTATTGTCATCGAAACGATAATTCAGATTTAGGCGGGTCAATAAAAATGAATTTTGATAATTTGTATACGATCTGTTAATGGAGGCTCCAAACTCGCCATAATTATTTTGGCTGCTCCGTACCGAACCGTCCCACCAATAGGTTGTTCTAGATGTATCCACGACAGTATATTTATCTACTGCATAGCTTGCAAAAGCAGACACATTTAAGCCCTTTAAAAACAAATTATCTTTTTTATAACGTAGGGTAGGCATAAAATAGTCACCGTGACGATTGACTTTACCATAAACAATATTTTGGCTCTGACCAGTCTGAAACTCCTTGTAATGGTTATTATATAACATACCGAGAACAAATGCATCGGCCCATTTGCGGTTTACATAGCCAACCTCTCCCTGTAACATAGCCGACTTATACTGATCATGAAAACGCCTAACGCTCTTCTCAACAAAACTATCGGGTCCATCGGGCACCAAGATTGCCGCATCATACTTTGGATTGCTGTGCATCCAATAGTTATTGTCCGAATAATTGTAGAATCCGGTCAACTTTAGCAATAACCCGGTTGTATCGTTGACGGACTGTGCATTCAACGAAAGACGATGTGTATTGAAAGATCCCAGGCTATAACTCGCATCTAGATAACTCTTCGCGCCCTTATTGGTGACCATATTGATACCACCTCCCAGCGCATCGGAACCTAATTCAATAGGCACTACTCCTTTGTACACTTCGAGTCTATCAGCCAGATTAACGGGAATATTATTAAAATTCATACCGATACCAAAGTTTTCCATAGGTATTCCATCGATAAAAAAACGTATCGCCTTACCGGAGAGACCATTCAGTGAAAAATTAAAATCGGACCCTAGTCCTCCATACTCCCTAATTCGGACCCCGGTCGTGGTATTAAGAATCTGATTGACATCACGCGTGCTGTTATTGAATTTACTAACTTCAATCGCATTGACATTAAATCCTGTTTCTTTGACCGCCTGACTCGCAGTCTTTGCGGCAACATCGACCTGTTCCAATATTTGTTGATCGGGCTGCAATTCTAGATTAATAAGCATCGGAGACGATTCCTTTAAAAAAAATGAGCGGTAAATCGCCTTATACCCTACATTACTGACACGCAGAACATAGTCCTGATCTACCAAAACAGAGAGACTATACTGTCCATGATGATCTGTGGTAGTATTCATTGTTCCTAGCGAAACCGATACACCTGCAAGTGGCCCCTCAGCTGAAATTATTCGCCCATAAACTCGTTGTTTCTTTTCACTTGACAAACCAATAAAGACTTGATTACCGTTCTGTTTTAACTTGAGTTTCTTACCTGAAAATAAATCTGTAAGTAGGCGATCCAACTTTTCATGTCTATACTTTTTTGAGATCCTGCGATCAGTATTCAAAAGCTGAGGGCTGTATACAAATGTGCATTGTATATGTTCCTCAATCTGCTGAAGTGCCTGGGATATTTTTACATCGTCAAAATCAATAGTCACTTTTTTCTCTAGAAGCGAACTTTGTTGGCCTAATGTAAAGGTTGGTAAACATAATGTATACAGTAGTGCACAGGAAATTATGCGCAACAAAAAAGCATAAGGTTGCTGCGCTAAAAATATTTTCATATTTTGCAAAAATTATGGATAAATACTGTTAGGATTTTTCATAGTCCGGTATGTAGTTTTGGTCGACAGCATACCGGTTTTTTTTATTTATTTTTTACTTCCTCATCTATTTTCTAATTGTGATTGTTTTATTTTTCATCGTATAATTTATTCCGGTACTAAAGGCTAGACTATGCAAGATTTCTTCAAGTTCAGCATTTTTGAATGTCCCTGTCACTGTCAGTGAACGTAAGGATTGAGATTCAATATTGACCTTTACAGCATAACGTCTTTCTAAACGTTTAGCGACGTTGGCCAATGGCTCATTCTTTATCACAAATGAGTCTTCTGTCCAGTCTATGGCGTCCTCAGGCAGTACCTGATTACTTCGTACTGCTTTGTGAAAGTCCATAATTCCTTGCATACCTTTTGTAAGCACGACCTGATCTCTTTGATCATATCGACCAAAACGTACCTTCCCTCTTTCTACCGTCATCACAACTTGCTCGTCATCGGCATAAGCCTTTAAATTAAATCGCGTTCCAAGTACCTGGGTGAAAGAAGAGTCCGTGTTAACAATAAATGGCTTACTTTCGTCATGTGCAATATTAAAAAATCCCTCTCCTCGCAATTTCACCAATCGTTGCTGACCATCAAATTTTTCTGGATACTCAAGTTCACTCATCCCGTTCAGCACAATAATCGAACCGTCAGATAGTGTTACTGTCAAACGTTGTCCCGCCTCTGTATGTACCTTTTTTAACACCGCATTTTTCAGGGTCGGAACGGGAGTTACATATTGGTAGGCCAGCCAGCCTAAACCAATAAGCATAACCAGACTTGCTGCAATCGCTCCAATAGAAGACAATAATTTGGAGTTAACTCTTCTAATAGGAGTATCGACAAGTTTTACGTCCTTTATCATGTTAATTGAAAGCCTATTCCACGCTGACTGCAGTTGCTCCGCTTCTCCGGGTGCTGGCTCAGCCATTTGGTCATTCTCTTTTAACCAAGTCTCAACGCGTCTTCTTTCCTCCAAAGAAGAATGACCGCTTGCATACCTTTTTATTTCTTCTTCCGTAATTTTCATTATGATTACCTAAGAGCAGCCTTACACAAATTTATTCAGTCTAAATAAGACACTCTATAATAACAGTTCCATAACGCAGCTAAAAGTACAGCTGCTTTCTACAAAAAAAACACAACGAACTGTATATCAATAAAAAAAGATTATTCAGAATCTATATCATTCAAATTGGCGCGAAGGAAAGAGAGGGCATTACCAATATGCTGCTTAACGGCACTGAGCGAGATACCTAGTTGAAAAGCGATTTGCGAATTATCCAATCCCTGCTGATCCCGCATCATATAAACCCGGCGGCATTGTGGTGGCAGCTTATTGATAAGCGTTTGTATTCGATCGGAGAGATCGTTGTAGTATATTTCATGTTGTGTGCTATAATCGGCCTCGTTATAGCCAAGTAAAGAACTTTGGAGATGCTGCTTTTGGTTGGCGGCATCTCTAAAGTTCTTAATAATTTGGAGTTTCGTTGCGTGGGTAAGAAAATGCTCGGGCTTTTCTATAATCAACGTATCACGCCTCTCCCAAATAGAAAGAAAAACATTATGAACTATATTTCCGGCAATATCTTGATCATTTATCTGGCTGTATGCTATGCGATACATTTTGGGAGCATAGGTTTTATACAGTTCTTCAAAACTGGATTCATCCAGTGTAAGAATTGATATGTTTTTTTTGCTCACCATCGTCTCTTTGTTTTCAGTCTTCAAAGATAACGCTATTTAGAATGAATTCAAATAATTGAAAAAATATGTATGAATCACTTTTAAATAGGATTTACGGGCTTAGTACTCTAGTGATGAAAAGTTGACAACAAGGCAAGAGGATCGGCAGTCTACGGTTGTTACAAAAATACAGAAAACGGGCAACGATGGAAATACTGGCAGTGGCACCAAACGGACTATGTGCCAACTAAGTTTGTCGAAAACCCATCAATACCTTATTAGTATTGTTTAGAAATTCTTCCATACTGAAACAGTAACGTTTATATACTTCTTGTTCACTAGAATAATACGATATTTCCCCATTGCCATTATTCAGGCCAATATAATACATAGGAGTAGGTGTCCCCCTCAAATGAAATTTAAAACTGGAAAAGCACTTATCTAACTCATCGTAATAGGAAAACATTTCATCTTCAGTGAAGAAAAACGAACGTTCATAACCGAGAGCCTCTAATTCAGCAATGGATTTATTTTCATCATTTAAGACATCTATATTTTTGACAGCCAATAAATCTTTAGATTCATCAAACCATTCTACAATTTCAATAATATCCCACTGCCAGTCTAGAATATATTCAACCTTGTTATCAGATTCATAACATAGTTGAATTATACCCCAAACTTCATTGGGAGGCAACTCTTCTTCATAAGGACTCTCTTTCCTTTCAAGATGAAAATACAATTGACCACAGTTCATTTCTCTATTTACTTTTTATCATTTTTTGAATTGACATTTAAGATCCATTTTTTTGCTTTTATAAGTCATTAAAATCAAACAGTTCTCATAAGAGGTGTTATCCTGAAAATATCCGTTTGAATACGCAGTGACCAATAATTTATCAACTCCACAAAGTGTATTCTATCCTTTGCTAACATCGCCTTAATGATATCCCATCTGTAATCTATCTCTACATTATTTGCATTTAGAAAATCATCATAAGATGCAATGATCAGATACATTAATGCCACTTTTTCCTCAAAACGTAAATCATATTGATGATACCAATCGATAAATTCATTGATGCAATTGGAGTCTGCCATCTCAATATCCCAGCCCTGCTCCGTACCTGTATAAGGCAACGATAACTTTTTACTGAGCGTTGCGATTGTTTCTTTTTTTTGTATCATTTACATCTTTCAAGTGTATACTTCAATTATTGACTTGTAGCGAGAGCATCAAAATTTATCCAAGAAGTACTTTATCTTTTTTAATTCAATAATTAACGAAAGACATTTCATATGACGGCAATCGAAAGTCTGAATTTGCTTTCTTACTACGAACAAATTAGCAAAATGGCAATTATACCTCCCATAAAGCTAACAAGCAATAAGGCAAGCAGGCAATAAAGGATGCAAGAAAAGCAATACTTAAAAAAACTGGACTTACCCTTTAACATTTGTGTGATTCCTCTTTTCATAAGATCTTCCTCCTGCTTTGATCTCTGTGATGACTTAGATAGCATTTTTTTCCATCTTTATTATGCGCGGTTATTTATTATTAGTAGTTTTTAATAAATGACTCAGGACAAAAAATGTAAACACAAGCATAATTGTCTAAATAATAAATACGGGTTAAAGAAGATCAGCATTCTTTACAGATTTAGTGTAAAGCCATTTCACGACGACACACATTTATTCGCCCTGTTGTCCAGCACCGAGCTCTTTAACTTTTGTTTCAATGAGCTTATTATAATTTTCCAGTTGTGACTGGTATTGATTTGTATCCTCGGATATTGCTTTGTAAAGTAATTCATAGCTCTTAATTCTCAATTCACAATATTCTTTTAAAAGCTTATTTCTGGTTCTGATTTCAACAGGTAGCTCCAAGTCGTTAAAACTCTCAAGAAGCTTTATGTTTTCGTTCCAATAATGAATTCCTTTGTCTTTAATCCCGTAAAGTATCTTATCGTTGGGCGTATTCGATGGCAAATTAAACACCTCCAGTGCCATTTCTTCCATGGAAACAAAGTCTTTGATTTTCGCATCATATATTCCAATATCGTTCGGTAGCTTTTTGTAAACAATAAAAGAAAAAACAAGAATCACAATTGACAACAAACCAATTGTTCCAAATTTCAGTTTCTCTTCTTCAGGCTTCCTTAGACTAGGAATGAATGCATAACCGATAACAAGGCCGCCTATTAGTCCCCCAATATGAGCGGCATTGTCTATGCCTTCTTTAACTCCATAGACTAAATTGTAACCAACGAACACCGCGATACTCATCATTAACGCCTTTCGTGCTGTTTTCTCGATGAGATTAGTTGTTAGCATGGCGAGAAAAACGCCGTACATTCCAAATATAGCGCCCGATGCACCAGCACTAATAGTGAGGTCGTTCCACCACAAACTTGCTATACTTGCGGTAATTCCTGTGAGTAGATAAGCGACAATAAACCGTGTCCTCCCCAGATGTGGCTCCAATAATACACCAATATAAAGAAGAGCATACATATTCATTAAGAGATGGAAAATCCCGATATGTAAAAAGCAGTTTGCTATAAGCCGCCACCATTCACCATCTAATGTCATAGGCTTAAAATTTGCCCCCCAATTTAATAGGCTTTCACTCGTTGGCTGCAGGATATTTACACCGCTCATTGCCATTAAAATGAAAATTAAAACATTGATATCTAAAAGGATCGGCGTAACAAAAAATCCTTGAGTTGGCTTGAAAATAGAGAAAAAACCGCTAACTTCCTCTTGTGTAGTTCCTTGATTTAACTTTAATAAATCATCTTCCGGCGAGACAAGCTGTTCCGTTAGTGCTAGATATTTAACATTGAGCTCTTCTTTTGTTAACGTGGGCTTTAATGCTTCGAAAGTAGAAATAAAATTGGTAATGTTTTTCTTATTCCGCCCCCAATCCATCAGCTCACTCCCAATGGATGCACTCCGAATCGTTGCAATCCCGTCTTCTATTTTAATTTTGATTTCCGCATCTATAGAAAACATGCCGTTATCTGTATATCCAATAAGTCCGTTGTCACTCAAGTAACTAATCTGCCAACCTACTTTTCTCGCTGATTCGTTTGCAAGAATAAGGAATTGCTGTTGTGTCAAGTCATTAAGTGGAAAGTTTTCAACGTGCTTAGGTGTAAATCCGAATGCCATAGCTATTATTCTTTACATATTGTTTTATAATTAGTTACAGAGAAACAATACATCAACGAAAACGTTGGATAAATTAAATAAAAGGTTAAATTGAGCGAGAACCCGGAGCGAGAACCCGACGTATATGTTTCCACGGCAGCTAACTTAGTAAAAAAAACAGTCACTTTCACTTCATATATCTGCTACATATATGCTTCTGCACAGTATGTGACTTTATTTGTTATGTAGTAAAAAAACACCTAATCTTCTATAACAAAATCGATCGATTTATTAAATTCTTCCTTTTCTGATCCTGACAGTTGATCACGCATGGCACGGATCGTATAACCTCCTCGTAATACTCCCTTCTCTAAATACATCCAATCTGATATTTTTTGGTTATCAATGCTTACGGTATCACCAAGGGCGACCTCTTTCGTAGAGACCGGGCTGTTAGAGACAATGCCAGTAAATTGACCATTTTGGTAGGTGATATCGCCTACCCAAATATGCTCGAGACTTTTATCAGGAGTATCATATGCTATTTTAAGTGCAAATGCTTCATACCCTTCTTGCGGTTTTTCAACAGCCTGTACAAACAGATTGAGTGAGTTTTTCGCCTTTACTATAGCTGCGTTCATTGCCTCATCATCAGAGCGGAAACCAATAACATCATCATTTTCAATTTTATCTTTTATGGATGGTGATTGGCATGCCAGCAACAGCATACTACTGACGGCAACAAATAAAATAGGTCTAAAAATTTTTGATCTCATCTTTTAATATTTTGCATATACAATTTTTACTCGGCCATTTAAATAAAGAAATATAAACAAATCGATCCATTCTAAAAAAATACGGTACAGGAAAAATTATTTTAATTTGCATTTTTACTAATTAGATCATTCATACCAATAGTCTAATTGAAAAAACTAATCAAATTGATGTGTTTTAATTGGATTAAATTCATTGGGTATGTCTTCAGAAATTATGGAATATAATTCCCAAAAATTCGAACTATACACCTTAGTATCATAACACAAAGAGTCACCGAGAGATATTTGGGTTCGACTGTAACCATTCCCGGCTTCAACTACAGGTTTATTAATTTTTCTCAACCTACTTATAAATTCACCACCAGCTTTAACAGTAAACTTTGTGCTATCTAAAATACGATCTATGACAAAGCTATTATCGCCCTTTTAAATTAACCGTCCGGATTGAGCGGTAGCGTGGCCTGAATGATCAATATAAAGCCGAATAAAACTATTTCCTATTCTATAATCAATTCGTGATTTTTCAAGGCCAGGCTTTTGAAAGCAACCGCTAAGAAAAAATACCAGTATGATAAACAAAAGAATCTTTTTCATCGTCCTGTTTGATAATTTTTATAATAATTCAATTTAGGTTTCAACCCCGATTCTTATGCAACAATAACTTTAAAATTCATCTAGAACTGACTCCCCTCTGCAAAACAGGACATTTTAAAAGTAGAGAATTCGATCTTGAGTTAATTAAATAAATAGAAAATGTGAAGTCTATTCAAACATCACATTATTATAGCCTACAACTTTATGAAACAGTGTTAGCAAACATAATATTGCTTAATTATAACTTTTCCTTTCAGCCTCCATCTTATCCAACCTGAAACTATAGGCCCTTTGCCACAACCTTCACATTCCTTATTACATTGCACCTTTATCCAATCACCCAATATTTCTATACCTACAAAACTTAAGTCCGAATAATCAATATTTTCCACCCGTTTTGCTACATCTGACGGGCTAAGTCTGAGCGGATTATTTTTATCTGATGTGATATAATATCGCATCAGATAATCTGGCCATGATAGGTACTCAGTATTACGATCTCTATTTACAAACTTAGTTTCCCCTCCGATATTAACCGAATAGAGAGAATCCGATATTATAGCACTATTTAAATGAATAACATAATACTCCGGATAACAAGCCAGTATATTGTTTTCATTCAACTTATCTGAAGATGGTTCCTGATTATCTACTCTCTTTATTTCAGTAAAAACACTTCCATCTTCATTCAGTAATTTGACTACATCATGATTCTCAAAAATAGACAGAGCATTAATAATCAAAACACCACCTTTGATTGTATCATTAAGAGAGGCATTCTGATTAGAAAAAGAACTATTTATCAAATTATCACATGCAAATAAGTTGACCAATATTAAACAAAATAGTATATATAGTTTTCTCATTTTATTCATTTCTTTTAGCAACTAAGCTTTTTTGAACAACTACACCGCATTTTGCCCTCGAATCGTACTATCTCCCAAGATTTATTTGTAGTCTATCCGACCTATTCCTTATTCGAAGAATTCTATTTTTTGCACGCTATTGAACAAAAACTTTACGCTAACTTCAAAATATCTTGCCGATTTATTTTTATCCATTACCTCTACTCCGACTAAGACGGTAAAACTCGGATTTCCAAATGGCTTAAAAGGCGTAAAACGATAGCTATTTATTAGAACCATTTTCATTCCTATTTACATGGATTAGACACAAAAGTCATTATTGATTTTTATAAAACTTAAAGCTTCCTATTTCAGTCCTTGTTGAATCGCTTATATTAAACAAAGTAAGATTAACTGAATCACTTGTTCCAACGTCATCCAAAATCAAAGCCCCGTTTCCACTTCCAAAAACATCGCCCTTGGAATTATACATTTTCCAAAGTAAACCATAATCCTCTATTTTGTATTTTGGATTTTCATTGATGGATAACACAATTTGATTAGAATCAAAAATTTCCTTATAATGTTTACCATGCTTTATAGAATTTTTCCATGCTTTTTCGACCCATATTTCTTTAATTAACCTGCTATCATGATTTGTGGGGCGTCCGATTGATACCAGCACTTTTGATTTTGCAGATTCTTGTATAGCATGTGAAGCTTGAGGATCTACGATATTAGTCTCAAAGTCGCATCTCACAAATAAAAATGTTAGAAATAGCATCACAAAACATCTATTTATCATTTCTTCTAAATATTAAAGATCTCGGTAAATCAGTATTCACCTTTTTGACGTCTTCCCAAAAACTGGAGCATTTAAAAGTAGAGAATTTGTGCTTGAATTACTAATTTTAAAAGGTGGAAAACCAATGAAAAAGTCTACGTTTTCCGAGGCACAGATAGACTTTGCGATCAAACAGTCTGAGACAGGTACGCGTGTGGAAGAGGTCGGGCAGGCTTAAAGGAAAACACGTCTAAATTCGGGAAGAGGTCAGTGACAGATTTGTTACTATTGTTTTTTATTGCATATATTTAGCTGTTGAACAATAGGCTCATTTTATTTCTTTAACATCATCTACATATAGTTGAGTGACAACATTTGATGACATATTTAAATCTTACTTTGTACAGTTATGTACTTTTGCATATCCTTTCGTTAAGTCGGAGGAGATTGCTAAGGATATTGTACATGATGCTTATATGGTTTTCATCGACAATCCACTATTACTGGAAAAAGATCCTTTGGTGCAAAAAAGTTACCTCTACACAACCGTAAAGAATCTGTCCATGAACCACCAAAGAAAAAATCGACTGGAAGAGAAATACACCAACTCATTGGGGAATTATGACTTAGCTGATGTCGACCTTATGAAAGGTCTTATCGAATCTGAAGTAATTGGTACATTGCACAGAGAATTAGATGCACTGCCTGAAAGATGTCAACATGTTTGCCGTTTGATATACATGGAGGGTAAAAAATATGAAGAAGTTGCTTCTGAAATGCAGATTTCGGTTAATACCGTTAAATCCCAAAGAATACTTGCGCTCCGGATCTTAAGAAAAAAATTAACATCATTCTTCTTTTTCACATCAATTATTACACTCATTTTAAGTTATTTAGTAATTTTTTAAAAAAAATTAAACTTTTCACCCACCCTTTTTACCCTCTCAAGTTACTTAGTTTTAAATTATGATAGAATCTGATAAAATATTATTGGCAGAATTGGTCGCGCTCAAAGCGAAGGGCTCATTGCTTTCTCCGCAGCAACTGGAAGACTGGAATAGATTAGTCAACAGATATCCTGAAGCAGAATCTTTGATCTCCTCGCTCTTTGAAAAAGGAGAAATTCAGACCCCATTTGATATTAGACATATTGATACAGATCATGAACTCAACAAGTTTACAGCTAAACTAAACCGCAATCGATCCAATGTAAGAAATATAGTTTTCGCTCGTTATGCCGCCGCAGCGATTGTTGTATTCTTATTGGCTGGAGCATTATGGACCTGGAATCAAAAAAACACGAAACCAGACTATATTGTTGCTGACACAAAATTTGGACAAAAAAACGATGTACTCCCCGGTGTACCTTATGCTGAACTTGCTATTGGAAATCAAAATAGGATTGAATTAAAAAACGACGCTAAATACACAGAACTTATATCAGCTGCAAAAGATAACGAAACCCACATCTTATCGGTCCCTAAAAGATCGACCTATACCATTACTTTAAGCGACGGAACTAAAGTATGGGTCAATCCGGATTCGAAATTATTCTATCTGGCACATTTCAGCAAAAATGAACGGAGAATAAAATTAGAAGGTGAAGCATTCTTCGAAGTAGCAAAAGATCCCTCCCGTCCATTTATCGTAGAAACACATGGAATGGATATTCAGGCCGTGGGAACAGCATTTAACGTAAAATCTTACGATGCCGAACCCAAGGTGCAGCTTACGGAAGGAAAAATTAAGGTAAGAAAAAATGGGCAAGAAATCGAAATTTCAGCAGGAAATGAAGTACTATCGAAACATGGTCAACTGGAAACTTCCAAGCTTGATAATCCCGAAGAAGCTACAGCCTGGAAAGATGGTTTCTTCTCCTTCGACGGTAAGGGTGTTGCACAGATTCTCGACGAACTGACCAGATGGTACGGAATAGATGTCGTTTATAACGGTACACTTAGTCAAAAACGATATGAGGGAGGAATAAATAAAAACTCGACATTGGCACAGGTCTGTAGTGCGCTTAACGACCTCACCGACTATAACTTCAAAATAGAAGGCAACAAATTATTAATCGAAAACAAAAAATAACCAAAACATTTAAAACCAAAAAGTTATGATTTAAACTTACACAGATTACTTTTCAAAAAAAAGCAGGAGTATTGGCGTACCCCTGCAAAGTCTATGAATTAAAAATTATTGCAAACCATTAATTCTCTACCAATTTATGAATAAATTTTTTTATTCAAAAGCCTTTTTATGCCCTAAAAACAAGGAAAGGCTATTGAACAACTTCATCAAGATGAAATTAACAGGATTTATACTTGCTGCATCAAGCTTAGGAGTATACGCATCCACTTCAGCTCAAGTAACTGTAAATGTAAATAATGCAAAAGTTGAAGGCGTCCTAAAGAACATCACTGGGCAAACCGGTGTACGCTTTATCTATGAGGAAGGTCTTCTGAAAAACTTGAGAACAAGCGTAGTGCTCAAAAATGCACCGCTCGAAGTCTCCCTAAATAAGATCTTTTCGAATAGCAAATACAGCTATATTGTCCACGGTACTACCGTAGTCATTAAAAGCAATGGCAACAACAATGTCGTTATTGCTCAACAGGAACTAACTTTAAAGGGTGTCGTCCACGATAGTGAAGGGAAACCTCTCGCCAATGTAACAATAGCTGAAATTGGCAGCAATCGCAATACACAGACGGATTCCGACGGAAAGTTCACGCTGAGAGTCTCCAGCACCTTATCAAAAGTTCGAATCAATATTGTGGGTTATGATACCCAAACAATTGCTTATTCAAATTCGCTTGTGTCGGTCGTAATGACTACTACTTCAAACCAAATGGATGAAGTTGTGGTAGTCGGTTTTGGAAAGCAAAAAAAGGAATCTGTGGTAGGGGCAATATCTTCGGTATCAGCCAAGGACCTTAAAGTACCGACATCTACTTTAAGTAATGCTTTTGCTGGTCGTGTAGCGGGTATTATCGCCGTACAGCGCGGAGCTGAACCCGGGGCAGACGGATCGAACTTTTGGGTACGTGGGATATCGACTTTTGCAGGACCAAGCAATCCATTGATTTTTATTGATGGAATAGAATCTTCTATTACGGACATGAACAATCTTCCACCGGAAGCAATAGATAATTTCTCATTACTGAAAGACGCCTCAGCGACAGCACTATACGGTGCACGGGGTGCCAATGGTGTTTTGATGATTACAACAAAACGTGGTGGTGACTTTGATAAAGCAAGAGTAAATTTTAGAATTGAAAATACCTTTGCCTCGCCTACTCGCCCCGTCAAATTTTCTAACGCTGTAGATTACATGAATGCATTTAATTACGCATTAAGCAACAGAGGATTGGCACCACGTTTTTCGGACGAAAAAATAACGAATACCCAAAATCATCTTGATCCGATAGCTTATCCGGATGTGGACTGGTATTCTACCTTATTTAAAGATATGTCCATGAATCAATACGCCAACTTTAATGTTGCCGGTGGAGGGAAAAAAGCAGATTATTTCGTAAGTGCCAACTTCAACAACGATAATGGTTTCTTGAAGAAAGATCCATTTAACAGTTTCGACAACAACATTAAAATTAGAAAGTATAATTTGATTGCAAACGTTGGTGTGAGTTTATCGAACACAACAAAAGCAGTTATACGTGTCAATTCCAGACTGGATGACTACAATGGTTCAGCAGTGACCTCAGGAGAATTATATAGCCGCTTGTTTCTGGCTCCCCCAGCCCTATTTGCACCTGTATTACCTCCCAATGCAGGCGCTACTGACCACATCATGTTCGGGAACTTAAATGGTGGCCCCATTCCATCCGGTACGGGTAATAACATCTATTACAATCCCTATGCGAATATGGTCAGTGGATACCGTTCCTCTTTCACAGCTACGAATATGGGAGCCATTGAGCTCAACCAAGATATGAAATTCTTATTGGATGGGTTAAATATTAAGGGGCTTTTATCATTCACGAACGTTTCGAAATCTAATAATCTTAGAACTAGTTCTCCATTTTACTATGAAGTCAGTGACTTTAAGGAAACCGATGGTAAGTACGACTATACTTACCGGAATGTTACAAGAGGAACAACGGCGTTGGCAACTAGTTTAAGTTCAGAAGGAGACAGACTGATGAACATCAACTTTGTTGTTGATTATGCGAAACAATTTAAAGAACACAAAGTGGGTGCGATGTTGGCTTACTTAAGTCGCGATTACAGCCCAAATAATCCTTCAAGCTTCGTCGCTTCCTTACCAACGAGAAATCAAGGAATTGCAGGTCGATTGACCTACGGATACAAAGACACTTATTTCTTCGAGGGAAATTTCGGATACAATGGATCCGAAGCCTTTGCCGAAGGAAAGCGCTTTGGATTTTTCCCTTCATTGGCAGCCGGATATATGATCTCAAATGAACGTTTTTGGGAACCATTAAAAGCAACGATCAACAGTTTGAAATTCCGTGGATCATGGGGTATCGTCGGAAATGCCAGCGTCTATAACAGCAGCGGTGCTGCAGTTAGGTTTCCTTACCTAGAGGAGGTTAACCTCAACGGTGCCAGTTATACCTTCGGAAACAACTGGCAGACGACACAGTCTGGCGCTGTTATTTCCAAGCTAGGCTATCCCGGCGCAACTTGGGAAAAAGGAACAAAAATAAATGCCGGTTTGGATCTATCCATGTTCAACGATAAGCTATCGTTAACAGCAGACTGGTTTACCGAAACAAGAAGCAATATTTTTATGCAGCGTCAGGTTGTACCTGCCGAAGTCGGAGTTGTTGGGCTGACCCCATATGCTAATATCGGTAAGGTAAAAAGCAGTGGTGTCGATGGTAATTTAAGTTACCAACAACAATTGACACCAGATCTATATGTTAATCTTCGCGGTACTTTCACTTACTCCAAAAATAAACTGCTTGACAGGGACGAACCTACTCAATTATTCTCCTATCAATCCGCTATAGGAAGGCCGTTAAACGTAGGCTATGGTTATACAGCAATTGGTTATTACCAGGATGATGCTGATATCGCAAACAGTCCCGAAAATACGCTGAGTAAAGATCTTAAACCAGGAGACATCAAGTATATGGATCTAAACAATGATGGCAAAATTGATGCATTCGACAAATCCTATATCGGCAATCCTACGGTACCCCAGATTGTTTATGGATTTGGAGCGTCGGCAAAATATAAAAAGGTGGATTTCTCGTTGTTTTTCCAGGGTACAGCAAAAGTAAGTTTGTTCGTATCGGGAATACATCCTTTCAGCCCTGAAAGCTCAGCCTTGCTGCAATACATTGCAGACGATTACTGGACCGAAAACAATACAACTGCTATGTACCCTCGTATGATCACCAATGTCGCCTACCATAGTAACTTTGAAACCTCTACCCATTGGATGCGCGATGCAAGTTTTATACGTTTAAAAAATGCGGAGATTGGATTTACACACAAATTTGCGCGGATTTTTGTAGCGGGCCAAAATTTGTTAACCTTCTCCAAATTTAAATACTGGGATGTCGAATTAGGGGGTGGAAATGGTTTGAAATATCCAAACAACCGTATTGTCTCAGTTGGTGCCCAATTTAACTTTTAATGGAATTATGAAAAAGAAATTTTTAATCTATATAACCGCATTCACATTAACACTAGGATCTTGTAAGTACATGGACATTGTCCCTGATGCCACACCTAATATGAATGATGCATTTAAAAACGAATCCACAGCGGAAGGATTTTTATATACCTGTTATTCCTTTATCCCCCGCTATAATGATGCAAGAACTAATTTTTCATGGATCATGTCCAATGAAACCGCAGCATCTTATCATTGGGGATCACAATATTTCACCTTTTTACAGATACAACAAGCGCAGTATAGCGCCGACAATCCTGTATTGGATATATGGCAAAACTGTTATAAGGGAATCAGACAATGTTATCTTTTCCTTGATAACGTAGATAAAACTAAGCCTATTACTATTTCTGCAGAAGAACTGGAGGCAAAGAAAAAGGTCTGGCGTGCCGAGGCTAAATACTTGATTGCATATTTTCATTATGTACTGTTGCAAAACTATGGTCCTATTGTTTTAGTGGACAAGCTTATACCTACAGATGCAACGGGAACAGAATTTTTTAAACCCAGAAGTCCGTACGACGAGTGTGTGACCTTTATTGCTAATAAATTTGATGAAGCTTCGGCAGACCTGCCCAATACCATTGTAAATAATGGAGATCTAGGCCGGGTAACCAGGATAGCCGCTCAGTCGTTGAAATCACGTATGTTTCTGTATGCTGCAAGTCCATTGTTTAATGGCAATGTGGATTACGCTAACTTTAAAAACCCCGATGGCAAACAGCTCACAGCGCAATCATATGACAAAGAAAAATGGAAAAAAGCTTTAGACGAAACTAAAAAGGCTATAGATCAAGCAGAGGGTGCGGGGTATAAATTATATGAATATAATAAAACTACTGTAACCGACCCATTTAAAAAAGCTGTACTCAATACACGCTGGCAAATGGTCGATCCGTGGAACTCCGAACTTATTTGGGGCTATTCAGGCTATAAAGAAGACAATAATGCACAATATTCTTTTCAAACGCTTGCTGTTCCTCGTGGATGGCGTTCGGGAAGTCCTGTGGGAGGTGTTGGAGCTACATTGGATGCCGTAGAACTTTTCTATTCTAAAAACGGTGTTCCAACGGATAAGGATCCTACGTATAACTATTCGAATCGATTTACCATCGCCAATGGTGATTCTACCATACAATTTCACCGCAACCGCGAGCCACGTTTCTATGCCTACATCGGGTTTGACCGAGGAGAATATGAAATCAATGATCAGACTCGTATCCTTAAATTGAGAGCCGGAGAATTAAACGGTACCACCTTAACAAACGGAACGCCGAATTTAAATGTGGACCATCTCTATACGGGATATGCTATCAAAAAGGGAATTCACCCGAGCACAAACGTGGCTACTAACGCATTTACAGTGACTGCATACCCCTTTCCGATTATCCGTTTAGGTGAGCTGTATTTAAACTATGCTGAGGCTTATGCCAATTACTATGGGACATTGGATGCAACATCGCTGGGCTATCTCAATAAAATCAGAACACGCGCCGGAATTCCTGGCCTCGAAGTTTCCTATGGAGGCCTACCGACAGGAGCAGTTTTGATTGAAGCAATCCATCGAGAAAGGTTAATTGAATTTATGTTTGAAGGCCACTCCTTATACGATAGGAAACGGTGGAAGACGGCTGTTTCTGACTATTCGCCCGACCGACAAGGGATGAAAGGGCTTACTTCAGTGGGGAAGACCGCTACAGACTTTTACAAACCAATAACATTGAGTGGCCGCCCACTAATCTTCGAAGCAAAACAATATTTGGTTCCAATCAATGTAAATTACATCAAAATCAATCCAAATCTGGTACAAAACCCAGGTTGGTAATCTTTAAACATCGGGGGTAGTCGAAAGGCTACCCCTCCTTAAACCACTAAAACTTTTTATTATGAGAAATTTAATTTTTAACATCCAAAGGATGTTCTGGTTTTCTATGCTCTTAGTTTTGGGGGCATGTTCCAAACCAATCTCCCTTACCACCGCAGAGCCAACAGATCCAGTGGTAGATACAATTTTAGCTTCCGATTACGCCTACAATCTAAACGTTATCTATTTTGTACCGAACAACATTACGCCAAACGCCGACTATGAACAACGATTAAGCAAAATCATGATCGAAGGACAGAATTTTTACAAACAGTGGATGAACTATTGGGGATTTGGTGAAACAACTTTCAGCCTTCTGAAAAATGCCGCCAATACGAAAATTAAAATCCACACGATACATGGACCAGGAAATTCAAGTGATTATTCGACAGACGCACCAATAAAAGCACTGGTAGATGCTTATTTTCAACAGAATCCACAAGAAAAAACAAGTGATCATTATCTAATCATCACAGCTTCCAATAAAAAGTATGACCAAGGCGAAACCGACGATCATCCCATCCCATACTATGGCGTTGGTCGATGGTGCTATGCGGTAGATTATCCAGGTTTAAAATATGAAAACCTTGGAAATCCTGGACTCGTCGGGGATAAAGCGACAATTTATATCGGTGGCTTGCTCCATGAAATGGGGCATGGAATTAATTTGCCGCACAACGGTCCTAGTGCATCGCAAAAAAACAATCCACAATTTGGAATGACGTTAATGGGCAGTGGAAACTATACCTATGGCAAATCACCAACTTTCCTGAGCTTTTACGATGCTGCAACATTAAACAATTGCCAGGTATTCAGCAAAGTAAACAAAACATTTTATGGTGCTGTGACAACAACAATCAATTCCATTCTAGCGAAAGTGGAAAACAATGAAATCGTCGTATCCGGTACCTACACATCCTCAGTACCTGCAAAACATATCACCTTTAGGAATATCCTAGACACCGACGCTGCAGGTTATCAATCCGTCACCTTCACGACATTGCCCAGCGGCAACAATAGCTTTAGTGTGCGCATGCCCGTTTCGGAATTTAACGTTAAAGGAAGCATGAAATATACCTTGCAGATATTCTTTCATCATGAAAATGGAACCAATACCTGGAACAACTATGCCTATAAATTTGTAAATGATCAACCTATAGTAGATTTTGGAGATCGCGACCTACTTACACGTACAGGCTGGTCCATTGTGGGAGTTTCATCTGAACAGAGCGGCTATGCTGCAGCCAATGCTTTAGATGGAAACAAAAATTCTTACTGGCACACGTCTTGGTCAAACGCGACCCCACATCCCCATTTTATTGCTGTAAAAACGGGCGCAAATGCTGTGACGGCAGCGGGTTTAGCAATAGACACAAGACTTGATAATACTGGAAATGGCGGAAAAATCAAAGATTTTAAAATTGAAATCAGTAACGACGGAGCCAATTGGACTCAGGCGTATACAGGTACAATGGTTATCAATGGAAGACAGTACTTCACCTTCGACAGCCCAAAAACTTTCCAATATTTTAAAATAACGTCTTTCAATGATTATGAAGGCAAAACATTCGCAACCTTAGCCGAAGTCAATTTGTATTAATAGCATTCATAGTATCTCTCATAAATTAAAACACCGGTCATGCCTAAATTCGATAACCTAGCGCAATATATTTTGAATAAAAAGTATATCAGAATGAAAGAAAATTCGGATTTAGGCATTCGGATTTTCTATTTAAAACGTAAACCTATATTAATACTGGATGTGATCGAAAACAAATTATGCTTTTATAGTAACAAGCCACAGACGGGGCAAAACACTAAAACTATCACAGAAGCAGCATTTGAAATTGAATGGACTAACTGTAGATATCTCAAAGAATATGAATGGCGCGGACTGAAAATTGAGGAACAAAACGTATCCGTAATTGAAAAATTGATCGATGAATTTTACAAAGAAAATTAGCCCGATCTTTTTATAAAAAGATCGGGCTAATTTCATATTAAAAGATCTTGACTTATTGGACCTTTTTAATCAAAGGGAAAATAGTGCTTTCAACATGCGCTTTTTCTATCAGACGACGTAATTCCGTTACTTTTTTGGGATTATCGGCAGCAATGTTATTTTGCTCTTTTGGATCTTGCTTAAGATTAAACAATTCCATGGTTGGCGAACCGCTCATAACTTTCTGTAAAATAAGTTTCCAATTACCTTTACGGACAGCCTGACGTCCTCCGTCCTCATGGAATTCCCAATATAGATAGCCGTGCTGCTTTTGCTTTTTACGTTCACCCAACAATGTCGGAACTATAGAAATTCCATCGGTATATCTTGGCTTATCTGCTTTGGCTAATTCGACCATCGTTGGCATAATATCCCAAAAAGCGCCTAAATAATCTGATGTTTTTCCCGCCGCAATTTTACCTCGCCAGTAAGCAATGAACGGCGTCTTTATGCCGCCCTCATAAAGATCGCGTTTTGTACCCCGTAATCCGCCCGAACTATTGAAAAAATTAGGATCCGCTCCGCCCTCTTTATGTGCCCCATTATCACTGGTGAATATAATAATTGTGTTATCTAGCAGATTATTTTGACGTAATCTTTCAACGATTTGTCCTACATACGCATCCATCCGACTTACCATACTAGCGTACATCGCATGCGGCTTTTCGACACTGTTATACCCCGGAACTGTTGCTTTGGGACCATAATCGTTGCCTCGGTAAGGCTTCTCATCAAACTTATCGGCATATTGCTTGTAGTACTCGTCTGCAGGTCCTGCAAGTTCGGCATGAGGTAGCACAGTGGGAACAAAAAGAAAGAAGGGTTTATCTTTGTTGGCATCGATAAAAGCAAGGGTTCTTTCCTGAATCAATGCCGGTGCATACTGGCCCTCTGCCATCAAGCCATTGCCCTCAAGTTCAATACGCTGCTTATTATGCCAAAGATGGGTAGGATAATAACGATGTGATTGACGCTGACAATTGTACCCATAAAACTCGTCAAATCCCTTCTGGTCAGGTGCACCCGTTGTACCTACCATGCCCAATCCCCATTTACCAAAGGCACCAGTGGTATAACCTGCCTTTTGCAGTAACATCGCAATGGTCTGCACTGAATCGGCCAATGGCTCTTGCCCCTCCGGTTCAATTTCCTTATTGCCCCTGACGTAAGTGTGTCCTGTATGCTGTCCTGTCATCAAGGATGAACGCGAGGGTGCACATACGGAAGTACCGGCATAAAAGTTATCAAACTTCATCCCCGATTGGGCCAATGAGTCGATATGTTTGGTTTCAATCTTAACTTGGCCATAGGCCCCCAAATCGCCGTAACCAAGATCATCGGCCATAATAAATACAATATTCGGTCTTTTGTTACCACTTTGCGCGAAAATGCTGCTTGTGAACGTCACGATTAAGACAACTAGGAACGTCTTCTTTAGCGCGATCAATGTTAATACTTTCATGTGTTATAAATTATTTTACCAGCCTTCGTTCTGTTTTAAGTTTTTATTCTGTACCAGTTCTGCAGCAGGTATCGGATATAAATAATAGTATTCAGGAAAAGGAGATGGTGCTTTACCTTCGTAGGCGATATAGCCTTTTGTCTGTCCGTTTTCAACTGGAATAGGCGTATTAGCAGGTACATCGACTCCCTTGGTTATATATCGTCCTAATTTTTGGGTAATGGCATAATCCATTTTTTTCCATCGTCTGAGATCGTCAAAACGAAACCCTTCACCCATCAGTTCAACAGCACGCTCGCGACGTATTTCCCACAGCGCCGGGCTTACCGTCTCATCGCGTTTGGGGTCGGTTGGAATTGCCGTTAACTCCAGAGAGGCCACTCCTGCACGTGACCTTAATTTATTTATGGTTTGATCGATAATTTGCTGGTTGATTTCTCCCAATTCATATTTTGCTTCGGCATATCCGACCAACAATTCCCCGAGCCTAAATATAGGAGCATCGTTGATATCAACATTCTGGATCCTATTGATCTTGTTACTGAATTTGTAAAACCGATATCCGGTATAGCTTACACTATAAGGCTGTCCATTGGTGAAATCAACATAATGCGGCTCCTCTTTCAATATGAGACCTTCCCAGTTCATCCAGGGTAAAGTTTTATGTTTGTCGTCTGATAATGTGGCCATCAAATCGATATACTCCCGGTCCTTCGGATCATCCGAATACTCCCAAAGCATATTTGTTTTCCCCATTTTAACTTTATAAGGAGGTGGAATGGTAAAGTATAGACGGGTATCACGATTCCGGAATTCAGTATATGCACTTTCATCACCAGCAAATGTTGGACTCACCCAGCGTGTTTTCCCATCTTTCATCAAATACATATCCACAGCTTTCTTGGTAAGATCCCATCTGCCTGAGGAATTACGCGCCAGCGATGCTAGACCATGAGTAATCTGATTCAACTCATACTGCTTATAAAGAAAAACCTCAGCGACATTCGCCAATGATTCACTGTTGAACAGCAGGTCGTAATTGCTCAGTAGCGGTATCGTACTGGATAGAATTTTTTCGGCTGCTGCAGTTGACAATTTTAGGTATTTCTCAGCGTCTTTAAGTTGATGGTATTTCCTCCAAGTCCCCTCCCTTAGGCCAAAGCGTGCTGTCAGTGCCATGACAACCTTACGATTGATGGTATTGGGTCCATCTCCATTTTCTTTGATATTTTCTCCGGCATAGCTGAGCATTTCAACGATGTGGGCAGCAATTTCATCACGAGTTCCAGGGGTACCGTACAGAACATCGGTATCGCCGTCGTTAATCGTACGCTCTACCCAGATCGCCTGACCGAATTTGTTAAGAAGATCCATATATTGGTAAGCCTTGAAAAAGTAGCCAATACTACGGATATGCTTCTTTTCCGGTTCAGATAGCTGGCTTGCTTGCTCAATATTATCCAAAAGAACATTGATAGATCGTATCTGCACAAATGGATTACTGTAATCGTTACTTGTTGATGGGACGACCATTCGCTGCCAAGCCCAATCAGAAGTGGCGTTTGCCTGAGCTTTGGCAAAAAGGTCGCCATTGACCTCAGCATCGGGCACAGCATTGCTATAGCCAGGAAACGTGCCATAGAATTGCCAAGCATAGGAAATAAAATTGTTATAGTTTGTGAAAGTACTTTGCTCTGTCAATGTACCTTCCGGATCGAGATCCAGTAAATTGCTGCAGCTTGTTAACGATGTGGCTAGCCCCAGACAAAGGATATAGTGGATAAATTTCTTTTTCATGATATTCTGCGGTTTTTGAAGATTTAAAACGTGACATTAACACCGAAACTGTACTTTTTCAGGAATGGATAAATACCTCCCGACCCTATGTTTTCACCATCGGCCTCCATCCCTTTTGGCATGTGATCAGCTTTAAATAAATTTTCGCCCGAAACAAATACCTTGATATTGTCGATCACTTTGCTCCGTAAAGTCTTTCTGTCGAGGGTATAGCCAAGTGTAATATTTCGCACCCGAAGATAGGAGCCATCCGAAAGATATTTGGTCTGTGTTCTTCGATTCGCTGATGTATTTAAACCTGCATTTGCATAGACGCGCGCATAGGTCGCATCAGTATTGTCCGGCGTCCAATAATCTAGATTATCCTTATAGAGCGTACCGAATTCGTTATTATATGGCCACATCAAGAAATTGCTCAACCATAGATCCCGCTTTCCTACGCCCTGTATAAATACGCTCAAATCAATATTCCTGTAGGAGAAATTACTGTTCAGACCGAATTGAAACCGCCTGTTATTATTGCCTATAACCTTCATATCACCAGGATCGGAGACAGTGCCTGTACCACTGAAGATGATACCATCACCATTTAAATCAGCATATTTAATATCTCCGGGATTCTGAGCAACACCTTTGAAATATGGAATTCCCTCTCTTAGCTTCCCATTTAACAAACTGGCATTTAAACTATTTTCCTGAAAATCATCTACCGTATAATAACGGTCTGTAACATATCCCCATATTTCACCGAGTTCTTTTCCTTTGTAGAAGCCATCGATCAAGCCAGCACTGTTATTGATTTTGGTAATGAAACCTCTATTATCTGAAAGATTGAATGTAAATGAATATTTAAAATCTTTAATCTTATCTTTCCAGGAAAGTTCCAGCTCCCATCCCTTTGACTCAAGATCCGTAATATTCTGGAATGGAGGTTGTGACCCCAGAACTGCAGGTAAGTCGGCCCCCTGATAAAGCATGCCTATTGTCTGACGTCTAAACCAGTCAAAACTTCCGTTCAATTTGCTATTGAACAAAGCAATGTCAACACCGAAATTTAAAGTACGCGCCTTTTCCCAGGAAAAAGTAGAACTGATTAAATTTGGTGGATTTATCGTCAGGTAGCGGATGCCAGTATTTGGATCAATCCAATTTGCATTGCCTGTCCCCATCTGAGGTATTGCAGGAAAATAAACTTGATTTTTATTGGTATCAAATACGACCTGGTTACCGATTTCCCCATAAGAAGCCCTGAACTTCAACATTGGGATACTATTTTTTAACCCCGTCATAAATTGTTCTTCAGCAACATTCCAACCGGCAGAAACGGATGGAAAAAAGCCAAACCTACTACCTTTGAGGAAACGGGAGGAACCATCTAGTCGACCGTTCAGTTCCAATAGATAACGATTCTTATAATCATAGTTAATTCTACCAAAATAACCTAAGATAGCATACTGACTAAAACTGTCGGATGTATTTTGTGTCCCTGTACTTGTCCCCAATGATGGTGAATCAGGACTTAAAATCCCATATCTTGTTGCTGAAAATGATTCGTTATAACTTTTCTCATAATTTGTTCCCACCAAAACTTTCACATTATGGTCATCCAATGCACGGCTGTAACTCGTATAGAGATTTAAGGCATTATAGTCTGTCAGGGAATTAGAACGGGTATAAAAATCTTGATTGAACAGGTATTCCGTATTAAAATTATTCGGGTTCATATACCTATTTCGGTTCTGCGCATTTTTATTGTTCAGATTATTTTTACTGAAGGTGTATTCAGCTGTGATATTCCAGCCCGGTAAAGGATTATACTCCAGTTTACCAAAGAGTCTAAGATTCTCTTCATATCTGCGCGAAGGATCTTCATATTTTAGATAATTGTTGGGTGTACCGTAGGGTATAGCTTTCCCATCGCTATCTATCGTCTCGCCGGGATTAAGATACGACCCGAATGTCAGAGCCCGATAAAACATCTCCCCCATATTGGCCGGGGTAAGGCGATTGTCCTTTTTATAAAAGACATTGACGCTCGCATTAAAATTCTTGAACAATTCGGCGTTTACATAAGCATTGAAATTATATCTGCTATAACTATCTTTTTTGGTAATCATAATACCGTCTTCGTTGCTATACATACCAGAAAGCCTATACGCAATCTTTTCCGAACCACCTCTGATAGAAAGATTATGCAAGTGTTCAAATCCAGTCTGGAATACCTCATTGTATAAATCGTATTCCTTTAGGGGATATTTTGTGTTATTTACCTCGGCTATTCCATCAGGATATTTTGTTGGATCCGTTTGATAGTCTTTTAATAAATCAAGCCAGGTATCGACATTTTGTCCGGCCCAATTCGAAGTATTTCCAAAGTCTTTTAACGCCTGCACAAATTCAAGTGGAGTCGCTTTCTCAGGGAGCGTTGAAGGACGGCTCCAAGTCAGATTACTTGAGTAATTAATGCTGGTCGGCTGATTTCTGGATCCTTTCTTTGTGGTGATCAGAATAACTCCAAAGGCTGCTCTAGCGCCATAAATAGAAGATGCGGCCGCATCTTTCAATACGGTGACATTTAAGATATCCTTGGGGTTTATATCGTCCATATTCATAGGAACGTTGTCGACCAATACCAAGGGGCTACCACCATTTATGGAAGTAACGCCCCGAATATTTAGTTCTGTCGATGTTCCGGGACGTCCTCCACCAAAAGTAACTTGTAAACCAGGTAAAGCCCCCTGTAATGCTTGAGAGCTGCTGCTTACAGGTCGATCTCCCAACACTTTTTCCATATCAACTGAGGCAACGGCCCCTGTAAGATTTGCTTTCCGTTGTGTACCATAACCAACAACAACAACTTCCTCTAAGGAGGTCAGATCTTCTTGGAGGACAACATTCATAAATGATTGGCTAACCGGAATCTCCTGGCTGATAAAGCCTACATTACTGACAAGTAAAATGGCATTTGGCCCGCTTACTTTTAGATTAAATTCGCCTTTATCGTTTGTACTAGTACCGCGATCCTTATCCTTTTCGACTACGGTGACCCCCGATAAAGGTAAGCCCTGCCGATCCAAAACCTTTCCTTTGATATCAAGCCCTTGGACTTCTTTATTGTTGACAGTGATCACATAGGTGTTTTCATTCATATTCTCCATTCGGAGCTGAAATTTATTCAGCAATGGCGCTAAAGCGTTGGTCCAATTTTGGTTCTCGACAGAAATAAGGGGAAGGCTTTTATTGGCGATCACGTTGTCAAAATATATAAATTTGACTTTAGTCTGCTTTTCAATGGTTTTTAAAACAGTCTTAAGATCGGTGTTCTTTATTTTTAGGGATACCTTTTCCTGTGCTTTGGTACTTATTCCGAAGACCTTTACGGTAAATGCAAAAGTGAGCGCTAATGTTAATTTTGTCATTAATGCATATTTAATGGTGCTAGATTTTCGTGCAAAAAATACCTGACCATGTAAATTTTTTTTCATAGTTTTAAATTGATTATGGAACCATAGAGTGCTTTATCTTTCTCAGGGACTTCGCACTCTTATTTCATGAACATGAAGGATACATCATTGGGTGTATCCTTTTTTTGAAACTTTATGTATAGTCTTTCATTATCGTTTATTTAGGGTTAATATAAAATAATTGATTCGTTTTCTTCTCTGATATGTAGCTTTGGATTGGCCAATAAAATAGTCTTTAAAACCATCTCGAGGCTATAATTCTCCATCGTCCCGGTAAAAGTGGTTTTTTCTAGTTCGGTATTGTCGATTACGATATTTCTGTTATACCATTTGCCTATTTTGGACGCAACAATATTCATCGGATCGGCCTCAAAAGAAAGTTTATTCTCAAGCCACAATGCTTCGGAGGGCATTTTTTCTCCGTCCTGAACAATAAGTGCTGTCCGTTTTACCCCATTTACGCTGCTCTCATCACTGAATTTGGATCCTATTGAGTTGTGGGCTATAATTAGCTTTTCTCCGGGTACCATCTTATACGTTTCGCCACTATTTTGGCTTTTCAATTCGATAGCCCCTTCCACAAGTGAAGTCTGTGTTTTATTCTCGTCCTGATAGGCCCTGATATTGAATTTTGTTCCTAATACTTTTACCTCGGAATCCTTACATGAGACAATAAATGGGTGTTTTTTATCTTTGGCAACAGCAAAAAAGCCCTCTCCCACCAATTTTACCCGACGTTCTTTTTTATTGAAATCTGTAGCCAGATAGAGTTTGCTGTCACCATTTAACCAAACGGTACTCCCATCAGGCAGGCTAATTATCCGTTTCTCGCCCTTATTGCTGCTATAACTCATTCTATACTCAACAACTTCTTGTTGAGACAAATACCTCCACATACCAACAAAAAAGAAGATTGCAATACTAGCCGCTACTAGATAAAAAAGGTAACGTTTTTTTACCCTACTCCTTATTGGAATGTTTTCGGGGGTACTGTCTTCCAATTTCTTCCATAGCTGATCAAATGCCATTTCAGTTTTTTCGATGGTTGATGACGGAGTTCGTTGCTGATTTTTAATAAAATGATAAAGGAGTTGGTGATCTGGATTATCAATGAGCAGCTTCTCAAACAGTAACTTCTCCTCAGGTGTTAGTTTTCCCTGAATTTCTTTGTTCAATAATGCTAGAAGTTGATCTTGATCCATCTTACGCTTGAGTCTTTAATATAAGAGCCAATTACAGACGAATCTCACCAATATAAATTTAAAATAATTTTAAAACACTAATTTCTAGCTGTTTATTTTTCTACAAGTAATAGAATCTCTTAAACGACGGAGCGCCAGCTGAATGTGTCGGTCAACGGTATTCGTAGAAATTTCCATAATGGCGGCCGTTTCATGATAGGTAAAGCCAAGCTCCTTGACTAAAGTAAAAGCCATTTTGCACTTGGAAGGCAATTCGTCTATGATCTGCTGTATAATTTTCAGATTTTCGCTGGAAATATATTCTTGCTCTACACTTGGATATTGATAGTTAAAGTCAATAATTTCTGAAATATCCACATGGGTATGCTGTCTTTCAAGGTATTTTATGGCATTATTTCTTACAGACCTAAAAAGATAAGTTTTGATGTTTTCAATTTCCATTAACTTATCTTCCAATAGCCACAATTTCATAAAAATTTCCGAAATAATATCCTCAACTGGAACTGGTGACTTAATAATTGCATGGCCAAAGTCATATAAATCAGGATAAAACTTTTTAAATAAAGTTTTAAATGCAAGCTGGTCTCGATCGAATACAATTGCATACCGCAATTCAGTCCATAAAAAGGGATCTTGATTCAACTTTTGCATTTAAATAAAAATATGAAATGGTCTATGGGAAATAAAGATATCAATTTTTGCAACAATATAAGAATGTCATTATCCAAATTCTACCATCTCTTTAATGCTTGATTTGGGCTAATAGAGTTAAAATTGGTTCGACAAATTTACAGTAGAGCCGGCTCATATTGGATGTCATGTATGCCATCAAAAAGACCATAAGATACCTTAGCTGTAATAACACGGATTTCATTGAACTTGTTCTTTACTTTAAGATTTAAATAAATCTGAAGAGGATCATGAAGCTTAGTAAGGGCGAACATATAGCCCAAAGTAGTGCTATATAGTTTCGCAAAATTACCGATAGACATTGACGGTAGTACCTGATAGGATATTAACTCGAATTTATGCTGCTCTAAATCAAAATCTATATATTCATCTACTGCAATCCGGATCATTTTCTTCCGTAAAAAAAAATAATAGATGGCCAAGATATATAATAAAATAAAGACAAAAATGATCGAAGTTCCCATATTTTCAAATAGATTTTAGAGACGAAAGATAATACTTTTCCATGAATAGAATGGTACCTGACTGATGCCATGCTCAGGGTAGATGTCTGAGACCTATTACCCTGACTCCTGAACTGATAAGATCTTTATGATCTGATTTGTATTTCGACTTTTATACTTTATTGAAACCGAAAATTGATAAAATTTTAGCAACCCATATTTTAACATTTTTACGATTGGTTAAATGGAAATAATTCTTAACCACAAGAGGAATCATATTTAAATTGGAAAATCCCTGAATATACTCCGATAAATCAGATGCTGTATTTATCTTTTCTAAAACTGACAAGGCTCTATCCTCAATAATGACTTTTAATTGACTAACTCTTTCGTGCTCTGACATAGAGCTGTTTAAACTTAATACGCTGTTAATAAAAATTTGCTCATTATAATCTGACGATCCTAGGCGTTTAAAAACGTGCATGTTAAGATCGTTCAATTCAAGATTGTTAATAATAAATCCATAGTCAATATAATAGGTATTAGCGTAATTTGATTGATATACTGAGATTACTTTATTTATTTCAGGGCTTTTTAATATCCAAGTATTTTTATTTCTAACAAACTTGTGTGGTAAAAGAATTTGATCTATTGCTTGCTTAAATTTAATCTTATTCATAATTAATAAAACGCTAAAAACATATTAAAACTTTCCCCAAAATGTTTTTCCAAAACAGCCCTATATCTTTCTAATTGACCAATTCCTTTACTGACCTGATTAGGATTAAAAAGTATTGGAGACTTACTGGGCTGGTGAATGAATAACAGTAGCTGAATACCAATTTCCATTGCAATTCCTAAAATCTTCAACTTCGTAATATTTAGCAAGATCCTGTTCCTTTATATTTTTAAGAAATCCCAAATAGTATACATGTGTATTTAAGTAGCCCTCATTTTTCCCAACCTTAAATAGCATATTATCTGAGTTAAAAAAAAGAATTTCATCAATAGATAATTGGTTAAAGTAATTTTTCAAACTGTTGAAATCTCTTTCACTCAATCTCTTTTTAAAATCTTCATCCATATTTGCATACCGGTCCTTGTATTTATTTGTGAAATAAGACTTTGGTATATTAGAATTATTAAAGAATTGTTGTGGATTATTAGCTATAATTCTTTGAATATATGCAATTGATTTATTATTTTGATAATAACCACACTGTTGTTTTGTGCAGCTTGTTATCATAATAACCAGCATAACATAAATAATATTTAATTTCATTGTACCATCTTCTTCTACAAAAGCTCATTAAAATCTTACACTTTAGCTATAGCTGGGCTATGTGGTACCAAGATAAAAAATGGAGATGGAAATTATAATTATTGAGCTATTTATTTTGCTTTTTTACATCCAGTTTTGTAAATTCAAAAACCAGTAAAGCCATATCGTGAAGCTAGTTGTGAAAATATTTCAGGTCTGTATTGTTATATTACTTTTGTTGGGATATCAAGACGGGGCATTGGCAAAAGCTATTGCAATACCACTGGCAACAGATTCATTAATCGTATTGCATTTTCAGACAAATGACTCGCTGGTATACAGTCGGGAGGATTTTGACACTATCTTAAGTAATCATCCTGAATTTCTATTTGAAGAGACATTTGATCCTACATTGAGCTATCATCTCCAAAGCGATATGGAGTTTAGTAGTGAGGCTGGACAGGATAATTATTGTATGCTCTATTCCTACTTCTTAATGCAGGTAAATGGTGAGCAAAAATATGCCGCACAGCGTAAAAGGTTATTTCAGCTATTTTCAAAAATAAATGAATTATTTGCATTAATTGAACAAGGAGGTACGTACTTTGGACATCAGCATAAAAGGCTCCTGGCGGAAGTAGAATATGCGATTTACCTAATGCCAAAAGATAAGAGCGAGTTTCGAAAAAAATATGCTATCGATAAACAAAAACAACTGTATATTCAGGGGCTAAGACAACTTGTCGCTGATGAAACAGCAAATAATAACGGTATTGAACCTCAATGGAAATTAAGTCAAATCAAACGGCTTAACAAAGTAATAGATAACATAAATCAGCTCATTACGGATAATTTATCGCTGAGGAGAGCGCAATATTTTCAAAGCAATTATTATGAATATTACTGAACAACAGATGCATATTGTCTGTTAACCATAGCGTAGATTTTGCAAATGGGAAATAAACTAAAACTGCCTGCAACGATACGGCTAGCCATAGAGATGAACCCCGAAAACACCAGCCTAAATCCGTGAAAAATTTGCATGATAAGATATCTTTTCAATCGCCTATTTCTTACTTTTCTGTTTGCTTTGACTTTTTGACTGCCTTAACCGATCAACTGGTTCAATGTTTTCAATCAGACGAGTCACCTAAAAGTTATTTAAAAATTCTCGATGAAAATGGAATATGGAAAAGAAGCAATGGTTATTGAGTTAGTAAAAACTATAAATTGCCTTTAAAATACGATCTTCAAAATAATGAGCCTTAGCAGCATCCGACTTTCGCTGTATGGAAAGCAAAAAGCCTTTTTCATCATAACTCATTCCCAGCTCACTTACTTTTCGTCCGTTCCAACTATCTTCCATTAGTTTCAGGTTTCGGTTTTGGTCGTAGACATACTTTTCGGTTTTGGGATCAGGGGAAGAAGGTGCATCAGTGAGCTGTACCAAAAGTCCGTCTTTGAATTGATACAATTCAGATGGTGTTTTCTCGACAGCACAGCCATTATGTAGAAACAACACTACCGGATGCCCTTTCAAATAGTAATACGTCTTTTTTTGATAACACGTATCTGAACTGCCGCTATTTTTACTAAAATTGAAATATTCGGTACGTTCTTCTGCCTCGAATTCGTTTAAGGTATAGTAACGATATTGCATGGAAGAAAAATCATTATTCGCTGTCATTTTCTTCCAAAGGCTTTCGTCCGGTAAAGCACCTTCTAAAATCATGTTGTCCACTCCGGGAAATTGCGCTCCCTGCCAATCATTGTTTTGTGGCCTATTTGGCATCTGAGCATTCAATGTGAAGATTCGGATGATATCAATTTTATTATTCTTATTGTATTGGAAGCTACTCACTTTTACGATGCCATTGGAATAATCTATCCTTGCTTTTTTATCGATGAGTCCGTTTAAATTATAATAATATCTGGTATAAAAAGCAGTATCAGGTTTTTCGTTATTATATCGTATACTCGTCATACTTACCACCATGCCGTCGGTGTTAAAATTGTAAATATATTTCATACCAACCTTCTCTTCACTCTGCAGTAGAATGCTTTTTACTTTATTGCTTTTCATAAAAGTAGGATTGAATGAAAAAACAGTTTTTGTAAAATAATCATCGTCATCCAAGGGTGTAACGTTATAGAATGGTAGCACCTGAGCCTTTCCTAAAGTCACGATACAAAAAAACAAAATAAGGGTTAAGAAGTAGCTAAGATTACGTTTCGTGTACATCATAAAGAAAAATTTTTGTTGCTTTAAAATCGGGATTTTGAGAAAAATCCAATTTACCCAAAAAACTTAGATAAATGGCATGTCAAATTGACTTATCAGCTAATGGCAAATTTTTCGTGATAAAGCCTAGGAATCAAATTTCCCGATGTCATCATTCGTAGAATTCATAATTGATATATACAATATGAGTTATTTATTGTAGATTTATCTCCAGCTAGTTAATCTTAATACAGTCTGCAAAGAATATTTGTCAGCCAATATCTCCTATAGAAATGAAACGTATAATAACAGTATGCTTAGTTTTTTTATCAATACAGATTATTGCTCAAGATCTTAAAAACCTCAATGATGTCGCAAGTAACGAAGGTATACCGAAAGGGAAAGCTATTATCTATGGCAACTTCATACAACGATTAGGATTCAGCAGTGGCGGTTTTCCGCAGGACATACGTTTGATCAATACAGATACAAAGGAGGTTTGTGCATTTAGAGTGAAACCAACATTCAAATCATCAAAGGAAAATATCTTCATATATACCATCGAGCCGGGTAACTACGCTATTCTAAATTATTGGTGGACCCATGGTAAGTGGTATGGTGGCAAAATGTTTACAGAATATATTTTTAAGAATACGGATACAACGGATGGTTTTGAAGATAAGGTAAACGCTGGTCAGATAAATATAGATGAATTAGAACGCTTTACTTTTAAGGTCACAGAAAACTCATTAAACTATCTGGGAACCTGGCATTTTAAAACCCCTCCTGTTTCATTCACGGATGACAAAGTCATACTCGACAAGAAAATGAAAGATAGGTACAAAGCCATTGACTTTTCCCAAGCTAAGCTAGTTATTCCAAACTAATAAGCTCAAATCAGGAAATGACGAACATCTAGTATAAAAATTCCAAGTATTAAAAATATAACAACACCGGATCTTAGCCCCATTACAATATGAGAATCGAAAATAGAAGAGTTGTTAATAGAAGACAGTTTAATAAGGCTATTGTAGAGGATGATAAAAAAGGCTTAATCTTAACAGATTCTAACCTAAATCTTTTAAATAATCTTGGTTTCGAAGAATTCCGTCTCTTAGATTTTGCCCCTAATGGCCACATTATACTTTTGAAATCCAAAAATTGGTTAACAATACGTAATGCAAATAAAACGACAATTACAGCTTTTGACATTGAAACTAAACAACACCTCTTTTCTACTGACAAATTTCTGGGATATAGAAGCATAATTGATAAGTCATCTAACTATTTTTTACTCGAATATTATTCTGGATTATGTTGTGTAAATATTAAAAACGGTGAGGTGGTTTTCAAAAAAGATAAAATTGACAAAAATCTTTACAATGCAGATTTACATCTTAAAAGCAACATTGTTTATATCCCAACAGAAAAAAAATCTATTCTGAGATATCATTTTGACGATCATTATTTCGATGAAATAAAACTTGAAAATGTAGGCGGTATGAGTTGGATCAAATTTGATAATACCCAAACCTACTTATTGGTAAGTGACAAAAAAAATTCATTACACTGCTTTACACACGACAACTTTGTCAAACCAATATGGACAACAAATTTTTCGAAACTTAAAAAAGATAATAGAATTTGCTGTTACAATATCATAACTACTGAGAGCAATTTGGCGTGTATTCACGGATTTATGCCTTCGAGTGACCAAACTGCGTACGCCGGGGGTACGCTATATATTTTCGATATCCCCCCTGGTGAAATAATTGATTCTTTGGATTATGCAAACATTCAAGAAGAAATAATCACTGATTTCCAAGAAGATGAAATCATTATTGACGACTTAAGGTCACTATCATTGAAAACTAAGACATTCCGACAGACGCCGATAGCGTCTCATATATACACTAGAACTGAATCGATATAGATCATTTAGCCCCTATACCATAAATTATAAGTTAAAGTCAAATTGAAAAATACCTACTCGTTGTGAATAAGCTCTGATAGTTTAAACCTAATACGGATAAAGTTTAAAGTAGAACCCCATACAGTGAAAATTAAATCACTTTGAGATATAAAATTGACACTCTTCCTATTTATGCCCATATTTAGTCTTTGTCAGCCTGTCAATTTCCCAGTTATGTCTATAACTCGGCTCTATTCTCAAATCGATGTTTCTATATTGGTCAATATTTGTTTCAAATCATTGTAGTATTCGATTATGTTTGGCTCACCTCGATTATTCATGATCTCTACTTGAATTAAAATCCTAGACTTTAGCTCATCATACTTTTCAGGACAAACAATACTGGAAAGCTTTAGATATAGAAACACCCAATCTGCTCCGACATTAGGTAGTTCTTTTTCTTCTTCTAAAATTGGTTTGATCTGAAAATCGTAAAGCTTATTCAGTGAATTAAAGTTTTCGAAAACCTCTTTTGATTCTATAATAACCTCATCTCGGAAAAAGCAAAAATCACGATCAAAATCAAGTCCGTCTAATCTAAAATAAAACTGAAGAGTACCATCAATCATCCCTCCGTCAAATCCAATACTATAATTATCTCTCTGATCAGACAGTGATTTGAAGCTGTAAGCTTCAAACCACCGATGAAGAACATTGAATCTTTTCATATACAACGGCTTAATTACCAGTGACCTACAATCTCTTTTCAGATCATACCCATCCCAAAATTGTAATTCGATAGCATCAAAACCTTCTATTGTTTTCCTAACAAAGCTACTGTCTCTTTTTCTATATTTAAATGCTGAAAAATAAGGTTCTTTACATAAGTCGTTGACAATACCATTTAATAAATCCTTAATCATATTTATTTCTTCTTGTAAAATGCTTAGTTTTATTCTATCGCAACGCCCGTAAAATAGAACATCAAAATGCTACGATCTCTTTTCCATCAATATAATTGAATATATTGATAGCAAGTTCAGGTTCTGTTAGCCAGCAGGCTCAATTGGTACCGATTCTATAATATAGCAGCAGAATATTCATTTTTAAAAACTATAGCCTGAATTTTGTCATAGAAATAACCAAATTAAATTACTTATATTCAATTATACAAACGACACTGAAAGAAAATACCTTATTTCATTTTTCGTTAGTAACAGTTAAGCCTATTCAAGAACTTATGAAACGTTTGGATATAAACAAGACAAGTCCCGTATCAAAAAGGAGGAATATCAATAGACAAAACATCTTAAGAACTGATTTTGAAACCCTTACTAACTTCTATGAGATCTGTAAAAAGAAAAAAATATCAGAACGAGAAGTTTCGTTTTTAATGGGAAAGACCAACAAATATTTCCAAGGGTGCCTCAAGCTGTTTTTTAAAAGTACGATTAAACCTGAATTTCTAACCATTCTGCCGGCCATTACTTCTAAAAACATTCAAGAAATTATACCAAATGATATCGCCCCAAAAGAAACTATCGATATCCATGGTACTTATAAACAAGAGAAAAACAAATTTTCGGTCTCAGATTATTATAAATTTACTGTAACTTATCAAGACGGAACCACTAGAAACTATCGTTGGAAAATAGAAATTACGAAAGGGACAAGATCTAAAGTAAACCCAGAACTATTTGAGATATTGAAAAAATTAATCTCACGCCACTACTTTCACAAGCCAAAATTTGCGCTCAATATCTATAATACACTCATCTTCCATCGAAGAATTGCTGACTTTGTTGAAGAGTAATAACAGTATATTTAAAGCGCCTGTTAGTTTAGAAGCATGGTTGTCCGGTATGGAAGACTTACCATCTACAAAGTCGTTCTCTTATTCTCCCAAGGAAATTATTGACGGATTTAAAGTAGACACTGCTTCTGTGGATACACTCGCTGATTTTGTAGACTTTTACAATCTGGCGGGCGATCTAGGCTATCAAGAGGAACGATTCGACGCTCTTCTCGAATTTCGAAGGGATGGAGAACTTACAAAAGTTTGGGATTTTTTTTTCAACAACCATCTTTTCAAAGCCAGGAGACATAAGGAACTCTCTTTCGATAGGGAAAAGTTTATTGTTGATCTTAAGAAATTGGTTGGAGGGTTTGAGACGTTATTGCCTGGGTAAAAGATTTTGTAGCTACAGGCTTTCATCTGATTCCTTTGCACGGTTATTTTTTATGGGTGGTTTTCAATATACTGATCAGGACAAAAAATGTAAGTACAAACATAATTGCCTGAATGATAAATACAGGGTAAAGTAAATCTCCTTGGGCATAACGATATCCAAAACTGACTATCGTTACCGGAAATGTAAATGCTAAACCAACAGTTGCCCAATCGCTGTACAACGGGTCGTCAGGATAAATAGAACATACAGATAGTGTACCTATACTGACATAAATCAATGCGATAAAAAATGGACCTTTCCTTTTCTTAAAGTATTTGATCATATCTATTTTGCTAATTTATTTGGCCAACGCAATATAGCAATTTACAAGGATTGGTTATATCTCTAAAAAGGCATTAAATATTTTTTGCACTTGAACTTTAAATTTGATACACTCCCATATCAAGAACATCAAAATTTATTCAAGAAGTTCTCTAGCTCATCACTGTCAGAAGAATTATTGTAATTTTCTATATCAGAATAGGCCCTACCTAAACGCGGCCCTAACCGTTTTTTTAAATCAGGCTTTTCGGTAAACTCCAATTTTCCCAAAAAGACTTAGATAAATCGCATTTTGAATTCGCGTATCAACTATACCCAAATTGCCTGATCAATGATTTCCACAATTAGGTGATCAAGATTTCAAAAATTTCCATGATATTCTTATTTTGCTTTTTAGCTATTTTGTATTTAAGTTTGAATTGTTTTAACTACCGACTATAAACATCCCGTAATTATGGATTACACCGTTTACTCTGATATGCAAATTTTTGAATTGGTTTGTAACGGCGATGAGCGGGCCCTTCAGCACTTTATGTCGCGTTTTTGGCAACAGTTATTTAAAACAGCTTTTCATACCTTTCCAGATGCTGTAGTATGCCAGGAACTGGTACAAAATGTATTTATTAAAATCTGGGGAAATAGAGAGAAAATCAGGTTAAAGTATTCAATTCATACTTATCTATTCAGTTGTATTCGTTATGAAGTATTCCATGAAATCAAAAAAACGATGAAACATGCTGAATTAAAAAATGACGAAATCAACTACATAGATTCATTTGACCCGCTTATAAGAATGGAATACACTGAGCTGCTCGACTATGTTGAACAATTAATCGATAACCTTCCAGAGAAATGTAGACAGATATTCTATCTCAGTCGAATAGAACAATTAAATAACAAAGAGATCGCCCTGCAGCTAAACATTTCTCCAAAAACAGTAGAAAATCAAATCTCTATCGCCATTAAAAAGTTAAAGCAAGATATTTCTAAGAATACTATCTTATTCTTTATTTTCCTTTAAAATTTAATCAATTCAAAAACAAATACTTACATTTTATTTTATTAAAATCGAAATTTCCTTTTGGGGGTAAATTCAAAAATTGCACTCTATACCATAGAATCAATTTATAATTTCATGAAGGAGCCTAGATTAATATACTTAATCAAAAAAATTCTAAATAAAACTTCCACAGACCAAGAAATGATGGAAGTGGATAACGATTTATTGAATACCTACCACCACGCTCTTTTAGACAGTCAGGACCTTGCGGATAAAGATGAAATGGAAAAAAAAATACAGCAAAATGTATTAAATGCCATTCGTAAAAGTGAGCAGGGAAATAGGCTACAAAAATTGACGAGACGCTACCTGCCTTATGCGGCAGCCATATTAATCATATCAAGTATAGGATTCCTATTCTATATCAACATCAAATCCGACCATTTGGATAAGCCAAAAGAAGAACATGCAGTGCTTAAGCCTGCCAACGACAAAGCTGTGCTGCAAAACGACAAAGGCAAGCTGGTCAATCTTTCAGGACAAAAGGCAGGCGACACGATCCAATTTGGGGCATTACTTCTAAAAATAGAAAAAGAGGGAGTTATTAGCTACAAAAAGAAGGATGCCGATATTACCGGTCCACCAAAACTAGTCACATTAAAAACCCCGAAAGGAGGAAAGTTTCAGATCAATCTAGAGGATGGAACAAAAGTATGGCTCAATACCGAAAGTAGCATTGTATTTCCCGAACATTTTGATAAGGATCGGCGACTGGTCTCTATACAGGGTGAGGCCTATTTTGAGGTTGCGGAATCCAGGTCAAAACCATTTATTGTTCAGGGAGACAACTTCGGAGTCCGTGTATTGGGAACCAAGTTTAATGTATCTAGCAGAACAACCAATAAATTTTCAAAAGTTGCTTTATTACAAGGTTCAGTACAGCTAACGTCGAAAGTAGGGAACAAGATATTAAAACCCGGAGAAAGGGCCACGATGGATGCCTCTAGAGTTATCTATGATAAATTCGACCCTGAAGCTGAACTCGCATGGAAAGATAATTATTTTATTTTCAAAGATGAAAATATCAAATCTGTAATGGATGAATTAGCCCAATGGTACGATGCCGAAATCATATTTCAGGGAAATGAATGGAACGACGTAAATTTTAATATTCGCATATCCAGAAGAGAAAATATAGAAGAAATCTTGTCTATAATGGAATTCACAAAATCCGTTCAGTTTAAGGTCGAAGGAAGGAGGATCTATGTCATAAAAAAATAACCATTTACTAAAACTAATAAAGCCAAGATGCTCGAACATCTTGGCCGTGAATAAAGTTTTAAAATTTTCAGTCAAAAACTTAATAACCTTTTAATTCCTCACAAATTTATGAAAATAATATTGGGAAAGGAACATGCTATGTCCTTATCTAAGATAATCCTAATGATGAAATTTTACATATTTCTCGCTTTTTTAGCTACTGTAAAGGCCAACACGCCCGTTTACAGTCAGAAGGTGAGCCTACATTTTAAAAATAGTAGGCTGGATGAGGTGCTTACAGAACTCAGCAAACAGGCGCACGTCGACTTGCTCTATGACACCAAGCTGCTGAAAAATGCCCGCCCCGTGACGCTTAGTCTGAATGGGGTTTCACTCAATGACGCGATGAAAGCCGTTGTCGAAGGGCAAGGCCTAGAGTTTGAAGTAAGGAAAAAAACCTTGGTCATTCGTCCCAAGATAGAAAAACTGGATATTCAGAACACAAACTATCCGACGGAGATCCAAAAAAGTGTCAGTGGAACGGTCAGCGATCAACAGGGCAATCCATTGGCCGGGGTAACAGTCAGAATAAAAGATTCTCAACTAACCACATCAACAGATAACAAAGGTAATTTTACAATTTCCCCTCCAACTGGAGAACAGGTACTGACATTCAGCTTTATCGGTTACCAAACCCTCGAACGCAAAATTAACAAAGACCGCGAGAGTTACCTGACTGTTACCTTAACCTTGGCGAGCAACAACTTAGACGACGTTGTTGTTGTGGGATATGGTACACAGAAGAAAATTACGGTTACCGGTTCGGTAAGTTCGGTGAATATGGCCGATATGCGGACCCCTGTTCCAAATCTATCGAATGCACTGGCTGGAAAAGTAGCCGGGATCATCTCGGTGCAGTCTAGTGGTGAACCGGGCTATGATAATTCTACTTTCACCATCCGTGGTATAGGTACCTTCACGGGAAATAAAGCGCCATTGATTATAATCGATGGTGTACAGCGGGACGATGTCAATGGAGGCTTCGCTGGATCTTTCAATAATATAGACCCCGAAGATATTTCGAGTATATCGCTGCTTAAAGACGCTTCGTCTACAGCGATGTACGGTGCAAAGGGGGCAAACGGTGTAATGATCATCACAACAAAAAGAGGTGTTGCCGGTAAACCTAAAATCTCCTTCAAAGCTGAATCTGGGTTTTCAAGTTTCACGAAAACTCCGCAGATGCTGGATGGTATAAAATATATGGAACTCCAGAATGAGGCAAGAACAAATATGGGCTTAACACCCCTATACTCTGATGAACTGATCCAAAAAACACGGAGTGGCTTGGACCCTTATATGTACCCCAATGTCAATTGGATAGGCGAAGTATACAAGAAAAATTCCTTCTTAAACAATTTCAACCTGAATATCAACGGTGGTGGAGAATCTGTGAAGTACTACATTTCTGCATCTTATTATAATCAAAAGGGTCCTTACAAGGTAAGTAATCTAAATAATTACAATCCCAATTTAGATTTTAAACGTTATGATTTCCGTAGCAATGTTGATGTCAATTTAACGAAAAGTACCTTGGTTCAGCTTAATTTGACGGGTATGTTGGTCAATTCAAGATATCCTGGAATATCTGCTGGAAACCTATGGTACCTAGCTTATGCAACTACACCCGTCGCCTACCCGACCAGGTATCCGGACGGAAGATGGGCAGGGCCTTTAAATAATGGCGGCAGCAATCCGTTAAATGAGGTTCAAAATAACGGTTATTCTGACGAGTTTAAACCGGTTATCCAATCGGTTTTGACCATCAATCAAAAACTAGATGCGGTTACTGAAGGGCTCTCTGCTTATGCTCGTTTTTCATTTGACAGCTATGGTGAATTCAATAACCGTAGGTCCGGAAGGAATGACTTATGGCAAGCAACAGGTCGTACACCACAAGGAGAGCTTATCTTCAACCAGACCCGTGTGGGTCAGCAATTCCTTGATTATAGCCAAGAATCAGCCGGTCAACGCGTTATGTACCTTGAAACCAATTTAAATTATGACCGTACTTTCAATGACCATAAAATAGGTGGAATGTTACTCTATAATATGCGAAACCGCTTGGTCAGTTTGGCAGGCTCGGTGATCGGTGCTATCCCCTACCGCAATCAGAGTATTGCAGGACGGATTACCTACGGCTTCCGGGATAAATATCTTGCCGAGATCAACGCCGGCTATACGGGATCTGAAAATTTTGAGAAAGGCAAGAAATTTGGTCTATTCCCTTCAATTTCGGGTGGCTGGGTCATCTCCAACGAAGAATTCTTCGAACCGCTGAAAAACACATTTAATCTATTAAAGATCAGGGGATCCTATGGAGTTGTCGGTAACGATAACATTGATGGGGGCAGATTTCCCTACTTAACACAAATTGGCGCTGGTGGAAATACAGGTTTTGGCCTGAATGGGACTGCGGCAGCGGGAATGACCGAGAATGTACTGGGCGTACAGAACCTCACCTGGGAGAAGTCTTATAAAAGTGATATCGGTCTAGAAATCGGTCTCTGGAACAAACTCAATATCGTATTGAGCAGATATCATGAAAACCGGAAGGATATTCTTATCCGGAGGAAATCAATCTCTTCGATTGCCGGTTATAGTAATTTGAATGTTTTCGCGAATCTTGGCGAAATGAACAACACCGGAGTAGACGCGAATCTAGAATACAATGATAAATTCGGCGGTGTCAGCATGCGTTTGTTCGGAAATGTAACTTACAGTAAAAATAAAATTATTTTTGCCGACGAGCCGATCCGCAAATATAGTTATCAAGCTGAAACAGGAAAACGTTTTGGCGAATATAAAGGGTATGTGGCTACAGGTTATTTTGTAAGCAATGAGGAAATTGCCAACTCACCCGAGCAAAAGTTTAATCCAGTGCAACCAGGTGATATCCGTTATAAAAACCTGAATAGTGCTGACGACAATGTCATTGATGCTTTTGATGAGACCTACCTTGGTAAATCGTGGTTTCCAACATGGCTATTTGGTGCTGGATTTGGAATCTCCTATAAGGGCTTTGATCTTTCTCTATTCTTTCAGGGTGTTGGTGATGTTGGTATTATGGCAAATGGTTCGGGAATTGATTTTCCGGGAGGTGGGGCTAAGGGGGCTGGCGTTATTCCATTTTCGGGCATTGGACTTTACCCCAACAATACCATGTCTATTGTCGAAGATCGCTGGACAGCTGATAATCCACGCCAGGATGCCTATTACCCACGCCTTACTATGGCGAACAACTCGGACAATAATTACCTAAATAGTACCCATTGGCTAAAG
>Ga0222426_100202_pt1 | contig 65391 bp, 52 predicted proteins | sample 2B50Ametagenome_FD_180087 | JGI IMG/M metagenome (GOLD analysis project Ga0222426, IMG submission 180087) | Enriched microbial communities from leaf-cutter ant dump, University of Wisconsin, Madison, United States - 2B50A (version 2) | ecosystem: Environmental > Terrestrial > Nest > Insects nest...
GCTCGCCGAAACGCGGCGCCAGCTTGCCGGTCAGCACCGCCTGCACGAAGCCGTCGCAGCCGCCGACCAGCATCAGCACGTAGCCCACCGCCTGCGGTCCCCAGTGGTAGCGGTAGTCGGCGTACAGCACGAATACCGTCTGCAGCACGTAGTGCGCCAGGTAAACCAGGAACAGCACCACCGCCAGCCCGAACACTTGCGGCGAACGGCGCAGCAGCTTCAGCGAGCCGAACGGGTGCGCGCTGCGCAGTTCGATGGTCGCGGTGCGCCGTTCCTTCGGCAGCGATTCGGGGAGGATGAAAAAGCCGTAGAGGAAGTTGCACAGCGCCAGTCCCGCCGCGACCTGGAACGGCAGGCGCAGCGCGATGTCGCCGAGCAGGCCGCCCAGTCCGGGGCCGATGATGAAGCCCAGGCCGAAGGCGCTGCCGAGGATGCCGTAGGCGGCGGCGCGCTTTTCCTTCGGCATGATGTCGGCGATGTAGGCGTTGGCGGTGCTGAAGCTGGCGGCGGTCATGCCCAGCATCACGCGGGCGGCGAACAGCAGCCACAGCGTGGGGGCCAACGCCAGGATCAGGAAATCCAGCGCCAGCCCGAAGTTGGAGATCAGGATCACCGGGCGCCGGCCGTAGCGGTCGGACAACGCGCCCTGCAGCGGCGAGGAAATCACCTGCACCACCGCGAACACCGTGCTGAACATGCCCACCCACCAGGCCGCGTCGGCAATGCCGCCACCAGCCAGCTGCTCCACCAGATGCGGCAGCACCGGCATGATGATGCCGAACGCCAGCATGTCCAGCAGCACCGTGACGTAGATGAAAGCCAGGGCGGCGCGGTGGCGTGGAGCGGCGGGAGCGGTGTTCATGGGTGGCGCATGGCAAAGGGCAGGGCACGATAGCCGAACGGTGTTGCCGTGGCATGTGCTGCGCGGCAACCGGGCCGGCCGCGATACCATGGGCGATCACTTCTTCCGAGGAATCGCCATGCACCGTCGCCTGCTTCCCGTCTGCCTGCTGCTTGCGCTGGCCGGTTGTTCTTCCAGCCAGGATGCGCCGCCGGCCAGTCCCGTGTCGCAGGAGGAGCTGGCGCCGGCTCCGGCTGCCAGTGCGCCGGCCAGCGAGGCCAGCCAGGCGCTGGCCGACTACGCCACGGTGAAGCTGACGGCCGACCTGTCCGGCTTCGACGCCGACCAGAAGCGCATGATCGCGTTGCTGGTGCAGGCCGCCGAGAGCACCGACGCGCTGTACTGGCAGCAGGCGTGGGGTGACAAGGATGCGCTGATGGCGAAGATCACCGATCCGGCCACGCGCGAGCTGGCCGAGGTCAACTTCGGCCCGTGGAACCGGCTGGACAACGACAAGCCCTTCGTCGACGGCGTCGGTGCCCGCCCGGCCGGTGCGCAGTTCTACCCCGCCGACATGAGCAAGCAGGAATTCGAGCAGTCCGATGCCAAGGACAAGGCCGGCCTGTACACGCTGTTGCGCCGTGATGACCAGGGCAAGCTGGTCAGCGTGCCCTATCACGAGGCGTACAAGGCCGAGCTGGAGAAGACCGCCGGCCTGCTGCGCGAGGCGGCCAAGCTGTCCAAGGATGCCGGCTTCACCAAGTACCTGGGCATGCGTGCCGACGCCCTGCTCAGCGACGACTACCAGCCCAGCGATTTCGCCTGGATGGCGATGAAGACCAATCCGGTCGACATCGTGATCGGCCCGATCGAGACCTACGAGGACCAACTGTTCGGCTACAAGGCCAGCTACGAGTCCTACGTGCTGATCAAGGACCAGGCCTGGAGCGAGAAACTGGCACGCTTCGCCAAGTACCTGCCCGAGCTTCAGCGCGAGCTGCCGGTGGATGACAAGTACAAGGCGGAAAAGCCCGGCGCGGATGCCGACCTCAATGCCTATTTCGCCGTCTACTACGGCGGCGATGCCGACGTCGGTGCCAAGACCATCGCGATCAACCTGCCCAACGACGAGGAGGTGCAGCTGAAGCAGGGCACCCGCCGGCTGCAGCTGGAGAACGTGATGCAGGCGAAGTTCGACACCATCATGCTGCCGATCGCCAAAGAGCTGATCGCCGAGGACCAGCAGTCGCACCTGACCTTCGACGCGTTCTTCCAGAACACCATGTTCCACGAGGTGGCGCACGGCCTGGGCATCAAGAACACGCTGGACGGCAAGGGCACGGTGCGCGAGGCGCTGAAGGACCAGGCTTCCAGTTTCGAGGAAGGCAAGGCCGACGTCCTCGGCCTGTACATGGTGGCCGGGCTGGCCGACAAGGGTGAGCTGGACAAGTCCAAGCTGATGGACAACTACGTCACCTTCCTCGCCGGCATCCTGCGTTCGGTGCGTTTCGGCGCCAGCGACGCGCACGCCAAGGCCAACATGGTGCGCTTCAACTTCTTCAAGCAGCAGGGTGCGTTCTCGCGCGATGCCGCCACCGGCCGCTACCGCGTCGACTTCGACAAGATGACCGCGGCGATGAACGCGCTGTCGGCCAAGCTGCTGACCATCCAGGGCGACGGCGACTACGCCGCGGCGACGCAGCTGACCGAGCAGATGGGCAACGTCGACGCCGAGCTGGCCAGTGATCTCGAGCGGCTGGACCAGGCGCACATCCCGGTGGACATCCGCTTCGAGCAGGGGCTGGATGCGCTGGGGCTGTAACACGCCCTGCCCAGCCTGGCGGGATGCCCAGGGCGGGCATTGCCCGCGGCTTTTGGTGTCGCCGTGACTCCGCGATGGCGGGCCATGCCCGCCCTACGTGTGGTTGATCCAGTCGCTGACGACTTGCGGGAATTCCAGGTGCAGGTGGTGGCCGCCGGCCATGCGGGTGACGTCGATCCGCGGCACGCAAGCGGCGCGGGCCTGCATCTGCCCGGGTGGCAGGTAGGGCGCGGCGGGATCGGCCAGCAACAGCCGGGTGGGTGCGGTGATGCCGCGCAGCAACGACTGGACTTGTGATTCGGCCAGACGCACCGCGCTGGGCCGGGTCAGGCGCGGGTCGCTGCGCCAGTGCCAGCCGTCCGCGCTTTCGACCAGCCCGCGCTCGATGATCGGGCGGGACAGCTCGGGTTCCAACCCACCGACCAGGCTGCGTGCCTGCAGCGCCTGCTCGATGTCGCGGAAGCGGCGCAGCGGCTTGCTTGCGCGAGGTGCCATGGCATCTCGGAAGCGTTTCAGGGTCTGTGTGCCATCGTCGCCAAGCGGGCCCAGGCCCTCGATCAGCAGCAGGCGCTCGAAGCGCTGCGGTTGCGCTGCGGCGGCCAGTGAAGCCACGCCGGCACCCAGTGAATGGCCGAGCAGGGTGCAGCATTCGATCTGCAAAGCATCGAGTGTGGCCAGCACCACGCCGACGTAGTCGAGATGGTGGTAGTTGCTGCCGGGTGGCAGATGGCTGGAGTGGCCGTGGCCGGGCAGGTCCAGTGCGATCACGCGGTAATGCGCGGCCAATCGCGGCGCCAGCAGGGCGAAGCTGCCGGCGTTGTCGAGCCAGCCATGCAGGGCCAGCAGCGGCGGCAGGGTTTCGTCGCCCCACGTCTGGGCGGCCAGATCCAGGTGCGGTATGGCGATGCGCAGTTCGTGCGGTGTGTTCACCCGGCGGCTTCCGGCCAGCCGGACAGGTGACGCCGGACCAGCGCGGCGAGGCTGTCGACCTGGCCGGCACCGTCGTTCAATGCCGGGATGTAGCGCAGTTCCTGGCCGCCGGCTTCGAGGAAGAAGTCCCGGTTCTGCATGCCGATCTCCTCCAGCGTCTCCAGGCAGTCGACGGCGAAGCCGGGGCAGGCGACGTCGAGCTTTTTCACGCCGTCGGCCGCCAGTTGGCGCACGGTGGCATCGGTGTACGGCTGCAGCCATGGCTCGCGGCCGACCCGCGACTGGAAGCTCATCACCATCTCATGCTCTGCCAGCCCCAGCCGTTGGCGCAGCAATGCGGCGGTACGCCGGCACTGGTCGGCGTAGGGGTCGCCCAGCCGCACGTAGCGTTCGGGAATGCCGTGAAACGACAGCAGCAGTCTGTCGCCGCGGCCATGGCTGGCCCACCACTGCTCGATGCTGGTGGCCAGCGCTTCAATGTGGCCGGGATCGTCGTGGTAGTCGTTGATCATGCGCAGCTCGGGGGGCCAGCGCAGTTGCTTGAGGGCGTCGGCCACGGCGTCGATCACCGAGCCGCTGGAAGTGGCCGAGTACTGCGGATACAGCGGCAGCACCAGCAGGCGGCGCACGCCTTCGCGCTGCAACTGCGTGATCGCCTGTGCCACCGACGGTTCGCCGTAGCGCATTGCCAGCGCCACGCGCACGGTGCCGGGGCGCTGCCGGTCCAAGGTTGCCTGCAGTTGCGTGGCCAGCGATTCGCTGCCATAGCGCAGCGGTGAGCCGCGCTCGTCCCAGATCCGCGCGTAGGCGTGCGCCGAGCGCTTCGGCCGCACGCGCAGGATCACCCCGTGCAGCACCAGCCACCACAGCCAGCGCGGATAGTCGATCACCCGCGGATCGCCGAGGAATTCGGCCAGGTAGGGGCGCACCGCGCGGGCGGTCGGCGCGGTCGGCGTACCCAGGTTGACCAGCAGCACACCAGCCTGAACGGTGCCTTCGGGAGGGGCGCCGGCGGAGTCGGCAACGCCGGTATAGTTGTCTGATGGCATGGTGGCAGTCGTGGTCGGGGCAACCCGGAAGTCTGCCACAAGGCCTGCGCGGTGCGTCGTGGCCGCCTTCGTATCCTTCCCATCCCTGGAGCTCATCATGTTGAAGATATCGCTGCGTCGCCTGCTTCTGCTTGGCGTGGCCCTGATGCTGCCGGTGGCGGCAGTGCAGGCGGCGGATCCGCCGCTGGTGCGCGCCAGCAACGCCGTGCGCGTGCTCAACGACATCATGCAGGCACCGGACAAGTCGATCCCGCAGGATCTGCTGCGCGATGCCAAGGCGATCGCGGTAGTGCCCGATCTGCTGAAGCTGGGCTTCATCCTCGGCGGTCGTCGCGGCGAGGGCCTGATCTCGGTCAAGGGGCCGGACGGCACCTGGTCCAATCCCAGCTTCATCACCATGACCGGTGGCAGCGTGGGCTTCCAGGCCGGTGTGTCGTCCACCGACGTGATCCTGGTGTTCCGCACCCAGCGTGGCGTGGATTCGATCGTGGGCGGCAAATTCACCCTGGGTGCCGATGCCTCGGCTGCCGCCGGCCCGGTCGGTCGCACCGCCACGGCGGCCACGGATGCCCAGCTGAAGGCGGAGATCTATTCTTATTCGCGCGCACGTGGTTTATTTGCCGGTGTGGCGCTGGATGGATCGGCGCTGCGCATCGACTATGATGCCAATGCTGCCATCTACGGCGCCGGGATCACTCCGCGACGCATTTTCGAAGGTGGCGTAACCAACGTGCCAAGCCAGGTGGTCGACTTCCGCGATCGTCTGGAAGAGTACACTCAGCGATAAGCCGGCAATGCTGCACGGGACTGCGGTGTGTCGTTGTCCGCAGCCCTTTTCGAGGTCAACCCATGAGCATCACCCATCTCATCATTCTGCTGGTCGTCGTCGTGCTGATCTTCGGCACCAAGAAGCTGCGCAACATCGGTTCGGATCTCGGCGGTGCCGTGCGCGACTTCAAGAAGGGCATGGATGGTGACGGCGAAGCGAAGCCGGCCGAAGAGCAGCGCCTGCAGGCCGATCCACCGGTCAGCAACACCACCTCGCAGAAGCAGGCTGATTCTTCCGAATCGAAGTAAACGCGCGGGCACGACGGAATTCCACGATGATCGAGATCAGCTTCGGCAAGCTGGTGTTGCTGGCGCTGGTCGCATTGATCGTGCTCGGCCCCGAGAAACTGCCCGGCGCGGCACGCACCGCCGGCGCCTTGGTGCGGCGGATGCGCAACGGTTGGGACAGCGTGCGTGCCGAGGTGGAGCGCGAGCTGCAGGTCGAGGAAATCAAGCGTACCGCGCGTGAGGCGGCCGCCCGCGCCGAGGCGCTGCAGGGCCAGCTGAAGGACGGCGTGCAGCAGGCTCGCGATCCGCTGGAGAAGGTCATCGAGGAAGCGGCCGCGATGGCCCGCTCGGCACCGACGCCGGAGGCGGCTGCGGCCGGGCGGGATACGCCGGAGGATGCGGCGACGCCGGCCGCGGAGCTCCCCTCCGCTGACGCCACGCTCCCGGCCACGGACAGGAATTCCCCCGCATGAGCGCCTCGCCCGCCCCCGATTCCCAGGATGAGCTCACTGACGATCTGCAGCAAGGCCTGTTCTCGCACCTGATCGAATTGCGCTCGCGCCTGCTCAAGGCGGTAGGCGCGATCCTGCTGGTGCTGCTGGCGCTGATTCCGTTCGCCAACCGGCTGTATACCGAGCTGGCCGCACCGCTGGTGGCGCGTTTGCCCGAAGGTGCGCACCTGATCGCCACCGAGGTCGCCAGCCCGTTCGTGACGCCGCTGAAACTGGCCTTCTATGCCTCGCTGTTCATCAGCATGCCGGTGATCCTGTACCAGTTGTGGGCCTTCGTCAGCCCGGGCCTGTACAAGCACGAGAAGCGACTGGCGCGGCCTTTGCTGGCGGCGGCGCTGGTGCTGTTCTACCTGGGCTGCGCGTTCGCCTATTTCCTGGTACTGCCGGCGGCGTTCCGTTTCCTCACCGCCGTGACGCCGCAGGGGGTGGAGATGATGACCGACATCTCCCACTACCTCGATTTCGTGATGCTGATGTTCTTCGCTTTCGGCCTGTGCTTCGAGGTGCCGGTGGCGGTGGTGATCCTGGCCGCGATCGGTGTGGTTGACGTGAAGAAGCTGCGCGAGGGCCGTCGCTATGCAGTGGTTGGCGCGTTCGCCATCTCCGCCTTCATCACCCCGCCTGACATCACCTCGATGATCATGCTGGCCGTGCCGATGTGCCTGCTCTACGAGCTGGGCGTGCTGGCCGTCGGCTGGCTGCTCAAGCCCGCCGCTCCCGCCGACGCCAATTGAAGTCCCGGTTTCCGGGATGCTTCACCGAGTGGCGGGCCATGCCCGCCACTCGTGCTTTTGCGAATCCCGAATCCCCAATCCCTGCGCTCAATACAGATCCACCGGATCCACATCCAGCGACCAGCGTACGCGGCGCGCTGACGGCAGGCGTGCCAGTTCGGCCTGCCAGCGGCGCAGCATGCCGTGCAGGGTGCTGCGTTTGGGCGCCTCGAGCAGCAACTGGCCGCGATGGCGGCCGGCGCGCAGCGGCATCGGGGCCGGCATCGGTCCGGCGATCTGCAAGGCCGGATCGGAGGGCAGCGCCTGGCAGGCGGCCTGAAGAAAGGCATCGAGTGCGTCGCGATGGGGGGCCTCGGCGCGCAGCAGCACCTGGTGGCTGTAGGGCGGCAGCTGGATCAGCCGCCGCTCGTCCAGCAGTTCGCGGGCGCTGGCGGCGTAACCGCGTGCCAGCAGGCCACGCAGCAGCGGGTGTTCCGGATGATGGGTCTGCAGCACCACGCGACCGGGTTTGCGTGCACGGCCGGCGCGGCCGGCGACCTGCACCACCAGTTGCGCCAGCCGTTCGCCGGCACGGAAGTCGACGCTGTGCAGGCCCTCGTCCACGCTGACGATGGCGGCCAGGGTGAGATTGGGCAGGTCGTGGCCCTTGGCCAGCATCTGGGTGCCGACCAGGATCGCCGGGCGCTCGTTGTCGAGCCCGGCCAGCAGTTGTTCGAAGGCGTCGCGGCGGCGGGTGGTCTCGCGGTCCACGCGCAGCACGGGTATGTCCGGGAAGCGTGCGGCCAGCGCTTCCTCCAGCCGTTCCGTGCCCTGGCCTTGCGGCTTGAGATCGCCGGCGCCGCACTGCGGGCATTCAGCGGGGACGCGCTGGCTGTAGTCGCAGTGGTGACAGACCAGCCGACGGCGACCGGCATGCAAGGTCAGCGGCCGGTCGCAACGCGGGCAGTCGGCGTGCCAGCCACAGGCGTGGCACAGCAGTACCGGCGCGTAGCCACGGCGGTTGCGGAACACCAGCGCCTGTTCACCGCGCTCGACGGTTTCGGCCACGGCGGCCAGCAGGCCGGGCGACAGGCCGTGATCCAGCCGTTGCGCGCGCATGTCCAGTATCTGCACCAGCGGCGGGCGCGAGGCGCCGGGGCGGGCGCGCAGATGCAGGCTGCGATAGCGCCCGGCCTCGACGTTGGCCAGCGATTCCAGCGACGGCGTGCCCGAGCCCAGCAGCACCGGCACGCCGAGTGCGCGGGCGCGCACCAGGGCCAGGTCACGTGCGTGGTAGCGGAAGCCCTCCTGTTGCTTGTAGGCCCCGTCGTGTTCCTCGTCGATGATGATCAGGCCGGCTTGCGGCAGCGGCGTGAACACCGCCGAACGGGTGCCCAGCACTACCCGCGCGCTGCCGGCGCGGGCGCGCAGCCAGGCGCGTGCGCGGTCGCCTTCGGACAGGTTTGAATGCAGCACCTCGACCGCCACGCCAAGGCGCTCGCGCAGGCGGCGCACGGTCTGCGGCGCCAGTCCGATCTCCGGCACCAGAAGCAGGGCCTGTCGGCCCTGTGCCAGCACCTGTTCGATCAGGGCCAGGTACACCTCGGTCTTGCCGCTGCCGGTGACGCCATCGAGCAGGAACGGCTGGTAACTGCCCAAGCTGGCGCCGACGGTGGCCACCGCCTGGCGCTGCTCGTCATTGAGCTGCGGTGCGGTCGAGGCGATCGCCGGTCGATCCTGCGCCAGTCGCTCGCTGCGTTCCAGCAGGCCGGCGCTGGCCAGCCGGCGGGCGGCATCGCGCCAGCCAGGCAGGCGTTCACCCAGTTCCTGCGCACTGAGCGCACCGGCGGCCAGCAGGGCCAGCAACTGCTTGCTGCCGCCGCGTCGGCTGCCGGCATCGTGGGCGCTCTGGCCGGCCGCGGTCAGCGACCAGAATTCATCGCCGATCGGCGGTGGCGGCCTGGCCTCGCGCAGTGCCAGCGGCAGCGCGTTGGCGTAGACCTCGCCCGGCGCGCCGAGCCAGTAGTCGGCGGCCCAGGCCAGGGTTCTCATCAGCTCGGCATCAAGCAGCGGCTCGTCATCCAGCCACTGCAGCGCCTGCTTCAGGCGGCCATCGCCGACCGCGGCTTCGTTCCCGATCGCCACCACCACGCCAACCCGCTTGCCGCGGCCGAACGGCACCAGTACCCGTGCGCCCACGCCGCCGCGACCGTCCGCGGGCGCCAGGTAGTCGAACAGTGTGGGCAGCGGCACCGGCAGGGCGACGCGGAGAATGTCAGGCATGGCTTACCTCGTGGCCGGCCAGTTTAGCGGTGACGAGGCATGGGCGGTCGGCGTGGATCCGGCGACCGCTGCGTGACCTTCCCGCTTGCGCGCTCTTTCTGCCCGGAGTTCGAGGAAGCGGGGGTAAGTGGCTATCCCCGGGGAGGTTTTGAGCTTATCCACAACCTCTGTGGATAAGTCTGTGGATGCAGCGGGGAAGGCGGGCCGCAAACCCCGTCGTTATGCCCTTCACTACGCCGTGACCACAAATTCGTCACGAAAAAAAAGCATTGTGAATCAATGCGTTGAAAGTTGGTGTCAGCGGGGATTCACGGGGCTGACATCCGCCCGTTCATCGCCTTGACAGGTACTTGACGCTGTGCAAAACCCATTTTTCAATGCGCCATGCCCAGCGCCATGGCGATCATCAACGCCATCATCAACAGCCAGAAATAGAACCAGCCGATGAACCAGAATTTCAGCAGGGTCATCGCCCAGCCCTGGCGGTAAACGCGCTTCTGCATGATCAGCAGGTAAGCGGGAACCCACAGCATCAGCAGGTTCTGCACCCAGCCCAGCGCGTCGCCGGCCCATGCCGCATGGGGGCGCAGCCAGGTCGACAACATGCCGGTGGCGATGACCAGCAACAGGGACAGGAACATGAAGGCGTGGCTGTGCAGGGCCACGATCAGGTGTTCCATGTAGAGCCGGCGGCGGAACAGGTAGAACAGCTTGAGCAGGCCGGCGAACACCGGTATCAGCACGAACATGGCCGCCGGCAGCTTGCCGAAAATGCCGTTGATCATGCGCTGCCGCGCTTCCGCGCGGGTGGCTGCATCGCCGTTGACGAAGGCGCGCCAGTTGGCTTTCACGCCGTGAACGACGCCGGTGAGACGGTCATTCGCCATCTGCGGCAGCCAGCCGATCCGCACGGTGGACGGCTCCGCCTCGGTGGAGGCGTCGCCGGAGGCCTTGGCCGGTTCGGCCGGGACCGCCAAGGCGGCCGAACTGGCCGGCATCGGTGCCTCGCCCAGCTCGACCAGCCGTGCGTTGGCCCGGCGCTGCAGCTCGTCGGCTGCCTGCTGGATCTGCTGCCGCGGCAGCACCCCGTAGGCATTGATCGCCGGAAGCGCCTTCATCTCGCGCTCCAGGATGCGGCGTACTTCCTCCGCGTCCTTGGCCTCGCTGAACTGCTCGCCGGTCACCGTCACCGGGGTGTCCAGCCCGGTCCTCACCCCGGCGACGAAGTCGGCGGTGCCGCCGGTGCTCTCCGCCGTCCCGGTCTGGGCGGCCACGTCGGTGATCTTGTCGGTCAGCTGGTCGACCGCCAGATGCGCCACGAAGAAGGTCAGCAGGCACAGCACGAACATCAGTCGGAACGGGGCGATGTAGCGCATCCGCCGGCCGGCGAAGTATTCCAGGGTCAGGAAGCCCGGCTTCAGCAGCAGCGGCGGCACGGTGTGCACGATGCGGCTGTCCACGTGCAGCACGGTTTCCACGGTCTCCTCGATCATGTGGTGCATCGGCTTGAGCACGCTGTGGATCGACTGGCCGCATTCGTGGCAGAACTCGCCCTGCATCGCCGCACCGCAGTTGGCGCAGTGCAGGCCCTCGTAGCTGGTGAGCTGCTTCATCGTGGTTCCCGTTCGTGGCAGCGGGGAATGGTCGCACAGGATGGCGGCGCGTCGGTCGTGACCAATGGCTCAGGTAGAATGTGCCGCCCTGGAGTCCGCTGTGCCCATGAATCCCTTCCGACCCGAGCGTGCGCGCCTGTTGCACGAGGTGCGCGCCACCGTGCGCCTGGCGTTGCCGCTGATTGCCGCCCAGCTTGCCGCGATCGGCAGCAACGTGATCGACACGGTGCTGGCCGGCCACGTCAGCGAGCACGTGCTGGGAGCCGTGGCGGTGGGCGCGAACATCTGGTCGCTGGCGATCGTCAGCGGCATCGGCATGATGATGGCGGTGCCGCCGTCGGTGGCCCAGCTCGATGGCGCCGGGCGCCGGTCCGAGGTTGGCGCGGTGTTCCGCCAGGCATTGTGGATGGCGTTGGGCATGGGCGTGCTGCTGGGGTTCGCGGTACGCCATGCGGCGCCGCTGATCGATCTCATCGGGGTGACGCCCAGCCTGCGCCACGACGTGCAGCGTTTCCTGCTGGCGATCAGCTGGGGCGCACCGGCGCTGACCTGCTATTTCGCCCTGCGCGGCTTGTCCGAGGGCCTGTCGCTGACCCGGCCGTCGATGTATTTCAGCCTGGGCGGGCTGGTGGTGCTGATGCCGCTGGGCTACGTGCTGATGTTCGGCAAGCTGGGCATCCCACCGCAGGGTGCGCATGGCTGCGGCGTGGCCACCGCGATCGTGCTGTGGCTGGAGATGCTGGCGTTCGGATGCTACGTGGCGTTGCGCCGGCACTATCGGGGGCTGGGCCTGTTCGAGCGCTTCGAGTGGCCGGACCTGCGCCGGATCGGCCAGTTGCTGCACGTCGGCCTGCCGATGGCGGTGACCCTGCTGGCCGAGGCCGGCCTGTTCGTGGCCACCGCGCTGATCATCTCCACCCTGGGCGAGTCGGTGATCGCCAGCCATCAGGTGGCGCTCAACATCGCCTCGTTCTTCTTCATGGTGCCGCTCGGGCTGGCGATGGCGATCACCGTGCGGGTGGGCAATGCGGTCGGACGCGGCGATGCGCAGGGCGTGCGCTACGCAGGCTTCTGCGGGATCGGCCTGACCCTGCTGACGCAACTGGTATCGGCCGGGTTGATGCTGGGCCTGCCGCATTTCATCGCCACCTTGTACACGCGCGATCCGACGGTGATCGCGCTGGCCGCGCAGTTGATCATGCTGGCCGGCCTGTTCCAGTTCTCCGACGGCATCCAGGTGGCCGCCAATGGCGCGCTGCGCGGCCTGAAGGACACCCGCGTGCCGATGGCGATCACCCTGTTCGCCTACTGGATGGTCGGCATGCCGGTGGGCTGGTGGCTGGCATTCCGCCACGGCATGGGCGCGCGCGGCATGTGGATCGGCCTGATCGCCGGACTCAGCGTGGCGGCGGTGATGCTGTTCGTGCGCTTCTGGCGCAGCGCCTGGAAGCGGCGCTGGCACCGTGTGCAGCCCGATGACCGCGCCGGTGCGACCGGCTACGCTTGATCGAACGTCTCTGGAAGTCCCCGCATGACCCCACCCCCACCCCTGCCATCCCGCCGCAACGGATTCTGGTCTGCCCTGTGCGCCCTCGGCCGTGGCCTCAACGTGTTCCGGCTGCTGGTGGTGAACACGGTGTTCCTGTTGTTGCTGTTCCTGTTCGTCTGCCTGTGGCTGGCGGCACCTGACGGCGGCAGTGCCGGCCTGGTGAAAAACGACAGCGTGCTGGTGCTGCAGCCGCAGGGGCAACTGGTCGAGCAGTACAGCATCGATCCGGTGGCGCGGGCGATGGGGCGGCTGTCCGGCGAGGAGCCGAAACAGGTGCAACTGCGCGATCTGGTGGCGGCGATCGACGCGGCGGCCAGCGACGATCGGGTCAGCCGCATCCTGCTGCTGCCGGACCGGATGCAGGGCGGTTTTGCCTCGCTGCACGCGGTGGGCGCCGCGCTGGACCGCTTCCGTGCCGCCGGCAAGCCGGTGGTGGTGTGGGGCGTGAACCTGGAGCAGGGCCAGTACTACCTGGCCGCGCATGCCGACCGGTTGCTGATCGATCCGCAGGGCGGGGTGATGCTCACCGGCCTGGCCAGCTACCGGCTGTTCTACAAGGACCTGCTGGACACGCTGGGCGTCGACGTGCACCTGTTCCGCGTCGGCCAGTTCAAGAGCGCCGCCGAGCCGTACATCCTCGACCACGCCTCGGCCGAGGCCAAGCAGGCCGACAGCTACTGGATGGGCGGCCTGTGGGATGGTTATCTGGACGAGGTGGCGCAGTTGCGCAAGATCGATCCGGCGCAGTTGCGTGACGACATCGACAACCTGCCGCAGCACATCACCGAAGCCGGCGGCAGCCTGGCCCAGCTGGCGCTGGACCAGCATCTGGTCGATGGCCTGGCCACCCGCGACGAACTGGCCGGGATGATGCGCCGCGAAGGCGTGCCGGCCGATGACGATGGCCGTGATTTCCGTCAGGTGGAGATGGATCGTTACGTCGGCGGCTTGCCGAAGCCCGATGCGCTGGCGCCGGGCGTGGCGGTGCTGGTGGCCGAGGGTGAGATCAGTGGCGGGAAGCAGTCGCCCGGCGCCATCGGTGGCGAGTCCACTGCGGCGCTGGTGCGCCAGGCGCGCGAGGACAAGAAGACCAAGGCGCTGGTGCTGCGCGTGAATTCACCCGGCGGTGAGGTGTTCGCCGCCGAGCAGATCCGCCGCGAGATCGAGCTGACCCGCGATGCCGGCATTCCGGTGGTGGTGTCGATGGGCGACGTGGCCGCCAGCGGTGGCTACTGGATCTCGATGAACGCCAATCGCATCTTCGCCGAGCCGAACACGATCACCGGATCGATCGGCATCTTCGGCATGTATTTCACCGTGCCCGGCACGCTGGCGAAGTTCGGCGTGCACAGCGATGGCGTCGGCACCGGCCCGATGGCTGGCGCGTTCGACATCACCCGGCCGCTGGACCCGAAGGTCGGCGCGGTGATCCAGGCCAGCATCGACAAGGGTTATCGCGATTTCGTCGGCAACGTGGCCAAGGCCCGCGGCAAGAGCTATGCGGCGATCGACGCGATCGCCCAGGGCCGGGTGTGGACCGGCCAGCAGGCGCTGGATCGTGGCCTGGTCGACCAGCTCGGCGGACTGGACGCGGCGGTGGCCGAGGCGGCCAGCCTGGCCAAGCTGGGCAAGGACTACCCGGTGCGGTACGTGGAGACGCCGCAGAGCGGCTTCGAGCGTTTCCTGCTCGGCTTCAGCCAGAGCGCCAGCGCACGGGTGCTGCAGTCCGCCGGGTGGCGCCTGCCGGGCTGGCTGGTGCAGTTGCCGGCGCTGGCCCCCGAGCTGGGGCTGCTGCGCAACGCGCAGGCCGGCAAGCCCAATGTCTACGCCTACTGCTTCTGCGCGCCTCGCTGACGCGCGGAAGCCGGGGCCGGGTCAGGCCTTGCGCACGAACTCGGACTTCAGCTTCATCGCGCCGATGCCGTCGATCTTGCAGTCGATGTCGTGATCGCCCTCGACCAGGCGGATGTTGCGCACCTTGGTGCCGACCTTCACCACCAGTGACGAGCCCTTCACCTTCAGGTCCTTGATCACGGTGACGCTGTCGCCGTCGGCCAGCAACTGGCCGTTGGCGTCCTTGACCACCAGGGCATCATCCTCGCCGGCGGCGGCTTCGCCGGCCTGCCACTCGTGGCCGCACTCCGGGCAGACCAGCAGGTCGCGGTCCTCGTAGGTGAAGGCGGATTGGCAACTGGGGCAGGGGGGCAAGGTGCTCATGGTCCGGTCTCGCGGATGGTTCGGGAACGTGCGCCGCCCGGCGGGCGAGCGGCGCGCATTCTGCGGGACGACCGCCGGGAAGTCGACCGCCCCGCAGGCTCAGTGGCTGGCGTCTTCGATCTGCTTGCGCTGCTCCTCGGCCTGCTTGTCGACGATGTTCTGCACGTCCCGGGCGCGCTGTTCGTCGGCCTTGAGCGCGTCGAACGGGGTGGCCACGTCGGCCGCCGGCTTGGCCTGTGGTTCGGGCGGCTTGCCGGAGCAGGCGGTCAGGGCAAGCAGGCCGAGCAGGGGCAGCAGCAGCTTCATGGCGTTTCCTCGGATGGCGAAAGCGTCGAGTGTCACGCGGCGGCCGGATGCGGGCAAGCGGGTGCGGCGCCGCGCCGGTGCTTTGCTTTAAGCTTTCCGGATGAACAGCCGTCTGGATGCCTGGCAACTGCGAGGCCACACTGCCCTGATCACCGGTGCCAGCAAAGGCATCGGCCATGCCGCCGCGCGCGAACTGGCCGGCCTGGGCGCCGACCTGCTGCTGGTGGCTCGTGATGAGGATCAGCTGGAGCAGGTGCGGGTGGAGCTGGCCGACGAATTTCCGGCAGTGGAGGTGCTGGCCTTCGGCGCCGACCTGGCCGAGGCGGAAGACCGCTTGGCAGTGTTCGACTGGATCGCCGATCTCGGCGTGCCGCTGTCGCTGCTGGTCAACAACGCCGGCGGCAACCAGCCGGCAGCCACGCTGGACTACCAGGAGGACGCGTACCGCGCGATCTTCGAGCTGAACCTGTTCTCCGCCTTCGAGATGTGCCGGCTGGCGCACGCGCAGCTGGCGCAGCATGCCAACGCCGCCATCGTCAACGTCGGCTCGGTCTCCGGCATCACCCACGTGCGCACCGGTTCGCCCTACGGCATGACCAAGGCCGCGCTGCACCAGCTGACCCGCAACCTCGCCGCCGAATGGGCGGTGGACGGCATTCGCGTCAATGCGGTGGCGCCCTGGTACATCCGCACCCGGCGCACCGACCCGGCGCTGGCCGATGCCGACTATCTGGACGAAGTGCTGGATCACACGCCGCTCAGGCGCATCGGCGAGCCGGAGGAGGTGGCGGCGGCGATCGCCTTCCTGTGCCTGCCGGCGGCCAGCTACGTGACCGGCCAGGTGCTGGCGGTGGACGGGGGCTTCCTCAACTACGGGTTCTGATCCTCAGAACTCCAGCGCGCCGAGGTCTTCCTCGGTGGCGAAGGCGATGGTCAGTGCGCCTTCGCCCACGTTGACCATGCCGGTGATGCTCATCGGTGCTTCCATCAGCTCGACGCCGTGCTCCTCGCAGGCCTGGCGCAACGCCGCGTGGCCGGGCAGCTGGCGCAACTCGGCCAGATCGCCGCCGTAGCTCAGGCACACGGCCGGCACCAGCAGTCCCTGTCGCAGGCTTTTCGCGGCCACGCCGAACAAGGTCTCGGCGCCCTGCTCGAAACCGCGCGCCTTGCCCACCGCGCCGGTTTCGCCGCGGTAGCAGCGGATGATCGGCTTGATGTCCAGCGCCGAACCCAGCACCGCGCTGACCAGGCCGACGCTGCGGTCGTTCTTCTTCTTGGCGCGGGCACGCATGTAATACAGGTCGCGCGTCAGCATGTAGCCCCAGGTGTTGTTGGCCACATGCGTCAGGCGTTCGCGGATCTGCGACGGGGGCGCATCGGCGGCGATCAGGCGGGCAGCCTCGACCACCGTGGGCGCGGAGCCGGCAAAGATGTTGCGGGTGTCGATCACCCGCATCATGAAAGGCCCGGGTACCTGGTGTTGTTCGCGGACCTGGCGGTAGCTTTTCAGGATGCCGAAGCTGGCACGGTTGACGTGTTCATTGATCGGACTGCGGGTGGCGGTCATGGTCAGGCAGAATACGCAGTCGTGCTCCAGCACCAGCTTGTCGAGGAACAACCGCTGTACCTCGTCGGCCGTGCAGGCGCGGGTTTCCGCGGCATGGCTGCGGCTGCCCAGCTGGCGGTCGATGAAGCGCTGGATCTCGGCCGGTTCGCGGTCGTCCAGGAACACCTCGCCGTTGATTGTCACGGTCAGCGGCAGCACCGTGACGTTGTGCCGAAGCAGGAAATCGCGCGAAAGATCGCATGCCGCATCGATGGCCAAACCGATCCGCATCGTTTGCTCCTGTCCCCGTGACGCGCGAAACATAGCATGGCGGCCGGGATTGGCGCTCACGGGCAGGGATCGTGCCCCGGCTGTTCTAGAATGCCCGCACTGATCTGGCATCCCGCCGGCGTGGCGTCGCCGGCAACCCGATACGGGCCAAGCATTCGATGAAGAGCAAACAGGAGATCGTCTCCAATTGGCTGCCGCGTTACACCGGCACGCCGCTGGAGCAGTTCGGCGAGCACGTGCTGCTCACCAATTTCGGCCATTACGTGGAGCTGTTCGCGCAATGGCATGGCGTGGAGGTGCAGGGCCGCGACCGGCCGATGCCCAATGCCACCGCTGACGGCATCACCCTGATCAACTTCGGCATGGGCAGCCCCAATGCCGCCACCGTGATGGACCTGCTCGGCGCGATCGCGCCCAAGGCGGTGCTGTTCCTGGGCAAGTGCGGCGGGGTCAAGAAGAAGAACCAGCTCGGTGACCTGGTGCTGCCGATCGCGGCGATCCGCGGCGAGGGCACCAGCAATGACTACCTGCCGCCGGAAGTGCCGGCGCTGCCGGCGTTCCAGCTGCAACGCGCGGTGTCGACGATGATCCGCGACCTCGGCCACGACTACTGGACCGGCACCGTCTACACCACCAATCGCCGTGTCTGGGAGCACGACGACACCTTCAAGGACTATCTGCGGCGCACCCGTTGCATGGCGGTGGACATGGAAACCGCCACCATCTTCGCCGCCGGTTTCGCCAATCGCATCCCCTGCGGCGCGCTGCTGCTGGTCTCCGACCAGCCGATGATTCCCGAAGGCGTGAAGACCGAGGCCAGCGACCGCAACATCACCGCGCAGTACGTCGAGGCCCACATCAAGGTCGGCATCGAGGCGTTGAAGCTGGTCCGCCGCAACGGGCGCAGCGTGAAGCACCTGCGCTTCGAGGAAGACATCGACACCGATTGATCAGCGCGTGGAACCACCCGCAGGGCGGGCGATGCCCGCCCTGCGTTCCCATGGCTTGCCTCAGTAGCGCGGCACGCTGGAATCCACTTCGCGCGCCCACGCATCCATGCCGCCTTCCACGTTGTACAGGCGGGTGAAGCCGTGGGCGGCGAAGCGTTCGGCCATCGCGCGGCTGGAGATGCCGTGGTGGCAGATGAAGGCCAGCTCGGTGTCCTTGGGCAGGGCGGCCAGGGCTTCGTAGCCTTCCTCTTCCAGCACGCGGGCCTGAGCCAGCGGAGCGGCCTGGGCACGGCCGGCGGCGGGGCGCACGTCGATCAGGATGATGTCGCCGGCGGCGAGGCGGGCCTGCAGCTGCTGCACGCTGAGCGAGGTGATCTCGGTGGCGCCGGGGAATTTCAGGCTCAGGCCTTCGCCCTGCACGGTCGACACCCAGTCGATCACGATGCCGCGGGCACGCTGGGCGCTGGCCGGGTCGAAGTGCACTTCCAGGCCGTTGGCATGGGCCACGATGTCGTGGTCGCCGCCCGGAGCCAGCTGGAAGCCGGCGCTGTGGTCCGGACCGATTTCCAGGTGCAGGGCCATGCCCTGGGCGTTGGCGGTACCCTGGCGGATCGCCTCGGCGGCGGCGTCGGTGATGGTGATCTCCGGCGGGGTGCGGTCCGGCGCGGCCACGCCGAACAACTGGTGCAGCTCGCCGCTGCCGTACATCTGGCGGATGATGTCGGCGCCGCCGACCAGCTCGCCGTCCACGTAAAGCTGCGGGATCGTCGGCCAGTCGCCGAAGACCTTGATGCCCTCGCGGATTTCCGGGTCATCGAGCACGTTGACGGTGTGGTAGTCGGGCAGCAGCTCGTTCAGCGTGTTGGTTGCCGCGGCGGAGAAGCCGCACATCGGCTGGCGCCGGTCGCCCTTCATGAACAGCACCACGCGGTGGTCCTTGAGCAGGGTTTCGATACGTTCGCGGGTGGTGGCGTCGAGGGACATCGGGAAGCTCCGGCAAAGAAGCCCATGATACGCCGCCCCGCCGGGTGGCGCGCCGGGTGTGCGCAAGCGCCGCAAGCGCGGCTCAGGCGGCGCGGTGCAGCCCGCTCGGGTCGCGCCGTCGCGCGGCCAGCGGCGCCAGCCGGGGCAGGGTTGCCGGTGATGGCAGTACCAGCTCGCGGCTGGCCCGGCCCAGCGCGGCAGGGCGCTCGCTCCAGTGGATCAGTTCCATCGCGCCGGTGTGGTCCTCGACCAGCGCGGTGCAGTGCTCGACCCAGTCGCCATCGTTGAGGTACAGCACGCCATCCAGTTCCCGCACGTGGCCGAAGTGGATGTGGCCGCAGACGTGGCCGTCGAAATCGTGCTGGCGCGCGTGTGCGGCGACGCGCTGCTCGTAGGCGCGGATATAGGCCATCGCCTTGCCGATGCGTGACTTGATGCTGATCGACAACGGCACGTAGGGCATGTCCAGCTTGCGTCGAAGCGCGTGCAGGCTGCGGTTGCCCCAGCAGATGAAGCGGTGCAGCGCATCGCCCAGATGCAGCATCCAGCGCCGGCCGACGTGCTCGGGATCGAACTCGTCGCCGTGGCTGACCCGGTAGCGGCGGCCGTCGGCGGCCTCGTGCACCGCTTCACGCTCGATCCTTATTCCGGCAAAGCTCTGTCCGCACAGCCGCCGCAGCGGGGCATCGTGGTTGCCGGGAATGTAGGTCACCTCGACCCCGCGCCGGGCCAGCGCCAGCACTTCGGCGATCACCTCGCTGTGCGAGGCATGCCACCAGCGGCGCCGGTCCAGTGCTTCCAGGTCGATGATGTCTCCGACCAGATACAGCTTCTCGCAGCGCAACTGGCGCAGGAAATCGAGCAGGTAGGCGGCCTTGCAGTCGGGCGTGCCCAGGTGCACGTCGGAGATGAAGGCGGTGCGGCAGGTCAGCTGGCTCATGGTCGATCCCCGAGGGTGGCCTGGCCATCAGTGTGCCGCCGGGACTTCGCCGTGCGATGGCGGGCAGATTGCAGCGGTATTGCGACACGGACCAGGCACGGCATCCCCGTTTGCAAGAAGACGTGCCCTCGTAGGAGCCCGCTCGCGGGCGATGCTTTTGAAGCCGGGATTCGGGATTCGGGATTCGCAAAAGCATCGCCCGCGAGCGGGCTCCTGCGGCTCTGCGCAGGGGTGGGCGATGCGGGGACGACCTACGGGGCGAGAGCCTTCCGTACTGCCGGTTCAATCGCTTCGGCCCACAGCCGGTATTGCTCGCCGGAAGGGTGCAGGCCGTCGTCGGCGACGAGGTCGGGGTGTTTGCGCGAAATGCCGGTGATGTCGACGAAAGCGGCGCCGGCAGCGGCGGCCAGTTCAGCGGCAGCCGCGTTGAAATCGTCCAGCTCGCGGGCGATCACGGCGCGGTCGCGGTCTTGTCCGGCGGCGAAACGGGTGACACCCCAGTCGGGGATCGAGACCACCACCACCCGTGCGGCGTCGTCGCCGGCCAGCGTGATGGCGCGCGCCAGCAGGGTGCTGAACTGCTCGCGGTATTCCTCCAGCGGGCGGCCGCGATACTGGTTGTTGACGCCGATCAGCAAGGTGACCAGGTCATGCACCGGAATCGGCCCGGCCGCATCCATTCCCTGCGCGAGTTCGTCGGTGGTCCAGCCGGTGACGGCGATGATCCGGGGCTCGTCGACGGCGACGCCGTCGTCGCGCAATCGTTGCGCCAACACCATCGGCCAGCGCTCGTGCACGGGCACCGCCTCGCCGATGGTGTAGGAGTCGCCAAGCGCCAGCCAGCGGATCATCAGGCCACCGCGACGGCAGGTGCCTGTTCGGCAGCCATCCGCGCCAGCACCCGCTCGATCCGCTCGAACACCTCGCGCAGCTGGGCCGGCTGCGGCAGCAGGGTCAGCCGGAAATGGCGGCTGTGCGGCACGTTGAAGCTGGTGCCGGGGACGACCAGTACCGACTCCTCTTCCAGCAGGCGCAGCGCGAAGACCTCGTCGTCGAAGTCGGCAATGCCATCGGCGCGCACCTGCGGGAAGGCGTACAGCGCGCCCTGCGGTGCCGCCAGTTCCAGGTAGCCGCTGGCGGCCACGCCCTCGATCACCGCACGGCGCGCTTCGTGCAGCCGGCCGCCGGGGCTGGTCAGCGCGCCGATGGTGGGGGCGTCCTGCAAGGCCGGGATCACTGCCCACTGCGCGGTGACGTTGGCGCACAGGCGCAGTGCGGCCAGCAATTGCAACGCATCGCGGTAGGCGGCGCTGCGCGCGGGATCACCGGACAGGCTCATCCAGCCGACCCGGTAGCCGCAGGCGCGGTGCACCTTGGACAGGCCGCCGAAGCTGAGGCAGGGCAGTTCGCCGGCCACCTCGGCCAGCGGCTGGAAGCGAGCGCCGTCGTACAGGATCTCGTCGTAGATCTCGTCGCACAACAACAGCAGGCGATGCCGCGCGGCGATGGCCACCAGTTGCTGCAGCAGCTCGCGCGGGTACACCGCGCCGGTGGGATTGTTGGGGTTGATCAGCACCAGCGCGCGGGTGCGCGGACTGATCATCGCCTCGATCTCGTCCGGATCGGGCAGGTGGCCGTTGCCGGCCAGGCAGCGGTAGTAGCGCGGCTGGCCGCCATTGAGAATGGTCGCGGCGCTCCACAGCGGATAGTCCGGGCTGGGCAGCAGCACTTCGTCGCCGGGCTGCAGCAGCGCGCGCAGGGACAGGTCGATCAGCTCGCTGACACCGTTGCCGATGAAGATCCGCTCGATGTCGACGCCGCGTGCGCCACGGGCGCGTTGCTGGGCGGCGATTGCCTCGCGTGCGGCCTCCAGGCCCTGCTCGTGGCCATAGGCCTCGCTGTCGCGCAGATGACCGGCGATCGCCTCGCGCAGATGCGCTGGCGCCTCGAAGCCGTAGCGGCCGGGATTGCCGATGTTGAGCTTGATGATGTCGAGGCCGCCGGCCTCCAGTTCGCGCGCGCGCCGGGTCAGCGCGCCGCGGATTTCGTAGCGCACGTCCGCCAGGTGCGCACTGGGTGTGATCGAAGGCAACGCCATGGTCCCCGAAAGTGCCGGCGCCACCGCCGGTTCCGCGATGCTAGCAGTGTGGTGCAGCGCAGCGCGACAGGGTGCCGGAGGCAATTTGCGGCGGATCGTCGGGCCGGCCCCGGGCAGTGCATAATCGGCGCACCGTCAGCCGATCGACCCCTCCCCCATGAGTGATGCCGAAACGATCGAACGCCTGCGCCGCATCGGCTGGCGTGGCCATGAGCTGCCGTCGTCCGGCCGCCGGCTGGCCCGGGTGGTGGCCCAGCACCGCGCCGGCTACGAGCTGCATGATGGCGAGACGCTGTTCGGCGCGCAGCCGGACGGGCGCTTCCTCAAACGCGGCATCGATCCGGCGACGCGGCCGGTGGTCGGTGATTTCGTCGAGATCGAGCCGGGCAAGCCACCGCACATCATCGACGTATTGCCGCGCCGCACGGTGCTGTCGCGCGCCGCCGCCGGCGAGCGCTACGAGCGCCAGCTGATCGCCACCAACATCGATTACGTACTGGTGCTGACCGGGCTGGATGGCGATTTCAACCCGGCGCGGATCGAGCGCTACCTGTCGCTGACCGAGGATTCCGGTGCCCAGCCGGTGGTGCTGCTGAGCAAGCTGGACCAGCACGATGATGCCGACGAGAAACTCGCGCGGTTGCGCGAGCGGTTGCCGGACGGCACGCCAGTGCACGCGATCAACGGCAAGGACCCGGCCACCGTGGCGCTGCTGGCGGCCTATCTGCAGCCGGGCGACAGCGCGGTGCTGGTGGGCTCTTCCGGTGCCGGCAAATCAACCCTCACCAACACCTTGCTGGGTGCGGCGCGGATGGCCACCGCCGAGGTGCGCAGCCACGACAGCCGCGGCCGCCACACCACCACCCATCGTGCCCTGCTGCAGTTGCCCAGCGGCGGCTGCCTGATCGACACCCCGGGCATGCGCGAGTTGAAGCTGACCGGCGAGGAAAACCTCGAGCTGTTCGCCGACATCGAGGCGTTGGCCGGGCAATGCCGCTTTGCCGATTGCGGCCATGGCAGCGAGCCGGGCTGCGCGGTGCAGGAAGCGCTGGACAGCGGCGAACTGGCGGTGGAGCGCTGGCGCAACTACCTGAAGCTGCACGACGAGCGCGAGGAGCAGGCGGCCACCCTGGAAGCGCGCCTGCGCCGCCAGCGCGGTGGCCGGCCGATCGAGCGGCCGCACGGCCATCGCGGGCAGCGCGAGCGGGATTGAGCCGGTGCGCCTGGCGCGCCTCATGACGGAACGGGAGCGGCGCATGCATCGATCGATGGTTTCGGATTCCGGCAGCGCGGACGGAGCGGGTTGATGCACGCCCACGCGCCGATCGCCCCCGAACTGCAACGCTATGCCGCACTGGACCAGCGCCTGCTGACGGCGGTGCGCGGCATCCAGATCCTGCCCACGGTGGCCTGGCCGGCCTCGCTGGAGGACCGCATGATCGCGGCCTACAGCCGACGCGCCTATGCCTTGCCGAAGGTGGATTACGCCGTGCCCGACCTGGCCGAGGTGCGTGCCGAGCTGGCCGCGATCGAGGCCGAGGCCGGCGACACCCATCCGGTCGGTGACTACCTGCGCCGTACCGCCGAGTCGTGGCGGATCGCCACCGACATGCTCGGCGCGGTCGGCACGGCGGGCGTGACCGAACCCTCGATCGCGCTGTACGGCAAGCCCGGCGACCTGATTCCCGGCAGCCAGCGCAGCAATCTCGACGCGGCGCGCTATTTCGTGGAGCTGTCCGATGAACTGGGCGCGGACCTGCTGGCCGATGACAGCAGCGCGAACATGCCGGCCGACGTGCTGCGCGCCGAGCTGGCCGACGAGCTGGACCGCTTCTTCGGCACCGGGGTGATCCGCGTGGAGGTCGACCCCGAATTGACCGCCAAGGCGGCTGCCGGCGCCACCCGCATCCGCCTGCGCGGCGGTGCGGATTTCACCGAATACGACAGGCATCAGTTGCTGGCGCACGAGGCTTTCGTGCACTCGCTGACCGCGCTCAACGGTCGTCGCCAGCCTTTGCTGGGCTCGATGGCGCGCACTTCGCCGCGGGTCACCGCCACCCAGGAAGGGTTGGCGGTATTCGCCGAGCTGATGTCCGGCGCGATCGACATCAGCCGGCTCAAGCGGATCAGCCTGCGCATCGTGGCCATCGACATGGCGCTCAATGGCGCCGATTTCGTCGAGGTCTACCGCTACTTCAACGACTGCGGCCAGGGCGTGGCCGAGAGCTTCCATTCCGCGCAGCGGGTGTTCCGCGGCGTGCCGACGGAAGGCGGTGCAGCGTTCGCCAAGGACAATGTCTACCTGTCCGGCCTGCTGACCGTGCACACCTTCTTCCGCTGGGCGCTGAAGCAGCGACGGATGGACCTGCTGCGCCATCTGTTCGCCGGCAAGCTGGCGCTGCACGACGTGGTCGCGCTGCAACCGCATTTCGAGTCCGGCGCGATCCTGCCGCCGCACTGGCTGCCGCCGTGGATGCAGCACGTGCATGGCCTGACCGGCCGGCTGGCGTTCTCGGTGTTCGTCAACGGCATCCACATGAACCGGGTGCAGGGCGACGAGCTGCTGGGCGTCGAGCCGGGGCAGGGCGTCTGACAGGCTTCGCGCTGCGGCATTCCGTCGCAGCACGAGCGCGGATTCGGCCCACCCCGGTGCTAACATCACGAGACGGTCGCGTGCGCCAGCCGCGGCTTCTCCCTTCCCAATCCAGAACGACCGATGGCCCTACCCGAAGAACTTCGCCTCGCCGCCCTCGAATATCACCGCCATCCGCGTCCCGGCAAGATCAAGGTCACCCCGACCACGTCACTGCTGACCCAGCGCGACCTGTCGCTGGCCTACTCGCCCGGCGTGGCCGCGGCCTGCGATGCGATCGTCGAGGATCCGACGGCGGCGGCGGAGTTCACCGCCCGCTCCAACCTGGTGGCGGTGATCAGCAACGGCACCGCAGTGCTGGGCCTGGGCAACATCGGGCCGCTGGCCAGCAAGCCGGTGATGGAAGGCAAGGGCGTGCTGTTCCAGAAGTTCGCCGGCATCGACGTGTTCGACATCGAGATCGACGAGAACGACCCGGACAAGCTGGTCGACATCATCGCCAGCCTGGAGCCCACCTTCGGCGGCATCAACCTGGAGGACATCAAGGCGCCGGAATGTTTCGTGGTCGAGCGCAAGCTGCGCGAGCGGATGAACATCCCGGTGTTCCACGATGACCAGCACGGCACCTCGATCATCGTCGGTGCGGCCCTGATCAACGCGCTGGTGGTGGTCGGCAAGAAGATCGGCGACATCCGTGTGGCCACCACCGGCGTCGGTGCCGCGGGCATTTCCTGCCTGGACATGCTGGTGGCGCTGGGCGTGAAGCCGGAGAACATCCTGGCCTTCGATCGGGACGGCGTGCTGCACAACGAGCGCACCGGCCTGGACCCGGACAAGCAGCGTTACGCGCGTGACACCAAGGCGCGCACGCTGGCCGAGATCGTCGATGGCGCCGACGTGTTCCTGGGCCTGTCCGCCGGCGGCATCCTGAAGCCGGAAATGGTCGCCACCATGGCTGCGCAGCCGATCATCTTCGCGCTGGCCAATCCCAATCCGGAGATCACCCCGGAAGACGCCAAGGCGGTGCGGCCGGACTGCATCATGGCCACCGGCCGCTCGGACTATCCGAACCAGGTCAACAACGCGCTGTGCTTCCCCTACCTGTTCCGCGGCGCGCTGGATGTCGGCGCCACGGTGATCAACGAGGACATGAAGGTGGCCTGCGTCAAGGCGATCGCGGCGCTGGCGCGGCGCGAGTCGTCCGACGTCAGCGCCCGCGCCTACGGCGGCAAGCCGCCCAGCTTCGGCCCGAATTACCTGATCCCGCAGCCGTTCGATCCGCGCCTGCTGATCCAGCTGCCGCCGGCGGTGGCGCAGGCGGCGATGGATTCGGGCGTGGCGACGCGTCCGATCGAGGATTTCGCCGCCTACAACGACCGCCTGACCAGCTTCGTGTTCCGCACCGGCCTGATGATGAAGCCGGTGTTCGAGCGCGCCAAGGCCGCGCCGTGCCGGTTGGCCTACGCCGAGGGTGAAGAGGAAACCGTGCTGCGCGCCGCCCAGGTGGTGGTCGACGAAGGCCTGGCCCGGCCGATCCTGATCGGTCGCCCCGAGGTGATCGAGAAGCGCATCGCCCGTGCCGGCCTGCGCATCCGCCCCGGCGTCGACGTGGAGATCTGCAACATCCACTCCGACCCGCGTTTCGAGGACTACTGGCAGCACTACCACCGCCTGATGGAGCGTCGCGGCGTCACCCCGTCGATGGCCAAGGCCGTGGTGCGCTCGCGGCCGACCGCGATCGCCTCGTTGATGGTCGAGCGCGGCGATGCCGACGCGCTGATCTGCGGCCTGGTCGGCAAGTACCAGGGCAAGCTGCGCCACATCCGCGACATCATCGGCCTGGACGAGGGCGTGGTGGAGCCGTCGGCGATGGCGGCGGTGTCCACCGACAAAGGCACCTTCTTCTATCTGGACACCCACGTGCAGGACGATCCCTGCCCCGAGCAGATCGCCGAGGCGACCCTGCAGGCGGCGATCCGGCTGAAGCTGTTCGGCATCACGCCGAAGATCGCGCTGCTTTCCGGCGGCAACTTCGGCAGCCGCGACACCTGCGGCTCGATGAAGATGCGCAAGGCGCTGGAGTTGATCCGCGCCCGCGCGCCGCGGCTGGAGGTGGAAGGCGAGATGCAGGCCGACGTGGCGCTGACCCCGCTGCTGCGCGAGAAGCTGTTCCCCAACTCGCGGCTGGAAGGCAAGGCCAACATGTTCGTGTTCCCCAACCTGGACGCGGCCAACATCGCCTACAACATGACCCGCATGCTGTGCGACGGCGTGGTGATTGGCCCGATCCTGATGGGCGTGGCCAAGCCGGCCCACATTCTGATGCCGCAGTCGACCGTGCGCCGCGTGGTCAACATGAGTGCGGTGGCCAGCGTGGAGGCGCAGATTCGCGCCGCCAACCGCCAGTCGGGCTGAGTGTCGCGGCCGTCCGCGCGGGTTTCCGTGGCGGATGGCCGGGATCGGGATGCCCCGCCCTATGGACTTTCCGGGAATTGGCGCCCCCCGGCCCAGCAGATAAACTTCCGGATCACCCCGCCGCAGGCCCCCGCGGCGGGTATTCCCCCTCAAGCTTGAGCGCCGCAACGGCGCCGCGGAGAACCACATGGATCAGCTCGACGATATCCTCAACCAGGACATCGACCCCACCGAAACCCGGGAGTGGATCGACTCGCTCGACGCGGTGATCCAGCACGACGGCACGCAGCGCGCGCATTTCCTGCTCGAGAAGATGGTCGACACCACCCGTCGCTCGGGTGGCTACCTGCCGTTCGACCCGACCACCGAATACGTCAACACCATCGCCCCGGCCAACGAGGCCAAGTCGCCCGGCGACGCCGCGATGGAGTGGCGGATCCGCTCGCTGATCCGCTGGAACGCGATGGCGATGGTGGTGCGCACCAATCGCAAGCCCGGCTCGCTCGGCGGCCACATCTCCAGCTTCGCCTCCAGCGCCACGCTGTACGACGTGGGCTTCAACCATTTCTGGCGTGCCCCGAGCGAGGACCATCCCGGCGACCTGATCTTCCATCAGGGCCACATCAGCCCGGGCATCTACGCGCGCTCCTTCCTGGAGGGCCGCGTTGGCGCCGATCAGATGGACCTGTTCCGCGCCGACGTGATCGCGCCGGGCCATTCGCTGACTTCCTATCCGCACCCGTGGCTGATGCCCGATTACTGGCAGGTGCCGACGGTGTCGATGGGCCTGGGCCCGATCCAGGCGATCTACCAGGCGCAGTTCCTGCGCTACCTGGAAAACCGCGGCCTGGTGCCGAAGTCCGACCGCAAGGTGTGGTGCTTCCTCGGCGACGGCGAAGTGGACGAGCCGGAGTCGCTGGGCGCGATCGCGCTGGCCGGCCGCGAGGGCTTGGACAACCTGGTCTTCGTGATCAACTGCAACCTGCAGCGCCTGGACGGCCCGGTGCGCGGCAACGGCAAGATCATCCAGGAGCTGGAAGGCGTGTTCCGCGGCGCCGGCTGGAACGCGATCAAGCTGATCTGGGGTTCGTACTGGGATCCGCTCCTGGCGCGCGACAAGGACGGCATCCTGCGCAAGCTGATGATGGAAACCGTCGACGGCGAGTACCAGGCCTGCAAGGCCTTCGGTGGCGCCTACACGCGCGAGCATTTCTTCGGCAAGTACCCGGAGACGCGCGAGATGGTCGCCAACCTCAGCGACGACGACATCTGGCGTCTCAACCGCGGCGGCCATGATCCGCACAAGGTCTACGCCGCCTACCACGCGGCGGTGAACACCAAGGGCATGCCCACGGTGGTGCTGGCCAAGACGGTGAAGGGCTACGGCATGGGCCTGGGCTCGGGCGAGGCGGAGAACCCGACCCACCAGCAGAAGAAGATGACCGGCGACGCCGTGCGTCACTTCCGCGACCGCTTCCAGATCCCGATCCCCGACGACAAGCTCGACGAGGTGCCGTACTACCACCCGGGCAAGGATTCCCCCGAGGTCGAGTACATGCTCGAGCGCCGCCGCGCGCTGGGCGGCTTCCTGCCCGCGCGTCGCCGGCACAGCGACGAGCAGATCAAGGCGCCCGGCCTGGCCGCTTTCGAGCAGATCACCAAGGGCACCGGCGAGCGCGAGATCTCCAACACCATGGCGCTGGTGCGCGGCATGAACCTGCTGCTGCGCGACAAGCAGATCGGCGAGCGCGTGGTGCCGATCGTGGCCGACGAGGCCCGCACCTTCGGCATGGAAGGCATGTTCCGGCAGATCGGCATCTACGCGCCGTTCGGCCAGAAGTACCGCCCGCAGGATGCCGACCAGCTGCTGTACTACCGCGAGGCGAAGGACGGCCAGGTGCTGCAGGAAGGCATCTCCGAGGCCGGCGGCGTGTCGGCGTGGATCGCCGCGGCGACCAGCTACTCGGTTTCCAACAAGCCGATGCTGCCGTTCTTCATCTACTACTCGTTCTTCGGCTTCCGCCGCGTCGGCGACCTGATCTGGGCGGCCGGCGACCAGCGTGCGCGCGGCTTCCTGATCGGCGCCACCGCCAGCGGCAGCTTCCCCGGCGAAGGCCTGCAGCATTCGGACTGCGCCTCGCAGCTGATGGCCGGCACCGTGCCGAACTGCCGCGCCTACGACCCGACCTACTCCTACGAGGTGGCGGTGCTGCTGCAGCACGGCGTGAAGGAGATGTTCGAGGACCAGCAGGACGTCTTCTACTACCTGACCACCACCAACGAGAACTATGCCCACCCGGACATGCCCGAAGGCTGCGAGGAAGGCATCGTCAAGGGCATGTACCTGCTGCGCGGTGCCGCGGCGGACAAGGGCAAGAAGGCCGCGCCGAAGGTGCAGCTGATGGCCTCGGGCGGTTCGGTGATCGAGTCGGTGGCGGCGGCGGAGATGCTGGAGGCCGACTTCGGCGTGAAGGCCGAGGTGTGGTCGTGCCCCAGCTTCAGCGAGCTGTCGCGCGACGGCTTCGATTGCGAGCGCTGGAACCGCCTGCATCCGACCGCCAAGCAGCCGCGCGTGCCGTACATGGCGCAGTGCCTGGAAGGCCACGATGGCCCGGTGCTGGCCGTCAGCGAATACGTGCGCGGCGTGGCCGACCAGGTCCGCGCGTTCACCCCGGCCGGTCGCTCGTTCACCGTGCTCGGTGCTGACGGCTACGGCCGCTCGGACACCCGCGAGAACCTGCGCGAGTTCTTCGAGATCGACCGTCGCTGGATCGCCCACGCCGCGCTGCTGGCGCTGGCCAAGGACGGCAAGATCGACGCCAAGGAAGTGGTACGCGCGATCGAGCTGTACAAGCTCGACCCGGAAAAGCCCAACCCGATGAGCGTGTAAGCCATCGTGATCCGGTCAACAAAAAGCCCGCCGCAAGGCGGGCTTTTTGTTGATGGGGCCTGGTTGCCGTGAGCTTGCCTGGGTGAGGGCTTTCTCCCGCTCCTCACTCCTCTCCACTCACTCCTCGCCGTCCATTCACTCCTCGTTGCTGCGGAACATCCGGCGCAGCAGCAGGAACGCACCCACGGTGCCGGCCACGATGGCCGCGGTGGCGACCGGGTGGCGGCTGACATGCCGGCGCGCGCGGCGGTACTGCCAGGACGCCTCGTCGCTCATGTCCTCGGCGAAACGGGTCAGCCGGCGGCGGTATTCCGGCGCCTTGCGGCCCAGCTTGCCGGCGGCGTGGCGACCGCGGTCAATCCATTCATGGGCCATCTCGCCGGCGTCATCGGCGTGCCGGCGCAGGCGGCTGCCCAGTTCGTCCATGCCTTGCTCGATATCACGTTGCTTGACCACGGTCGTCTCCTGTTGCGGGAGTGCGAACGTTGCCAGCGGCCGCGTGAGCCAGACGTAAACACCGCACGCCCGTGCGTCAGTGGCGCCAGCTCTTCAGGTCCGCATCCGCGGGCGCGTGGGTGTCGATGTAGTCGGTGATGGTCTCGATCAGCTCCTTGCCGCGCGGACCCCAGCAGTGCGGCGCCATCGGCTGGTAGGTGATGCTGCCGCCGAAGGACGGGTTGCGCGCGCTGCTCAGGAAGGCGTCCATCTCGCGCACGCCCATGTTGAGGTTGTAGGTATCCATGTCGCCGACGTAGATGTGCAGCTTGTCGGCCAGCTTCGGGCCCAGCTCGGACCAGCGCGTCTGCAGCAGGTGGCGCAGGTCGAAATGCTGCTTCCAGTATTCGGCCACCTCGTGGTTGATCTCGCCGGTGCGCTTGTTCCAGATCCGCTGCGGATAGCCGTCGGTGCCGATCGGGCCGAAGGCGGCCTCCCAGATGTCCCACTGGCCGCCGGAACGGCTGTGGTCGCCCACCGCCAGCTCGTACCAGTTCTCGTCCTTCATCATCGCGGTGATGTTGCCGTCGGGGCGGCGCGTGTCCATCCGCTCGACCTTCACCCAGCCCTTGTCCATCCAGTAGGCGTTGGCGTCGTCGTAGATGTTCACGATCTGGTGGTAGCGGAAGTCCAGCGCATCCGGACAGGAGGCGAAGGCGCCACCGTAGTAGTCGGGATGGAACACGGTCTGCGCCACGGTGATCCAGCCGCCGGTGGAGCCGCCTTCGAGGATGCGTGCCCACGGTTGCTCGATGCTGCGGAAACGCCGCGCGATCTCCGGCAGCAACTCCTCGTGGATGGCCTGGTCGTAGGGGCCCTGGTTGGGCGAATCCACCGCGTAGGAATCGTCGTAGTAGGGCGAGGGATGCTGCAGGCTGACCATGATGTAGCGCGGGGTGCCGTCGGCCATCCAGTAGTCGCGGAAGCCGCTCTTGGGCCGGTCGAAGCCACCCGGCGCGGAGGTGGAGAAATGGCCCTGCTCGTAGATCACCGGATAGCGCTGGTCCGGGTGCTTGTCGTAGTCCTTCGGCAGCAGCACGGTAGCGCCCAGATAGATCGGCTGGCCCCACCAGTCGCTGAGCAGCTTGCTGCGGATGCGGAAGCGCTTGACCTGCGGCGTGTCGGCGGGGAACGGGATCGGCGCGATCACCTGGTCGGCGACCAGATGCAGCGGTTCCCTGGCCGCCGGGTCGTAATGCACCTTCACCGGCTTGCCGTAGAGGTTGCCGGGCGAATGCTTCCAGTCCTGGCCTTCCCACTGGTCCATGTGCAGCCAGACGGTGTGGCCGTCGGCGCGCTTGAACTCGGTGTAGACGTTGACGAACGGCTGCATCCAGTAGTCGCCGGCGGGCAGCTGGCGCAGGCTGGCCAGCGGCGCGCCGAAGTCGTCGGCGTCGATCGCCACGGCCTGGCCCGGCGCCAGTGCGCTCACGTCGTGGCCGAACAGCGGCACGCCGGTGACGTCGGCCTGCTCGATCGGCGGCTTGTCGGCGTCGCGGCTGATCGCCACGTAGACGCGGCCGGTGATCGGCTGCGCGTGGGCCTTGGCATCGAAGCTGATCAGGATGCGCGGGCCATCATCCGCCGCGTGCGCGACGGGGGCGAGGATGGACAGGGCGAGAGCGAGGCGGAAGAGGGCGGTCGTGTTCATCCGCTGATCGTAACCGGGCGCGGTCGCCGCGCCCAGCACGATGCAAGTCAGATCGCCTCGGGAATGTCCGGCGTTTCGGCGGCCTGCTCGACGTGCAGCTGCTGGCGTCGGCGCAGGGTCGGGAACATCACCATCCACAGCCCGACCACCACCAGCGTGCCGAGGCCGCCGAGCACGGTGGCGTTCATCGCGCCCAGCCAGGCCGCCAGCATGCCGGACTCGAATTCGCCCAGCTGGTTGGAGGTGTTGACGAAGATCGCGTTGACCGCGTTGACCCGGCCGCGCATCTCGTCGGGCGTGTCCAGTTGCACCAGGGCGCCACGGATCACCATGCTGACCATGTCGAACGCACCCAGCGCGAACAGCGCCACCAGCGACAGCCACAAGGTGGTGGAGACGGCGAACACCAGCGTGGCCAGGCCGAAACCGGCCACCGAGGCGAACATGATCATGCCGACATGGCGCTGCAGGTCGTGGCGGGCCAGCCACACCGACATCAGCAACGCGCCCACCGCCGGTGCGGCGCGCAACAGGCCCAGGCCCCACGGGCCGGTGTGCAGGATGTCCTTGGCGAAGATCGGCAGCAGCGCGGTGGCACCGCCCAGCAGCACCGCGAACAGGTCCAGCGAGATCACGCCGAGCACGTCCTTGCGTTCGCGGATGAAATGCACGCCGGCGAACAACGTCTTCAGCGTGGCCGGCTCGCGCTTCGGCGGCGCCTGCTCGTAGCGCAGCCGCGCCATCAGCACCACCGACACCAGGTACAGCAGGCCGCAGACCACGTAGACCACGCCGGGGCCGGCCACGTACAGGAAGCCGCCGATCGCCGGGCCCATGATCATCGCCGCCTGGCCGGCCGAGGCGTTCACCGCCATCGCCCGCGGCAGGATCTTCAGCGGCACCAGCGCCGGCAGCATCGACTGCTGCGCCGGGAACTCGTAGGCCTTGGCCACGCCGATCAGGAACACCAGCGCCAGGATGCCGGCCTCGTGGATGCCGTGGGCCAGGCTCATCCCGGCCAGCACCGCGATCGCCAGCCATTCCACGATCTGGCCGATCAGCACGATGCGGCGCCGCTCGAACTGGTCGGCAACGTGGCCGGCCGGCAGTGCCAGCAGCACCGAGGGCACGAACTGCACCAGGCCGATCAGGCCCAGGTCGAAGGCGCGGCCGGTGATCTCGTAGATCTGCCAACCCACCGCCACCGACAGCATCTGGAAGCCGAAGCTGGAGGCGGTGCGGGAGAACCAGAACGCGACGAAGGCGCGGTGCCGCAGCAGCGAATCGGCTGCCGGAGAGGTGGGGGACGCCATCGGAAATCCTTGTGGGGGCGCCCATTATCGCGGCAGCAGGGGATCAGGCCAAACCGACGATGGTCGTGCGGTTGCACGCCGGCGCCGGATCGTTCCAAGCTAGGCGGGTTTTCATGCCGTGGAATGCCTGCCGATGACCCGTGCCCTTTTCCGTTCCGTCCCGCTGTTGCTGTGTGCCGCCTGGCTGGCAGGCTGCGGCGGCGCACCGTCGCCGGATGCGGCGACGCAGGCTCCGGCGCAGGATGACGCCGCCACGCGCAATCTCGACACCTACCGCCAGTTGCTGCGCATCAAGAACGACGAGATGGCGGTGACCATGGGCAAGGACATCGTCAAGCGCTTCCCCGACAGCGACGCGGCCAAGGAAGTGCAGCAGACCCTGCCGGAGATCGAGAAGCGCTACACCGAAGCCAGCGAGAAGAACCGCCTGGCCGGCCTGTGGCTGTACCAGGTCTCGCCGATGGCCGGTGGCACCCAGTCCACCGCGACCATCCAGAACAGCAAGCCGGCCAGCGGCGACCGCGTGCAGCTGGTGCTGCGCCGGCACACCGAATGGGGCCAGAGCGTGTTCCTTTACGGCAGCAAGCCCGGCTTCGTCTGCCGCGGCAACTGCAACATCGACACCACGGTCGACGGCAAGGCGGTGAAGATCAAGGCCTTTGCGCCGACCACCGGCGAGCCGGCGCTGATGATCCGTGACGACAAGGCCTTCATCGCGATGCTGCAGAAGGCGAAGAAGCTGGAGATGGTGGTGATCCCGGTCGACGGCGAGAAGAAGCAGACCCTGGTCTACGAGGTGGGTGGCTTCGATGCAGCCAAGTGGTTGCCGGTGGAGAAGCCGAAGAAATAACCGGCATCTGCGAGGAGTTGCATGTCTTTCCTTCGTTCCCTGCCGGTTGTCGTTCCGCTGCTGCTGGCGGCGGCTTGTTCCAGCGTGCCACATGCCCAGCGGGTCGCCCGGCAACAGGCCGCGTACGCCAGTGCCGCCGGCGGGCCGGTGCGCAGCTTCCGTTTCTTTTCGCTGTATTCGTGGGAGGCGCTGGGCGATCGGCAGGTGGCGATCTACACCCGTCCGACCGAGGCCTGGTTGCTGGATCTGGGCGCAGGCTGTCCGGACATCGAGTTCGGCAACAGTCTGGGCCTGACCTCCAGTTTCGGTCAGGTCAGCGTGGGTCTCGACCGGGTGGTGAGCGGACGCACCGGCTTTCCTTGCACGATCTCGGCGATTCGCCCGGTCGACGTGAAGAAGCTGAAAGCGGAGCGCCAACGGCAGCGCGAGATCCACGAGACCCCGCGGGACACCCCGCCAGGGCAATGACGCCCGACATCACCCTGCCGTTCACCCTGAACCGCAGGAGCCCGCTGGCGGGCGATGCTTTTGGTTTCGCTTTTGCGAATCCCGAATCCAGGCTCTCAACAGACGAATGTCTGGTCATCCCGGCACGAAAAGCATCGCCCGCCAGCGGGCTCCTACGGCGGGGGTCAGTGCAGGAACAGCTTCTCGGTGATCTTTGCCAGCGGCTTTTCCAGCGCGTTCTGCAGGCGCGGGGGCAGGGCCAGTGGCTTGAGCAGCATCTTCACCGTCATGCCGGCGGGGATGTGCCGGCGCAGCAGGCCCTGGGCGCGGTCGCTGATGCGGCGGAACTCGGCCTCATTGCCCTGGTGCTGCGGATAGCACTGGTTGAACACATGGCGCAGCGCGATGTCGCTGTCCTCGCTCTTGATCTCGTTGACCCGGCGAAGAATGGCGCGGAACACCTTGTAGCGGCCGAAGCCTTCGCGCTCCCGATACTGCTGGTAGTGGTGGTAGAAGTGCTTGTAGTGGCGCACTTCATCGCTCTTGATGTGGTTGGTCAGCTGCTTCAGCACCGGCTCGTCGGTGATCTCGTTGAGCGCCCGGTACAGGCTGGCGGTGCCGGTTTCCACCACGCAGCGCGCGGCCAGTTCCAGCCCGCGGCTGGACTCCAGCTGTTCGGCGGTGCAGACCGCGCCGTACTCGTTCCAGAACGCCTGGAAGCCCTTGTCCCAGTCGAACTCCGGCCAGACCCGGCGCACGTAGGCGGCCAGCGCACGGCCGTGCTGAAGTTCTTCGTGCTCCCAGTGCTGGCTCAGCCAGGTCTGCAGTTCCTCGTCGCCGGCGAAGTGGTCGATCAGGTTGCTGGTGTACAGATCCGAGCCGCTCTCGACGAAGGACGAGCTGCACAGCAGGAAGAACAGGTCTTCGTTGTGGCGGATCCGGGCCACGTCGACGCTTTCGAGGTCGAGGCTTTCCAGGGTCCAGGGCAGGTTGGTGGCGTAGTTCAAGCGAATTTCCTTGCGGTACACGCGGCGATTCCGCGCCGGCGTGACAAACGAATGACAAAGCATACGTCCTGCCGGCTGCGGCGGGTTAACGCCGGCCGACTCGCAGGGCGGGAATCCTTCAGCGCACCACGGTCACCGGTACGTGGGCGCGGGCCAGCACGTTGCCGGACACCGAGCCCAGCAGCCAGCGTGCCAGCGCGCCGCGTTCGGTATGGCCGATCACGATGTGGTCGACGCCATGCTGGTCGATCTGGCCCAGCAGCACGTCGCCCGGGCTGCCGTGGATGACCTCCACGTCGACCAGGTTGGCGGCATCGGGCGCGATGGCGGCCAGCTCGTCGATCACTTCCTGCACGCGGCCGGCACCGGAGTCGGCCATCATCAGCGCGCAGGCATCGGCACCGCCCTCGGTCACCTGCAGCACCGAAACCGCCCGCACCCGGCCACCACCGCAGCGGGCCAGCTCGATGGCGAACTCGAAGGCGCGACGCGATGCGTCGGAGCCGTCGTATCCCACGAGCGAATACTTGACCATGATTTCTCCTCGCTGTGACCGGGCATCGATGCCTGCGGTGAGTCTAGGCAGTGTGCCGGGCGGGCGACAAGTTTCCGGGACATGCGGATAGGCCAGGCTGAACGCCAGCGTGGCGCCTGCACGCCGCTGTCACGGAATGCTGCACAAGCTTCCATGACCGCAGGTCGGCGGACGGGCCTCGACCTGCGGGTATCCCATCCCGCAACAGACCTTATGGAGAAGACCATGATCAAGCGTTCTCTCGGAATGGCCGCACTGGTGTTGGCTTGCGCGGGAGCGATGAGCGCCCTGCCGACGCGCACCGCGCACGCGGCCGAGGCTTCGGTGAAATGCCATCTGACATTCAATCTGTCGGGCTGGTCGCTGATCTACAAGCACGCCGAGGGCAGCGGCACGGTGACCTGCGACAACGGCCAGCGTGCCAACGTGGCCATCGCCGTGGTCGGCGGTGGTCTGACCGCCGGCAAATACCACATCGACAACGGCAAGGGCGAGATCAGCACCGTGCACGGCATCGATGACGTGTTCGGCGACTATGCCCAGGCCGGTGCCGAGGCCGGCGTGGTCAAGAGCTCGCAGGCGCAGGTGCTGACCAAGGGCACCACTTCGCTGGCGCTGACCGGCACCGGCGAAGGCATCAACCTTGGCGTGTCGGCGGGCAAGTTCACCATCAGCCGGCGCTGACCGGCAGCCATGGTGGCATCGGAAGGGCGCCTGCGGGCGCCCTTCTTTCATGGGCGGGTTACACTTCGGCGGATCCATCGTCCCCCTTTCCGATCGGAGAATCCCCATGCGTCGCTTTACCCTTTTGCTTGCCATGATCCTGTTCAGTGTGTTCATCGCGCCGGTCTTCGCCGCCAGCCCGCAGGCCGGTGATGCGGCTCCCGCGTTCCACTTGCAGGACCAGAACGGTCACTGGCGCACCCCGGCCGACTTCGAGGGCCGCTGGCTGGTGCTGTATTTCTATCCGAAGGACTTCACCGTGGGTTGCACCACCCAGGTCTGCACCTTCCGTGACGACATCGCCAAGCTGCGCAAGGCCGGTGCCGAAGTGGTCGGCGTGAGCCTGGATGACGTGAAGTCGCACGCCGAGTTCGCCGAGAAGTACCACGTGCCGTTCCCGCTGCTGTCCGACGCCGACCAGGCGGTCTCCACCAGCTACGGCGTGCTGACCGAGAGCAAGGGCATGAAGTTCGCCAAGCGCACCACCTTCCTGATCGACCCGCAGGGCAAGATCGCCAAGGTCTATGTCGACGTGGATCCGGAAAAGAACTCCGGCCAGGTGATGGCGGATCTGGCCAGCCTGAAGGCCGCTCCCTGATGCCTTTGGCTGCACGCGCCGGCATCGCGCCGGCGCGGCGTTTCGCGTTCTGGGCGATCGGCCTGTGGCTGGTGCTTCTGCTGGCCGCGATGGGCTTCGTGCAGTACCTGCGCCACGGCGAATACGTTTATCTGGCGGCGTCGCTGCTGGTCATCGTGGTGTGTGCCGGCGGCATTTTGCGCCAGGCTTGGGCGCGCCCGGCGATGCAGGTGCTGGCGGTGCTGCTGGCCTTGTGGTCGCTGGTCACCGGCGTGCTGATGCTGCAGCAGTCCGGCGATTTCGAGGTTGCCCGCCAGCACGCCATGGCCCAGCCGCAGACGGCCGAGATGGCGCTGTGGATGATCGCCCGCGCCGAGCGCACCTGGCAGGTTGGCCTGGTGCTGAAGGCGCTGGCGATTCCCTTCCTGCTGTGGCTGGCCTGGCAGCTGGGGCGTCCTGCAGTGAAGGCGCAGTTCCGTTCGCGTCGGCGCTGACGGTTCAGCGCCGGTTGGCGCGGGTTCGGCTATCGCTGCGTGGATTTCTTGCCGGAGCGCCGTCCATGCCCCTGTCCCGCGTGCTGCTGTCGATCGCCCTGTGTGCCACCGCCACGGCCTCCCTGGCCCGTCCGCTTGAGGCGGCCTGCCATGCCAGCAGCAGTTACGACCTCACCGTGAAGGACGACAGCCTGCTGTTCGACCGCGCCGGGTCGGCGCCCTTCCAGGTGGAATTGCAGCAAGGCGCGCTGCGCCTTGACGGCCGTGCGATGCCGGTCAACGCCGAGAACCAGGATCGCCTGACCCTGTTCGAGCGTGACCTGCGCGCGTTGCTGCCGAAAGTGCGTGCGGTGGCGCAGGATGGCGTGGACCTGGCGGTGCAGGGCATGCGTGCCGAGGCCGACCGGATGCAGCTCGGTGCGAACGGCCGTGCCGAGTTCGAGCGCCGGCTGGCGTCCCATGCCAGCGCATTGAAGCAACGCATCGCGCTCAGCCGCAGCACGCACGACTGGCAGGGCGATGCGGCCCGGCAGGCCATGCAACAGGTCGCCGCCGACCTGTTGCCGCTGCTGGCCGCCGACCTGGGCCAGCAGGCGATCGAGGCCGCCCTGCGTGGTGACCTGCAGGCGGCTGCCAGCCTGCGCGATCGCGCCGCCTCGCTGGCCACGGACCTGCAGCCGCGGATGGAAGCGCGGATGCAGGCGCTGCAACCGCAGGTCGACGCGCTTTGCCCGGCGGTGCACGAGCTGGCGGCGCTGCAGGATGGTTTGCGCGACGCCTCGGGCCGGCCCCTGCACTTGCTGCAGGTCGACCCCTGAGGCCGGCGGCCGCCGAAGGTTAATCCCCGGTCAATCCGTCACGGGCGATCATGAGCGGGTGAAACATGCATCTCCCCGCCACGAGCCGGTCCGGTCATCCCGGGCTGGCTCGTCCGTCATCGGCAACCTGCTTCGTCGCAGCCTCCGGCTGCGCTGGCTGTACCAGTGTGTCGTGGCGACCAGTGAACCGGGCATGCGGGTGGTGCTGGGTGACATCGTGCTGGCGCTGGGTCAACTGATCACTGATCTGGAAGGCCTGGCGCACGCCGAGGGCGATCTGCCGGAATACCGGGATGGCTGGCGCAGGCGGGCGCTTGGTCATGCCGGCGACTGGCTGCTGCAGAGGGCGGTGCGTCGGGGTGATCGGCGCCTGCGCGTGCTGGCCCGGCGCGAGTCGGCCCTGCTGCATGCTTTCGAGCGGGCGATCGGTTGCGTGTCGGCCGAGCAGCAGTGCGTGCTGCAGCGGCAGTTGCCGAGGCTGTACGGCATCCAGCTGGATCTGGATACTCTGTCGGGTACCGCATCCCACTGAAGGAGTCGCCATGACGGCTGACGCACGTGAGGTTCTCGATTTCTGGTTCGATGAGGCGCACGCCGCGCACTGGTTTGCCTCCGATGCCGGCTTCGACCGTGAAGTACGCGAGCGTTTCGGTGCGGCGGCAGAGGCCGCGGCCAACGGGGAGCTGGATGGCTGGGCCGGATCGCCGGCCGGTTGGCTGGCGCTGCTGATCCTGCTGGACCAGTTTCCGCGCAACCTGCATCGCGGTGCTGCGCGTGCGTGGGCAAATGACGTCAAGGCACAGCGCGTTGCGTTGTCGGGCATCGACCGTGGTGACGACAGGGAGCTTCCGCCGCTGCGGCGGGTGTTCGCCTACCTCCCGCTGGAACACGCGGAGGACAAGGGTTTGCAGCAGCGTTCGGTGGCTTTGTTCGAGCAGCTGCAGGCCGATGCGCCCGCCGACCAGGCGCCGCGGTTCGCGATGTTCCTGGACTATGCTCGCCGGCACCGCGAGGTGATCGACCGCTTCGGTCGGTTCCCGCACCGCAACGCGGTGCTGGGTCGGGTCGACACGGCCGAGGAGGCCAGCTACCTGGCCCAGCCGGGTGCCGGTTTCTAGGGGAGCAGGGCACCCCGGCACGACGCCGTTTCCCGCCTGGGCGGTGCAGGCCATCCGCGATCCAGGGAGGGGCCATGCGTCCATTGCTCGTTGTTTTCCTGCTGGGCTGCGCCGTGCTGGCGCACGCCTCCAGCACTTTGCGCGTGGGCTCGCGCGTGCTCACTGCCGGTGACAGCGCCGAGCGCGTCGTCGAATTGCTGGGCAAGCCATCCTCGAAAACCCGCGTGCCGCGAAGCCACGGTGGCTCCGTGCGTGGCGGCGTGCGCGTGATCGATCCCCATCAGGGTGGCGAGCGCTGGCGCTACCGCCGCGGCAACCATGTCACGGTGGTCACCCTTGTCGAAGGGCGGGTGGTCGATATCGACGACCGTCGTCTCTGAGTCTGCGGGGCGCGGGTCGGTTTCCGGTCAGATCGCGCGATGCAGCAAGGCCACCAGTTCCCCCTGGCGATGCGTGCCGGTTTTCTCGTACATGCTGCGGACCTGGGTGCGGACCGTGTTCTTGCTGACGCCAAGGCGACCGGCGGCATCTTCCAGCGAAAATCCCTGGAGCAGCAGCCGGGCCAGCTGGCATTCGGCACGCGTGAGCTCCCATGCCACCTGCAATCGCGAGGCAATCGGCTCGCGCGGCTGATCGAGTCGCTTGACGAAGGCGATGGCGGCAACCCGTTGCGCCGACCAGGCAGAACCGGGAGGTGGAGCGGGACAAAGCGTCATCAACCCGGCCGGGAGCCCGTCCGGACCATGCAGCTGCAAGTGATGGATGCCGCCGCTGGCCTGGGTGGCCATGTCCTGCAGTGCCCTTTGCAGGGCCAGATTGTCGGCTGGATGGGTCGGTAGCAGGCGGCCGTTTCTCCGTCGAACCAGGTTTGCCGCCATCTCGAGCAACAGCCCTGCCTCGTTGGCGAACACGACGCTTCCGTCAGCCGCCAGATGGAAGATGCCTTCGGGCATCTGGTCCAGGGTCGCCTGGCAGATCTGCTGGCCCGCCGCCAACTGCTGCAGTCGGGCATGCAGGGTCCGCGCGTTCTGCAGGTGCGGCAGCAGCCTTTTGGCCAGAAGGCGCTCGCCATCCGTGAAGCTGCCGCTTCGGGCGCTGCGGTTGACGGTCATCACCGACATCGTCGCGCCCGGCTCGGCACTCAGGCGGAGTGCCATCCCGTGCTCGATGTCGGTGGGTCGCAGAAAGTCGGCATGGAAGCGGGTCCGGCGCATCTCGCGTGCGCAATCCATCAGAGCGTCGTCGCAGACACCCTGGGCAAGCAGCCATGGCGTGCCGCGGCTGTACCAGAGATTCTCCGATGCGACCCGCGAGTAGGTTTCCGCCCATGAGTCGTCGATTCCGACCGCGCTGTCAGTCTGGATGTCCCCGGTATGGGCGTCGAAGGACTGGATGGCCAGCACGTGCGAACACATGGTCCGCCCCAGCGCATGCAGGAACGGCGTGAAATCCCCCGGGTCGCCATCCACGGCGTACAGCGTGGACAACAGGTGGTCAAAGCTGTCTTTCTGCATGGTTCCCCCGCCACGCATAGTCCTCGGCGGACTGTATCGGAGCCGGCCGGGACTTGCACCGGCTTTTCATCCATTTGGATGATGTGCCGTCTGGGACCCCTGCGTATGTTCGCCGACATACTTCACAGGGGAGTGCGAACGTGAATCATCCGAAGAGAGCGACCGCAGGCATGGCCTGCCGACCGCTGGCCGTGGCCATTGCCGTGGGTTTGTTGTGTGCCACCGGTGCATCGCCGGCGCATGCCGTCCAGTATCACTGGACCGGGCAGGCATCGAGCGACTGGCACAACGCGGGCAACTGGCTGAACGTGCCGGTCGAGGATGCCGACGTGGTCATCGACCAGGTCCTGCCCAACCCGGGGCGGCTCGGCAGCGGCAACGTTTCGATCGGCTCGCTGCTGGTCGGTGCCCAGGGCAAGGGCATGCTGACCGTGGATGGCGGTGCCAGCCTGAACATGAGTGGCAGCGTGCCGGGCACCTATGACGTCGGTGTGGTTCTCGGCGACCAGACGGGTAGTGAGGGCACCCTGGTGGTCAGCGGCGTGGGTACCAGCCTCACCGTGGGCAACACCGTGCAGATCGGCAGTGCCGGCACGGGTGCGCTCAAGGTGTATCAGGGCGGCAAGGTGAGCCTCGCGCAGGCGGCGGCCTACGCCGAGATCGTTGTCGGATTCGGTTACTACGGCGACGGCGACGGGGCCGCCAACGGACGCGGCAGCATCCTCGTGGACGGTCCCGGCTCCGCGCTCGATTACGCCGGCGGCATCAACCTCGCCAATGGCGAGATGACGATAAGCGGGGCTGGCCAGGTGACCAGCTACCAGCGCAGTGCGGATGCCGGCACCACGTGGCTCGATGTCATCGGTTATGGCCAGGAGGCCGGTGGTGGCATGGATGCCCTCGATGGTGTCGCCAAGGTCACCGTGACCGGAGCCGGCTCGGCCTGGAACAGCGTCAACGGGCTGGAACTGGGGCGCGGAGGCCGCGGTGAGCTGTCGGTGCTGGATGGCGCCACTACCAGCTTCCGCGGTCAGGCCACGCTGGGCCTGGCCAGGTACGCCTATGACCCGGTCACCTATCAGCCGATCCTGCCGGGCAAGGCCGGCTCGGCCAACGTCACGGTATCGGGTGCCGGTTCGACCCTGTGGATATTGAACGGCAACGGTATCGCCGGTGACCTGATGATCGGCGATACCGGTGAGGCTGCGGTCACCGTCGACGATGGTGGCGAATTGCATGTCGATGACTGGGTCATCGTCGGCAGCCAGAGCCATGGCTCACTGGATGTCGCCAGCGGCGGCACCGTCACCGTGGCCGGGGATTTCGGCAACGGCATCGGCATCGTGCTGGGTTCCGGGAAAGGTACGCACGGTGAATTGACGGTCACCGGCAGCGGCTCGATGCTGACTGCGGACGCCAACATGCAGATCGGCGATGCTGGCACCGGCGAGTTGTCCGTACGCGATGGCGGCATCGTCAATATTGGCCTGTCGACGGCCTACAGCGAAGTCATGATCGGGCACGGCTCGTACGGCTTCCCGGAGGGCGTCGAGGACGGTACGGGCACGATCACCGTGGATGGCAATGGCTCCACCCTCAACTATGCCGGTGGCATCAACCTGCTCGACGGTTCCGTGAGCATCACAGGTGGCGGCCACTTGCAGAGCCATGTCCGCGAGGCCGATGGCGATGCATTCTGGATGGACATGATCGGTTTCGGCACCTCGGAGGTCGCCGAGTGGTCCCATCCGGAACTGGTGGGTTCGGGCGAGGTGACCGTGAGTGGTGCCGGCTCGAAGTGGGACAGCGTCAATGGGCTGATCGTCGGGCAGGGAGCGCCCGGCAAGCTTTCGATCCTCGACGGCGGCCATGCCGGTTTCCTCGGCGAGGTGGGGCTGGGGCGCACGGGCTATCTGACCAATGGGGACCAGCCGCTGGTGGGCTTGAGGTCCGGCGCGGGTGAGGTGCTGGTGTCCGGCGCGGGCTCCAGCCTGACCGTGCAGGCGGCACCGGCGAACACCATCGGCGGCGATGGTGACCTGCTGGTTGGCGTGGCCGGTCCCGGCCATCTCACGGTCGAGCAGAGCGGCAAGGTGGCCGTCGATGGCCATCTCCTGGTCGGCGGAAGAGCGCAGGGCAACCTTCTGGTCAGCAGCGGCGGCAAGCTGACGGTGGCTGGCAGCGACGACAGCGGCATCGGTGCGACGCTGGGGCGCGAAGCAGGAGTGCAGGGCGAGCTGACCGTTACCGGCGCCGGGTCGATGCTGACCGTGGATGCGGGCACGCAGATCGGCAATGCCGGTACCGGCGTGCTGTCGGTGCTCGATGGCGGCACCGCCAACCTCGGCCTGTCCGCGGCGTACAGCGAGATCATGGTGGGGCTGGGTTCGTACGGTTTCCCCGAAGGCGTTCAGGACGGCACCGGCGCGATCGTCGTCGACGGTGCCGGCTCCACGCTCAACTACGCCGGCGGCCTCAATCTGCTGGATGGCTCGCTGAGCATCACCGGCGGCGGCCAGGTGCTGAGCCAGGCCCGTGCGGCCGATGGCGGTGCCAGCTGGCTGGATCTGCTGGGCTACGGCAGCCCGGAGATCACCGATTGGGCCCATCCGGAGCTGGCCGGCACCGCCGAGGTGACCGTCAGCGGTGCCGGCTCGACCTGGGCCAGCGTCAACGGCCTGAACGTGGGCCACGGCGGCAGCGGCACGCTGTCGATCCTCGATGGCGGCCAGGCCAGCTTCGAGCAGCAGATCGGGCTGGGCCGGTACGGCTATCTCACCGACGAGAACGGACAGATCGTGGGCACCCGTACGGGCAGTGCCAACGTGCTGGTGTCCGGCGAGGGTTCGCGCCTGGCCGCGCTGGGCGACGGCCAGCATCCGGCCGCAGGCATGATCCGCGTGGGCATGGAAGGCGACGCCGCGCTGCAGGTGTCCGACGGTGGCGCCGTCTCGGCGGTCAGCGGCATCAACATCGGTGCCAAGGGTTCGATGACCATCGGCTCGGGATCGGCTGACGGCGCCGCAGGCATGGTGGATGCCCCGCTGGTGACGGTCGACGGCCAACTGGCCTTCGCCCATGGCTCATCGGCTTACGTGTTCGCACCGGGCATCGATGGCAGCGGCGCGATCGACTTCCGCAGCGGCTTCACCCGCCTGACCGGCGACGGCAGCGCCTTCGAAGGCCATGCCTCGGTGGCCGATGGCGCGGTGCTCAGCGTCAACGGCAGCCTCGGCGGCGACGTGACGGTGGCCGCGGGCGGTCGCCTGGAAGGCACCGGTACCGTTGGCGATGCGGTGGTCGGTGGCACGCTGGCTCCGGGCAATTCGCCCGGCATCCTGCATGTGGACGGCGATCTGACCATGCTGGCCGGTTCCACCTACGAGGCGCAGATCGATCCGGTCTCGGGCAAGTACGACAGCGTGCAGGTCAACGGCCAGGTGACCATCCAGGAAGGCACCACGCTGGATGTGCAGAACCTCTCCGACCAGCCGCTGGCACCGGGCATGAACCTCAAGCTGATCGAGACGGCAACGCCGATCGACGGCCAGTTCAGCGAGGTGACCGGGGCGCTGACTCCGCTGCTCGGCTACGGCATCAGCTACGACGGCGGCACCATCAACCTGGAAGTGATCCGCTCGGCGGTCACCTTCGCCAGCCTCGGCACGACGTCGACCCAGCGGGCGATGGGTACGGCGCTGGATGCGCTGCCGGCCGGCAGTGCGCTGGCTACCCTGCTGTACAACGAGGTGCGCCAGGAGGCCGATGCACCGGTGGCGCTGGAACGGATGGCCGGCCCGATCCACGCCGACCTGCGTCGGGTGATGCTGGACGACAGCCGGCTGCCGCGCGATGCGGTGATGAAGCGGCTGGCCGAGGCAGACGCGGCCGGCAGCGCGCTGTGGGTGCAGGGCATGGGGCACTGGGGCAGCACCGACGCCGACGGCGGCACGCCGAAGGCCAAGGCCAACGGCAGCGGCGTGTTGCTCGGCGTTGATGGTGCAGTCTCCGGAAGCACCCGCCTGGGCGCGGCCGTGGGTACCGGCCAGACCTCGTACCGGATGCCGGGCAGCAGCGCTTCGGCGCACATCACCAGTCGCCATCTGGCGCTGTACGGGCAGAGCGTCGCCGGCGCGATGCGCTTCGGCTACGGTGCCGCGGCGAGCTGGAACGACGTGCGCAGCGATCGCAGCTTCGCCATCGGCATGGTGCCGCAGGAACTGCACGCCAACTACCACGCCAACAGCACCCAGGCGTTCGTCGATGCCGGCTATCGCTTCGGCTCGCAGGACAAGCGCTGGGCCGAGCCGTTCGTGTCGGTGGCGCACGTGCGCCTGCGCAGCGATGACGTGCGTGAAACCGGTGGCGTCACCGCGCTGGCCACGCAGGGTGGTCATGACGACGCCACCTTCGGCACGCTGGGCCTGCGCTGGTCGGCGGCGGCCGGGGCGATGCAGTGGCGCGGCCAGCTCGGTTGGCGTCACGCCTTCGGCTTCGACCGCGCGGTGGTCAGGCAGTCGTTCGTCGAAGGCGGCGGCAGCTTCGACATGCCGGGCCTGCCGATGGCGCAGAACGCGGCAGTGGTCGAGCTGGGCGGTCGTTTCGACATCTCCCGCCGCGTCCATGTCTCGGCCGACTACACCGGCCAGCTGGCCAGCTCCTCGCGTGATCATGCGGCACGGATGTCGTTGACCGTGGATCTGTGACCCGCAGCACGACGCCTCTTGCCGAGCGGGAAGGGGCGTCGTGACGGCGCCGGGGCAGTGCGGATGCAGCAAGCCTGTTCCGGCTGCCCGAACCTTTATCCCACCCTCTTCCCCGTCGGCGATTCCCTCGATCGCCGGCCGGGGAAGGGGCTTTGTCCTGCAAGCGGCTGAAGGCCTGCCGCGTGCGTGGCGGGTGTTCCGGCGGGGCGGCTTTCTCTGGCGCCGCACTCGCCGCACTCCGTGCCACTCGCGCTTCGCGCGCTGCGGTGATGGCGGGCCATGCCCGCCCTTGTATCTACTCGACTCTCACGCCGCGGCGGTTGTCGGTGGAGACCTTGTCGATCAGTTCGTTGTAGGGGTCGATGCCGGCCGTGACCGGCTTTTCGTCGACGGTGACCACGACCGTGCTGTCGCCGTCCTTCAGCTGGCGCTTCGCGAGGTACAGCGGCTTGCCGTCGCGGCCGCCGCCGGGCGGGGCGCCGAACACGCCGACGGCGATCGGGATGTCCGTGCTGGATTCGCTCTCCTTGCCCTTGCCGTCGAACTGCACCTTGCCGGTGTGCAGCTTCAGGGTGACCTCGTACTTGCCGTCCGGCAGCTTCTTCGCGCTGGCTTCGGTGATGCGGTTGTCGAACAGGGTGATCTTCCAGAAGAAGTCATCCAGCAGGCCCTGCCACTGCGGGCCGGCGGCCTTGGCCAGCGCGTCCATGAACTCCTGCGAGGTGGTGTACGGCGGCTGCTGGAAACCCTTGTCCAGCAGGAACTGCTTCAGCATGGCGTTGAGCTTGCCCTCGCCCAGGTAGTCCTGCAGCGCGTAGAACACCAGCGAGCCCTTGCGGTAGTGGATGTAGGGCTGGTTCTCCACCTTGGCCAGCGGTTCCTCGGACCGGCTCTCGGTGGCTCGCCCGGCCAGGTACGAATCCAGCTCGTACTTCAGGAAGCGCTGCATCTGGTCGGCGCCGTACTTGTGCTTCATCACCATCAGCGAGGAGTACTGCGCCAGCGCCTCGCTGAGCATGGTCGAGCCTTGCATGTTGGCGCCGATCACCCGGTGCGCCCACCACTGGTGGGCCACTTCGTGGGCGGTCACGTCGTAGACGTAGTCCAGCTTGCTCTGGTCGCGCAGGTCGGCGATGAAGCCGATCGACTCGGAGAACGGGATGGTGTTGGCGAACGATTGCGCGAACGCGCTGTAGCCGGGGAACTCCAGGATGCGCAGCTGCTTGAACTGGTACGGCGTGTAGTTGGCGTCGTAGTAGTCCAGCGAGTCCTTCGCGCTCTCGATCATCCGGTCGACGTTCCGGTCGTGCTCCGGGTTGTAGTAGACCGCGATGTCCACGCCTTTCCAGTGCACCTTCTTCACTGCGTAGCGCGCCGACAGGTAGGCGAAGAAGTTCAGCATCGGCTGCTGCATGGTGTAGTGGAAATAGCGTCGGCCGTCGGCCGTCCATTCCTTCTGCAACGTGCCGGGTGCCAGCGCGATCTGGTCGGCGGCGGTGGAGACGGTGGTGTCGAAATCGATCCAGTCCGCGTCGTTGCTGATGTAGGTGTTGGCACGTGCCTTGTCGTCGCCCAGCTTCGGCATGCGCGGCACCTCGCCGGACAGGCCGTACTTGCGGCGGTCGCTGCGGTCGGTGATCTGCACGGTGGTCTGGTAGCCGAACTGCGGCAGCAGGCCGTTGTTGAAGAAGGTGCCGTTGTCGACCAGGAAGGTGGGGCCAGCGTCGTTGGTGAAACCCTTCGGCGCGTAGTCGATCTCGAAATCGAACGACATCGAGGCGCCCGGTGCCAGCGGCGTTTTCAGCGTGTAGAGGGCCACGCCAAGGCGGGTGTCGTCGACGCTGGTGTCGTGCGCGGCGAACTGCATGGTCTTCGGCTTCAGCTCCTCGTTGTAGCCCACCAGCAGCCGGGTCACCGGCACGTCATGCTTGTTGACCAGGGTGTAGTGCCCGCGGATGTGCAGGCGGCGCTGGTAGGGGTGGATGTCCACGTCGGCCTTCACCGCGGTGATGCGCGGCTGCGGCAGGTCGGCGTACTTCGCGTAGAGCTTCTCGTAGTCGGCCCGCTTGCGTGTCTGCGCGGTGCTGTTCTCGTAGTGGTTCAGGACATTGGTGTTGCGGAAGATCCACGCGCCCAGCCCGACGAAAGCCAACAGCGCGGCGCCCAGCACGGTGGCCAGCATCGGGCTCAGCCGCCGCCGTGCCTCGTGCAGGCGGCCGCGCCAGGAGTGGGCGGTGCCGCGAACCCACAGCAGTGACGCCAGCACCAGCAGTGCCAGTGCCAGGCAGGCCCAGTAGGCATCGAACCACAGCGCGCCGACCAGGAAATGACCGAAGCCGTTCATGTCCGAATACGGCACGCTCGGCCCGCTGCCGTAGTTGTACAGGTTGTGCTCCCAATGCAGCAGGCTGAAGCCCAGCGAGCTGGCCAGCAGCCACACCACGCTCAGCAGGTAGCCGATGAACTTGTTGTTGCTGGCCACCTGCAGGAACAGTGACAGCGCGGCGATCAGCACGAACGGAATCGCGTCCAGCGCCAGCTTGCCCAGGTACAGGCCCGGTTCCAGCCGGAAATAGCCGTGGGCCAGCTGCCAGCCGATGCCGACCAGTGCGCCGGTCAGCAGCATCAGCACGATCACGCTGACCAGTGCGCCGAACTTGGATGTCAGCGCGACCCAGTCGGGCACCGGGAAGGCGTCGCTGACCCCGGCCATGTGATGGTGGCGCTCCCGCCACACCAGTTCGCCGGCGTAGAAGACCACCACGATCATCAGTGACGCCCCGAACCCACCGATCACCGCGTCGAGCACCTGATGGGTGACCGGCCAGGTCGAGGTGCCGTAGATCATGCCGGACGAGCCCAGCGAGACCAGCATCATCACCAGCGCCAGCACCATCAGCACCGCGAAGGCGGCGCCGCGCAGCACGCCCAGCGTGTCGAACGCCCATTGCGTGCGCCACTGCAGCCACTGCAGGCGCAGGCCACTGCCCAGCGTGACCGGCGGCAGGTGCAGTGTCGAGGTGCCGCTTTTCGCGTGCAGCCGGGGTGGTTCCGCGCGACGCTTGCGGCGCGGCAGCTTGACCCCTTCGCGGTTGATGCGGAACAGCGCGAAGGCGGCGGCCAGCATGGCCACCGACAGCACCAGCCACAGCACGCGGTTGAACAGCAGCACGCCTTCCAGCGGCGGCAGCAGGTGGTTGGTCTGGTCGGGCGTCCAGTAGCGGGTGACGATGGCCAGCGTGCGCCTGCCCAGCGGATCGAGCATGGCGGCGAGGAAATGGTTGTCGATGTTGCCGCTGAGGCTGTTGGCGACGCCGTCCAGCACGAAATAGGCGATCACGCCGACGTAGCTGGCCATCAGCGAGCGGGTGGTGGTGGCCAGCAGGAACAGCAACGCGGCGACGAACAACAGGTTCGGCAACACCAGCACGCCGAAGCCCCAGGCGTAGCCGGTCCAGCCGGACGGCCCCAGCCGCTGGGCATCCAGCCACGGCATCGAGCCGCCCAGCGCCAGCGCCAGCGCGCACACCGCCAGGATCACCAGCAACACCAGGTAGCCGGCAGCGAAGCGGCCGCCGAGATAGGCGCCGCGGCTGATCGGCGTGGTGAACAGCAGGTCGGCGCTGCGCTGCTCGAAATCACGGATCGAGGCGTTGGCCACGAACGCGACCACCAGCAGGATGCTGACCACGGTAAGCAGGTTCAGCAGCCGGGCGATCACCAGGGGCGCATTGCGCAGCACGTTGCCGGTGGCGCCGCCGATCATGACCGCATCGGTGCTGGTGAGTGCGAAGGCGATCCCGGCGAAGGCCGCCAGGATGATCCAGAACAGCGGCGTCCTGATTTGCTGGCGCCATTCGAAGCGGAGAATTTCGAGGAACATCGTTCGATCCCGTGGTACTGGACGGTGGGCGAGGTCAGGCGGCCCTGGCGGTGGCCTGCGCGCGCAGGCGGCCGAAATAGACGTCTTCCAGATCGGGAGCGATGGGTTCGAAACCCTCCTCGGGCCGCGAGTCAGCCAGCACGTGCAACACGGTGCGGCCGCCGGAGAGGCGGGTGGAAAGGATGTTCATGCGGGCGCGGTAGCTGTCCAGCGCGGTCTTGTCGATGCTGCGCCGCCAGACCCGGCCTTCCAGCGACTGGATCGCCTCGTTCGGCTCGCCGGTGAGCAGCACCTGGCCCTGGCCGATGATCGCCATGCGCGAGCACAGGTCGGTGACGTCCTCGACGATGTGGGTGGACAGGATCACCACCACCCGTTCGCCGATCTCGGCCAGCAGGTTGAGGAAGCGGTTGCGTTCCTCCGGGTCGAGGCCGGCGGTGGGCTCGTCGACGATCACCAGCCGCGGGTTGCCGATCAGTGCCTGGGCGATGCCGAAGCGCTGGCGCATGCCGCCGGAGAAGGTACCCAGCTTGCGCTTGCGCACGTCCCACAGATTCACCTGGCGCAGCAACGACTCGACCAGCTCGCGGCGCTCGCCCTTGGCGCTGACGCCCTTGAGGATGGCGAAGTGCTGCAGCAGCGCCTCGGCCGAGACCTTCGGATACAGGCCGAATTCCTGCGGCAGGTAGCCGAGCAGGCGACGGGTGGCCTGCTTGTCGGCCTGCAGGTCCATGTCGTCGAGGTGGATCGTGCCCTCGTCCGGATCCTGCAGGGTGGCGATGGTGCGCATCAGCGAGGATTTGCCCGCGCCGTTCGGGCCGAGCAGGCCGAACATGCCGTTGGGAATGTCCAGTGACACGCCGCGCAGGGCTTTGACGCCGTTGGCGTAGGTCTTGGAGAGATCGCGGATGCTCAGCATGGGTTCCTTCCTGGGCCGCGGTGTGCGGCCGGGTGATGGTTCAGGTTAGGGCAGGCGCATCGGCGAGCGCGTGCGCTCAAGGTCATGCATACGCTTGCGTATGGACGTATTCGACCATTGGACGTGGGCATACGGATTGGCCCGGCCTTCGCTATCATGGGAGCCTTGCCCGCGGCCGCCATCCCCGAGCGGCACGCCATCGCCTTGCAGGAGTCAACATGGCCGACCTCAAAGAAGCCCGCGTTCCCGATATCGGCCACGCTGGCGTTCCCGTCATCGAAGTGCTGGTGAAGGCCGGCGACCGCGTCGAGAAAGAGCAGGGTCTGGTCACCCTGGAATCCGACAAGGCGACGATGGAAGTGCCGGCCCCGTTTGCCGGCACCATCAAGGAAATGAAGCTGAAGCTGGGCGACGAGGTGTCCGAGGGCACGCTGATCGCCATCATCGAGGTGGACGGCGATGCCGCCGCGCCGGCGCCCGCGCCCGCTGCAGCCGCGCCGGCACCTGTTGCGGCGCCCGCACCCGCGCCGGCACCTGCTCCGGCCCCCGCTCCGGCCGCAGCCAAGCCGGCGGCGGAAACCGTGGCCGCGCCGGTTGCCCGTCCGCCGCTCGACGCCAGCATCGTGATGCCCGGTGACGCGCCGTATGCCAGCCCGGCGGTCCGCGCCTTCGCGCGCGAGCTGGGCGTGGACATCCAGCAGGTCAAGGGCAGCGGCCGTGGTGGCCGCATCCAGCGCGAGGACATCAGCGCCTACGTCAAGCACGCGCTGGCTTCCGGTGCGCGTCCCGCCGCCGGTGGCGCTGCGGTCGGCGGCCTCAACCTGCTGCCGTGGCCCAAGGTCGACTTCGCCAAGTTCGGCGAGATCGAGGAGAAGCCGCTGTCGCGGATCCAGAAGATCTCCGGCGCCAACCTGTCGCGCAACTGGGCGATGATCCCGCACGTCACCCAGCACGACGACGCCGACATCACCGAGATGGAGGCTTTCCGCAAGCAGCTCGGTGCCGAGAACAAGGACGTCAAGATCAGCCCGCTGGTGTTCCAGATCAAGGCGGTCGTGGCGGCGCTGAAGCAGTTCCCGCAGTTCAACGCCTCGCTGGACGAATCCGGCGAGAAGCTGATCCTGAAGAAGTACTTCCACATCGGCATCGCGGTGGACACGCCCGACGGCCTGGTGGTGCCGGTGATCCGCGACTGCGACAAGAAGGGCCTGCTCGAACTGGCGCAGGACCTGGCCACGATCTCGAAGAAGGCGCGCGAGAAGAAGCTGGGCCCGGCCGAGATGTCCGGCGGCTGCTTCTCGATCAGCTCGCTGGGCGGCATCGGCGGCACCGCGTTCACGCCGATCGTCAACGCGCCGGAAGTGGCCATCCTGGGTGTCTCCAAGTCGGTGATGAAGCCGGTGTGGAACGGCAAGGAGTTCGCGCCGCGGCTGATCCTGCCGCTGTCGCTGTCCTACGACCACCGCGTGATCGACGGCGCGCTGGCGGCCCGCTTCACCAGCTACCTGGCCGCCCAGCTGGGCGATATCCGCCGCCTGCTGCTGTAACAGCATGGCGCAGGCGGCGACACTGGCCGACGGCCAGGCCGGTCTGGCGTTGGCCGCATGGCCGGTCGGCGGCTGGCTGGATCGCAGCCTGGTGCACAGCGGCGACTTCAACCTGACCGTTGGCGCGATATGCGCCGCGGTGCTGTTGCTGCTGGCCTGCGTGCTGCTGTCGATGCTGGTGCAGGGCGTGCTTCGTCGTTACGCGGCGCGCCACGAGCAGGTCAATCCGTCGTCGGTCTACGTGGTCGGCCGGCTCAGCCATTACCTGTTGCTGCTGATCGGCATCCTGCTGGCACTCAACGCCAGCGGCCTGCCGATGTCGCGCTTCGCGGTATTCGCCGGTGCGCTGGGCGTGGGCCTGGGCTTCGGCGTGCAGGCGCTGTTCAACAACTTCGTCTGCGGCCTGGTGCTGCTGTTCGACCGCAGCCTGAAAGTCGGTGACTTCGTCGACCTGGCCTCCGGCGTGCAGGGCAGCGTGCGCGACATCCACATCCGCGCCACCCGCATCACCACCAACGACGACATCGACATCCTGGTGCCCAACTCCGAGTTCGTGAACGGCCGCGTGGTGAACTGGACCGTGCGCGAAGGCCATCGCCGGCTGAAGGTGCCGTTCCACGTGGCCTACGACAGCGACAAGGCGCTGGTGCATGAGGCGGCGATGGCAGCCGCCAGCGCCGTGCCGTTCACCCTCGCCCACGAAGATCCGGGCGGGCCGCAGCTGCGGCTGGCCGGCTTCGGCGATTGGGCGCTGCAGTTCGAGCTGGTGGTGTGGCTCGACGCCGAGGGCACCCGCCGCCCCGGCGCCGCCCACGCTGCCTACAACTGGGCCCTGCACGACGAGTTGCTGGCCCGCGACATCCGAATTCCCCTGCCGCAGCGTGATGTCCACCTGCGCCAGGTTCCCGTGACTGAAACCCCCATCCCCTGATCCGCGCCGCTTTCGCGCCGGCTCGACTACCCGAGGAAATGCCCATGGCCAACACGATCGAAATCAAGGTTCCCGACATCGGCGGCCACGACAACGTGCCGGTGATCGAAGTGCTGGTGAAGGCCGGCGATACCGTCAAGAAGGAACAGGGCCTGGTGACCCTGGAGTCCGACAAGGCGACCATGGAAATCCCCTCCAGCGCCGACGGCGTGATCAAGGAGCTGAAGCTGAAGCTGGGTGACGAGGTTTCCGAGGGCGCGGTGATCGCCATCCTGGAAGTCGCCGGCGAAGCTGCCGCGGCTCCGGCTCCGGCTCCGGCTCCGGCTCCGGCCGCTGCCGCACCGGCTCCGGTTGCCGCGCCCGCACCGGCTGCCGCTCCGGCGCCGCAGGCGGCTGGCGCTTCCGGCCGCACGCCCGACATCGAGTGCGCGCTGGTGGTGCTCGGCTCCGGCCCCGGTGGTTACAGCGCCGCCTTCCGCGCCGCCGACCTCGGCCTCGATACCGTGCTGGTCGAACGCTACGACACCCTCGGTGGCGTCTGCCTCAACGTCGGCTGCATTCCGTCCAAGGCACTGCTGCACGCCGCCGCGGTGATCGACGAGGCCGAGGCGATGGCCGCCCACGGCGTCAGCTTCGGCAAGCCCAAGCTGGACATCGACAAGCTGCGCGACTTCAAGAGCAGCGTGGTCGGCCAGCTCACCAAGGGCCTGGCCGGCATGGCCAAGCAGCGCAAGGTGCGCACCGTGGTCGGCACCGGCAGCTTCGTCTCGCCGCATGAAATGGAAGTCCAGACGGCCGAAGGCGTGAAGCTGGTCCGCTTCGAGCAGGCGATCATCGCCGCCGGTTCGCAGTCGGTGAAACTGCCGGCCTTCCCATGGGACGACGAGCGCGTGATGGACTCCACCGGCGCGCTGGAAATGAAGGACGTGCCGAAGAAACTGCTGGTCGTCGGCGGCGGCATCATCGGCCTGGAAATGGCCACCGTGTACGCCGCGCTGGGCAGCGAGGTGACCGTGGTCGAGTTCATGGACCAGATCATCCCCGGCGCCGATGCCGACCTGGTCAAGCCGCTGGCCAAGCGCCTCGGCGGCAAGCTCAAGGGCATCCACCTCAAGACCAAGGTGGTCAGCGCCAAGGCCACCAAGAAGGGCATCGAGGTTGGTTACGAGGGTGACTCCATCCCCGAGACCACCGTGTTCGATCGCGTGCTGGTGGCGGTGGGCCGCTCGCCCAACGGCCACAAGATCGGCGCCGACAAGGCCGGCGTGGCAGTGACCGAGCGCGGCTTCATCAACGTCGACACCCAACTGCGCACCAACGTGCCGCACATCTTCGCCATCGGCGACATCGTCGGCCAGCCGATGCTGGCGCACAAGGCGGTGCACGAGGCCCACGTGGCCGCGGAAGCCGCCGCCGGGCACAAGGCGTACTTCGATGCGCGCGTGATCCCGTCGGTCGCCTTCACCAACCCGGAAGTGGCATGGGTCGGCGTCACCGAGCGCGAGGCCAAGGAAAAGGGCCTCAACGTCGGCGTCGGCAAGTTCCCGTGGGCCGCCTCCGGCCGCGCCATCGGCATCGCCCGCACCGAAGGCTTCACCAAGCTGATCTTCGACCAGGAAACCCGCCGCATCGTCGGCGGCGCCGTGGTCGGCGTGAACGCCGGCGACCTGATCTCCGAACTGGCCCTGGCCATCGAGATGGGCAGCGAAGCCGCCGACATCGCCCTCACCGTCCACCCGCACCCGACCCTGGGCGAATCGGTCGGCATGGCCGCCGAAGTCTTCGAAGGCACCATCACCGACCTGTACATCCCGAAGAAGAAGTAAGGGCCAGCGCGGGTTCCGACACGAGTTTCCCGTAGGGCGGGCACTGCCCGCCGCTCCTCGCGAAAATGGAGGACGTGATGCCACGAGCGCCTTTGTCGTTGCTGTGCCTGCTGCTGGTCATGCTGCTGCCGCCTCAGGCGCGAGCCGATGACGATGCGGATCTGATGAAAGCCTGCCCCGGCCTTGCGGCATGGGCGGCCACCCATCCGCATCACGACGATGAGGCGGATGAGCGGGACGCCGGTCGGACGCTTGCCGATCCGGCATTGCGTGCGGAGCTTGATCGGCGCGCCTCGCTTGATCAGGACGCGCGCAATGCGTTGATTGCCGATGAGGGCAAGGATCCGACGCTGTCCGATCGGCTGATGGCGGTCGACGCGGATAACCTGGCATGGCTGAAAGACGTGGTGAAGCGCCACGGCTTTCCGACCGTGCCAGCGGTGGGTGAACAGGGCGTTTCCAATGCCTGGCTGTTGGCGCAGCATGCCGACCGGGATCCGGCTTTCCAGACGACGGTACTGGAGCTTTTGCAGCCACGACTGGCCGACGGCAGCGTGCGCAAGAGCGATGTCGCCATGCTCACGGATCGCGTGCTCCGCGCACAGGGCAAGCCGCAACGTTACGGCACCCAGTTCGATTCGGCCGATGACGGCAGCCTGGTGCAGGGAGTCACCGAAGACCCCGAGCACGTGGAACAGCGCCGCGCCGCGATGGACCTGATGCCGCTGCCGACCTACCGCTGCGTGCTGCAGGCCTCCTACGGCGTACCGGTCAAGCCAACCCCACCACCCCGCCGCCCGTAGGAGCCCGCTCGCGGGCGATGCTCTTGCTTCTGGCCTTTGCGAATCTCCCGGGGCCAGAAGCATCGCCCGCGAGCGGGCTCCTACAAGGCATGCGGCAACTCGCCGGTGTGCGTGACGCTTCCCGAATCCCGACGCCAATTCGCACCAATCGCCCCGCCCCGAGCCCCTCTGCCACCCGTAGGAGCCCGCTCGCGGGCGATGCTCTTGCTTCTGGCCTTTGCGAATCTCCGGGGGGCAGAAGCATCGCCCGCGAGCGGGCTCCTACAAGGCATGCGGCAACTTGCCGGTGTGCGTGACGCTTCCCGAATCCCGACGCGAATTCGCACCAATCGCCCCGCCCCCGAGCCGCACCCCTCCGCCCGTAGGAGCCCGCTCGCGGGCGATGCTCTTGCTTCTGGCCTTTGCGAATCTCCCGGGGCCAGAAGCATCGCCCGCGAGCGGCTCCTACAGGGGATGCGGCAGCTCGCCGGTGTGCGTGACGCTTCCCGAATCCCCGCTCTAACCGAACAAATCGCTTTGCGCCTGATAGCTGTCGGCATCGACGAAGCCGGCCAGGCCTACGCCGACCAGCCGGTAACGGCTGCCTTCGGGGCGCTGGACGCGCTCGCGCAGGGCGCAGGCGATGTCGGCCACCTCATCGGCCGAACCCGGGCGCTGTGATGGCGTGAAGCTGCGGGTGAGGGTGTGGAAGTCGGCGGTCTTGAGTTTCAGCACCACGGTACGCGCCACGCGGTGGCGCTCGCGCAGGCAGCCGGCCCAGGCCTTTTCCGCCAGCCGGCGGATGTGCGGTTCCAGCTCTTCCAGCAGCAGGTCGCTGGCGAAGGTGTCCTCGGCCGAGACCTGCAGGGTGGGGCGCTCCGGCTGCACCGGGTGTTCGTCGATGCCGTGCGACAGCTCGTGCAGGCGACGTCCCCAGCGGCCGAAGCGCTGCTCCAGCTCCGCCGCCGCAAACGCGCGCAGCTGTCCCACTGTGGCGATACCCAGCGCGGCCAGCTTGCTCTCCATCACCTTGCCCACGCCGGGCAGGCGACCCACCGCCAGCGGGGTGAGAAACGCCTCGATCTGGTGTGGCCGGATCACGAACAGCCCGTCGGGCTTGTTCCAGTCCGAGGCGATCTTGGCCAGGAACTTGTTCGGCGCCACCCCGGCGGAGGCGGTCAGATGCAACTCCTCGCGGATCGCGTCACGGATCGCCTCGGCCGTCGCCGTCGCCGAGGGCAGGCCGGAACGGGTCGTGCTGACATCCAGATACGCCTCGTCCAGCGACAGCGGCTCGATCAAGTCGGTATGCCGCTCGAAGATCGCCCGCACCTGCCGCGACACCGCCTTGTAGCGGGAAAAGTCCGGCGGCACGAACACCAGCTGCGGACACAGCCGCTCGGCCCGCACCGCCGGCATCGCCGAACGCACCCCGAACACCCGCGCCTCGTAACTGGCCGCACACACCACCGACCGGCTCCCCCGCCACGCCACCGCCACCGGTTGGCCGCGCAACGACGGATCGTCACGCTGCTCCACCGACGCGTAGAACGCATCCATGTCGACGTGGAGGATCTTGCGGGGCGGGGTGGTCAACGGGACAACCGGAAGAGGCAATGACGGGGATTCCAGGGAAGAGTCTGCGGTTCCTGCGAGGCGTGTTGCAACGAGGGCCGGCCATTGCCACCGCATCGCTTCCGGCCTGCGGGTTCTTCAATGCCTGCCAGCAGTGCTCACGTGCGATGACCCATATACGAGTCATGAAGCGGTTTCGTGGTCGATGCATGAATCAATGGCAGGTGCTCGGACCTTCGCATGGATGCAGGAATCCAGGGGTTCAAGGTCGACCCTGCGATGACCGCGCAGACCGTCCATCGTGGCGCCGCCACCACTCGAATGCCCCCCACGCCACGCTGGCCAGCACGAACGGCAGCAGGTTGTAGGTGAGGCGGTAGCACATCATGGCGGCGAGCAGGTCGGCGCGGGCTTCGGCGGGGAAAGCGGCGAGCATGATGGTTTCGAACACGCCCAGGCCGCCGGGGGAGTGGCTGACGATGCCGGCCAGCACGGCGCCGATGTAGATCGGCAGGAAGTCGATGAAGGGCGGCGCGGCTTCGGTGGGCAGCAGCAGGTACAGGGCGCCGATCGCGCCGAGCATTTCCACGCCGCCGACCAGCATCTGGGTGGCGGCGATGCCGCTGCCGGGCAGGTCCAGGCTCAACGGGCCGGCGGCGAGGGTGCGCGGCCGGCGCAGCCAGATCAGCAGGACGGCGAGGGCGGCGGCCAGCGCGATGCCCGGCCAGCGTCCCCAGCCCTGCACCAGCGTGGGCTCCCAGCACAGCGCGGCGGTGATCGCCACGGCGAAGCCCAGCCCCACGCCCATGCCGGCCAGCGCCACGATGCGGGCGATGTCGCCGTTGCCGATGCCGGTGCTGGCGTAGATGCGGTAGCGCAGGGCGGCGCCGGTGATGGCGTGGAAGCCCAGCGTGTTGGAAATGCCCTGGGTGACCAGTCCGGCCAGGGCGGCGAGTCGGGCCGATACGCGCCGGCCGACCACGGTGCGCGCGGCCAGCACGTCGACCAGCGCCAGCATGCCCAGGCTGAGCAGGGCCGAGCCGGCCGAGGCGGCGATGCGCCAGTTGGGCAATTGTGCCCAGGCGGCGGCCACCGCTTGCCAGGAAATGTCGGTCAGGTAGCGCCGCAACAACCACAGCGCCAGCGCGAAGATCGCCAGCGCGCCGCCCCACGAGGCGATGCGCAGCCAGCGTTGGCGGGTGCTGGCCATGTCAGTGCGTGGCGGGCGAGGGCAGGCGGGCGATGACGGCCGCGGCCAGCCGTTCGGCGCTGCCCGGTTGGACGGCCAGATGCAGGAAGGGCTCGATCAGTTCCAGCTCCATCACCAGGAAGTGGCCACCGCTGACCACGCCATCCACGCGCACGTAGGCGTGGTCGGCGTGGCCGATCGCCGCCACCGCGGCCAGTGCATGTTCGGCGGCAGCGAGGATGTCCGCATCGGGCGTGGCCAGTTCGGCACGGCCGCCGTGTTCGCCTTGCACGCGGTAGTCGCCCTGGGCCGGGCGCTTGATCACCGCATGGCTGAACACGCCGCCGAAATACAGCAGCGACCACTCGCCGTCGCTGACCACCTCGGGCACGAACGGTTGCACCAGATAGTCGAGTTCGCGCGGCAGATCGGCGATGGCGTCGGCCAGCTCCGCCGAGCCGGCCACGCCGCGCACGGTGTGCCAGGCGCCGCCGCTGATGACCGGCTTGACCACCACGGTCTGCCCGGCCATCGCATCGAGCATGGCGGGCAGTGCTTCGGCGCGGGCCAGCCGGGTCGGGATCACCGGCACGCCGCGTGCGGCCAGTTCGGGCAGGTAGCGTTTGTCGCTGTTCCAGCGCAGCAGCGTCCTGTCGTTGATGGTACGCACGCCAAGCCGTTCCAGCCGGTCCAGCCAGCCGAGGAATTCGGCATGCCGCTTGAAGTAGTCCCAGATGGTGCGGATCAGCACCGCGTCGAACGCCGACCAGTCCACCGCCGGGTCGTTCCACACGCGAACCTCGGTGGTGACGCCGGCGCGCTCCAGGGCCTGCACCAGCGGCGCGTCATCAGGCTGGATCGTGGCAAGGTCGGCGCAGGTGGCAATGGCGAGTCGGCGGGGAACGGCGGTGGCGGACATGGAGGCAGCGGGCGGGAAAATGGAAACCGGGAAGATATCGCATATGGCGCTATTGGCAGGCATCACCGGCAATGGCAAGGTAGCCGGATGACCGACGCCACCGCCTCCGCCAGCCCCGCCTACGCCCGCCGCCTGAATACCTGGGACGGCGCGATGATCGTGATCGGCGGCGTGATCGGCGCCGGCATCTTCCGTACGCCGGCCACGGTGGCCGAGCGCACGGCGTCCGGTTTGCCGTTGCTGGCGCTGTGGGTGATGGGCGGATTGCTCACCCTGACCGGCGTGCTGTGCTACGCGGAGCTGGGCTCGCGCCGGCCGCAGGCGGGCGGCATCTACCTGTACCTGCGCGAAGCCTTCGGCATGTTGCCGGCCTTCCTGTTCGGCTGGACGATGGCGCTGATCAACTACCCGGGCAGCGTGGCGGCGGTGGCGATCACCTTCGCCGACTATTTCTGCAAGGCGGTCGGGCTGGATACGCACTGGGTGACGCCGGTGGGCGTGGCGGCGATCGTGTTCATCGTGGGCGTGAACTTCAACGGCATCCGTGCCGGTGCGCTGCTGCAGAACGTGTTCGCGGTGCTGAAGCTGGCGGCGGTGGCCTTGCTGGTGGCGGTGGGCCTGGCGCTGGCGCACGGCAACCTCGGTGGCGTGCTGGCGGTGGATCCCGCGCGGCACGTGTCCAGCGGCGCTTTCGTGGGCGCCTTGCTGCCGGTGCTGTTCACCTACGGCGGCTTCCATTACCTCAACGATCTGGCCGGCGAGGTGCGCAATCCACAACGCACGCTGCCGCGCGCGCTGCTGCTGGGCATGCTGGGCGTGGTGGCCGCCTACGTGCTGGCCAACATCGCCTATCTCACGGGCCTGGGGCATGCCGGGTTGGCGGCCAGCACCGCGCCGGCGGCGGACGTGATGCATCGCCTGTTCGGCAGCACCGGCGAGAAGCTGATGGCCGCCGGCATCGCCTGCTCCACCTTTGGCTACTGCAGCATCGCCATCGCCGGTGGTGCGCGCGTGTTGCAGACGATGGGCGCCGATGGCGCGCTGTTCCGTGCGGTGGGCCGGATCGATCCGCGCAGCCAGGCGCCGCGGATGGCGCTGGCCTTGCTGGGAGGCTGGACCATCGTGTTGATGCTGTGGGGCAACTTCGGCCAGCTGGTGGACTACACCACCGTGGGCGAATGGCTGGGCCACGCCTTCGGCATCGGCACGCTGTTCTGGTACCGCTGGAAGTTCGTCGACGAACCGGCGCCGTACCGGGTGCCGCTGTTCCCGCTGCTGCCGCTGATCTTCGTGGTCACCGTGCTGGCGGTGATCGCCGCCACCGCCATCGCCTCGCCCCGCGACGCCGGCATGAGCCTGCTGATCATCGCGCTGGGCGTGCCGGTGTATTTCATCTGGATGAAACGGAAGAGCGAGAAGTGAGTGGAGAGGAGTGAGAAGTGAGAGAAAGCCAAGGCGTCGCCCGCCCGCTGCTTTTACTCACTTCTCACTCCTCTGCACTCACTCCTCGCCTTTCTGCACTCACTCCTCGCTCCTCCCCATAGCCTGAGGTTGTGGAAGCCCAATGCATTTGCGCTGGCCGGGGAGCGGCGCAGCCGATAGGGTGGAAGCGTCATTGCCTGTCGATTCCGTCGTGTTGAGCGGGCAATCCCATCACCTGAAGGAAGTCGTGCATGCTTCATCTGGATGCGGTTCAGACTCTGGCGTTCGGCGGCGTGGTGCTGTTTGCCGGTTATGCCTTGTGCCGACTGATTCCCGTGTTGGGCCGCTACAACATTCCCGAGCCGGTGATCGGTGGCCTGGTGATGGCGCTGGTCGCGCTGGTGGCGCATCACTTCGACACCACCCTGGTCAGCTTCGACACCAGCTTGCAGCAGCCGCTGATGGTGGCGTTCTTCACCACGGTCGGCGTCAATGCCAGCCTGTCGCTGCTGCGCATCAGCGGCCGTCAGGTGGTGATTTTCCTGGCCTTGGCCAGCGTGTTCGCGATCGTGCAGAACCTGCTGGGCATCAGTGTCGCCAGCCTGTTCGGACTGCATCCGCTGTTCGGCGTACTGGCCGGCTCGACCACGTTGACCGGCGGCCCGGCCACCGGTCTGGCGTTTGCACCGCTGTTCGAGCAGGCCGGGGTGACCGGCGCGGAGTCGATCGCGATCAGTTCGGCGATGGCCGGCATCATCTGCGGTGGGGTCATCGGTGGTCCGGCGATCACCGTGCTGATCCGGCGGCTCAAGCTGCGGACTCCGGGCGTTGGTGGTGGTGCCCTCGTCGAGGGTGATGCCGCGGTGCCGGCAGAGACGAAAGCTGCGGATGATGCCGGGCGCGAGTTCGCGGCCCTGAAAAGCATCGTGCTGATCCTGGTGGCGATGTGGGCCGGTTCCTGGGTTGGCGATGGCTTTGCCGCCCTCGGGCTGACTCTGCCGGCCTACATCGGCGCGATGCTGGTCGGCGCATTGATCCGCAACATCGATGACTACACCGGCTGGATCGGCCTGTCGGTGCGCAGCACCGACGTGATCGGCAACGTGGCATTGGCGCTGTTCCTGGCGGTGGCGCTGATGAACCTGCAGTTGTGGGAGCTGGCCGGGCTGGCCCTGCCGTTGTTGATCAACCTGGCCTTGCAGGTGGTGCTGGTGGTGCTGTTCTGCATTCCGGTGATCCGCGTGATGGGGCGCGACTACGACGCGGCGGTGATGGGCGGCGGCTTCATCGGCTTCATGCTCGGCACCACCGCCAACGCGATGGCGGTGATGCGCACGCTGGTGGAGCGTTACGGTGCCGCGCCGCGGGCGTTCCTGGTAGCGCCGCTGGTCGGTGCGTTCTTCATCGATTTCACCAATGCACTGGTGATCACCGGTTTCATGAATTTCTGGCCCGTGTCGAGCGGCTCATAACTTCAGGTTAATTCACGCCGACATAAAGCAATGAGGCAAGCCGGGGCTTGCCCGCTAGGCTAGATGCATGGCTGATCAACTCTTTTTCCGTCCATGCCGCCGCGGGTCTTTCCGGCGGGCTCTGAGGCCACTGCTTCTCGCGCTGCTGCTGGCCAGCCAGGCCTCGATGGCGGCGACGTCCGCAGCGGAATCCAGCACATCACCGTTCGGCAAGGGCGTGGTGGTGGCGGCCAATCCGCTGGCGGTCGATGCCGGCGTGGCGGTGCTCAAGCGCGGCGGCAACGCGATCGACGCGGCGGTGGCGGTGCAGTCGATGCTGGGCCTGGTCGAGCCGCAGAGTTCAGGCTGGGGCGGCGGCGCGATCATCATGGTCTACGACGCGGCCAGCGGAAAAGTCAGCACCTACCTGGGCCGCGAGGCTGCGCCCAAGGCGGCGACGCCGGCCCTGCTCGATGATGACTCCGGGCGGCCGATGCCATTCAGCCAGGCGGTGCTGACCGGCCGCGCCACCGGCGTGCCGGCGGCGGTGGCCGCGTTCTCCACGGCGCAGAAGGAACACGGCAAGCTGGCCTGGAGCCAGCTGTTCGACGAAACCATCAAGCAGGCCGAAGACGGCATCCGGGTCACCCCGCGCCTGGCCGAGCACATCCACGGCAGCTTCCCGCAGGCCTCCGCACCGGATGTGCGGAAGTATTTCTCCGATGCCTCGGGACGCCTGCTGGATACCGGCGACCTGCTGCGCAACCCCGCCTATGCGCAAACCCTGCGCACCCTGGCCAAGGGCGGGCCGGATGCGTTCTACCACGGTCCGCTGGCACGGGCGATCGTGGCGCGCACGCATGACGAGCCGATGGGCAGCCAGATGACCGAGGCCGATCTGGCCGCCTATCAGGTGGAGAAGGCGCCGCCGCTGTGCCGTCCGCTGCGCGAGTACGTGCTGTGCGCACCGCTGCCGCCGGCCAGCGGCGTGGGCCTGCTGCAGCTGATGGAACTGCTGGATGGCACCGACATCGCCAGCCGTGGCCCGGACGATCCGCAGTCGTGGTTCCTGTTCGCCGAGGCCAGCCGGCTGATGTACGCCGACCGCGACCAGTACGTGGGCGATCCGCGCTTCGCCAAGGTGCCGGTGCAGGGCCTGCTGGATCCGGCCTATGTCGCCTCGCGCCGCCAGTTGATCGGCGACGTCGCCGCGGATGCACCGGCACCGGGCACGCCGCCGCAGGCGCCCATGCTGGCGCCGGACCGCACGCAGGAGCCGGGCGGCACCAGCCATCTGGTGGTGATCGATGCGTGGGGCAACGCGGTGTCGATCACCACCACGATCGAGTCGTTCTTCGGTACCGGGCGCATGGTCGGCGGCTTCTTCCTCAACAACCAGCTGACCGATTTTTCCTGGGGCGATGGCGTGGACCGCGTGCATGCGGCCAACGCCATCGCCGGCGGCAAGCGTCCGCGCTCGTCGATGACGCCGGTGATCGTGCTCGATCGGCAGGGCAAGCTGGTCGGCGCGATCGGCTCGCCCGGCGGCAACGCGATTCCCGCCTATGTCGGCAAGGCGCTGGTCGGCGCGCTGTACTGGAAGCTGCCGTTGCAGCAGGCGCTGGCCCTGCCCAATCTGGTCGCGCGCGGCACGGCGTTCAATGGCGAAGCCGGTGCGTTCGATCCGAAGATCCTCGACGCGCTGGTCAAGCGCGGCATCGATGTCAAAGCGGGTTCGGGCGAGGACTCGGGCCTGCATGGCGCGCTGCTTCGCGACGGCAAGCTCGAATGGGCCGCTGACCCCCGCCGTGAAGGCGTGGGCCGCACGCCGGACTGACCGCCGTGGATATGCCTTCCGAATCCGCGGCATCCCCGTCCGTGACGTCACGGACTTCGCTGGATCATGATCGTGACGAAGAGCTGGTCGACGTGACCGTGCTCGGCGCCGGCGTGGTCGGCATGGCCACCGCCTTTGCCGCCGCGCGGCGTGGCCTGTCGGTGCGAGTGCTGGATCGTGCGGGTGGCCCGGCGCGCGGCACCTCGTTCGCCAATGGCGCGCAGCTGAGCTACGCCTATACCGACGCCCTGGGCAGTCCGGCCTTGTGGAAGCATCTGCCAGCCCTGTTGCTGGGACGTGATCCGGTATTCCGCATGCACTGGATGTTCGACGCCGCGTCGCTGAGGTGGGGGCTGGATTTCCTGCGCAATACCACAGCGGCACGATTCCGTCGCAACACGTTGGCCGTGCTGAAGCTGGCGATGGAGTCGCGCGCGGCGATGGATGCACTGCTGCAGCGGCACCCGATCGCGTTCGATCATGCGGCGCCGGGCAAAATGCATCTGTATCACGACGCCGCTGCGCTGAAGCGGGTCGATGCCGTGGTGGCGATGAAGCAGCAGCGTGGCGTGGTGCAGCAGGTGCTCAGTGCCCGTGAGGCGGTGGCGATCGAGCCGGCGCTGGAGGGCGTGAAGGATCTGGCTGGCGTGTTGTACTCGCCGCAGGAGGAAGTCGGTGATCCACACCGCTTCTGCACGGGCCTGCTGCAGGTATTGCGGGAGCATTACGCCGTCCAGGCCTGCTTCGATGCCGAGATCGACAGTCTGATGCAGCAACCGGGCATGGTCGTGCTGGGCAGCCGCGATGGCCGACGCTGGCGTTCGCGCAAGCTGGTGGTCTGCGCCGGCGTGGATTCCAACGTGCTGGCAGGACAGCTCGGCATACGTGTGCCGCTGATGCCGATGAAGGGCTATTCATTCACCACGCCAGCCGTTGCCGGAACGCCTGCCACCAGCATCACCGATACCACGCGCAAGCTGGTGTTCTGCCGTCTCGGTGACCGCTTGCGGGTGGCCGGCCTGGCCGAGCTGGGCATGCGCGACGTCGCGATCGATCCGGTACGCAGCGACATGCTGGTGTCGATGGCTCGCGAGTCGCTGCCGGCCGCAGCCAACTACGACGCGATCGACAGCCGCTGGGCCGGCCTGCGCCCGATGACCCCCTCCTCGACGCCGATCGTGCGCCGTCTGGGCGAGCGCATCGTGCTCAACGTGGGCCACGGCGCACTGGGCTGGACGCTGGCCATGGGCACCGGCGAACGCGT
>Ga0222426_100204_pt1 | contig 64567 bp, 55 predicted proteins | sample 2B50Ametagenome_FD_180087 | JGI IMG/M metagenome (GOLD analysis project Ga0222426, IMG submission 180087) | Enriched microbial communities from leaf-cutter ant dump, University of Wisconsin, Madison, United States - 2B50A (version 2) | ecosystem: Environmental > Terrestrial > Nest > Insects nest...
AGGCCCGCTACGCCATCCTGGCCATCACCGGGCTGCCCGACGAGGAGGCCCTGCGCGCCAACAACGGCAACTTCGACATCGAGGTGGCCATCCAGCCGCAACTGGCCATGGGCGACCGCCTGCAACTGCGCCTGGACGGCCAGCCCTACGGCGCGCCCAGCAGCTCCACGCGCTTCAGCCTGAACAACCTCGAACGCGGCGACCACAGCCTCTCGGTGGACGTGGTGCAGGGCGACCGCGTGCTGCAATCCAGTGCGCCGGTCAGCTTCACCCTGCAGCGCATCAGCACCAACAGCCCGGCGCGCGTCAGGCCCATGCCGAGGAGCGGCAACTGATGAAACGCCCGCTGCTGCTCGGCCTGCTTCTGCTGGCGGCGTTCCAGGCCAGCGCCGAGGTCTATACCTACATCGACAAGGACGGCAACCGCGTCTTCACCGACCAGCCCAAGCGCAGCAACGCCCAGCGCCTGAACCTGGCGCCGCCCAACGGCATGCCGAACATGCCCCCGCCACTGTACGCGCCCGCCGCCTCGGCCCTGCCGCCGCAACCGCCGCAATACCAGGTGCTGCGCATCCTGGTGCCCGAGCCCGACGCCACCGTCCGCGCCAACAACGGCGAGCTGATCGTCACCGTCTCCAGCGACCCCAACCTGCTGCCCGGGCACAGCTACCGGCTGTTCCTCGACGGCGTTCCGGTGGGCGAGCCAAGCCGCAGCCCGGTGTTCCCCCTGCACAACCTCGATCGCGGCACTCACCAGCTGTCGGTGGAGATCCTCGACCAGCGCGGCCAGACCCTGGAACAGACGCCCAACCAGCCGTTCCACATGAAGCGCGTATCGGTCGCCGAAAGCGACGCCGGCGAGCGGCCCGCCCTGGCATCGCGCCCCTGAACCCAGCGAATTTTCGCACGCCCTCTTAAGAAGCCTTCCCTGAAGATGCGCACCACATTGGTGCGCGCGCCTGCACCACTTTCTATACTCTCCCCATTTCGGGTCACGCTGACGGCCCGTTTTCCTTGAGGAAATGCCACGAGTCGGCGCAGATCGCGGCCTGGCGCGTCTTTTCGGGGCTTGGTTTGCTTTTTGCATTTTCCTGCCCAACCTTGGAACGCTTGTCCGCCATGCCTACAGAAACCCAGCTCAGACTGTTGCTCGACAACCTCACAACGGCGGTGATCCTGCTCAACGCCGAACTGCGCCTGGAGTACATGAACCCGGCCGCCGAGATGCTCCTGGCGGTCAGCGGCCAACGTAGCCACGGGCAGTTCATCAGCGAGCTGTTCACCGAATCCCAGGAGGCCCTGCAGTCGCTGCGCCAGGCGGTGGAGGAAGCGCACCCGTTCACCAAGCGCGAAGCCACGCTGACCTCGCTCACCGGCCAGAGCATCACCGTCGACTACGCGGTGACGCCCATCCTCAACCGCCGCGAGACCCTGCTGCTGCTGGAAGTGCACCCGCGCGACCGGCTGATGCGCATCACCAAGGAAGAGGCCCAGCTGTCCAAGCAGGAGACCACCAAGCTGCTGGTGCGCGGCCTGGCCCACGAGATCAAGAACCCCCTGGGCGGCATCCGCGGCGCGGCCCAGCTGCTGTCCCGCGAGCTGCCGGACGAAGCGCTCAAGGACTACACCAACGTCATCATCGAGGAAGCCGACCGCCTGCGGAACCTGGTGGACCGCATGCTCGGCTCGAACAAGCTGCCGCAACTGCGGGTAACCAACATCCACGAGGTGCTGGAGCACGTCTGCAGCCTGGTGGGCGCCGAGACCCAGGGCAGCATCCCGCTGATCCGCGACTACGACCCGAGCATTCCCGACCTGCTGCTCGACCGCGAGCAGATGATCCAGGCGGTGCTCAACATCGTGCGCAACGCCATGCAGGCCGTCACCGCGCACAACGAATTGCGCCTGGGCCGCATCACCCTGCGCACCCGCACCCTGCGCCAGTTCACCATCGGCCACACGCGCCACCGCCTGGTGTGCAAGGTGGAAATCATCGACAACGGCCCGGGCATCCCGGCCGAGCTGCAGGACACCATCTTCTACCCCATGGTCAGCGGCCGCCCGGACGGCACCGGGCTGGGCCTGGCCATCACCCAGAACATCATCAGCCAGCACCAGGGGCTGGTCGAATGCGAGAGCCACCCCGGCCACACCGTATTCAGTCTGTTCCTGCCCCTGGAACAAGGAGTGCACCACCCATGAGCCGTTCAGAGACCGTCTGGATCGTCGACGACGACCGCTCCATCCGCTGGGTACTGGAAAAAGCCCTGCAACAGGAAGGCATGACCACCGTCAGCTTCGAGAACGCCGACAGCGTCATCCACCGCCTCGGCCGGCAGCAGCCGGACGTGATCATCTCGGACATCCGCATGCCCGGCTCCAGCGGCCTCGACCTGCTGGCGCAGATCCGCGAGCTGCACCCGCGCCTGCCGGTGATCATCATGACCGCCCACTCGGACCTGGACAGCGCGGTGGCCTCCTACCAGGGCGGCGCCTTCGAATACCTGCCCAAGCCGTTCGACGTCGACGAGGCCGTGTCCCTGGTCAAGCGCGCCAACCAGCACGCCCAGGAACAGCAAGGCCTGGAGGCGCCGGCGAACCAGGCGCGCACCCCGGAGATCATCGGCGAGGCGCCGGCGATGCAGGAGGTGTTCCGCGCCATCGGCCGCCTCAGCCACTCCAACATCACCGTGCTGATCAACGGCGAGTCGGGCACCGGCAAGGAACTGGTCGCCCACGCCCTGCACCGCCACAGCCCGCGCGCGGCAGAGCCGTTCATCGCGCTGAACATGGCGGCGATCCCCAAGGACCTGATGGAGTCCGAGCTGTTCGGCCACGAGAAGGGCGCCTTCACCGGCGCCGCCGCGCAACGCCGCGGGCGCTTCGAGCAGGCCGACGGCGGCACCCTGTTCCTCGACGAGATCGGCGACATGCCGGCCGACACCCAGACGCGCCTGCTGCGCGTGCTGGCCGACGGCGAGTTCTACCGCGTCGGCGGCCACACCCCGGTGAAAGTGGACGTGCGCATCATCGCCGCGACCCACCAGAACCTGGAAAACCTGGTGCGCGAGGGCAAGTTCCGCGAGGACCTGTTCCACCGCCTGAACGTCATCCGCATCCACATCCCGCGCCTGGCCGACCGCCGCGAGGACATCCCGGCGCTGGCCCGGCACTTCCTCGCCCGCGCCGCGCAAGAGCTGGCGGTGGAGCCCAAGCTGCTCAAGCCCGAGACCGAGGACTACCTGAAGAACCTCGGCTGGCCGGGCAACGTGCGCCAGCTGGAGAACACCTGCCGCTGGATCACGGTGATGGCCTCCGGCCGCGAGGTGCACATCGACGACCTGCCGCCGGAGCTGCTGACCCAGCCCCAGGACAGCCTGCCGGCGGCCAACTGGGAACAGGCCCTGCGCCACTGGGCCGACCAGGCCCTGGGCCGCGGCCAGTCGAGCCTGCTGGACAGCGCCGTGCCGGCCTTCGAGCGGATCATGATCGAGACCGCCCTCAAGCACACCGCCGGCCGCCGCCGCGACGCCGCCGTGCTGCTGGGCTGGGGACGCAATACCTTGACGCGCAAGATCAAGGAACTGGGCATGAAAGTGGACGGCCCGGACGACGAAGGCGACGACTGAAACGTCAGCGCCTTTCGCAAGGGGCCTTCGGGCCCCTTTTTCGTCCTCACGCGGGGAACAGGGTTATCCACAGCCACATATGGTAAAGGCCTGGCAGAGGGCGAGCCAATCGCGGACGGAGTCCGCTCCTACGCCCGTGCTTCCTGGAACCGTAGGAGCGGACTCCGTCCGCGATGCTCTATCCACACAAACTGTGGATAACCCTGTGCACAGCCCGGGGATCGATCCCCCCGCAGCCCAGGCCCCGCGCCCCTCACAGCCCCGACTGAATTCTGTGCAGGATTTCCCACGTTGCCCACAACCGCTGTGCGCCCACCTGTGGACAACCTTGGGATGAATGGCCACGACGCAGGCCCCACGGGCCCTGTGCCGGATCGATCAATCGCTGCTCAATCCATGGCGAAGCCGAGCTGGCGCCAGGCTTCATAGACAGTCACGGCGACCGTGTTGGACAGGTTCAGGCTACGGCTATCCGGGCGCATCGGCAGGCGCAGGCGCTGCTCCGGCGGCAAGGCGCTGCGCACCTCTTCCGGCAAGCCACGGCTTTCCGGGCCGAACAGAAAGGCATCGCCACGCTGGTAGGCGACTTCGTGGAAGGCGTGGGAGCCCTTGGTGGTGAAGGCGAACAGCCGCGGGTGGCCGAGCTTCTCCAGGCATTCCTCCAGGCTCGCGTAGCGCTGCACCGGGGCGTATTCGTGATAATCCAGCCCGGCCCGGCGCAGGCGCTTGTCGTCCAGTTCGAAGCCCAGCGGCTCGATCAGGTGCAGGCTGCAGCCGGAATTGGCGCAGAGCCTGATAATGTTGCCGGTATTGGGTGGAATTTCCGGTTGGAAGAGGATGACGTGGAACATGCAGCGCTCCGGGCCTGAGGACGGCCGGCATTCTACTCCCGCGGCGGCGGATGTGCGGCCCCGGCCGTGGCTGCGGGTGTTTTCGGCGCTGGCCATCGGCGGTCTGATGATCGGCCTGATGCTCGGCCGCCTCACCGGGCCCACGCCGGGCGAGCCGCATCTGCTCGCCGTCCAGGCGCAGGATGGCGCCCTGTTGCTGCGCTTCGACCAGAGTGCCAGGGTCGAGGCCGGGCAGATCGAGGGCGCCCTGGCGCTGCGCGTGCGGGCAGCGGGCGCGGCCGCCGAGGGCCAGATGCGCCTGGACGGCCAACCCTTGCGCTGGCGCGTGGAAACCCGGGAGGGAGAACTGTGGATAACCCTGCTCTCCACCCGCCACCTGGGCGGTAGCTGGGACAGCGAGGAGAAGGACGGGGACTGGGTGCTGCGGGTTCATCCGCAATTGCGCTGAGGGGGCCGGCGGCCACCCTCGGGAAGAAAGAAGGGGATTCCCCGGCCTGCCTGAACCGAGGGCCCCGAAAGGGGCGGAGGCCGCATTGCGAACCTCCGGTGTAAAAAGGGGGTTTCCCCGGCCTGCCTGTACCAGGACCCCCGAACCGTTCACGCCTTCCACCGCATCGGGCCGCGGCGGCGCGCCTTGTGTAAAAGTGGGGTTTCCCCAGCCTGCCTGTACCGAGGCCCCCGAAATCGTTATTGGGACTATTGCAGGGGCTGTGCCAGTTTTGCCGGCAGGTCGTATTTCCCTCACGAAACAGCCGCGCAGGCCAGTATTCACGGGGCTTTCAGCGAACGCCCCGGTGAACGTCCAGGCAGAAAAGGCATGGCCGAAATGCCCGCACAGGCTGGCCGAGAAGGCGCCTTGCTAGTGCACGCGCACCAAATTTGAACGCGCAGCGATGCTCGCTCCTACGAAAAGAACAGCCAGCCGGTAATTGTAGGAGCGCGTCCTGCGCGCGAATCGCGGGCAGGGCCCGCTCCTACATTGTTTTCTGGTTTTCTGGGTTCCCGCGTTCGCGGGAATGACGGGTCGAGAGTCATGTTTTCCGATGTCATTCCCGCGAACGCGGGAACCCAATAGACGCGCGGAAGAAACGCCATCGCCTGTAGAAACGCCAGGCAAAAGAAAAGGCGCCCTTGGGCGCCTTTCTTCGCTACGACGGACCTTACTGGACCGAAGGAATCTCGCCGGAAGCCTGCAGGCGGGCGATTTCCTGGGCGTACAGGGCGTCGAAGTTCACCGGCGAGAGCATCAGCGCCGGGAACGAGCCGCGCACCACCAGGCTGTCCAGGGCTTCGCGGGCGTAGGGGAAGAGGATGTTCGGGCAGAAGGCGCCCAGGGTGTGGCTCATGCTGGAAGCGTCCAGGCCCTTGATCAGGAAGATGCCGGCCTGCTGCACTTCGACGATGAAGGCCACGTCGTCCTTGTTCTTCACGGTCACCGAAACGGTCAGCACCACTTCGTAGAAGTCGCCGTCGAGCTGCTTCTGGCGGGTGTTCAGGTCCATGCTGATCGCCGGCTGCCATTCCTGGCGGAAGATTTCCGGAGCCTTCGGCGCTTCGAAGGACAGGTCGCGGATGTAGATGCGCTGCAGGGAAAACTGCGGGCCGTTTTCTTGCTCGTTGGCGCCGTTGCTAGATTGCTCAGTCATTTCAGGACCTTCTTATGGCTCGTTTGCAGTAATAAGGGGATCACGCCGACAGCAGCGCATCCAGCTTGCCCGCGCGCTCCAGCGCGTAGAGATCGTCGCAGCCGCCGACGTGGGTGCTGCCGATCCAGATTTGCGGTACCGAGGTACGGCCGGCCTTGCGGCTCATTTCGGCGCGCAGGTCGGGCTTGCCGTCCACGCCGATCTCCTCGTAGGCCACGCCCTTCTTGTCCAGCAGCGCCTTGGCGCGGATACAGTAGGGGCACCAGGCCGTGGTGTATATCAGAACCGCCTGCATCTCACTTCACCAGGGGCAGGTTGTCGCCGCGCCAGCTGCCGATGCCACCGCCCAGCTTGGCCACGTTGTAGCCGGCCTTCTTCAGCACGCCGCACCAGGTGCCCGCGTGCTGGCCCATGGCGTCGACTACGATGATGGTCTTGGCCTTGTGCTTGTCCAGCTCGCTCATGCGGCTGTTCAGCTTGTCGGCGGGGATGTTCAGCGAACCGGAGATGTGGCCGCCGGAGAACTCCTTGCTCGGGCGGATGTCCAGTACGACACCCTGCTCGGCATTGACCAGCGCGGTCAGCTCGCGGGTCGACAGCGCGCGGCCGGCCTTGTTCAGCTCGTGCAGCGCGAGCAGGACCAGGAGCACCACCAGGGCGCCGACCAGCAGGTAGTGATGGGTGGCGAATTCGATCAGACGGGGAAGGAACGACGACATGGCGCAAGGCATCCACAGGTAAAAATGCCGGCCAGTATACACGCGCCCTCCTGACGGCTGAACCCTGCCAATCATGGCGCCCGTCGCACCCAGACGGTAAAATGCCGATCCTTTTCTGACCCCCGTTTTGGAAAGAGCCGCACCTATGACAGCATCGCCCAAACCCCTGGTCCTGATCATCCTGGACGGCTTCGGCCATAGCGACAGCCCCGAGTACAACGCCATCTTCGCCGCGAAGAAGCCGAATCTCGACCGCCTGCTGGCCACCCAGCCGCACGGCCTGATCTCCGGCTCGGGCATGGACGTGGGCCTGCCGGACGGGCAGATGGGCAACTCCGAGGTCGGCCACATGAACCTCGGCGCCGGGCGCGTCGTCTACCAGGACTTCACCCGCGTGACCAAGGCCATCCGCGACGGCGAGTTCTTCGACAACCCGGTGCTGACCGGCGCGGTGGACAAGGCGGTGGGCGCCGGCAAGGCCGTGCACATCCTCGGCCTGCTGTCCGACGGCGGCGTGCACAGCCACCAGGACCACCTGATCGCCATGGCCGAACTGGCCGCCCAGCGTGGCGCGCAGAAAATCTACCTGCACGCCTTCCTCGACGGCCGCGACACCCCGCCGAAGAGCGCCGAGCCGTCGCTGAAGCTGGTCGACGATGCCTTCGCCCGCATCGGCAAGGGCCGCACCGCCAGCATCATCGGCCGCTACTTCGCCATGGACCGCGACAACCGCTGGGACCGCGTCGAAGCCGCCTACAACCTGATCACCGAAGGCGCCGCCGAATTCACCGCCGACAACGCCGTGGCCGCGCTGCACGCCGCCTACGAGCGCGGCGAGAGCGACGAGTTCGTCAAGGCCACCCGCATCGGCGAGCAGGTACGCGTGGAAGACGGCGACGCCGTGGTGTTCATGAACTTCCGCGCCGACCGCGCCCGCGAACTGTCGCGCGCCTTCGTCGAGCCGGGCTTCAAGGAATTCCCGCGCCAGCGCGAGCTGCACCTGGCCGAGTACGTGATGCTCACCCAGTACTCGGCGAACATCCCGGCGCCCAGCGCGTTCAAGCCCGAGTCGCTGGACAACGTCCTCGGCGAATACCTGGCGAAGAACGGCAAGACCCAGCTACGCATCGCCGAGACCGAGAAGTACGCCCACGTCACCTTCTTCTTCTCCGGCGGCCGCGAAGAGCCGTTCGAGGGCGAAGAACGCATCCTCATCCCCTCGCCGAAGGTCGCCACCTACGACCTGCAGCCGGAAATGAGCGCGCCGGAAGTCACCGACAGGATCGTCGAGGCCATCGAAAACCAGCGCTTCGACGTGATCGTGGTCAACTACGCCAACGGCGACATGGTCGGCCACACCGGCGTGTTCGAGGCCGCGGTCAAGGCCGTGGAATGCCTGGACACCTGCGTCGGGCGCATCGCCGCGGCGCTGGACAAGGTCGGCGGCGAAGCCCTGATCACCGCCGACCACGGCAACGTCGAGCAGATGGAAGACGAAAGCACCGGCCAGGCGCACACCGCGCACACCTGCGAGCCGGTGCCCTTCATCTACGTCGGCAAGCGCAAGCTGAGCATCCGCGAAGGCGGCGTGCTGGCCGACGTGGCGCCGACCATGCTGACGCTGATGGGCCTGCCGGTGCCGGCCGAGATGACCGGCAAATCCATCGTCACCCTGGAGTGACCCTCGCGAGCTGCAGGCGGCGTGATGCTTTTCACTCGCCGCTTGCGGCTTGTAACGATTTTTTTATGCATACTAGGCCGATTCCGCCTCCAGGTGCCCGCCACCCCATGCATCGCGCCCTCTCCTCCCTGCTGCTGATCTGCCTGCTGAGCCCGCTGGCGGCCGTCGCCGACGATCGCGCCGACACCCAGAAGCAGATCGAGCGGACGCAGAAAGACATCGCCGAGCTGAAGAAGACCCTCAGCGGCATCCAGGAAGAGAAATCCGGGGTGCAGAAGCAGCTCAAGTCCACCGAGACGCAGATGGGCGACCTGGAGAAGCAGGTCAAGGCGCTGCAGGAGGAGCTGGAGAAGAGCGAAAAGGAGCTCCAGCGCCTGGACGAGGAGAAAAAAAAACTCCAGGGCGCGCGCCTTGAACAGCAACGGCTGATCGGCATCCAGGCCCGCGCCGCGTACCAGAGCGGCCGCGAGGAATACCTCAAGCTGCTGCTGAACCAGGAACATCCCGAGAAGTTCAGCCGCACCCTCACCTACTACGACTACATCAACCGCGCGCGCCTGGAACAGCTCAACGCCTTCAACGAGACCCTGCGCCAGCTGGAAAACGTCGAGCGCGACATCACCGCGCAGAAGAGCCAGCAACTGGCCCAGCAGCAGGACCTCGAGGCCCGCCGCCAGGAACTGGCCGAGGCGCGCAAGCAGCGCCAGGAAGCCCTGGCCAAGCTCAACAGCGACTACAGCGACAGCAACCGCAAGTTGCAGGACCGCCAGCAGGCCCAGGCCGAGCTGAACAAGGTGCTCAAGACCATCGAGGAAACCCTCGCCCGCCAGGCCCGCGAAGCCGAGGAAGCGCGCCAGCGCGCCCTGGCCGCCGAACGCGAGCGCGCCCGCCGCGAACGCGAGATGGCCAGCAGCGGCGGCAGCGCGAAGCCCAAGCCCCGCGCGGACTACAGCGGCCCGCTGGTGTCCAGCGGCGCCGGCTTCGGCGGCGCCTTCGACGCCACCCGCGGCAAGCTGCCCTGGCCGGTCAACGGCCGCATCCTGGCGCGCTTCGGCAGCCCGCGCGGCGACGACCCGCGCGCCACCTGGGACGGCGTGCTGATCGGCGCCAGCGCAGGCGCCACGGTACGCGCCGTGCATGGTGGCAGGGTGGTGTTCGCCGACTGGCTGCGCGGCGCGGGGCTACTGGTTATCCTCGACCACGGTGGTGGATACCTGAGCCTTTATGGTCATAATCAGAGTCTGCTGAAAGGCGCCGGGGATACGGTCAAGGCCGGGGATCCCATCGCTACCGTCGGCACCAGCGGCGGGCAGGAGACTCCGGCGGTGTATTTCGCCATTCGTCATCAGGGCCGCCCGACGGACCCCACTACCTGGTGTCGCACGCAAGGATAAGCGGCGGACACGCCTTAGGAGCCAAACATGTCGCATCGCTTCCGTCTCATCACCCTGGCCCTGCTGCTCGGTATCGGGGCGGCCCAGGCCGCCGAGACACCGCCCGCCGCGCCAGCCGCGGCCAGCGGCAAGGAGGCGCCGCTGCCGCTGGACGAACTGCGGACCTTCGCCGAGGTCCTAGACCGGGTGAAGGCCGCCTACGTCGAGCCGGTGGACGACAAGACCCTGCTGGAGAACGCCATCAAGGGCATGCTCAGCAACCTCGACCCGCACTCCGCCTACCTGGACCCGGAAGAGTTCGCCGAGCTGCAGGAAAGCACCAGCGGCGAGTTCGGCGGCCTGGGCATCGAGGTGGGCACCGAGGACGGCTTCATCAAGGTGGTCTCGCCGATCGACGACACCCCGGCGGCCGCGGCCGGCATCCAGCCCGGCGACCTGATCGTGCAGATCGACGGCAAGCCGACCAAGGGCCAGTCGATGAACGAGGCGGTGGACAGCATGCGCGGCAAGCCCGGCTCGTCCATCACCCTGACCATCGTGCGCAGCGGCGGCCGGCCGTTCGACGTCCCCCTCAAGCGCGCCATCATCAAGGTCAAGAGCGTCAAGACCCAGTTGCTGGAGCCGAACTACGGCTACCTGCGCATCACCCAGTTCCAGGTCAACACCGGTGACGAGGTGGTCAAGGCCCTGGCGCAGCTGAAGAAGGACAACAAGGGCAAGCTCAAGGGCCTGGTCCTGGACCTGCGCAACAACCCCGGCGGCGTGCTGCAGTCCGCGGTGGAAGTGGCCGACGCCTTCCTCACCAAGGGCCTGATCGTCTACACCAAGGGCCGCATCGCCAACTCCGAGCTGCGCTTCTCCGCCGACCCGGCCGACCCCAGCGAGGGCGTGCAGCTGGTGGTGCTGATCAACGGCGGCACCGCCTCGGCGGCGGAAATCGTCTCCGGCGCCCTGCAGGACCAGAAACGCGCCATCCTCATGGGCACCGACAGCTTCGGCAAGGGCTCGGTGCAGACCGTGCTGCCGCTGAACAACGACCGCGCCCTGAAGCTGACCACCGCGCTCTACTACACCCCCAACGGCCGCTCCATCCAGGCCCAGGGCATAGTCCCGGACATCGAGGTGGAACGCGCCAAGGTGACCCGCGAGCAGAGCGACTTCGAAGGCTTCAAGGAAGCCGACCTGCAGGGCCACCTGGCCAACGGCAACGGCGGCAAGGACCGTCCGACGCAGTCGGGCAAGGCGCCCCAGGCCGCCCCGCAGGACAGCGACTTCCAGCTGAGCCAGGCCCTCAGCCTGCTGAAGGGGCTCAGCGTCAGCCGCGGCAACTGACCGGTGCGCCGGGCACGGCTGCTGTTCGGCCTGTGCCTGGCCGCCCTGTTCGGCCAGGCGCAGGCCAAGCCGCTGCTGAGCGTGGTGATCGACGACCTCGGACAGAACCTGGCGCGCGACCGCCAGGTGTTCGAACTACCGGCCGCAGTGGCCCTGGCGATCATGCCGGACACCCCGCACGCCGCCGAACTGGCCCGCGAAGCCCACCAGCGCGGGCGCACCCTGATCCTGCACCTGCCGATGGACCCGGCCGGCGGCCCCTACGCCTGGCGCCCCGACCTGCCACAGGCGGAACTCGCCCGCCGCCTGGACGCGGCACTGGCCGCGGTGCCCTACGTGCAAGGCGTGAACAACCACGAAGGCAGCCGCATGACCGCCGACCGCGCCGGCATGGACCTGCTGATGGGCACCCTGCAGGAACGCCACCTGTTCTTCCTTGACAGCCGCACCAGCACCGCCACCGTGGCCGCCGCCGAAGCACAGAAGCGCGGCCTGGCCAGCCTGTCCCGCGATGTCTTCCTCGACGACAAGCCGGATGAAGACAGCATCGCCCGCCAGTTGCAGACCGGCGTGGCCCTGGCGCGCAAGCAGGGCTCGGCGCTGCTGATCGGCCACCCGCGCCCGGCCACCCTACGGGTGCTGCTGCGCGAACTGCCGAAGCTGAAGGCGGCGGGCATCGAACTGGTGAAGCCCGACCTGCTGATCGCCGAACGCGGCAACCGCGCCATGGCGGCGCATGGCAAGGATGGCGTCTACCGCTGAGCCACCCCCCAGGCGCTTTGTAGGATGGGTGGAGCGAAGCGATACCCATCGCCGTGCCCGGCTTTGCCGACAGAATCGCGGACGGAGTCCGCTCCTACGTTGCAGGAGGGCCCGGCTTTTCGCAGGAGCGAGCTTGCTCGCGAACAAACGCGGTGCCATGCGGTTCGCGAGCAAGCTCGCTCCTACGAAGAGCACCCCGTGCGGCCTTCGCTCCTACAATCGTGCATCCGCGGATAACCGCGAACGGTTATCCGCCCTGCAGATGCATGGCGTGCGTAGGAGCGGACTCCGTCCGCGATCCGGCCGACAGGCCGGCCTCAGAGGTAATTGTTGGTAACCTCGTCCACATACCCCTCGGCGCGCATCTGGTCCAGAGCCTTCTGCAGGCGCTCGACCACCTCGTCCGGGGTGTCCTTGTTCAGCGCCAGGTACAGCTGCGCCTCGTTGAAGCGCAGCACCGTCTGCAGACCGCTGACGCCCTCCTGCTTGGCCAGGTAGCGGCCCACCGGGTCGGTGGTGGCCCAGAGGTCGATCTGCCCGGTCATCAGCTTCTTCACGTTCTCCTGGTCGCGCAGGGCGTTGATCACCGGGATGCCCTGGCTCTCCAGCGCCTGGCTGACGGCGTCATTCTTGTAGGCGCCGAGCTTGTACTTGCCGGCCTCCTTGACGTCCTTCAGCGCGGTGATCTTGCTGCCCGGCGGGGCCAGCACCACCCAGCCGGTCTTCGCCAGCGGGCCCACCCACTTGAACAGCGGCACCCGCTCGGGGGTGTAGGTGGTGGAGAACAGGCCGTAGCCGGCGCGGTCCAGGGTCAGCTTGTACAGCCGGTCCCAGGGGAAGCGCAGGCTCAGGGTGTAGCCGATGCCGGCGCGCTTGAACATCTCGCGGACGATGTCCGCGCTGATGCCGTCGATGCCTTCGTCGCGGGCGAAGTTCTTGTCGTCCACCGCCATGTTGAACGGCGGGAAGTTCTCCGTCAGCAGCACCACCTTGTAGTCGGCGGGCAAGTCGGCGCGGGCCGTGGCGGCCCCCAGCAGCAGGCCGATGAACAGCCCGCAGGTCTTGAGTTTCAGCATGGTCATACCGCTCGCTTGGTTATCGTTATGGCTAGCGGCATCCCTGCATCGTGGACGCGATTCCCGTCCTGTACACCATCCCTGGCACAGCTCCGGCCGTGGCCGGCAACGCAGCGCGGCGCCGCTCCCCTCGAGCGGCGCCGGCGGATCACAGGTAGCTGTTCAGTACATCGTCGACGAAGCCTTCGGCGCGCATCTTGTCCAGCGCGGCCTGCAGCTTCTGCACCACTTCGTCGGGGGTTTCCTTGTTCAGCGCCAGGTACAACTGGTCGCTGTTGAAGCGCAGCACCGTCTTCAGGCCGCTGACGCCGACCTGCTTGGCCAGGTAGCGCCCGGCCGGGTCGCCGCTGGCCCAGAGGTCGATCTCGCCGTTCTGCAGCTTGCCGGCGTTCTCCTGATCACGCAGCACCAGCGCCGGCTCGAAGCCGTGATCGGCGAGGTACTCGGCCATGGCGTCGCCCTTGTAGGCGCCCACCCGGTACTTCTTCGCCTCGTCCAGGCTCTTCAGGGCGATGGGGCTGTCGCCGCGGGCCAGCAGCACCCAGTCGTCCGGACCGATGGGGCCGACCCACTTGAAGGCGCTTTCCCGCTCCGGCAGCCGGGCGGTGACGAAGACGCCGTAGTCCGGCTTCTCCAGCGCCAGCTTGTAGATGCGCTCCCAGGGGAAGCGCAGGGTCATGCTGTATTTGATGCCAGCGCGCTTGTACATCTCCCGGACGATGTCCACGGCGATGCCGTCGATGTTGTCTTCCTGGGCGAAGTTCTTGCCGTTGATGGCCATGTTGTAGGGTGGGAAGTTCTCCGTCAGCAGGACCATGCTGTAGTCCGGAGAAATTTCCGCATGCGCTGTGCCAGCCAACAGCAAGGAGCTGGCCAGCAGGAGGCGTTTCAGCATCGCAGAACATTCCTGGTTGTAAGCGAAGGCGCAGAGCTTACCGCAAGTTTGCCATCATTCGGCCTTGCATCTTTCAGACCGTGTCACGCCTTGTAGGAAACATCGCCAGAAAGCACAAGGCCCGGCCGCCATGAGCGGGCCGGGCCCTGTCGCAAGCTGCACGCCGGCAGTGCGGCGCGCCCTTCAGCGCACCACGATGCCGCGGCTGGCCAGGTAGGCCTTGGCCTCCGGCACGCTGTACTCGCCGAAGTGGAAGATGCTCGCCGCCAGCACCGCGTCGGCCTTGCCTTCGAGGATGCCGGCCGCCAGGTGCTCCAGGTTGCCGACGCCGCCGGAAGCGATCACCGGCACGTTCACCGCCTCGCTGATGGCGCGGGTCACGCCCAGGTCGTAGCCGCTCTTCACGCCGTCCTGGTCCATGCTGGTCAGGAGGATTTCGCCGGCGCCCAGGCCTTCCATCTTTTTCGCCCACTCCACCGCGTCCAGCCCGGTGGGCTTGCGTCCGCCGTGGGTGAAGATTTCCCAGCGCGGGGTTTCGCCCGGCGCCGAGACCTTCTTGGCGTCGATGGCGACCACGATGCACTGCGAGCCGAAGCGCGCAGCGGCTTCGCCGACGAACTCCGGGGTGAACACCGCGGCGGTGTTGATCGAGACCTTGTCCGCGCCGGCGTTGAGCAGGTTGCGGATGTCCTGCACGGTGCGCACGCCGCCGCCGACGGTCAGCGGGATGAACACCTGGCTGGCCATGCGCTCGACGGTGTGCAGCGTGGTGTCGCGGCCGTCGACGCTGGCAGTGATGTCGAGGAAGGTGATCTCGTCGGCGCCCTGCTCGTCGTAGCGGCGGGCGATCTCCACCGGGTCGCCGGCGTCGCGGATGTTCTCGAACTTGACGCCCTTGACCACGCGGCCGTTGTCCACGTCGAGGCAGGGGATGATGCGCTTAGCGAGGGCCATTCTGGTGTCTCCCAATCTTGAAATTCGCGGGAGGCTGAAGGCTGGAGGCTGAACGAAAAAGCGACTCGGTCACGTCCAGCCTTCAGCCTCCAGCGCTTTTATTCGTCTTTTGCCTGCCGATCGCAAAGCGCCTGGGCCTCGGCGACATCGAGGGTGCCCTCGTAGATCGCCCGGCCGGTGATGGCGCCGATGATGCCCGGGGTGCGCGCATCCAGCAGTTTCTGGATGTCGCCCAGGTTGTGGATGCCGCCGGAGGCGATCACCGGGATGCGCGTGGCGTTGGCCAGAGCGGCGGTGGCTTCGACGTTGCAGCCCTGCATCATGCCGTCCTTGGAGATGTCGGTGTAGACGATGGCGGAGACGCCGTCGGCCTCGAAGCGCTTGGCCAGGTCGATCACCTGCACCTCGCTGACCTCGGCCCAGCCGTCGGTGGCGACGAAACCGTCCTTCGCGTCCAGGCCGACTATCACCTTGCCGGGGAAGGCGCGGCAGGCTTCGCCGACGAATTCCGGCTGCTTCACCGCCTTGGTGCCGATGATCACGTAGCTGACGCCGGCGCGCACGTAGTGCTCGATGGTCTCCAGCGAGCGGATGCCGCCGCCGATCTGGATCGGCAGGTTCGGGTAGCGCCTGGCGATGGCGGTGACCACCTCGCCGTTCACCGGCTTGCCTTCGAAGGCGCCGTTGAGGTCCACCAGGTGCAGGCGGCGGCAGCCACCGTCCACCCATTTGGCGGCCATGGCCACCGGGTCGTCGGAGAAGACGGTGGCGTCTTCCATCAGGCCCTGGCGCAGGCGCACGCAGGCGCCGTCCTTCAGATCGATTGCGGGGATGATCAACATTCGGATGCTTCCTGAAAGATCGACAAAATAATTTCGCTGAAGGCTAGAGGCTGGACGAAAAAGCGCCTCGCACATCGTTCAACCTTCGGCTTCCAGCCTCGCGCGCAGCGCCGTCTTCACCAGCGGCCGTCCCAGGCGGCGAAGTTCTGCAGCAGCTGCAGGCCGTGGGTGTGGCTCTTCTCCGGGTGGAACTGCACGGCGAAGCGCGGGCCCTCGGCCAGCGCGGCGGCGAAGTCGCGGCCATAGTGGCCGCGGCCGGCGACCTGGCGCGGGTTGCCCGCCTCGATGTAGTAGCTGTGCACGAAGTAGAAGCGCGCTTCGTCGGGGATCTCGTGCCACAGCGGGTGGTCGAGACTCTGTTTGACCTGGTTCCAGCCCATGTGCGGCACCTTCAGGTGCTCGCCGTCCTCGTACAGGTCCTTGCCGAAGAAGCGCACCTGGCCGGGGAACAGGCCGATGCAGTCGACGCCGCCGTTCTCCTCGCTGTGTTCCAGCAGCGCCTGCATGCCGACGCAGATGCCGAGGAAGGGGCGGTCCTGGCTGACTTCACGCACCAGTTCGTCGAAGCCCAGGCGCCTGATCTCGGCCATGCAGTCGCGGATGGCGCCCACGCCGGGGAACACCACGCGGTCGGCCTCGCGGATCACCGCGGCGTCGCTGGTCACCAGCACGCGGCCGGCGCCCACGCGCTCCAGCGCCTTGGACACCGAGTGCAGGTTGCCCATGCCGTAGTCGATGACGGCGACCGTCTGCATTACAGGCACCCCTTGGTCGACGGCATCTGCCCGGCCATGCGCTCGTCCAGCTCGATGGCCATGCGCAGGGCGCGGCCGAAGGCCTTGAACACCGTCTCGATCTGGTGGTGGGTGTTGTGCCCGCGCAGGTTGTCGATGTGCAGGGTCACCTGGGCGTGGTTGACGAAGCCCTGGAAGAACTCCATGAACAGGTCGACGTCGAAGCCGCCGACGCTGGCGCGGGTGAAGGGCACGTGCATCTGCAGGCCGGGGCGGCCGGAGAAGTCGATCACCACGCGCGACAGCGCCTCGTCCAGCGGCACGTAGGCATGGCCGTAGCGGCGGATGCCCTTCTTGTCGCCGATAGCCTTGGCGAAGGCCTGGCCGAGGGTGATGCCGATGTCTTCGACGGTGTGGTGGTCGTCGATGTGCAGGTCGCCCTTGCACTCGATGTCCAGGTCGATCAGGCCATGGCGGGCGATCTGGTCCATCATGTGCTCGAGGAAGGGCACCCCGGTATCGAAGCGGGCCTTGCCCGTGCCATCCAGGTCGATGGACACCTTGATCTGGGTTTCCAGGGTGTCGCGCGCGACGGTTGCCTTGCGTTCGGCCATCACCAGCTCCACAGCTAACACTGCACTTAATTATAAGAGGGCCCGCATTATAGGCGCGGCGGGCCCCGCAGGGCTACGGGCGACGGTCGGCGGCGCTGGCCGCGGGGCGCCGCTTGTCCGTAAACTGCGCGTCCCCGCCGAGGATGCCGCCATGCCCGTGATCGTCGAACACCTTGCCCAGCCCTCCGCCCAGGACCGCCAGGACCTGGCCCGGCTCTACGCCGAGGCGCCGGCCTGGCTGCTCGCACCCTTCGCCGACGGCGAGGCCCTGGTGGACGCCGCGCTGGCCGCGGGCACGCTGCTGACCGGGCGCTTCAACGACCGCCTGCTGGGCGCCGCCTGGCTGCAGCGCGACGCCGACGCCTGGCGCCTCTCGCGCCTGTGCGTGCGCCGCGTTACCCGCGGCCGCGGCGTGGCCCGCCGGCTGCTGGAGGAAGCCCAGCGCCAGGCGCTGCTCGCCGGCTGCCCGCTGCGCCTGCAGGCCCCGGCCGGGCAGGCGGAAGCGGCCGAACTGGCCGAACGCCTCGGCCTGGCCCTGGAGCCGGCCTGAGCCCCGCCAGCCCGGGACGCAGCGCATGACCACGAGGAGCACGCATGCCTTTCGAAGAACGTGAACGCGCGGCGCTGCTCGCGCTCAAGGGCGTCGGCCCGACGGTCCTGCAACGCCTGGAACAGATGGGCCTGGACAGCTTCGGCAAGCTGCGCGAAAGCGATGCGCAGAGCATCCTCAGCGCCGGCGCCGCGCTGACCGGCAGCAGTTGCTGGAAGAACAGCCCGCAGGCCCGCGCCGCCATCGCCGCAGTGCTGCAGAGAGCCAGCGAGGACGCATGAACGACATCGACATCCTGGTCATCGGCGCCGGCGCGGTCGGCCTGGCGTGCGCCGCGCGCCTGGCGGAAAGCGGTCGCAGCGTACTGATCGTCGAGGCCGAGCGGCTGATCGGCAGCCACACCTCCAGCCGCAACTCCGAGGTCATCCACGCCGGCCTCTACTACCCGCCCGGCTCGCTCAAGGCCGAGCTCTGCCTGGAAGGCCGCGAGCGCCTGTACGCCTGGTGCGCCAGCCACGACGTGCCGCACAGCCGCGTCGGCAAGCTGCTGGTGGCCGTGGAAGACGCCGAACTGGGCAAGCTGGAAGCCCTCGCCGCCAATGCCCAAGCCAGCGGCGTACATGACTTGCAGCCGCTGGACGCCACCCAGCTGCACGCGCTGGAGCCGGCGGTGCGCGGCGTGGCCGCCCTGCTCTCGCCGAGCACCGGGATCATCGACAGCCACGCCTACATGCTGTCGCTGCAGCACGCCGCGCAAATCCAGGGCGCGCAGCTGGTGCTGGACACCCGCATCGACAGCCTGCGCCGCGCCGCCGACGGCTGGATCGCCGAAGGCGTCAGCGTCGGCGAGCCGTTCAGCATCCAGGCCGAACAGGTGGTCAACGCCGGCGGCCTGTTCGCCCAGCAACTGGCCGCCCGCACCGAAGGCCTGGAAGGCGTGCCGCCGCTGCACCTGTGCCAGGGCCGCTACTTCACCTACGGCGGCCGCTCGCCGTTCAGCCACCTGATCTACCCGATGCCCGAGGCCAACACCGCCGGCCTGGGCGTGCACGCCACCCTCGACCTCGGCGGCCAACTACGCTTCGGCCCGGACGTGCGTTACCTGGAAACCATCGACTATCTGGTCGACGAAGCGCTGCGCGAGCCCTTCGCCCAGGCCATCCGCCGCTACTTCCCGGGCCTGGACGCCGGGCGCCTGCAGGCCGGCTACGCCGGGATTCGTCCTAAACTGAGCGGCGCCGGGGAACCCGCTTCCGACTTCGTCATCCAAACCGCCGTAGACCACGGCCTGCCGGGCCTGGTCAACCTGTTCGGGATCGAGTCGCCGGGGCTCACCGCCAGCCTGGCCATCGCCGAACGCGTCGCCGCCGCCTGCTGAAGCGGGCGGGCGCATTGATATACTCCCGCCAATTCACCCGCCGCCAGAACAAGGACCCGTCCATGAAAGCGTTCGGCAAGATCCTGGGCATAGCCGTCCTCGCCCTGCTGCTACTGGTAGTCGCCGCCGGCTTCATCCTCACCCATTTCTTCGACCCCAACGACTACAAGGACGAGATCCGCCAGCTCGCCCGCGACAAGGCCAACCTGGAGCTGGACCTGCGCGGCGACATCGGCTGGAGCCTGTTCCCCTGGCTCGGCCTGGAACTGCACGACACCAGCGTGGCCAGCGTGCGCAGCCCGGACAAGCCGTTCGCCGACCTGCAGCTGCTCGGCCTGTCGGTGCGGGTGCTGCCGCTGCTGCGCCGCGAGGTGCAGATGAGCGACATCCGCGTGCAGGGCCTGACCCTCACGCTGAACCGCGACAAGGCCGGCAAGGGCAACTGGGAAGACATCGGCAAGCCGGCCCAGCCCACCGGCGCCACCCCTGCCACGCCAGTTGGCCAGGCCAGCGCACCCGCCGAAGCGCCCAAGGCGCCGGCCGAGAGCGCTTCCACGCCGATGAAGCTGGACATCGACAGCCTCAACGTCAGCGGCGCGCGCATCGACTACAGCGACGAGCAGAGCGGCAAGCAGTACACCGTCGAAGGCCTGGACCTGAACACCGGCGCCATCCGCGAAGGCAGCAGCATCCCCTTCAAGCTCAACGCCTACCTGGGCACCAACCAGCCGGTGACCCGCGCCAAGACCGAGCTGACCGGCAACCTGCGCTTCGACCGCGCGCTCAAGCGCTACCAGTTGGAAGACGCCAAGCTCTCCGGCGAACTGGCCGGCGACCAGTTGCAGGGCCGCACCGCGACCTTCTCCGCCCAGGGCCAGCTGCTGCTCGACCAGGCCGCACAGGTCGCCGAATGGAACGGTCTGAAACTGTCGATCAACCAGCTGCGCGCCCTCGGCGAGCTGAAGGCGCGCAACCTCGACAAGGAGCCGCAGTTCAACGGCGGCCTGTCCATCGCCCCGTTCAACCTGCGCGAATTCCTCGAAGGCCTCGGCCAGAAGCTGCCGGAGATGGCCGACGGCAACACCCTGACCAAGCTGGAACTGGCCGCGCGCCTGGACGGCAGCCGCAACGCCGTCAACCTCAGCGACATCCAACTCAAGCTCGACGACAGCAGCTTCAGCGGCAGCCTGGGCCTGGCCGACATCGCCAAACAGGCCGTGCGCGCCCAGCTCAGCGGCGACAAGCTGAACCTCGACCGCTACCTGCCGGCCAAGGCCGCCAAAGGCGCCGAGGCGGCCAGCGCCAGCCGCAAGGCGGAAGTCGACGCCACCGTCGCCAGCGCCACCGGCAAGGGCGACAGCCCGCTGCCCAACGCCCCCACCCAGCAGGCCTGGAGCGATGCGCCGCTGCTGCCGCTGGCCAAGCTGCGCACGCTGGACCTGGACCTCAACCTGAACCTCGGCCAGCTCACCCTCGACAAGCTGCCGATCGAGAACGCCGTGCTCAAGCTGCGCGGGCAGAACGGCCAGTTCAGCCTCGACGACATGCGCGGCGAACTCTACGACGGCCGCTTCAACGCCAAGGCCAGCCTCGACGTGCGCCAGGACGTGGCGCTGCTGGCGGCGCAGAAGCACATCGAAGGCGTGCCGGTGGAAAAACTCCTCCAGGCCCAGGGCCACAAGCCGCCGGTCACCGGCCTGCTGAACCTGGACGCGGACATCACCACCCAGGGCAACAGCCAGAAGGCCTGGATCGACAACCTCAACGGCAAGGCCAACTTCAAGCTGAGCAAGGGCGTGCTGCTCAACGCCAACCTGGAAGAGCAGCTGTGCCGCGGCATCGCCACCCTCAACCGGAAGAGCCTGAGCGCCGAGCACGGCGGCAAGGACACGCCCTTCCGCGAGCTCAACGGCAGCCTGACCTTCCACAACGGCGTGGCCAGCAACCCCGACCTGCGCGTCGCGGTGCCCGGCCTGACGGTGAAGGGCGACGGCGACCTGGACCTGCGCGTGCTGGGCATGGACTACCGCGTCGGCGTGATCATCGAAGGCGACAAGAGCGACATGCCCGACCCGGCCTGCGAGGTGAACAAGCGCTACGTCGGCATCGAATGGCCGCTGCGCTGCCGCGGCCCGCTGGAACTGGGCGCCAAGGCCTGCCGCCTGGACCAGGACGGCATCGGCAAGATCGCCGGGCAACTGGCCGGCCAGCGCCTGAACGAGAAACTCGAAGAGAAATTCGGCGACAAGGTCAGCCCCGACCTGAAGGACGCCCTGAAGAACCTGCTGAAGAAGAAATGACCCCCGAACGCTTCAATACCGCGGTCCTCGACTGGTACGACCGCCACGGCCGCCATGACCTGCCCTGGCAGCGCGACATCAACCCCTACCGGGTGTGGGTGTCGGAAATCATGCTGCAGCAGACCCAGGTGAGCACCGTGCTGGGCTACTTCGACCGCTTCATGGCGGCGCTGCCCACGGTGGCCGACCTGGCCGCAGCGCCCGAGGACGAAGTCCTGCACCTGTGGACCGGGCTGGGCTACTACACCCGCGCGCGCAACCTGCAGAAGACCGCCAGGCTGGTGATGGAGCGCCACGCCGGCGAATTCCCCCGCGACGTTGAGCAGCTCACCGAGCTGCCCGGCATCGGCCGCTCCACCGCCGGGGCCATCGCCAGCATTTCCATGGGCCTGCGCGCGCCCATCCTCGACGGCAACGTCAAGCGCGTGCTGGCCCGCTACCTGGCCTGCGACGGCTACCCGGGCGAGCCCAGGGTGGCGAAACAGCTGTGGGAAGCGGCGGAACGCTTCACCCCGCACGCGCGGGTCAACCACTACACCCAGGCGATGATGGACCTGGGCGCCACCCTCTGCACCCGCAGCAAGCCCAGCTGCCTGCTGTGCCCATTGAGCGAGGGCTGCCGCGCCCACCTGCTCGGCCGCGAAAGCGCCTACCCGGTGCCCAAGCCGCGCAAGGAACTGCCGCAGCGGCGCACGCTGATGCCAATCCTGGCCAACCGCGAAGGCGCCATCCTGCTCTACCGCCGCCCGTCCACCGGCCTGTGGGGCGGCCTGTGGAGCTTCCCGGAACTGGACGACCTCGCCCAGCTCGACCCGCTCGCCGCGCAGCACGCCCTGCGCCTGGGGCAGCGCCACGAACTGCCCGGTCTGACCCATACCTTCAGCCACTTCCAGCTGGCCATCGAGCCCTGGCTGGTGCGCGTGGAAGACGCAGCCGGCGGCGTGGCCGAGGGCGACTGGCTCTGGTATAACCTGGCCACCCCGCCGCGGCTCGGTCTCGCGGCCCCGGTCAAGAAGCTGCTCAAGCGGGCAGCCGACGCGTTGAATGCAGGAGAGATGACATGAGCCGAATGGTGATGTGCCGCAAGTACAAAGAAGAGCTGCCCGGCCTCGATCGCCCGCCCTACCCCGGCGCCAAGGGCCAGGACATCTACGAGCACGTGTCGAGGCAGGCCTGGGACGAGTGGCAGAAGCACCAGACCATGCTGATCAACGAGCGCAGGCTGAACATGATGAACGCCGAGGACCGCAAGTTCCTCCAGGGCGAGATGGACAAGTTCCTCTCCGGCGAGGAATACGCCCAGGCCGACGGCTACGTCCCGCCGAGCGCGTAAGCTCCGGTATTAACTGAAAATTTTTTCGCAGCACGCTTGACACCCCTTCGGAAAACCCTTTTAATGCGCGCCACGTTGCCCAGGTAGCTCAGTTGGTAGAGCAGGGGATTGAAAATCCCCGTGTCGGCGGTTCGATTCCGTCCCTGGGCACCAAGACTCCGAAAGGCCCCTGCGTTCACCAGAACCAGGGGCCTTTTGCATTTCCGCCCTCAGCCGATCACGGCCGCGCTTCCGCCACTGGTCGCCCGCCCGGCGAAACTCCCTCTGTTTCCGTTGTCTACTGGCGCGTAGCACAACGTTTTTTCAGAATGATGACATTCCGGATGATTTCCGCCCGATGGATGGGATACTTTCAGGCCCTTCGATGCCTGAAAAGGGAGTGCTCGTGCATCCTCTAAAACGCTGGTGGCAACAACGCGGCAACCTCGCGACGCTTGCCATCCTGTTCCTGGTGATCCCGCTGGCCAGCCGCCATGCCTTTGGCTGGGGCAACCTCTATGGCTACCTTTCGGATCTGGCCATCGGCAGCCTGCTGGTCCTGTTGCTGCACCGCCTGCGCCTGTTCGTAGCCCTGCCGATCATGCTGCTGTGGGCGCTGATGACGATCGGTAACGCCGAGCTGGTCAGCGCCGTGGGCCGCATGCCCGATCCCAGCGACCTGCACTTCATGGCCGACCCGACCTTCGTCGGCAACTCCACCCAGGGCGGCGGCATCGCCCACCCTTGGCTGGCCGGCGCGCTGCTCGGCGCCATCGTGCTCTGCGCAGTGCTGTGGCGCCGCCGCGAACAGCGCCTGTCGCGCTTCGCCTATAGCGTGCCGGTGGCCCTGCTGGGCGCCCACTTCGGCCTACAGTACGTGATCCCCAACGACGTCGACGTGTGGAAGCAGTTCAACCTGCCGCACCGCCTGCTGGCCGGCGTCGCCAGCCAGGGCCAGCTCGCCGCCGAGGACTGGCTGGCCGGCGACCAGGGCGACACCCCGCCCGACGTCACCGGGCTGACCCAGCTCGACCTGTCCGGCACCCCGCTGCTGTCCGGCCCGGGCACGGCGAAGAACGTGCTGATCATCACCATGGAAGGCATTCCCGGCGCCTACGTGGCGACCAACCGCGCGGCGCTGAGCAGCAGCTACGAAGAATCCATGATGCCCAGGCTCAGCGCCTGGGCCGAACGCTCGATGACCACCCCGGACTACGTGGTGCACAGCCACCAGACCATCCGCGGCCTCTACGCCCTGCTCTGCGGCGACTACAGCAAGCTGGACAACGGCACGCCCAAGGGCGTCGAGCTGCTGTCCAACCCCGGCCGCGCCGCCGAGTGCCTGCCGGCGCAGCTGCGCCAGCACGGCTTCAGCACCCACTTCCTGCAAGGCGCCGGCCTGCGCTTCATGGCCAAGGACAAGGTGATGCCGGCCATGGGCTTCGACAAGACCCTCGGCCGCGACTGGTTCAAGAAGAAGCCCTACCTGGAGTTCGCCTGGGGCATGGACGACAAGGCCTTCTTCGAGGGCGCGCTGGACTACGTCGGCCAACTGCGCAAGGACAAGAAGCCGTGGATGCTCACCCTGCTCACCGTCGGCACCCACCAGCCCTACTCGGCCACCCCGGAATACCTGGCCAGGTACCCCACCCCGCGCCAGGCCGCAGTCGGCTACCTGGATGACGCGGTCGACGCCTTCCTCGCCGGCCTGGAAAAACAGGGCGTGCTCAAGGACACCCTGGTGATCGTCACCTCCGACGAATCCCACGGCATCGACAACGTGCGCCTGGCCTCGTCCTGGGGCCTGAACCTGGTGCTGGCCCCCGAGCAGGCGGCGCTGCCGCCGGTGAAGAGCGGCGTCTACGGCCACGTCGACATGGACGCCTCGATCCTCGACTACTTCGGCTTCACCCCGCCGAAGGACGTTTCCGGCCGCTCGCTGTTCCGCGAGTACGACAAGGGCCGCGAGATGGTCTCCTTCACCAACGGCATGCTGCGCTTCCACGATGGCAGGCAGACCTTCACCGAGTGCGACTTCCAGCAGGTCTGCCGGCGCTACAAGAGCGATGGCTTCATCGCCGACAGCGCCCAGTTCGTCGGGCGCTTCAGCGGCCGCGACGCGCGCCTGGTCGCCGCCCGCGCCGGCATCCTCGACCATTCGGTGACCGGCAGCGGCCCGGGCGGCGAATACCAGTTCGCCACCCAGGAGAAGATCCGCATCAAGCCGCAGGTCACCAACGAGTACACCGACAACCTGATCGGCGCCCAGTACCTGGAGTTCCCGGCCGACAGCCACACCACCGTGAACCTGAAGATCCGCGCGCTGCAGATGGACAAGGCCGGGGCCAAGGTGCAACTGAAGACCCGCGAGTTCGAGCGCCCGGTGGACCTGGCGATCCCCGAGTTCCCGCGGCTGACCCGCGACAAGCCGCTGGAGGTGACCTTCGGCTTCGACAACGAGCGGGCGCGCAAGGCCTTCTCCTTCCACCTGCTGGCCGAAGGCAAGGGCATCATCGAGATCACCGATTTCCACGTGCAGACGCAGCCGCGCAAATCCACCATCGACGCCAGCGAGCATCCCACCCGCCTGGCCGGCGGCAGCGTGCTGCCCGGCCCGCGCATCGGCGGTCGTCCGGCGCTGATGGCCGGCCAGCTCGACCAGATCGACGAAGAGAGCCGCGACAACACCCGCGGCGAGCAGCAGATCACCCAGTGAACCCGGGCCCCGACCAACGTCGGGGCCTGTGGTCTTTTCCCCCGCCGGCGAAGCTGGCACTATCGCGCCCCTCGTTTCGCCAGCCCCCTCGCCAGGCTTCCGGCACCCCGGTGTTCAGCCCAGGCGACAAGGCACTGCGGCAATGCGACAAGATGCCACCATCCAGGCCCGGCGCGGCCCCCGGACGCTTGGCGCCCCCCGGGTCGCGTGATAGCTTGCGTTCGCCAGGAAGGCCCTACCCCCTGCCGCGGCGCGCCGCGAAGCATCCGAACAACAATAGAGGAGCCCCCAATGGCCGAGGCCATACCCGCACTGGAAATCCGTAACCTGCACAAGCGTTACGGCGACCTGGAAGTGCTCAAGGGCATTTCCCTGACCGCCCGCGAAGGCGACGTGATCTCCATTCTCGGCTCCTCGGGCTCCGGCAAGTCGACCTTCCTGCGCTGCATCAACCTGCTGGAAAACCCGCACCAGGGCCAGATCATCGTCGCCGGCGAAGAGCTGAAGCTGAAGAAGGCCAAGGACGGGGCGCTGGTCGCCGCCGACAACCGCCAGATCAACCGCCTGCGCAGCGAACTGGGCTTCGTCTTCCAGAACTTCAACCTCTGGCCGCACATGAGCATCCTCGACAACATCATCGAGGCGCCGCGCCGCGTGCTGGGCAAGAGCCGCGCCGAAGCCATCGAGATCGCCGAGGCCCTGCTGGCCAAGGTCGGCATCGCCGACAAGCGCCACAGCTTCCCCGCGCAGCTCTCCGGCGGCCAGCAGCAGCGTGCGGCCATTGCCCGCACCCTGGCCATGCAGCCCAAGGTCATACTGTTCGACGAGCCCACTTCCGCACTGGACCCGGAGATGGTCCAGGAAGTGCTCAACGTGATCCGCGCGCTGGCCGAGGAAGGCCGCACCATGCTGCTGGTCACCCACGAAATGAATTTCGCCCGCCAGGTTTCCAGCGAGGTGGTGTTCCTCCACCAGGGCCTGGTCGAGGAACAGGGTTCCCCCGAGCAGGTCTTCGGGAACCCGCAGTCCGCGCGCTGCAAGCAGTTCATGTCCAGCCACCGCTAACGGAGCAACTTTGCATGAAGAACTATAAGAAGATCCTTCTGGCCGCTGCCGCCACCCTGGCCTTCGGCGCCCACGCGGTCGCCGCCGAGAAGCTGCGCATCGGCACCGAAGGCGCCTACCCGCCCTTCAACGGCATCGACGCCAGCGGCCAGGTGGTCGGCTTCGACCTCGACGTCGGCAAGGCCCTGTGCGCCAAGATGAAGGTCGAGTGCGAGGTGGTCACCTCCGACTGGGACGGCATCATCCCGGCGCTGAACGCCAAGAAGTTCGACTTCATCGTCGCCTCCATGTCGATCACCGACGAGCGCAAGCAGGCGGTGGACTTCACCAACCCCTACTACACCAACAAGCTGCAGTTCGTGGCGCCCAGGTCGGTGGACTTCAAGACCGACAAGGGCTACCTGAAGGGCAAGGTGATCGGCGCCCAGCGCGCGACCATCGCCGGCACCTGGCTTGAGGACAACATGTCCGACACCGTCACCATCAAGCTCTACGACACCCAGGAAAACGCCTACCTGGACCTGTCCTCGGGCCGCCTGGACGGCGTGCTGGCCGACAAGTTCGTGCAGTACGACTGGCTCAAGAGCGACGCCGGCAAGGACTTCGAGTTCAAGGGCGAGCCGGTGTTCGACAACGACAAGATCGGCATCGCCGTGCGCAAGGGCGACCCGCTGCGTGACAAGCTGAACGCCGCCCTGAAGGAAATCGTCGACGACGGCACCTACAAGAAGATCAACGACAAGTACTTCCCCTTCAGCATCTACTGATGCCAGCCCGGCGCGCCCTGTGACCCAGGGCGCGCCCCTTCAGGCGCGATCCCCATGATTTTCGACCTGCACGGTTTCGGCCCGCAGCTGGCGGCCGGCACCCTGATGACGCTCAAGCTGTCCCTGGCCGCGGTCTGCCTCGGCCTGATCCTCGGGCTGCTCGGCGCCATCGCCAAGACCTCGAAGAATGCCTTGCTGCGCATGCTCGGCGGCGCCTACACCACCCTGGTGCGCGGCGTGCCGGAAACCCTCTGGGTGCTGATGATCTATTTCGGCACCGTGGCCGGGCTGAACGCCGTGGGCGACCTGTTCGGCAAGCCCGACCTGGCCCTGAGCCCCTTCGCCGCCGGCACCTGCGCCCTGGGCCTGTGCTTCGGCGCCTACGCCACCGAAGTCTTCCGCGGCGCCCTGCTGGCCGTGCCCAAGGGCCACCGCGAGGCCGGCCAGGCGCTGGGCTTGTCCGCCCCGCGGATCTTCTGGCGCATCGTCCTGCCGCAGGTGTGGCGCGTGGCCCTGCCTGGCCTGGGCAACCTGTACCTGATCCTGCTCAAGGACACCGCCCTGGTCTCGCTGATCACCCTCGACGAGATCATGCGCAAAGCCCAGGTCGCCTCCAACGCGACCAAGGAGCCGTTCACCTTCTACATGACCGCCGCGCTGATCTACCTGGGCCTGACCGTGTTCGTCATGGCCGCCCTGCACTTCCTGGAGCGCCGCGCCGGCCGCGGTTTCGTGAGGAACGAGCTATGACCGACATGGAGCTGATCCTCAAGTGGCTGCCGAAGATGCTCCAGGGCGCCGGGCTGACCCTCGAGCTGCTGGCCTTCGCCGTGGTCGCCGGCCTGGCCCTGGCCGTGCCGCTGGGCATCGCCCGCGCCTCGCGGCACTGGTACGTGCGCGCGCTGCCCTACACCTACATCTTCTTCTTCCGCGGCACCCCGCTGCTGCTGCAACTGTTCATCGTCTACTACGGCCTGGCGCAGTTCGAGTCGGTGCGCCAGGGGCCGCTCTGGCCCTACCTGCGCGATCCCTACTGGTGCGCGCTGCTGACCATGACCCTGCACACCGCGGCCTACATCGCCGAGATCCTCCGCGGCGCCATCCACGCTATCCCGGTGGGTGAAGTGGAAGCCGCGCGGGCCCTGGGCATGTCGCGCCGCCAGGCGCTGCTGCACATCATCCTGCCGCGCGCCGCGCGCATCGCCCTGCCGGCCTACAGCAACGAGGTGATCCTCATGCTCAAGGCCAGCGCCGTGGTCTACACCGTGACGCTGTTCGACATCATGGGCATGACCCGCACCATCATCGCCCGCACCTACGAGGCCATGCTGTTCTTCTGCCTCGCCGGGGTGTTCTACCTGGTCATCACCCTGGTCCTCACCCGCCTGTTCCGCCTCGCCGAGCGCTGGCTGCGGGTGGACTCCATGCAGGGGCGCTGACCGGCGCTTCCCGGATGTGGCGGGGCCGCTATAATCGCCGCCCCGCCACTCACTCCCAGCGCACCGCCGTGGCCAACCGCCTCACCGACGACGTCCTGCTCCAGCGCTTCCAGGCCCTGGACGCCTTCCTGCTCGCCCACCAGGGGCTGTGGCGGCCCAAGCCCTTCACCCTGCTGGAACTGCCCTGGGAAGCCGAACACCGGGAACTGGCCACCTGGCTGCGCGGGCGCGATCTGGAACAGGCCGACGCCGCGCACAACCAGCCCGAACGCCTGCCCGCGCCGGCGCCCTTCCCGGAGCTGGCGAGCCGCGCCGCGCAACTGAGCGAAGTCGAGGACCTGCCGTCCCACCCGCTGCCCAGGCTGCCGACGCAGTTCCAGGTCGACGTGCCCGGGCGCAAATGGCAGCAGATCGAGGCCTTCGCCAGCCGCCTGGAGTTCGCCACGCCCTCCGTGCAGTGGCTGGACTGGTGCGCCGGCAAGGGCCACCTCGGGCGCCTGCTGGCCCACAGCGGGCAGCCGCTGCTGAGCCTGGAGCGTGACCTCGCGCTGGTCAGCGACGGCCAGCGCCTGAGCGACCGCCTGGGCCTGCGCGCCATGCACGTCGAGCAGGACGTGCTCGCCGGAGGCGCCGCCCGCTACCTGCAGCCCGGCCAGACCGCCGTGGCGCTGCACGCCTGCGGCGACCTGCACGTCCAGTTGCTGCGCCTGGCGGCAAGTAAGCGCTGCCGGCAACTGGCGGTGGCGCCCTGCTGCTACAACCGCATCACCGGCGAGCACTACCAGCCGTTATCCACAGCCGCGGGCGCTTCCCGCCTGAAGCTGGACCAGGACGACCTGCGCCTGCCGCTCGCCGAGACGGTCACCGCCGGCGCCCGGGTGCGGCGCCAGCGCGACAACTCCATGGCCCGGCGCCTGGCCTTCGACCTGCTGCAGCGCGAGCTGCGCGGCGAGGACAGCTACCTGCCGGTGCCCTCGGTGCCCGTGGACTGGCTGCACAAACCCTTCGCCGACTACTGCCGCGACCTGGCCGCGCTCAAGGGCCTGCCCCGCCCCGCCGAGCGCGACTGGAGCGCGCTGGAGGCCCAAGGCTGGCGGCGCCTGGCCGAAGTGCGCAATCTCGAACTGGTGCGCGGCCTGTTCCGCCGCCCGCTGGAACTCTGGCTGCTGCTCGACCGCGCGCTGTTCCTCGTCGAACAGGGCTACCGGGTGCACCTGGGGCGCTTCTGCGCCAGCCAGGTCACGCCGCGAAACCTGCTCATCCTCGCCGAGCACGTCTAGTACGAGCGTTCCAGAGAGAAGCCCACAGAACCTGTGGATAACTCTGTTGAGAACACCGGGAAAATCGCTCACGCGGCCCGCTGCTGGCCTGCCGGCGCGGCTCTGTTCGAATTTTGAACAGATCAGATAATTTCTTTTAAAAACATAGCTTTAAGAAAAACCTGAAAAGCGCTGAGGCTTTTTTAGCAGTAGCCGCCAAGCCATGCCCCGGCATTGTGCATAAGCACTGCTGCCGAGGCCGCGTCGCACACCGAGCGGGCACATCCTGTTTCGCGGAACGCTCGCATAGTGCTTTCAGGAACGGATTGTTGCCCATTTGCAACAATCTGCTATTTGTCATTAGCTGCCTAGGCAGTATTATTTCGAAACACATTACCTGCCTAGACAGTTATTAGCCTTGCCATGGATCACTACCGCGTCACGGACTTCCCGTTCAGGGGCTCGATCGGCCAGTTGCTGGGGCTGGCGGCCATCCTCAAGGACCGCCTGCTGGACAAGCACCTGATCCACCTGGACATCACCGCCGCGCAATTCAAGGTGCTGTTCTTTATCGGCCAGAACCGCGCCAACACCCCGGGCGAGCTGTGCCGCGAGCTGTCCATCGACAGCGGCTCGATGACGCGCATGCTCGATCGCCTGGCGAAGAAAGACCTGCTGCTGCGCCAGCCCTGCCCCAACGACCGGCGCAGCGTGCGCCTGCAGCTCAGCCCCGCCGGCGAGGCGGTGAACGCCCAGGCGCCACAGATCGCCGTGCGGGCGATGAACGAACTGGTCGGCTGCCTCAACCCCGAGGAACTGCTGACTCTCACCCGGCTGCTGGACAAGATCCTCGCCAGCCATGGCGTCGCGCCCGGCGCGACCCAGGAGAAGTAGGCCATGCGTGCATTCCGCTTACCCGCCGCTACCCTGCTGGCCAGCGCCGTGGCGCTGGCCGGCTGCGTCAGCTCCTCGGGCCTGGCGCCCAGCGGCAAGGCGCTCGACAGCGCCTCGCTGCAGGCCGGCCGCAGCCTCGACGGCACACCGCTGTCCAGCGCCGCCTGGCCCCGCCGGAACTGGTGGAGCAGCCTGGGCGACGCCCAGCTCGACAGCCTGATCGACGAGGCCCTGAAAGGCACGCCGGACCTGCAGATCGCCGACGCCCGCGCTCGCCAGGCCGCCGCCGCAGCCAACGCCGCCGATGCCGAGCGCATGCCCACGCTCAATGGCAAGGCCAGCTATGCGGGCATCCGCGCGCCCACCAGCGTGCTCCCCGCGCCAACGGGCGGGCATTATTCGGCGGTGAAGTACCTGTCCCTGGGCTTCAACTACGATTTCGACCTCTGGGGCGGCCAGCGCGCCGCCTGGGAAGCCGCCCTCGGCCAGGCCAACGCCGCCGAGGTGGACCGCCAGGCCGCGGCCATCACCCTCTCGGCCAACGTCGCCCGCGCCTATAGCGAGCTGGGCCACGCCTTCGCCGTGCGCGACCTGTCCCGCGATGAGCTGGAGCGTTCGCAGCGCCTGTTCGAGCTCAGCCGCAAGCGCATGGACGCCGGCCTGGACAGCAAGGTGCAGTTGCAGCAGACGCAAACCCAGGTGGCCAGCGCCCGCCAGCAGCTGGCCGCCGCCGAACAGCAGATCGCCAGCGACCGTATCGCCCTGGCCGTGCTGCTCGGCCAGGGACCGGACCGCGGCCTCGACCTGCAGCGCCCGCAACCGCTCAAGACCGACGCTCTGAGCCTGCCGCCCGACCTGCCGGCGGAACTGCTCGGCCGCCGCCCGGACATAGTCGCCGCGCGCTGGCGCGTCGAGGCCGCGGGCAAGGACATCCAGGCGGCGAAGACGCAGTTCTACCCGAACCTCAACCTGGGCGCGATGATCGGCCTGGCCAGCATGCACACCAGCGACCTGCTGGAGGCGCCGAGCCGCTTCTTCCAGGTCGCCCCGGCCATCTCCCTGCCGCTGTTCGACGGCGGCCGCCTGCGCGCCAACCTGGCCGGCAAGGACGCGGACTACGACCTCGCCGTGGCGCAGTACAACAAAACCCTGGTCGGCGCCCTGGGCGAGGTCAGCGACGACCTCGGCCAGTTGCACTCGCTGGAGCAGCAACTGGTCGACCAGCGCGAGGCCCGCGACATCGCCAAGTCCAACTTCGAACTGGCCATGCGCCGCTATGGCGAAGGCGTCGGCAACTACCTCGACGCCCTCAGCGTGCAGCAACAACTGCTGCTCGCCGAGCGCCAGCTGGCCAACCTGGAAGCCCAGCGCATCGACCTCTCCGTCCAGCTGGTGCAAGCCCTGGGCGGTGGCTTCCAGGCCGACTCCGTTCCCCCGTCTTCCGCCCCGCTCGCCCAGGCGGGCGCAGCCGCCGTGCACTAAGAGGCAACCGCCATGACCACCGATACCCAAGAAACCACCGGCGGCAACCCCCAGCGCAAGCGCTGGCTGCTGATCCTGCTGGTCGTCGTCATCCTCGCCGGCATCGCCGCGGCGCTCTGGGAGTTCCTCTACGGGCGCTGGCACGAAGACACCGACGATGCCTACGTCAACGGCAACGTGGTGCAGATCACCCCGCAGATCACCGGCACCGTGGTCAGCATCGGCGCCGACGACGGCAACCTGGTGCACAAGGGCCAGGTCCTGGTGAAGTTCGACCCCAGCGACGCCGACGTGGCCCTGCAGCAGGCCGAAGCCAACCTGGCGCGCACCGTGCGCCAGGTGCGCGGGCTGTTCAGCAACGTCGACGGCTACAAGGCCGACGTCGCCGCGAAGAAAGTCGCCCTGGCCAAGGCCGAGGCCGACTTCAAGCGCCGCCAGCACCTGGCCGACGACGGTGCCATCTCCCGCGAGGAGCTGGCCCACGCCCGTGATGCCCTGGATACCGCGCGCAACGCCCTGACCAGCTCCGAGCAGCAGCTGGACACCAACCGCGCGCTGGTGGACGACACCGTCGTCGCCTCCCACCCCGACGTCAAGGCGGCCGCCGCCAAGCTGCGCCAGGCCTACCTGGACGACGCCCGTGCGGTGATAGTCGCGCCGGTGACCGGCTACGTGGCCAAGCGCACCGTGCAGGTCGGCCAGCGCGTGCAACCGGGCACCGCGCTGATGGCGGTGATCCCCCTGGACCAGGTGTGGATCGACGCCAACTTCAAGGAAACCCAGCTGCAGCACATGCGCATCGGCCAGCCGGTGGAGATCCGTTCCGACCTCTACGGCAGCTCGGTCAAGTACCAGGGCAGCGTGGAAAGCCTGGGCGTCGGCACCGGCAGCGCCTTCTCCCTGCTGCCGGCGCAGAACGCCACCGGCAACTGGATCAAGATCGTCCAGCGCGTGCCCGTGCGCATCCGCGTCGACGCCAGGCAACTGGACGAGCATCCGCTGCGCATCGGCCTGTCGATGGACGTCAACGTCGACCTGCACGACCAGAGCGGCCCCGCCCTGTCGCAGCAGCCGCCGAAGGAAGCGCTGTTCTCCACCGACGTCTACCAGCAGCAACTGGCCTCGGCGGACCAGCTCATCGAGCAGCTGATCCACGCCAACATGGCCGACGGCCGCGGCCGCAGCACCGCCGCGCGCTGAGCCCGGAAGCATCATGAGCGAGAACAGCAGCAACGGCGCCTTCAGCCCGCCCAGCCTGGTGATGGCCACCATCGGCCTGTCCCTGGCGACCTTCATGCAGGTGCTGGACACCACCATCGCCAACGTCGCCCTGCCGACCATCTCCGGCAACCTGGGGGTGAGCGCCGAGCAGGGCACCTGGGTGATCACCTCCTTCGCGGTGAGCAACGCCATCGCCCTGCCGCTGACCGGCTGGCTGAGCCGCAAGGTCGGCGAGGTGCGGCTGTTCATCGCCGCCACCATCCTCTTCGTGATCGCCTCCTTCCTCTGCGGCGTGGCCCAGCAGATGGGCATGCTGGTGGGCTTCCGCGCCCTGCAGGGCTTCGTCGCCGGGCCGCTGTACCCGATCACCCAGACGCTGCTGATCTCCATCTACCCGCCGGCCAAGCGCGGCATGGCCCTGGCGCTGCTGGCGATGGTCACGGTGGTGGCGCCCATCGCCGGGCCCATCCTCGGCGGCTGGATCACCGACAGCTACAGCTGGCCGTGGATCTTCTTCATCAACGTGCCGATCGGCCTGTTCGCCGCCTTCGTGGTCTACCAGCAACTGAAGAAACGCCCGGTGGTGATCAAGCACGCGCCCATGGACTACATGGGGCTGATCCTGCTGGTCCTCGGCGTGGGCGCCCTGCAGATCGTGCTCGACAAGGGCAACGACCTGGACTGGTTCGAGTCGAACTTCATCGTCGGCGGCACCGTGGTGTCGGTCATCGCCCTGGCGGCCTTCATCATCTGGGAGCTGACCGACAAGCACCCGATCGTCAACCTGCGCCTGTTCGTGCATCGCAACTTCACCTTCGGCACCCTGGCGCTGGTAGGCGGCTACGCCGGCTTCTTCGGCATGAACCTGCTGCTGCCGCAGTGGCTGCAGACGCAGATGGGCTACACCGCCACCTGGGCGGGCCTGGCCGCGGCGCCGATCGGCATCCTGCCGGTGTTCCTCTCGCCGCTGGTCGGCCGCTACGCCAACAACTTCGACCTGCGCATCCTCGCCGGCCTGGCGTTCCTGGTGATGTCCGTCACCAGCTTCATGCGCGCCGCCTTCAACACCGAGGTGGACTACGCCCACATCGCCCTGGTGCAGACCCTCATGGGCCTGGGCGTGGCCTTCTTCTTCATGCCCATCCTGAGCATCCTGCTCTCCGACCTGCCGCCGGACCAGATCGCCGACGGCTCGGGCCTGGCCACCTTCCTGCGCACCCTGGGCGGCAGCTTCGCGGCCTCCCTCACCACCTGGATCTGGGACCGCCGCGCCACGCTGCACCACGCCCACCTGACGGAAAGCCTGAGCACCTACGACCCGGCCACCCGCGACGCCCTGGACCTGCTCGGCGGCGCCAACCAGCACGGCGCGGCCATGCTCGACCGCATCGTCGAAGGCCAGGCCTACATGCTCTCCACGGTGGAATACTTCACCCTGCTCGGCTGGCTGTTCCTGACCCTGCTGGCCATCATCTGGCTGGCCAAGCCCCCCTTCGGCGCCAAGCCGGGAGCGGCCGCCAGCGGCCACTGAGCAAGCGGACACAAGCTGGAAAATCAGAGGTTTACACCGCCCGGCGCGTGGCTATAATGGCGTCCCTCCTTGCCGGTATAGCTCAGCTGGTAGAGCAACTGACTTGTAATCAGTAGGTCCCGGGTTCGACTCCTGGTGCCGGCACCATCTTTCTCAAGACGACTTGGGCTCACCTTCGGGTGGGCCCAAGTCGTTCTTGCCGCAAGGAAAAGCTCTATCTCCGAGGTTGTACCGGCGAAGAAACTTTTTGCCTTGAGTGGAATCTAATTACGCCTTATAGATGCCGCTGAGTTTCGGGTCCTTTCAGGTCCATCCGCCGTCCAGCAGCCTAGAATAGCCAGAGTGTGTTTACGGGTTTACTCCCCAGGTCCGATGCATATAATTGCCGCCTTTTCCACCAGATCGCCCAGATCGGCAGCTGTCCCACACCTGCCGGCACCCCATGGATGGCGGATTCGCAAGAACCGGATGGATTCGCCGGAGGCCCTGTGTTGACTTCTTCGCCCTCTGCATCACCCCCAAAGGGGCAGAGCTCGCCTTCCGCGTCCGAGCGGGTGGCCATCCTGCTGTCGACGTACAACGGCGAACGCTTTCTCGCCGAACAGCTCGACTCCCTGATCGCCCAGACCCACAAGGACTGGACGATCTATGCCTCCGACGATGGCTCCAGCGATGCGACATTGGACATCCTGGCGAAGTACCTCGCGCAGCTTGGCGATGACCGCCTCGTCATTGTGCAGGGCCCCCGCCAGGGGTTCGCGGCGAACTTCCTGAGCCTGCTGGCCCGGGAAGAAATCCAGGCCCCTTATTTCGCTTTCTGCGACCAGGATGACCTCTGGATCCCCGAGCGACTCGCGATGGGGCTGGATTGGATGCGCGGCCTTCCCGCCGATCGCCCGGCGCTTTTCTGCTCCAGGACGCAGCTTATCGACAGCGGTGGCAAGCCCATTGGGCTGTCGCCCCTGTTCCTGCGCCCACCGACTTTCGAAAACGCCCTGGTGCAAAGCATCGCGGGTGGCAACACCATGCTGTTCAATGCATCGACCCGAGAGTTGTTGCGACAGACGCCGAAGGGCGAACACATCATTTCCCACGACTGGTGGACCTACCTGCTGGTGACCGGCTGTGGTGGCCATGTGTCCTATGATCCACGGCCGACGGTCGATTATCGTCAGCATGGCCGAAACCTTGTCGGTTCCAACGCAAGCCTTCAGGAGCGTGCAGTGCGGGTATGCAAGATGTTCAAGGGCACCTTCCGTGAATGGATGGATGCCAATCTGCACGCCTTGACGGTTTTCCGCCCCCACCTCACTCCTGACCATCAGCTCACCCTGCAGCTGTTCGAGCAGGCTCGAGCGTCGGCGCTTCCCAAGCGCCTGCAACTGATTCGAAAATCCGGCGTCCACAGGCAGTCTCCGCTAGGCACCCTGGGGCTGACCGCCGCCGCCATCCTCCATAGGATTTAACGCAATGACCATTCTCGTCACCGGCAGCGCCGGCTTCATCGGCGCCAACTTCGTTCTCGACTGGCTGGCAGGCAATGACGAAAAGGTCATCAGCCTCGACAAGCTGACCTACGCCGGCAACCGCCAGAACCTGGCCAGCCTGGACGGCGACGAGCGGCATGTGTTCGTGCACGGCGACATCGGCGATGGCGAACTGGTCTCCCGCCTGCTGGCCGAGCACCAGCCCCGCTCCATACTGAACTTCGCCGCTGAATCCCACGTCGACCGCTCTATCCACGGCCCGGAAGACTTCATCCAGACCAATATCGTCGGCACCTTCCGCCTGCTGGAAGCGGTGCGCGCCTACTGGAACGGCCTTGGCGACGAGCCCAAAGTCGCCTTCCGCTTCCTCCACGTCTCCACCGACGAGGTCTACGGCTCGCTGGGCCCGAACGACCCGGCCTTCCGCGAAAGCAACAAATACGAGCCGAACAGCCCCTACTCGGCCTCCAAGGCCGCGTCCGACCACCTGGTCCGCGCCTACCACCACACCTACGGTCTGCCGGTGCTGACCACCAACTGCTCGAACAACTACGGCCCCTATCACTTCCCCGAGAAGCTGATCCCGCTGGTCATCCACAACGCCCTGGCCGGCAAGCCGCTGCCGGTCTACGGCGACGGCCAGCAGGTCCGCGACTGGTTGTACGTGAAGGATCATTGCACAGCCATCCGCCGCGTGCTGGAAGCCGGCCAGCTAGGCGAGACCTATAACGTCGGCGGTTGGAACGAGAAAGCCAATATCGACGTGGTCCATACCCTGTGCGACATCCTCGACCAGGAGCAGCCGCGGACCGACGGACGGAGCTACCGCGAGCAGATCACCTTCGTCAAAGATCGCCCCGGTCACGACCGCCGCTACGCCATCGACGCCACCCGCCTCGAGCGCGAGCTGGGCTGGAAACCGGCGGAAACCTTCGAAACCGGCATCCGCAAGACCGTGCGCTGGTACCTGGACAACCAGGCATGGGTGAACAACGTCACCAGCGGCGCATACCGTGAATGGGTAGGTAAGCAGTACGCATGAACAAGATCCTTCTACTCGGCGCCAACGGCCAGGTCGGCTGGGAACTCCAGCGCGCCCTCGCACCCCTGGCGCAACTGGTGGTCTGTGACCGGCAACGGGCCGACCTGAGCGACCTCGCGGGGCTGGCCCGGCTGGTCGCCGAAGAACGTCCCGAGATGATCGTCAACGCCGGCGCCTACACCGCGGTGGACAAGGCCGAAGGCGACGTCGACGCTGCCCGCCGGATCAATGCCGAGGCTGTCGCGACCCTGGCCCAGGCGGCTCGGGAAATCGATGCCTGGCTGGTGCACTACTCCACCGACTACGTCTTCGACGGCAGCGGCGACACGCCCTTCGAGGAAGACGCCGCCACCGGCCCCCTGGGCGTCTATGGCCAGACCAAGCTGGAAGGCGAGCTCGCCATTCGCGAGAGCGGCTGCCGCCACCTGATCTTCCGCACCAGTTGGGTCTATGCCGCGCGCGGGGCGAACTTCGCCAAGACCATGCTGCGCCTGGCCAAGGAGCGCGACGAACTGCGCGTCATCGCCGATCAGGTGGGCGCACCGACCAGCGCCGAACTGATCGCCGACGTCACCGCCCTGGCGCTGCAGCGCCTGGCCCATGATGCCGGCCTGCGCGAACGCGCCAGCGGCACCTATCACCTGGTGGCCAGCGGCGAGACCAGTTGGCACCGCTATGCCCAATTCGTCATCGGCGAAGCCATCCACCTGGGCGCCGGCCTGCGCGCCATGCCAGAACGCATCGCCCCCATCGCCACCAGCGAATATCCGCTGCCGGCGAAACGCCCGGCCAACTCGCGCCTGGCCAACGACAAGCTGCAACGCACCTTCGGCCTGGTACTGCCCACCTGGGAGTACCATGTCCAACGCATGATCCGGGAACTGGTAGACCAGGGAGCAATATGAAACGCAAAGGCATCATCCTCGCCGGGGGTTCCGGCACCCGCCTGCATCCGGCGACCCTGGCCATCTCCAAGCAGCTGCTGCCGGTCTACGACAAGCCGATGATCTACTACCCGCTCAGCACCCTGATGCTGGCGGGCATCCGCGACATCCTGATCATCTCCACCCCGCAGGACACCCCGCGCTTCGAGCAACTGCTCGGCGACGGCAGCCAGTGGGGCCTGAACCTGCAGTACGCCGTGCAACCGTCCCCGGACGGTCTTGCCCAGGCGTTCCTGATCGGCGAGGAGTTCATCGGCAACGACCTCTGCGCCCTGGTGCTGGGCGACAACATCTACCACGGCCACGACTTCCAGGAACTGCTGGTCAGCGCCATGCAGCGTACCTCCGGCGCCAGCGTGTTCGCCTACCACGTGCATGATCCGGAGCGTTACGGCGTGGTCGAGTTCAATGCCGACGGCAAGGCCATCAGCCTCGAGGAAAAGCCGGCCAAGCCGAAGTCCAGCTACGCGGTGACCGGCCTGTACTTCTACGACAACCAGGTGATCGACATCGCCAAGAACATCAAGCCCTCCGCCCGCGGCGAGCTGGAGATCACCGATGTCAACAAGGCCTACCTGGAAGCCGGCAAGCTTTCCGTGGAAATCATGGGCCGCGGCTACGCCTGGCTGGACACCGGCACCCACGACTCGCTGCTGGAAGCCAGCCACTTCATCGCCACCCTGGAAAACCGCCAGGGCCTGAAGGTCGCCTGCCCGGAAGAGATCGCCTTCCGCCAGAAGTGGATCAGCGCCGAGCAGCTCGAAGCCCTGGCCGCCCCGCTGGCCAAGAATGGCTATGGCCAATACCTGAAACGCCTGCTGGTCGAGACCGTCTACTGATGAAAGCTACCCGTCTTGCAATCCCGGAAGTGGTCCTGATCGAACCCAAGGTCTTCGGCGACGACCGCGGCTTCTTCTTCGAAAGCTTCAACCACCAGCAATTCGAGGAAGCCATCGGCCGCCCGGTGAAGTTCGTCCAGGACAACCATTCGCGCTCCTCGAAGGGCGTGCTGCGCGGCCTGCACTACCAGCTCCAGAATCCCCAGGGGAAACTGGTGCGCGTGGTCAACGGCGAAGTCTTCGACGTCGCCGTGGACATGCGCCGCTCCTCGCCGACATTCGGCAAATGGGTAGGCGCCCTGCTGAGCGCAGAGAACAAGCACCAGCTGTGGGTACCGGAAGGTTTCGCCCATGGCTTCGTGGTGCTGTCGGACTCGGCGGACTTCCTCTACAAGACCACCGACTACTACGCACCGCAGCATGAGCGCTGCCTGGCCTGGAACGATGCCGAGGTGGGCGTGGACTGGATGCTCGAGCGTCTCGCCGGCGTCAGCCCGCAGCTCTCGGCCAAGGATCAGGTCGGCAAGGCGCTCTCCGAGGCCGAGTGCTACGCATGAACCCCCACGCAGCGGCTCCGGTTTCCCTGCCGTCTCTACTGCGCAGCCTGTGGGCCCATGGACAGTTGATCGTGCAAATGACCCGCCGCGAAGTGGTGGGTCGCTACAAGGGCTCGGTCATGGGGCTGCTGTGGTCCTTCCTCAATCCACTGTTCATGCTGGCGGTATATACCTTCGTGTTCTCGGTGGTATTCAAGGCCCGCTGGGGTGGCAGCGAAGATGAAAGCCGTGGCCAGTTCGCCGTCATCCTGTTCGCGGGGATGATCGTGCACGGCCTCTTCGCCGAAGTGCTGAACCGGGCGCCGACGCTGATCCTCGGCAACGTCAACTACGTGAAGAAAGTGGTCTTCCCGCTGGAGATCCTGCCGGTGGTCAGCCTGGCCGCCGCGCTCTTCCACAGCCTGGTGAGCGTCGTCGTACTGCTGGGCGCCAAACTGCTGATTACCGGCACCCTGCAGTGGACATCGGTATTCCTGCCGCTGGTCCTGCTGCCACTGATGATCTTCACCCTGGGCCTGGCCTGGTTTCTCGCCTCCCTTGGCGTCTACCTGCGCGACGTGGGCCAGACAATCGGAATCCTCACCACCATCATGCTGTTCCTGTCCCCGGTGTTCTTCCCGGTCACCGCGCTGCCGGAAAACCTGCGCCCATTGATGATGGCCAACCCGCTGACCTTCATCATCGAGCAGGCCCGGGATGTGCTGATCTGGGGCCGCCTGCCGGCCTGGCGAGGCCTGGCGCTCTACATGCTGGCATCCAGCCTGACCGCCTGGCTCGGCTATGCCTGGTTCCAGAAGACACGTCGAGGTTTCGCGGATGTCCTCTGACGATGTGGCGATCCGCGTCCGCGGTATCAGCAAGTGCTTCACGACATACGATAAGCCCCATGACCGCCTGAAACAGGCGTTCATACCACGCCTGTACCGCCTGCTGGGCCGCCCCGCGCCCCACTATGGCCGGGAATTCTGGGCGCTGAAGGACATCGACTTCGAAATTGCCCGTGGCGAAACCGTGGGCATCGTCGGCCGTAACGGTTCCGGCAAGTCGACCCTGCTACAGATCATTTGCGGCACCCTGATGCCGACCAGCGGCGAGGTCGAAACCCATGGCCGCATCGCCGCGCTGCTGGAGCTGGGCTCGGGCTTCAACCCCGAATTCAGCGGGCGCGAGAACGTCTACCTGAACGCCTCGGTCCTTGGTCTGAGCCGCCAGGAAGTGGACGAGCGTTTCGACAGCATCCTGGCCTTCGCCGACATCGGCGACTTCATCGACCAGCCGGTGAAGAACTACTCCAGCGGCATGGCCCTGCGCCTGGCCTTTGCGGTGCAGGCGCAAGTCGACCCGGACATCATGATCGTCGACGAGGCCCTGGCGGTCGGGGATGCGCGCTTCCAGGCGAAATGCTTCGAACGCCTGCGCCAATTGAAGGAGAACGGCACCAGCATCCTGCTGGTCACCCACTCCAGCGAGCAGGTGGTCACCCACTGCTCGCGCGCCATCCTCCTGGACTCGCATCAGGTACGGATGATCGGCGAGCCACGGCCGGTGATGAACCGTTACATGGACTTGTTGTTCGGGCGAGAAAAGCGCGAGGGCAGCGCTACCGAGGCACCTGTCGCGCAACAACTATCCGCTGAGGAGTCGCAGCTCAGCTTCGACGAAGACACCTTCGCCAGCCGGCCGCACTACAACCCCCACGAATATCGCTGGGGCGACGGTGGCGCAAGCATCCTCGACTTCGAGCTGCGTGCCGATGGACGTGCCTTCTCCCACAGCGCGGAATCTGGAACGAAGATCACGCTGGATGTGGCCATCCGTTTCAATCACCTGGTGGTCAATCCGATCCTAGGCTTCAACATCAAGACCAAGGAGGGCGTCACCCTCTGCGGCAGCAACTCTTTCCTGCTGGGCTGCGATCAGTTCCAGGGCTCAGGCCAGCCGGGCCAGGTGCTGCGCATGCGCCTGCAATTCCACAACCACCTGGCCTGCGGAGACTATTTTCTTTCACTGGGCATAGCTTCACGACAGGGCGAGGACATAGTCCCGCATGATCGTCGCTACGACTCCATACACCTGGTGGTGGCACCCACCGAAACAGTCCTGGGACTCGTTGACCTGGGACTGACCATGGAAATGAATCAGGTACTCGTTGATGTTCCAACTTGAGAGCAAGGGCTATGTGTTCGACGCCGAGCAGGGGATCTGGAGACGTCCGGACTATGCGGGAATAGCCTATAGCGACGGGGACAATGCCGAAACTCGGCTCGGTCGAATTATCCATGCGGCATCTGACCTGTCGGTACTTTCGTCCGAATTACGCCTTCAGTGCCAAGACTGGCAAACGCTCTACCATCTCAGCTCTCAACGAGCCAATGTACTGCGTCCCTTCGAACATCTGCTCAAGGGCAAGGTCCTGGAGATTGGCGCAGGCTGCGGGGCCATCAGCCGCTACCTGGGCGAGGCTGGCGGCCAGATACTATCCTTGGAAGGCAGCCCGCGACGCGCCACAATCGCGGCTAGCCGTACTCGTGATCTCGACAACGTGACGGTACTGGCCGAACGTTTCGACGATTTTCAGACTGACGAACGCTTCGATGCCATCACCCTGATCGGGGTCCTCGAATACGCGAGCATGTTCAGCACTGGGGAGAACCCTGCCCTGAGTATGCTGGAACGAATCCGAGGCTTGCTAAACCCCGGGGGACGTCTTTTTGTCGCCATCGAAAACCAGTTGGGTCTCAAGTATTTCGCCGGGGCCCCGGAAGACCACCTCGGTCTGGCGATGTATGGAATCGAGGGACGCTATAGGAAAGGCCAGCCGCAAACCCATGGCCGCAAGGTGCTATCGGAACTGATGCGTCAGGCCGGTTTCCCCAATGTCGAATTCCTTGCGCCCTTCCCCGACTACAAGCTACCCAGGTCGATCGTGACCGAGCACGGCTGCAATGCGGCGGACTTTGATGCAGCAGCCTTCGCCTGGCAAACAGTGCAGTCCGACCCACAATTACCCCGCTCACTTCATTTCAGCCTGTCGCGCAGTTGGCCAACGATATTTGCCAATGGATTGGGCATGGATCTGGCCAACTCCTTTATCGTCGTGGCGAGCGAGTCCGGACAGCCGGCGGTAGCGAGTGATCTGCTAGCCCTGCATTACAGCACCGAGCGCCGCAAAGCCTACTGTAAAGAAGCCAGGTTCCAACGTTGTACCGATGCAGCTATCCGTGTTCGCAATCAGCGCCTTGGCACCTCGATTGACGACAGCGAAGCCGCCTATCAACTCAGCTTCACCGCCGAAGAGCCATACTGGAGCGGACAATTGCTGAGCCAGGAGTTCAACGAACTCATCTCTACCCCCGACTGGACGATCGAGCAAGGCGTTGGTTACCTGCGCCAGTTTCTTTACCGGCTCCAGGAACTCCTTGCTTCCCTCGGTCACGACTCAGTAGATCTGAAACAAGCTCGGAGCCAGCTTCCTGGCATCCTGATGGATGCGCTGCCGCACAACATTGTCGTCGACGCACAAGGTACTACGCATCTCTTCGATACCGAATGGCACAGCAGGAAAAAGCTCGAGCTTGGTTTTTTACTCTGCCGCGGCCTGTTCTTACTGATCAACCAGGCCAACAATCTTCAAGCGCCGCAAGGCAATGCAGGTATTTCCCGGGCAACATTGGTCCTAGAGCTTCTGGCTGCGACAGGACTGCAGCTCGACGAAGGGGACCTGGAGCGCTACCAACAGCAAGAAGCAGACTTTCAACAGCAAGTCACCGGGCAGCCAATCGAGCAACTGGACAGTTGGCGACTCACCGATCCACTCGTCGTCACGCCATCCGCCTTGGCGAGCCTCTATTACGCTACCGATAAGCAAGATTTCAATGAGCAGGCCAGCTACCATCACCCCCTCCATATAGGGCGCCAATTGGTCGAGATTCCCCTTCACTCAACAGGGGAGTCCATCAGGCGCCTTCGGTTGGATCCCTCGGATCGACCGAGTTGGCTGGTCATTCATGAACTGGAAGTCCTGAACACAAGTGGTCAGGTACTGTGGAAGCACTCCACAGCCCCGCAACCATTTTGCATAGGGCTCGACATCGTGCTGGACAGCGACGGCCAAGCGCTACTGTATGCCGAAAACAACGACCCGCAGATATATTTGCCAGAATTGCCGCCATATGGCGAACTGATCGTACGCTTGGACATTGATCTGCTTGATGGGGGACAAGCCAATCGTCTCGCCCGGCAGTTGGAGCGGGCGAACTCGCAACACAATGAAGTTCTGCAAGAGCTGCTGGAAAGTAGACAACGAGCCGACAAGCTGCAATTGCACGCGGATGGGTTACAACAGCGTCTGGCTGATAATGACCATCTGATTCGTATGCTGAACAACAGCCTCGATGAAATCCGCAATTCCACCAGTTGGCGCCTCACCCGCCCGCTCCGCCTGGCCGGGCGCTTGTCCCGCAGGGCACTGAACGCCGCGCGGGCGGCACGACACCTGGCTCGCCAACACGGCTGGCGCAAGTTGCTGGAGCGAGGCCTCCAGGTGCTGCGTCGGGAGGGTCTGCGCGGGGTCGTCGCGCGTGCGCGCCAGCATCGCCGGCTGCAGCTGCAACAGCCACTGCCGGCTACCAACCTGCTGAAGGTCGTACCCACAATCCTGGGCAGGGATGCGGCAGGCCGTTACCAACTGGCCAGGACCGGTGGTTATTGCTACATCCCCCCCGCTCGACCGGATGATCTGGAAACCCGCATCGAATCCATCAGCAGCCGCCCGTACTTCTCGATAGTGGTGCCGGTATACAACACTCCGCTGGACCTGCTGGACAAGCTGCTGGCTTCGGTGCGCAATCAGTGGTATCCGCACTGGCAATTGATCCTGGCGGACGACAAGAGTCCCGCCGAGGACATTCAGGTTGCCCTCGCGAGCATCGACGACCCGCGCATCAAGGTGCTGCGCCTGGAAAAGAACCAGGGCATCTCCGGCGCCACCAACGCGGCCATCGAGGCGTCCGACGGCGATTTCATCGTGTTCCTCGACCACGACGACGAGCTGACCGCCGACTGCCTCTACGAAATGGCGCTGTGCATCGAACGCGACGCACCCGACTTCATCTACAGCGACGAGGACAAGCTGGCCGAGGATGGCAGCTACACCCAGCCGCACTTCAAGCCGGACTGGTCGCCGGACACGATGATGAGCACCATGTTCACCTGCCACGCCTCCTGCGTGCGCAAGAGCCTGCTGGAAAAGACCGGGTTGCTGCGCAGCCAGTTCGATGGCTGCCAGGACTGGGACTTCGTGCTGCGGGTCGCCGAACATACCCGGCGGATCAGCCACATCCCGAAGGTGCTCTATCACTGGCGGATCATTCCCGCCTCGGTGGCCTCGGACATCGCCGCCAAACCCTACGTCCTCGAAGCCTCGCGCCAGGTACGCCTGGATGCGCTGCGCCGCCGCGGCCTGGCCGGCGACGTGGAGCCCGTCACCCAGGTGCCCGGCTACTTCCGGGTCAACTATCACCTGCAGGGAACGCCGCGGATCTCGATCATCATTCCCAGCCGCGACAATTCCGAAGTGCTGCGCCGCTGCCTAGACTCGATCCGCAGCCAGACGACCTACGCCAACCACGAAATCATTCTTCTGGACAATGGCTCGGTGCAACCCGAGACACTGGCCTACCTGGAAACCCAGAAGAAGCAGGAAGGCACCCAGGTCATCCGCCACGACGCTCCCTTCAATTTCTCCGAGCTGAACAACCTGGGCGTTCGGCACTCCCGGGGAGACATCCTGCTGTTCCTCAATGACGACACAGAAGTGCTCTGTCCGGACTGGCTCGAGCGCATGGGTGGATATGCCCAGCTGCCGCATGTCGCAGCCGTTGGTGCGAAGCTGTTGTACCCCGGCAACAAGGGCATACAGCACGCCGGGGTTCTGAACCTGGCCAATGGTCCGGTGCATGCCTTCCTGCATCATGACAGCGAGGCACCAGCCTACTTCATGCGCAACCTGCTCGAATACAACTGGATGGCGGTCACCGGCGCCTGCCTGATGATGGAACGCAGCAAGTTCGACGCGCTCGGCGGTTTCGACGAATCGTTCCCCGTGGCCTACAACGATATCGAGCTGTGCTTCCGCGGCATCGAGCGCGGCTACTTCAATGTGGTCTGCCAGGCCGTCTCGCTGGTCCACCACGAGTCCGTCAGCCGCGGTCTGGACCAGATCGATCCGGCGAAGCTGGCACGCCTGCAGAACGAACAGGCCCGGCTCTATCAGAAGCATCCGCAGTATTTCCAGTACGACCCCTTCCATAATCCGAATCTGCATCCCAGCGGGCTCAACTTCGAGGTGCCGGCCTGATGCACGCCAACCTGATGCCGTCCTCCCCTGCAGAAGCCACACGGTCCTATGACCTGAGCGAACTCGAACGCCTGATGGAACAGGCCGAGGCTGTGTCCTTCGATTTCTTCGACACCCTCTTCGTGCGCCCACTGCTCGACCCCGAGGACGCCTTCGAGATCCTGGCGCAACGCCACGCCATACCGGACTTCCGCAGTCGCCGGCAGGCGGCCCAGGCAGGAGCCTTCCGCAACATGCTCGCCGCAGGCCGCAAGGAAATCACCTTGCAGGACATTTACGCCTGCTTCGAGGGCGACCAGGCCCATGCGATGATGCGCGCGGAATACGAACTGGAACTGGAGCTGATCGAACCCAACCCGGACCTGTTCCCGCTGTTCCAGCGCCTGGTGGCTGCCGGCAAGGCCGTCGCGATCACCTCGGACATGTATTTCTCGGCGGACTTCTTCCTCGACGCCCTGAGCCCCTACGGCCTGGAGTCGGTACCGCTGTTCATTTCGGCCGACTGCAATGCCACCAAACGCGACAGCGGCGAGCTGTTCGACCACGTCGTACGGCATTTCAACCTCCCGGCCAACCGCATCCTGCACATTGGCGACAGCCTGTTGGGCGACGTGACCCGACCGCAGGAGAAGGGCCTGATGGCCTATCACTACCAACCACTGCGCAGCAAGCCCAGGGAGAAAGGTCTTTCCCTAGGCACTTCGATCGGCCATGGCCTGCTGCACACCCAGGGCCGGACCATCGACGCGGACAGCTATGAAGAACTGGGCTTCCTGTATGGTGGCCCGGCAACCGTCGGCTTCCTCCAGTGGATCAGCGAGCAGGCACGCCGTGACCGGATCGATCACGTTCTGTTCCTGTCGCGTGACGGATTCGCCCTCGAACGCGTTGCGCGGCTGCGCCCGGAGCTGGCGCTGCCACGCAACGATTACTTCTATGGCTCGCGGATAGCCTTCACCCTCGCCGCCATCACCGAGCAGAACTTCACTCACCACCTGCCCTTCCTGCTGTCCGGCAGCGATGGACTCGCCCCCTGCGAACTGCTCGAACGCATTGGCGTAACCGCGCCGGCGGCAGAGGTGATGAACGACCTCGGCCTGGGCAGTGAAACCATCATTTCCCCCGCACTGCAGGAGACCTTGACCCGCTTCCTGTATGCCTATCGATGGGAAATCCTCAAGGTTTGCCAGACGAATCGACGGGCACTGTTCGGTTACCTGCAGCAGATCGGCCTGAAGGCAGGCCAACGCGTGGCACTTGTGGATGTGGGTTGGAGCGGCACGACCCAGGAAGCATTCGAGCAAGCCGTGCACCCGCTGCTGCCGCTGGAAACCCACGGCTACTATTTCTGCCTGGCGGATACACCGGAGCGTCGTCGGCGCGATGGCCAGCAAAGCATGCGGGCCCTGTTCGACGGAACGAACACTGCCCCGGACGTCCTTTCGCGCCTCTACACCAATCGCGTTGCCGTCGAGTTGTTCTTCTCCGCGCCGCATGACTCCGTCATCGGGCTGGTGCCCGGCACGCCGGTGAGCATTCGCAGCGATGCCGGCCGTGATGCCTGCGATGATCTGCAAGGCGTGTCCAACGCCATCTGCGGTGGCATCGAATCGTTCGCCAGATTCTTCTATCCGCTGCAGGAACGCCTGCAGCTCCGCCTGCAACCGCAGGACATCGCCTGGCCAATGGTGGAACTCGCCAGCACGAGCAACTGGGATAACCTGCCGCTGATCAAGCGTCTGAGGAACTTCGATGCCTGGGGTAGCTCGCGCAACCGGACCCTGACCATCACCGACTACCTGAGGGCTCATTGATAGCGGAGAACGCCTCCGCCGTGCTCCAGTCGGCGCCTGCCAGAACAAGAACGAAAAATCGAAGGACCTGCGGAGGGATTGAACAATGGTGTCATTCAGCAAGGCAAACATCGTTTGGCAGCAGGGCAACATATCGCCACAACGACGCCAGCACCTGCTTGGCCAACGTCCCTGTACCCTCTGGCTCACCGGGCTGAGCGGGGCGGGCAAATCGACGCTGGCCTTCGCCCTGGAGCATGCCTTGATCGAACAGGGCCGGCTCTGCTACGTGCTGGACGGTGATAACGTCCGTCACGGGCTGAATCGCAACCTGGGCTTCACGCCTGCCGACCGCGCCGAGAACATCCGGCGCATCGCCGAAGTGGCCCGCCTGATGAACGATGCGGGGCTGATCGTGATCACCGCTTTCATCTCGCCCTACCGCGAAGACCGCGCCATGGCCCGGCAGATCATCGGCGAGCACAGTTTCCAGGAAGTCCACGTGAGTACGCCCCTGGCCGTCTGCGAATCGCGCGATCCAAAAGGCCTGTACCTCAAGGCGCGCAGCGGCGACATCCAGGAGTTCACGGGTATTTCTTCCCCCTATGAACCCCCGGAGGCGCCTGAACTGGTACTCGACACCCATGAGCTGCCGGCCGAGGAATCGCTCTTCCGCCTACTGGAACTGGCGCTGGCGAGCAGCCGCCTGTCCTCCTTCCCCTGAGTGAACCGCAGGTGGCACGCTCTACTCGGCTCCCGCCTCCGGCCCAGTGGCGCTATGCCCTGGCGTTCCTGGTGCTGCTGTGGCCATTGCTTTGGTTGCTCCATCACTTCGCCGAGCGCTACTACAGCGAGCAACTCGCCGAGCAGAACCAGCAGACCCTAGACCTCTACGTCGGCAACCTGCTCGGCACGCTGCGTCGCTACGAGGACCTGCCGCCGATCCTCAGCGAGCTGCCGGCGCTACGGGCCACCCTGCGGCAGACCGAAGACCTGGAAACGAGAGACACAGCAAACACTCGCCTGGCGGAGATCCGCCAACGCACCGGTGCCGACGTCATCTACCTGATGCGCCCCGACGGGCAGACCCAGGCCGCCTCCAACTGGGACCAGCCGGACAGCTTCGTCGGCCGCAACTTCGCCTTCCGCCCTTATTACAAGGACGCGATCCAGGGTAAACCGGCGCGCTTCTTCGGCCTCGGCACCACCTCCAACCGGCGCGGCTACTACTTCGCCAGCGAAGTCCGGGATCCCGACAGATTGCTGGGCGTGCTGGTGGTCAAGCTGGACCTGGAACACATGGAACAGCTCTGGGGCAATACCCCGGAGCAACTGCTGGTCACCGACAGCAATGGCGTGGTCATCCTTTCCTCCAACAGCGCCTGGCGTTTCCATGCCAGCCGTCCGCTGTCGCCAGCCAAGCGGCGTGAGATCGCCGAGAACATTCCCTATCCGGTGCTCGATCCCAAGCCGCTGCGAATCGATGAGAAACGCTGGATCAGCCTCAGCCGCGAACTTCCGGAAACCGGCTGGACGGTGAGCATCTACACGCCGAAGGCGCAGATCGACAGGCCAGTACGCAGCGTGCTGCTGATAGGCGGCGCAACCCTCATGACCCTGCTGCTGTTGCTCGCCCTGCTGAGCATCAGCCGCCGTCACTATCTCGAGCGCATCGCCCTGGAGGCCCAGGCCAAGCGCCAGCTGGAGATGCGCGTACTGGAGCGCACCCAGGAACTGGAAGATGCCAACGCCCGTCTGCAGCAGGAGGTACACGACCGCGAGCAGGCTCAACGCGAGTTGATGCACGCCCAGGACGAAGTGGTCCAGGCCGGCAAACTGACTGCCCTGGGCACTATGTCGGCGAGTATCAGCCACGAGCTCAACCAGCCGCTCGCCGCCATCCGCAGCTACGCCGACAACGCCAGGGTGCTGCTCGACCACCAGCGCCTCGACGACGCCCGCGGCAATCTCGATCAGATCAGCTCGCTGACCGAGCGCATGGCCTCGATCATCGCCCATCTCAAGGCCTATGCCCGCGGTGCGCGGCGTGCGCCGGAGAACGTAGCCCTGCAACCGGCGATCAACGATGCCCTGGCCCTGGTGGCCAGCCGGCGCCAGGCGATGAACGTCGAGTTGCAGCGTGACCTGCCCGACGCGCCGATCTGGGTGCAGGCCGGCGAAACGCGCCTGCGACAGATCCTCGCCAACCTGCTCTCCAACGCACTCGATGCCCTAAGCGAGAAAGCCCCGCCGCGGCGCCTCTGGCTCACGGCCGAGCAGAAGCCGGACGGCATCGTCCTGTACCTGCGCGACAACGGCCCGGGCTTCTCGGAACAAGCCCTGGCCCACGCCCGCGAACCCTTCTTCACCACCAAGACCAGCGCCAAGGGCCTGGGCCTTGGCCTGGCCATCTGCGACACCCTGCTACGCGCCCTCGGCGGCCGCCTGGAACTGGGCAATCACCCCGAGGGCGGCGCTCTCGTACAATTGCACCTGTTGCCGGGAGTCCCCGGCGTGATGCCGACGCCCCAGGAGGAAACCCGCGCATGAGCAGTGCCGCATTCGCCGCCGATACCCAGGTCCTGCTGATCGACGATGACCCCCACCTGCGCCAGGCACTGGGCCAGACCCTCGACCTCGCCGGCTTCCGCGCCACCAGCCTGGGCGATGCCCGGGAACTGGACGCCAGCCTCGCGCGCGACTGGCCAGGCGTGGTGGTGAGCGATATCCGCATGCCTGGCGTCGACGGCCTGCAGTTGCTGGAACAGTTGCATGCCCAGGACCCGGAGTTGCCGGTGATCCTGATCACCGGGCATGGTGACGTGCCCCTGGCGGTCAAGGCCATGCGCGCCGGCGCCTATGACTTCCTCGAGAAGCCCTTCCCCAGCGACGCCCTGCTCGACAGCGTGCGCCGTGCCCTGGAGGTGCGTCGCCTGGTGCTGGAGAACCGCAGCCTGCGCATGGCCCTGGCCGAGCGCAAGGAAGTGAAAGGGCGCCTGGTCGGCCAGTCGGCCGGCATGCAGCGCCTGCAGGAGCAGGTGGCGGCTCTGGCCGGGCTGCAGGCCGACGTGCTGATCCTCGGCGAGACCGGCTCCGGCAAGGAAGTGGTGGCCCGTGCGCTGCACGACCTGTCCAACCGACGCAACGGCCCCTTCGTCGCCATCAACGCCGGCGCCCTGGCCGAGTCGGTGGTGGAAAGCGAGCTGTTCGGCCACGAGCAGGGTGCGTTCACCGGTGCGCAGAAGCGCCGCATCGGCAAATTCGAGTTCGCCAACGGCGGCACCCTGTTCCTCGACGAGATCGAGAGCATGAGCCTGGACGTCCAGGTCAAGCTGCTGCGCCTGCTGCAGGAACGAGTGGTCGAGCGGCTGGGTTCGAACCAGTTGATTCCGCTGGACATCCGCATCATCGCCGCGACCAAGGAAGACCTGCGCCTGGCCGCCGACGACGGGCGTTTCCGCGCCGACCTCTATTACCGCCTGAACGTCGCCAGCCTGCGCATTCCGCCGCTGCGCGAGCGTGGTGAAGACATCCTGCTGCTGTTCCAGCATTTCGCCGAGCGCGCCGCGCAACGCCACGGCATTGCGGCCCGCACCCTTTCCCCCGCGCAACGCGCGCAACTGCTGGGGCACAGCTGGCCGGGCAATGTGCGCGAGCTGCAGAACGTCGCCGAACGCTTCGCCCTGGGCCTGGACCTTGGCCTGGACGAATACCAGGCCAACGCCCCCGCCCAGGCGGTCGGTGGCTCGCTGAACGAACAGGTAGAGGCCTTCGAACGCGCGCTGATCGCCGCCGAGATGGCCAACCAGCACAGCTCGCTACGCAGCCTGGCCGAGACGCTGGGTGTGCCGCGCAAGACCCTGCACGACAAGTTGCGCAAGCATGGGCTGCTGTTCAACCAGCCTGAGGGTACGTCAGGAGACGATTGAGAGCCCTCTGTCAGTTATCGGCTTTTTCTACGCCAGCTCAGCAGCTAGTATCCGCGCTTGCAGATTTACAAGAACGTAAAAGCATTTTTGCTCAATGGACTCTTCTCATGGACTTATCGAGGTAGTAGTACGTGTCAGCCCCCTTGGTCGTCGATCTTGATGGCACTCTTATCCACAGCGACCTACTGCTCGAATCCGGCCTGAGCTTTCTCAAGCGCCATCCTCTGAAGGCGTTGTCGCCTCTACGCTGGCTGGCCGGTGGCAAGGCGAACCTGAAAAGCCGCCTGGCCGGCGTAGCGCCAGTGGACGTCTCGGTACTGCCTTACAACAAGGCGGTCATCGAACTGATCCAACGCAAGAAGGAAGAAGGCCATCGCATCGTCCTGGCAACGGCCAGCCATCGTAGCTATGCCGAGCAGATCGCCGAACACCTCGGCCTGTTCGACCAGGTCCTGGCGACCGACGAGCACATCAACCTCTCGGCCCACCGCAAACGTGACGCTTTGGTCGCCGAATTCGGCATGCAGGGCTTTGATTACGCCGGCAACTCCAGTGATGACCTGCCCGTCTGGCAGGCTGCCCGACGCGCCTATGTGGTGAACTCCAGCGGCAAGATCAGCCAGCGCGCTCACAGCCATGGCAACGTCGAGGAAGAGCTCAAGCATGAGGTGCAGGTCGCCCGCACCTGGATCAAAGCCTTGCGCATGCACCAATGGGCAAAGAACGCCCTGATTTTCGTGCCCTTGCTGGCCAGCCATCGCCTGCTGGAAACCCACTTGCTGCTCAATGGGTTGCTGGCATTCCTGTTCTTCGGTCTGTGCGCATCGAGCGTCTACGTGCTGAACGACCTGCTGGACCTGGAGGACGACCGTCACCACGCGAGCAAATTCCGCCGGCCGTTCGCCAGTGGCGCGTTGTCGATCAAGAGCGGCCTGCTCGCGTTCCCGCTACTATTGCTGGCCGGATTCAGCGGCGCCCTGCTGCTGTTGCCGTGGAAATTCAGCCTCGCGCTTCTGGCCTACTACCTGCTGACACTGGCCTACTCCTTCTGGCTGAAACGCCGAATGGCGGTGGATGTGCTGGTCCTGGCGATGCTCTATACCTCGCGCATCATTGCCGGCACCTTTGCCTTCGAGGTGAAGCTGACCTTCTGGATGCTGGCATTCTCGATGTTCATCTTCCTCAGCCTGGCGCTGGTCAAGCGCTACGCCGAGTTGCGCGATGCCCGGATGAAGGGCAAGAACCAGAAGACCCGCGGGCGCGGCTATTACCCCGATGACCTGGAGATGGTTTCCTCGCTGGGAGCCTCGTCGGGCTACCTGTCGGTGATGGTGCTGGCGCTCTACATCCAGGATGGCAGCACGGCGGCGATGTACCACTATCCACAGCTGATCTGGCTGGCCTGCCCACTGCTGCTCTACTGGATCACCCGGATCTGGATGCTGACCCACCGTGGGCTGATGCACGACGACCCTGTGGTCTTCGCCATCAAGGATCGCACCAGTCTACTCATCGGCGCGTGCTTCGCACTGATCTTCTGGGTGGCCGCCTGATGGCCCGCCACCTGGCGTCCTGGGGACGCTACCCTTACGCCCCCCAGGAACTGCACCCCTGCGCCTGGCGTGATGAATTGCCGCCGCTGTTCCAGCGTCTGGCAGCCAAAGGAACATTGCCCTATGGCAATGGCCGCAGCTACGGCGACAGTTGTCTGGCGGCCAGTGGCGAACTGCTGCAGACACGCCAACTGGACCGGTTGCTGGCAGCCGACTGGGAACAGGGCCTGGTGCGGGCGGAGGCAGGGGTGACCCTGGCCGAGCTGCTGGCGGTCGCCATCCCCCGCGGCTGGTTCCTGCCGGTCACCCCCGGCACCAAGTTCGTGACCCTCGGTGGCGCGCTAGCCAACGACGTACACGGCAAGAACCATCACGTCCGCGGGACCTTTGGCCGCCACGTGCGCCGCTTCGCCTTGCTCCGCTCGGACCAGGCCGCCCCGCTGGAATGCAGCACCGCGGAAAACCCCGAGCTGTTCCGCGCCAGCATCGGCGGCCTCGGCCTGACCGGCGTCATCGCCTGGGTCGAGTTGCAGCTGATGCCGATCGCCTCCAGCCGCATCGACAGCGTCACCGTGCGCTTCGACTCCCTGGGCGAGTTCTTCAGCCTGTCCGAAGAGTTCGACAAGACCCACGAGTACACCGTGGCCTGGATAGATTGCCTGGCCAGGGGCCACTCCGCCGGGCGCGGCGTGTTTTCGGTGGGTAACCACGCCCGGGAAGGCGCCCTGGAAGTCGATGGACGACCCCGCCTGAGCGTGCCCTTGACGCCGCCGGTCACCCTGATGAACAAGCTCAGCCTGAACCTGTTCAACAACGCCTATTTCCATCTGCACAAGCCTGGGCGACACGCAGCGCAGGGCAGCTATGACCCGTTCTTCTACCCGCTGGACAGTATCCTGCACTGGAATCGCATCTACGGACGCAAGGGTTTCCAGCAGTACCAGTGCGTCATTCCGGAGGCTGCCGCCGAATCCGCCATGGCGGACATACTGGCCAGCATCGCGGCCAGCGGCAGCGGCTCCTTCCTGGCGGTGATGAAGCGCTGCGGCGACGTGCCCTCCCCGGGCCTGATGTCCTTCCCGATGCCGGGGGTGTCCCTGGCCCTGGACTTTCCCCAGCACCAGCGCCTGGAATCGGGGTTGTTCGGTCGCCTCGACCAGATCGTCAGGGCAGCGGGCGGTCGCCTCTACCCCGCGAAGGATGCGCACATGTCCGGTGACGACTTCCGCGCCTTCTATCCCGCCTGGCAGCAAGTCGAAGCACTGCGCGACCCGGCCCTTCTCTCCCTCTTCTGGAAACGCGTGACCCAAGCATGAAGAATATCCTGATCGTCGGCGCCAGTTCCGCCATCGCCACAGCCTGCGCTCGCCAATGGGCCTCCGAGCGTGCCCGTTTCTTCCTGGTGGCGCGCAACGAAGAGAAACTCGGCCAGGTAGCCGACGACCTGCGCGCCCGTGGCGCCAGCGAGGTGCAGACCTACGCCCTGGACATGAACGACCTGCAGGCCCACGAAGCCATGCTGGCCAGCGCCGTAGCCAGCCTGGGCAGCCTCGACATCAGCCTGATCGCCCACGGCACCCTGCCCGACCAGGCGGCCTGCCAGCAGGATGTCGAACTGGCCCTGCGCGAATTCTCCAGCAACGGGCTGAGCGTGATCGCCCTGCTGACGCGCCTGGCCAACCGACTGGAACAGCAACGCAGCGGCAGCATTGCGGTGATCTCCTCGGTCGCCGGCGACCGTGGCCGGCCCTCGAACTATCTCTACGGCACCGCCAAGGCCGCCGTCACCACCTTCTGCGAAGGGCTGCGCGCGCGCCTGTTCAAGGTCGGCGTACACGTACTGACCATCAAGCCCGGCTTCGTCGATACCCCGATGACCCAGGGGCTGCCGCTGCCCAAGGCACTGGTGGCGACTCCGGAGCGAGTGGCTGGCGATATCGTCCGTGCGGTGGAGAAGAAGAAGGACAGTATCTATACCCCGGCGTTCTGGGCGGGGATCATGCTGATCATCCGTAGCATCCCGGGTATGGTGTTCAAGAGGCTGTCTCTGTGAATTACCGGCAGATCAAATTTCCCCTCCTACTCCTGACGTTGGCAACCATATTCATCATTACGCTGTCAATTGCGGGGGGTGTCCGCTCTTACACGCCAGTTCCTACTTGGGATATGTGGGGACCTTTTCTAAGTGCCTACAAGCTCAGCAACCCAGGAGCATTGGGAGATATTTTTTCCCTGCATAACGAGCATCGAATAATCATTGCCCGTCTATTTTTCTGGATGGACATGTACTTATTCAATGGAAACACAATTTCCCTTATTATTTTAAATTATCTATTGGCTGCAGCCGCAGCCTACACATTCGCACTGATCGTACGAGATTGTTTCCCTAAAGAATCTGAAAAATCTACCCGCATAGCCACTACTTTGTTCACAACAGCACTCTGTTTCACCTGGATGCAGTGGGAGAACTTCACCTGGGCCTTCCAGAACCAGTTCTTCGCAGCACAGCTCGCACCACTCGTCTCAATTTTTCTTTTATACAAGGCCAGTATATCCTCAGAAAATGGTAGACTTTATTACTGGCTAGCCTGTACGGGAGGAGTTCTCTGCGCAGGAACCATGGCCAATGGAGTCATTGCTCTGCCTCTAATGGCGGCGACCTCATTTATATTTGGCTTCCGTCGCTGGCAAAGCGTCGTACTTTCCATATTATCTGCAGTAGTAGCTACTGCCTACTTCTACAACTTCCACACGCCTGGCAATCATGGCTCTCTCAGCCAAACACTTACCCACTCTCCCCTAGGGGTTTTGCACTACGTTCTCCTATACATTGGCAGTCCTGCCTATTTCATGACAGGAAGAACCCAGGCTGCTACCCTGACCGGCCTTTTCATTCTACTGAGCGCCATTTATTTCAGCATCCAGACGTTACGCTTTCGGCGTAACGACCATCTAATCATATTTCTTCTGATCTATCTTCTTTACATCGGAGGATCTGCACTAGGAACCGCGGGAGGGCGTCTAGTCTTCGGACTCGACCAGGCCTTAAGCAGTCGATATACAACACCTGCCGTAATGGGGTGGGCAACGCTAGCGATCATTTATGTACGCTACTTCTACCATAGGGTCGCCTTCGTAGTCCCGACAGCCCTTTTGATAGTTACCTTGGCGCTTATCCCCCAACAGCTCAATGCCCTGCAGAACAAGAGAGGGGACTTGCACGAAAAATTGGTCGCTGCACTAGCAGCAGAACTGCAAATACGCGACCAAAAGCAGATCCAGATGATTTTCCCTTCCGCGGACTATGTATTAAAAGCAGCGATAGAGCCCTCTAATCTGCACTATTCGATTTTTGGCGATGAGCGTATTAGGGGAGCTCACGAAGAACAGGGATACTCAGCTCCAACCAAGCTACTCGAAACATCGCAATGCCAGGGACACGTCGACCTGATTAGAGATGTGGAAGGTACAGTGGATTACCTATTTATCCAGGGGTGGATCTACAATGCTAAACAAAAGAGCACCCCGTCCATGGTACGTATCATTGACAGGAACGGTAAAATAGTTGGACGCGCAGTGACCGGTATGCCACGAAGCGATGTTCGGGCAGTAGTGAGCAAGAAAGCAACCTACTCTGGTTTCAGCGGATACATCAGCAAGTCTGCTTCTCGCGGAAAGCTGACAATTGTAAGCGACGAGCAAGACGGATGTCATATTGAGGGCCTACTGCAGGATGATGCATTCACTGCCCGTCCCTCCCGGTTCGCTGCACCAGACCGATTCGCCAGCACCCGCGCCATATATCAGCAGTCCGGTTGGAACGGATATGATGCCGACCGCTCTTATTCTTCTGATTATAAAATTCTCGGCACCTACGCAAGCCAACAGAAAAGCACGAACAACAAGCTGGTACTCAAGCTGCAGAAAGGCGAGTCCATTTACTACCGAGCCAGCGAAAACGGAACTCACCGGCTAATTATTAATGGCTTTGCGGACGAATACAGAGCCGATCTGCCAGCAGCAACAGAGTGGACAATTCTCAAGTTCGACCAACCATCACTCCCAGAAAGCTTCACCGTCACGCTGACAGATGATGGACAAACGAATGAAACCTGGTCTGCCGTGGCATTGCGAGTACCCAATAGCGACTCGGTACAAGCCTCGAACTGACTTCTTCGCAGATTTCCACGCCCTGAGGAACGGGGCAGGGTGATTGCATAATTCAAGGAGTACGTAATATGAACCATAAGCGTATCATCCTCCCCGGCGGAGCCGGCCTGGTCGGCCAGAACCTGGTCGCCCAGCTCAAGGAGCGCGGCTACACCAACCTGGTGATTCTCGACAAGCACCGGGCCAACCTGGACATCCTGCGTAGCCTGCACCCCGAACTGACCATCGAGTACGCCGACCTCGCCGAGAGCGGCGACTGGGAAAAACACTTCGAGGGGGCGGATACCGTGGTCATGCTGCAGGCCCAGATCGGCGACCCGAACCCCGAGCCCTTCGTGCGCAACAACATCACCTCGACCGAACGCATCCTCGGGCTGATCAAGCGCTACGAAATTCCCTACACGGTGCACATCAGCTCCTCCGTGGTGGAGTCGGTCGCCGACGACCACTACACCAACACCAAGAAGGAACAGGAGCGCATCGTTCTCGAGAGCGGGATCAACTGCGTAGTACTACGCCCGACCCTGATGTTCGGCTGGTTCGACCGCAAGCACCTGGGCTGGCTGTCGCGCTTCATGCAGAAGGTGCCGGTGTTCCCGATCCCCGGCGACGGCCGCTACATGCGCCAGCCGCTTTACGCCGGCGACTTCAGCAGCATCATCGTCAGTTGCATCGAGTCGCGCATCGCCGGCCAGGTGTACAACATCACCGGTCTGGAAGAGATCGACTACATCGACATCATCCGTACCATTCGCAACACCACCGGCGCCAAGTGCCTGCTGCTGAAGATTCCCTACGGGCTGTTCTACGTGCTGCTGAAGATCTGGGCCCTGTTCGACAAGAACCCGCCCTTCACCGCCGATCAGCTCAAGGCCCTGGTGGCCCGCGACGAGTTTGAAGTCATCGATTGGCCGGGTATCTTCCAGGTCCGCCCCACGCCTTTCGCCAAGGCCGTGGAGGAAACCTTCAAGCACCCCACCTACAGCAAGGTCGTACTGGAATTCTGATGAAGGACAATCAACGCATCGCCGTGCTCGGCGCAGGTCCAATGGGCCTGGCCGTCGCCTACCAACTGGTCAGGGATGGCCACCGCCCGGTGATCTTCGAGGCCGACGATCGGGTCGGCGGCATGACCGCCCACTTCGACTTCGGCGGCCTGTCGATCGAGCGCTACTACCATTTCCATTGCATCTCCGACCACGCCTTCCTCAAGGTGCTGGACGAGCTCGGCCTGGCCGACAGGATGCGCTGGGTGGAAACCAGGATGGGCTATTGGTATCGAGGCAAGGTGCAGCCCTGGGGCAACCCATTCGCCCTGCTGAAATTCTCGGGCCTGAGCTTCATCGCCAAGTTCCGCTACGGCCTGCATGCCTTCCTGTCGACCAAACGCAACGACTGGCGTCCGCTGGATCATGTCGAGGCGACCGGCTGGATCAAGCGCTGGGTAGGTGCCGAAGCCTACGAGGTGCTCTGGCGCCGACTGTTCGACTACAAGTTCTACGACTATTCGGACAACCTCTCGGCGGCCTGGATCTGGAGCCGCATCCGCCGCATCGGCCGCTCCCGCTACAACCTGTTCAAGGAGAAGCTGGGTTATCTCGAAGGCGGCTCGGAAACCTTGCTGCATGGCCTGCGCGACTATATCCAGCGACATGGCGGCGAGTTCCGCCTGGGCACGCCGGCAAGCAAGGTCGTGATCGAGAACGGCAAGGTCAACGGAGTAGAGGCCGGTGGCGAGCTGCATACCTTCGACAAGGTCGTCAGTACCATCCCGCTGCCTTATGTGCCACGACTGATGCCGGATCTGCCGGCAGCGACACTCGACGCCTTCCGCTCGGTGAAAAACATCGCCGTGGTCTGCGTGATCGCCAAGCTGCGCAAGGCGGTAACCGAGAACTTCTGGCTCAACACCAACGACCCGGAAATGGACATCCCCGGCCTGGTGGAATACAGCAACCTGCGGCCGCTGGACGAGCATATCGTCTACGTCCCCTTCTACATGCCCGGCGAACATCCCAAGTTCCAGGAGCCGGACCAGGCTTTCCTCGACAAGGTGAAACGCTACCTGCAGAAGATCAACCCGCAGCTCACCGACGCCGACTTCCTGGAGATGCGCGCCAGCCGCTACCGCTATGCCCAGCCGATCTGCGACCCGGGCTACCTGGAGCACCTGCCGCCGGTGGAGCTGCCGGTACGCGGTTTGTGGGCGGCGGATACCTCCTACTACTACCCGGAAGATCGCGGCATCTCGGAGAGCATCGACTTCGGCCGCAAGATGGCCAGGCAGGCGGCGGAGAAATGATCAGGCACTTCTTCTCCATACAGTTCCTCACGTTCATTGGCGTAGGGGTCACCGCGGCGCTGGCAAACTGGTGCAGCCGCTATGCCCTGAGCAAGGAACTGAACTACTCGCTGGCGGTGCTCCTGGCCTACCTGGTCGGGATCAGCGTTGCCTTCCTGCTCAACCGACGCTTCGTCTTTCCCGGTTCGCCACGTCCCATAGCAGCCCAGGCCAGGGAGTTCCTGCTGGTCAACATCGCCTTCATGCCGGTGGTCTGGGTGGCAGCCCTGGGCTTTCGCTACCTGTTCCGCCAGGCGGGCCTGGAGAACATCGCCGACGGCCTGGCCCATGCCATCTCCCTGGCCGTTCCGGCCTTCGCCACTTTCCTGATCTACAAGTTCTTCACTTTCGGCGGGACAAAGCAGGAAGGCGACATCAGCAAGCAGTAACGGGGAAGAGCGATCCCGGAAACGCCTGGCGGAAATCCCGCCGAAGAAGCCGACGCATAAGCGGATTCTTGCCGATTCCGGCGGCGCCTGCGTGACTGAAAGCCAGAGGGCATGGGGCATTGCGTCGCCCCCCTTGCCTGGCACGGAGCTTGCGGTACAGCGCCCAGGTGCCTCGCGTACCTCCCTCGCCGTGATGTTCGATCACGGCGCCCACTGGGCCACAAGCCCGGCGGTGTCTCTCCGGCCGAACGGCCATGGCGTACATCCGCATGGATGGCGCCGCCCGTGCAGCGACCCTGGACGGGCAACCCTCCCTATATAGAAGCAAGCCCGACCACCCTGTCGGGCTTTTTTCTGCCTGTCATCCAGGTCGCGAAATAACTTCTGACAGATTTTTCCGAAACGCCCCGGAACGGCCTGATCCATTCACGCCGTCAATGGCAATCCGAAAGTCACCGGAAAGCCATCCAGATTTCACATGGATCCCCTCTAAATCAGGCGACAACGACAAACCTCTCCTATCGTTCCTATTCAAGCGGACCGGCACCGCTGCGCAGTTGGAAACATTTGTTAGCAGGCTATTGATATAGGTCAGGGGGGGTCCCTGACAGTCGGCGCCTAATGACTACACTCTCCAACTCCTATAGGGAGATTCCGAAAATGTCGCAAGAAAGCAGCCAAAAACTACGACTTGGGGCACTTACCGCTCTCGTCGTCGGATCCATGGTCGGCGGGGGTATCTTCTCTCTCCCGCAAAACATGGCCGCCAGTGCAGACGTCGGCGCCATTCTCATCGGTTGGGCCATCACCGCGGTCGGCATGCTGACCCTGGCCTTCGTCTTCCAGACCCTCGCCAACCGCAAGCCCAACCTCGACGGCGGTGTGTATGCCTACGCCAAGGCCGGTTTCGGTGACTACATGGGCTTCTCCTCGGCCTGGGGCTACTGGATCAGCGCCTGGCTGGGCAACGTCGGCTACTTCATGCTGCTGTTCAGCACCCTGGGCTACTTCTTCCCGGTCTTCGGCAAGGGCGACACCATCCCGGCGATCATCGCCGCGTCAGTGCTGCTATGGGCCCTGCATTTCCTGGTGCTGCGCGGGATCAAGGAAGCGGCGTTCATCAACACCATCACCACCATCGCCAAGATAGTGCCGCTGTTCCTGTTCATCCTGATCTGCCTGTTCGCCTTCAAGCTGGACATCTTCACCACCGACATCTGGGGCCTGGGCAATCCCGACCTGGGCAGCGTGATGAACCAGGTGCGCAACATGATGCTGGTCACCGTGTGGGTGTTCATCGGTATCGAGGGCGCGAGCATCTTCTCCTCCCGTGCGGAAAAACGCAGCGACGTCGGCAAGGCCACGGTCATCGGCTTCATCACCGTGCTGCTGCTGCTGGTGCTGGTGAACGTGCTGTCCATGGGCGTGATGACCCAGCCGGAACTGGCCAAGCTGCAGAACCCGTCGATGGCGCTGGTGCTGGAGCACGTGGTCGGCCACTGGGGCGCGGTGCTGATCAGCGTCGGCCTGTTGATCTCTCTGCTCGGAGCCCTGCTGTCCTGGGTGCTGCTGTGCGCCGAGATCATGTTCGCCGCGGCCAAGGACCACACCATGCCGGAGTTCCTGCGCAAGGAGAACGCCAACCAGGTGCCGGCCAACGCCCTGTGGCTGACCAACATCTGCGTGCAGGTCTTCCTGGTCATCGTCTTCTTCACCTCGGGCGACTCCAGCGGCATGGACCCGTACACCAAGATGCTGCTGCTCTCCACCTCGATGATCCTCATCCCGTACTTCTGGTCGGCGGCCTATGCGCTGCTGCTGACGGTGCGCGGCGAGACCTACGAGCAGGATGCGAGCGAGCGCAACAAGGACCTGATCATCGCGGGCATCTCGGTGATCTACGCCGTCTGGCTGATCTATGCCGGCGGCCTGAAATACCTGCTGCTGTCGGCGCTGCTGTACGCACCAGGCGTCATCCTCTTCGCGAAAGCGAAACGTGAAGTCGGCCAACCGATCTTCACCAACGTCGAGAAGCTCATCTTCGCAGGTGTCGTGATCGGTGCACTGATCGCGGCATACGGCCTCTACGACGGCTTCCTTACTCTGTGACATCACTGGAGACACTCATGAGCACGGAAAAAACCAAACTTGGCGTCCACTCCGAAGCTGGCAAATTGCGCAAAGTGATGGTCTGCTCGCCCGGTCTTGCCCACCAACGCCTGACCCCTAGCAACTGCGACGAGTTGCTGTTCGACGACGTAATCTGGGTAAACCAGGCCAAGCGCGACCACTTCGATTTCGTCACCAAGATGCGCGAGCGCGGCGTCGACGTCCTGGAAATGCACAATCTGCTGACCGAGACCGTCCAGAACCCCGAAGCGCTGAAATGGATCCTCGATCGCAAGATCACCGCCGACAGCGTCGGCCTGGGCCTGACCCACGAACTGCGCGCCTGGCTGGAAGGCCTCGAGCCGCGACGACTGGCCGAATTCCTCATCGGTGGCGTGACCGCCGACGACATCCCGGAAACCGAAGGCTCCAAGCCGCTGAAGATGTTCCGCGACTACTTGGGCCACTCCAGCTTCCTGCTGCCGCCGCTGCCCAACACCCAGTTCACCCGCGACACCACCTGCTGGATCTACGGCGGCGTGACGCTGAACCCGATGTACTGGCCGGCGCGTCGCCAGGAAACCCTGCTGACCACCGCCATCTACAAGTTCCACCCGGAATTCACCAACGCCGAATTCGAGGTCTGGTACGGCGACCCGGACAAGGACCACGGCTCCTCCACCCTCGAAGGTGGCGACGTCATGCCCATCGGCAATGGCGTGGTGCTGATCGGCATGGGCGAGCGGACTTCCCGCCAGGCCATCGGCCAGGTCGCCCAGTCGCTGTTCGCCAAGGGCGCGGTCGAGAAAGTCATAGTCGCCGGCCTGCCGAAGTCCCGCGCGGCCATGCACCTGGACACCGTGTTCAGCTTCTGCGACCGCGACCTGGTCACCGTCTTCCCGGAAGTGGTCAAGGAAATCGTCGCCTTCACCCTGCGCCCGGACGAGAAGAGCCCCTACGGCATCAACGTGCAGCGCGAGGAGAAGGACTTCATCAGCGTGGTCGCCGAGGCCCTGGGCCTGAAGAAACTGCGCATCGTCGAGACCGGCGGCAACAGCTTCGCCGCCGAGCGCGAGCAGTGGGACGACGGTAACAACGTGGTCTGCGTCGAGCCCGGCGTGGTCATCGGCTACGACCGCAACACCTACACCAACACGCTGCTGCGCAAGGCCGGCGTGGAAGTCATCACCATCAGCGCCGGCGAGCTCGGCCGCGGCCGTGGCGGCGGCCACTGCATGACCTGCCCGATCATCCGCGACCCGATCGACTACTGATCGCCACAGCCCACCCTACTCAACGCGGCGGCCCCAGCCAGGGCCGCCCGCCCCGCCAGCCACAAGCTGTACTGACGAGGCCGATCCCATCCCACAAGGAGAAAGAACATGGCTTTCAACATGCACAACCGCAACCTGCTCAGCCTGATGCACCACAGCACCCGCGAGTTGCGCTACCTGCTCGACCTGTCCCGCGACCTCAAGCGCGCCAAGTACACCGGCACCGAGCAGCAACACCTCAAGGGCAACAACATCGCCCTGATCTTCGAGAAGACCTCCACCCGCACCCGCTGCGCCTTCGAGGTCGCCGCCTATGACCAGGGCGCCAACGTCACCTACATCGACCCCAACTCCTCGCAGATCGGCCACAAGGAGAGCATGAAGGACACCGCCCGCGTGCTCGGCCGCATGTACGACGCCATCGAGTACCGTGGCTTCAAGCAGGAGATCGTCGAGGAACTGGCGACGTACGCCGGCGTTCCGGTGTTCAACGGCCTGACCGACGAATACCACCCGACGCAGATGCTGGCCGACGTGCTGACCATGCGCGAGCACAGCGACAAGCCGCTGCACGACATCGCCTACGCCTACCTGGGCGACGCCCGCAACAACATGGGCAACTCCCTGCTGCTGATCGGCGCCAAGCTCGGCATGGACGTGCGCATCGCCGCGCCGAAAGCGCTGTGGCCGAGCGACGAACACGTCGCCGCCTGCAAGAAATTCGCCGAGGAAAGCGGCG
>Ga0222426_100208_pt1 | contig 63658 bp, 44 predicted proteins | sample 2B50Ametagenome_FD_180087 | JGI IMG/M metagenome (GOLD analysis project Ga0222426, IMG submission 180087) | Enriched microbial communities from leaf-cutter ant dump, University of Wisconsin, Madison, United States - 2B50A (version 2) | ecosystem: Environmental > Terrestrial > Nest > Insects nest...
TGGCCGACGCTGAGTTTCCATTTAAAAATTTTGTTAATGCCGCCCGCGTAAATGCCCCCGCACCACTGGCTCCAATTATATTTTTGGCATACACAGCGTTGACATAATCGGAGCTGTCCATAGCAATAAAACCGCCTTTTCTAAAGGCTGTTAGTTGAATATGATTTTTCCTACTATCATTTTTCTTCAGAAAAAATCTGGCGCCATTGGAAAGTTGCCATTCGGTCACACCGACCTCGTTGATCAGTTTCTTTTGTATCACTTTACCGGATATAGGCAGATCGCTCAGCAATTGCTGGGGTATTTCAATATGATCTGTCCATTTCTTCAAATCTGCCTCGGCGGACTCTGCGAACAACTGGCGCAAAACACTTTCTTTGGGCACCTCTGCCATTAGGCGTTCAGGGGCGGTTAGCATCACAGCTGTATTTCCCGGCTTAAAATAACCCTGGAGATGATGCAGGAGGTTTAAAGAATCGAGTCGATCCAGATCACGTAATATCTGCCCATTACGTTGTTCCTTATCCATTAATATTTGGCCCGTAAAAAAGACATCTTTTAATTGGCTCAACATTATATTGGCATTTAGTTCTTTGTTCTCCGGCGCGCGTTGAAGCTGTCTTTTGTATTGCTCTCTATAATCGTGCAGTTCCGAGGAGGTAAATCCATAGCGCAAAATACGTTCGCGTTCTTTCAAATATTTAGAAATTCCAGATTTGATCTGCCCCTCGTACAAGGTAGCTCCACCAACAGAAAGTCCATTGTTCAGTAAAAGATCAGAGACCGACATGGAAGCACTTTTGTAACTGTCGTCCAACTGGGCAATTCGATCAAATCTTTTCTTTAAAAGTGCATTTACTGCACTACGTTTTAAATTTTCAAAAAAATCAGCTTCCGTCTTTACAGCTTTGCTAGCCGGCAAAATCCCAATATAACTAAAGTCAATACTATTGGCCTCTTTGTCCGTATAGATATTAAAAAGTGTATCGGTATGATTTGCCAAGCTATATGAAATGCGCTTTGTTTCTGGTTTTCTGTTTTTAGCTTTTCCAAAAAGCTTTTTGATCATCTTCTCAACTGCTTTTGGATCTTGGTTTGTTACGACAGCCAATCCCATTAGGTTTGGCCTATACCATTTTTGATAAAAATCTACCAGCGTCGGCCGACGAAAATTACGCAATATATCCAGCGTGCCAATCGGTTTACGAAGGCCGTAACGGGAATGAGAAAAGATCAAAGGCAGGGTCTGATCGCTCAGGCGGGCAGAAAGACCTTCCTTGGTCCGCCATTCTTCTATGATGATGCCGCGCTCCTTTTCGATTTCCAAAGAATCGAAACTAAGATTGAACGCCCAGTCGCTAACGATATCAAGCGCTTTCTCTAAGTTTTCCTTCGACTTGCTATCGATCGTGATTTTATAAACCGTTTCATCATAGGAGGTATGTGCATTTAAGTCAGCCCCAAATTTAACGCCCAAAGACTCCAAGTAGGTGATGACTTCATTTTTTGGATAGTGCTTACTTCCATTAAAAGCCATGTGTTCAACAAAATGGGCTAATCCCAACTGATTATCCTCTTCCTGTAGACTGCCGGCATTGACAAAAAGCTGTATAGCAGTCTGCTGATTATTCGTATTATTAGGATAAATAAAATACTGAAAGCCATTTTTTAATTTTCCACGCAACAACTTTGGATCCTGTTTAAGGTCCTGCGCTTTCAGCTGTATGAATGATACAAGAAGAACACACAATATCCCTATTGTTTTTTTCAGAATATCCATATGTTCTATATTTTAGTAATTTTCAGACTGGATTGTTTATGATCAGGGCCGGGTAGGCCAAGTGTAATATTTTTATCGTTTCTGAGCAGACGAATAGTTAATGTATTGTCTTTACCTTCTTCTATCGAATGATTAATCCAGCGTATTGTTATAGGCATTTCTACGACACCTGGCTTAAACAAAAGCGACGAACCCGAATTAATAACTTCGTAATCTACGCCCGCTTTAAGCCCATCGCCCGCCAGCACTTCATAATCCACTTCAATGGCTTCGAACTGTGTTTTTGTACTGAAATAAACTTTATAGTCAACCGACTCATTTCTGTTAGCCTGCACAGTTATTTCCGAAACGTTATTTTGGTGGATATAGAAAAAAGGATGATCATATGGAGTTTCTAATTCTTTATTACAAGCTAAAAATAGCAGGGAGATGAAACTCATTAAAAATAGGATATTTTTCATTTTTATTTATTTACAGTGGGATTGGGAGTGATGGATTTATTGGCATCTAATTCTGATTTTGGAATAGGAAGAATAAACAGATCATTGGGATAATTTATCTGACAGTTTGCCGAGTTACATCCGGTCCCACGATCCAGCGATTCTTTATAACGCATGATATCGTAGATACGCTGGCCTTCAAAAGCCAATTCCTTGCGTCTTTCCAATTTTATCAATTCCAACAATTCATTTGGTGAAGTATATTCGACAACAATTTCCGCGGTATTTTTACCTAGTGCCCTCGCTCTAACGGTTTTTAAGTCTTCAATCGCCAAATTATATTGTTGAGTATGAAAATATGCTTCCGCTCTATTTAGATAGAGTTCGGCAGACCGGATCACTTTAAAATTGACAGGCCAATTCAAATCAGTTGTTGTTGAATACTTCCCATTCTTAAGAGACATGTATCTCTTCGAACTTGATTGTAGTTCAAACATTGATTTACGGATATCATCTGTGCCTAATAAATTTAAAAAATTGTCTGAAGGATAGGCTAAAAACGCAACTCTATCAGAATAGAAGCTTGACATAAAATTTGAAGACCTAATAGTCAGATTTAGCTGCCAGATCACTTCAGAATTAATGCTGTTAAAATCTGAAAACTGACTATCCGAAATGAACATATTTTTATAATCTTCCGCATTGACCAATGTATACTTTCCATCGGTCAATATGACTGAAGAGTATTTAATTACATCTTCATAATGCCCCATGTATAGATATATCCTCGACAAAAGAGCCCGTGCAGCATCCGCTGAAGCATATATCTTAGTCTTTCCCGTTGAATTTTCCAGATAGGTAATTCCCTGTTCTAGATCAGCTATGATTTGCGCATAGGTATCTTTCATACTTGCCCTGGGCACGCGCTCACTCGGTAATGGTGTGATTGTCGGAATAGGAATTCCTGGATGACTTCCATCCGCTGTATACGTATAATGCTGTGCATAGACATTTGCCAATGCAAAAAATAGTAGTCCGCGCAAAACGTGGCTCTGTCCCATATAGCTATTAAAATCGTCAGACCTACCATTTAGTGATTTACGCACCGTTTCAGCAGAGTTAATAATATTATTGATATTATTAATGGCCTCATAGCCTGTTGACCATATGGCTAAAGTCCCACCAGTTCCATCTTCTTCATCAAAAGTATAGTTATAGTCCGTTAACATATAATTTTGCGTACCATTTGTGATGCGTTGTACATCATCGCCACGTAAATCGCCATATATCCCATACTGTGACTGAAAAAAACGCGAGGTGAGGTTATAACTACCAACAAGTGCATCCCGCATACCATTTAAATCAGAAAATAGTTGCTCTTTGCCGAGTTGTCCTATGGGTTCAACTTCCAAAAATGATTTACCGCAACTTGCCAACGATAATGACACCGCGATTACTGTATATTTAAATAACTTCATGTTAAATTCTGATTAAAAACCGATATTGATACCCATTGAATAATTAAGCACGCGACTGGATTCTGAAAGCATATTTGCATAGGTATTGTCAACTACGCTTCCGCTTGTTACACCATACTGTTTAGCTAAAACTTCATAATTTTTTATTGATCCTTTTTTCGATGAATATGGAGTCCACATCGCAATATTACTCGCCATAGCGGTAACTGAAATATGATCTAACTTTAATCGGCGAATTAGACCGCTATTAAAAGTATATCCTACACTGATATTATCTAACTTAAGGTATGTTTTGTCCAATAAAAAGCGGGTGGAGTTCATAATAGATGAGGTACTTGTATTCGAAAGTCGTGGAGAAGTTGCCAGCTGCCCCGGAAAATACCAAGAATTCAGCATATCAATGGATTGATTGCCACTCAAAATATTAAGACCATCCAATCCATTATTTCTAGTTGCCTGATCAAAATAATAGCCTCCTTTTGAATATTTGAAAAAAATTGAAAAATTCCAGTTTTTATAATTAACATAATTCGTTAGTCCTCCATAATATTGCGGGGTTGAATCTCCAACAAGCACACGATTTTCTGTATTATATACTTTAGTTACATTGCCATCCAAATCATACCACATTGGATCTCCTGTAGAAGGATCCACACCTGCCCAACGCACAAGGTAGTAAGAGCGGGAATTATATCCTTTTCTCATGATCGTATTGCCCGAAACACGGTCAATATCTTCATTTAACTGCAACACTTTGTTTCTATTTGAAGATAAAATGAACGTTGCATTCCAATTAAAGTTTTCCTTTTGTAGTATTGCTCCATTGACACTCAACTCCACACCTGCATTTTGCATTTTTCCGACGTTTTGATAAGTACGTCTAAAGCCTGTCACCATAGATACATAGGCATCGTCAATCATATCGTGGGTAACATTTCGATAGTATTCGGCCGCTACATTCCACCGACCTAACAATCTAAAATCTATCCCTGTATTGAGCATTTTTGTTGTTTCCCATTTCAGTCCGTCATTCACACCTCTCGACATCGTCGTTCCAGAACTCCCCCCGTAACTATAATTGGAATCGTATTTGTAAATACCACTAGCATAAGCTGAATTAAATCGAGAGTTACCATTATTTCCGTAGGATGCCTTAAATTTCAAGAAATCAACAATCTTATTTTTTGGCCAAAAAGCCTCATTGCTTATTGTCCATGCCGCACCGACAGAACTAAAGGTTCCCCATTTTACATCTTTCCCAAAATTGGAACTGCCATCTTTTCGATAGGTATAGTTTATTGCATAACGTTTATCATATACGTAACCGGCACGCCCAAAATAGGAAAGTAACGTTTGTTTATCGCGGCTTGTTGTGCCAAGACGATTATCAGTGGATACAAAGCCGACTTCCCGGATATAGTCATTTGGAAAATTACTTCCCGTAGCGGAAACAGATCTACGTTCTTCTTTTCGTGCTTCGGTTCCCAGTACAACATCAAAATCACCTTTAAAAATAGTACGCTTAAATGCTAAGGTATTTGTACTGATTAAGTTTAAAACCTGTGACTGCCCTCGATAGGCCTCGCCGTTACTGGAAGAGCCCGTGTAATTATACATTGAAAAGTACTGATCTTCATTGGCGCTGGTAAAATCCGCACCATTAAGGTTTGTAAAGACTAATCCATCCCATAGTTGATAAGTAAATCCTAAGGTTCCCAAAACATGTGCGGTTGCTTGTTTTTGTTCATTTTGATCGATCAGACCAGGCATACCCTGCAAAAGCCCGCCATTTGGATCTCGCTCAATATACTCACCATTTGGACCAAATGGACTAATCAATGGGCTGTACTGAAAATAAGCATTGCCTGGATTGAACATGTCATCTTTAGAATAAGAAGCAGCAAGTGTACTGTTCAAAACCAAACGTTTACCCACATTCCCACTTACGTTTGAACGCACATCATAACGTTTTGTAGAATTACCGATAATGGTCTGTTTTTCGTCATAGATATTGGCCGAGAGGAAATAATGAACAGCATCTGTTGAACCCGACAGTCCTAGGCTGTGGAGATTAGTAAAACCAGTACGATTATAAACATCTGCCCACCGTGTATCCTGACTGGTATCAATTTTCCCCAACTGATCAACCATCTCCATGGCTTTGACCAGGTTTAAATATTGGCGACCATTCAGTTGGTTGAGATGACTTGATGGCCGTCTATTTATCCCCGTTCGAAATGAATAAGTAAGTTTTGGGGCTCCTTTTCCTCGTTTGGTTGTTATCAGGATAACACCATTGGATCCATTTGCGCCATAAATTGTCGTTGCACTGGCATCCTTAAGTACGGTGACACTTTCAATATCATTCGGATTTATATATGTCAATGGACTGATCGAATTTTGCATCCCAGGAATTGAATTAGTCGTTCCGCCAGTATACAAAGGCACACCATCTACGACCCATAATGGCTCATTTGATGTTGTACCGCCAACGGTAGAGGATTCTCCACGTATTCTAGTGCTATAGCGTGATCTTGCAGAGCTATTTGTCCCCCCATCTTGTGAATTAAATTCGACCCCTGGAACGACACCTTCCAGTAAAGCATCCAACCGGAGTGCAGGCCTGTTATCGAGGTCCTTTCTTGTAATCGTAAAAGCCGATCCTGTTTGGTTCTCTCTCGCTTCTTTGGTACCATATGCTGTTACAATTACTTCATCCAGATAATCCATACTTTTTTGGAGCACGATAGCGAGATTTTTTCTGATATCTTTAGCAGGAATTTCTCTGGATTTATAACCGATGTAACTGACCACAATAGTTGCCTCCATAGGAACGTCCAAACTAAATTCGCCGATATTGTTTGTACTGGTAACTTTATTAGTTCCTTTGATAGCGACACTAACACCAGCTTGATATGAAGGAGATTTACCATCCTGATCATCGATGGACACACGTCCTTTCAACAAGATTGTTCCCTCCTTTTCTTTGATCCGAGTTAATGTAATAGTTTTATTAACAATCTTATAGTCAACATGAAGCTCTTTAGCTAATTTCGACAATGCAGCTTGAATCCCATCTTCATCAAGCGAAATCTGAAACATAGACGTGTTTTCTACAATACCTGCATCATAAACAAAAGAATAACCTGACTGCTCTTCAATCTGCTTTAATACTGTTTTAAGTGGCTTTTTGGTTGTATCGATATGAATTCGCTGTGCGAAACTTTGCTGTATGCTACAAGACAATAGCCCAATTGTCATTAAGGTGGTTAGTTTAACCGAAAGCAATTCCGGATTTAAAAAAGCCGGGCTTCGTTTAAAGAATTTTTCATTCATTGTATTAAGGTTAATTATTTGCGAAATTCACATAGAGGACGTTGCCTTTCATCTGAAAATTCCCATTCGTTAAGTTTTTCATAATCTCAAGCACATCTGAGGTTTTTGTGCCATTTACTATTTTACCAGAGATATGCTGGTTAGGAACAGCGGACTGATAAGAGAGCTCAAAACCGTACCACTGGCTAAGTTGATGAAGTACAGTCTTAATAGATTCATTATCAAATTCAAAATCTAGTTTGCGCCATGCTTCTTTCTCTAGCTTCACCATCCGTTGAAGAGACAAAGCTCCATCTTTGTTGACAACTATATTATTGGGTTGCAATATGACATTTTGGCTTCCATTGCTTAGCTCAATTTTACCCTCGTGTAGTGTGGTAATTGTTTTATCAAAACTAGGATAAGCGCTGACATTGAATTTTGTACCGAGAACTTTGATCTGCTGATCTGCTGTTTTTACGACAAAGCTGCGTCCAGGTATTGTTACGACTTCAAAGTAAGCCTCTCCTTCCAATGAAATTGTCCTTTGTGCCGCCTTGGCGTAATCTGGAGATAAGACGATTTTCGATCCGGCATTTAGCGACACTTTAGTCCCATCTGGGAGAATAACTTTGGTAAACTCCCCTGCCGCTGTTGCCAAGGTTCTTAAATCATGATGTTCTTTAAGATCCACATAGCTCGTCGAATCTAGAAAATCGTGTAAGCTGCTACTAATTTCTTGAGTTTGGCCCGAAGCATCTGTAATCCACGCCGCTGATCTAAAAACTTCATTGCTATTTCCCTTTTGCTGAATTGACCAGATCCAAACTACAGCTGTAGAAAGCAGCAGCAGAGCAGCGGCAACTCCCCATGCCCATTGCAATCGCCGTACTTTAGTGGGTGCAATACGTCTGTGAATCTCTGCCCAGTTTTTATCTTTAAATTCGACAGCTGTGAGATTGCTATCGAGTATCGTTTCTTTATCATCAAAACTATTGTACCAAAGCTGGAATTGTACTATATCTTCTTCTGAAGCTATTCCCTGGTTGATACGGGAAATAATTTCTTTAATGTCTTGTTGCGTCTTCATATGATTAACAATTGTGGTCTATATAGAAGTACCACAAGTCTTAAGCAACGCACGCCAAAAAATTAAAAAAATAATAAAGATTTCAAATTATTTATAAAAATCCTTAAATGTTTGAGGCTTTTGCTGATTTGATTTTCAACAGTTCGGTGTGATATATTTAGTTTTTCAGCGATCTCTCGACTGTCCAAATGATCTATGCGGGAGTAATTAAAGATAATCTTTGCTTTCTCCGGCAGGCGTTCTACCTCTTGGAAAATAAGTTGCTGAAGCTCTTTAATGCATAATGAATCGTCCAGACCAAGCTCTTCCACGCGATCCAATAGTCCATAGGAATTAGGATCAACAAAATCGATTCTTGAAGATCTATTTAGATATTTGATTATAGAAAACTTGGCTGCCTGAAATAAATAAGCTTCAAGATTTTGAATCTCCTCGAGTTTGGGATTATTCCAAAGTGAAATGAAAATATCCTGTAAAAGATCTTCCGCAATATCTTTTTGTGGTATCCGGTTATTACAAATCACAAATATTTTGTCCCAATACCTTTCATAGATTATCCTAAATGCTTCTTGGTCTCCAGCCCGTATTAACTTTTGCAAAGTTAAATTTTCGAGTGAACTATAGTTGTTTTTCATTTTTCGCCTCGTTTTATCTCGTTACGGCAAAACAGTTCGATGTGAGGTACCAAAACTACAACAATAATTAAAAGAAAACAAGACAGTTAGCAAGACAAAAGAGGTCATTCTTATAAAACTATTTTGAAACGACTGTTATTCTTATGATTTAAGAACGGCTATAAGCTACCTTTAAAATGGAAGGTTCAACATAAAAATTGGCGTCGTACAGTGAAAATCCAATAGTCTTTAAAAACATTGGAGGACGAAATAAAAAAGAGGAAACGCAAAAAAGCCACATCTCAAGACCTGGCTTCTAAACTAAAATAGATGATTCAATAGTGGTTTGTCTTTTATTACTAGCAAACCACCAGTTGTAAAGTTCTATTTATACGAATTGATTGATTTGGATACTTTCCAGTCATTACCCACACGCTCCAAATTTAAGGCTCGATATATTCATGGTAATTTTTTTTGATGTACAGGATAATATCATAGTCGGACATATATTTCGCGGCGTCAGTATTCGGACGGTACAACTGCATGAAAGCTTGTAGAGAATCACCTTTAAGGCCCGTCAAATTTTGAACCTTACGCTTCGAAAAGGTATTATCAAGATACTGCTCTTCCTCTTCCTTTATCAATTTCTGTTGGAGCTTGGATTGAGGGGTACGATTTTTCCCGAACATAGAAATAACAGAAAGCACATCAACACTAATCAACGAGGCGGTACTATTGCTAGCTTGATTAGGGTGTCTCGGGACATTTGAGGAATAATTTTTGTTGATGAAAATGTCTTTAAATTTGGGTTTGCTATAATTGAAGGTCTTGGCAAATTCTTCCCGAAACTGTAAGGAATCAGCCTTATAATTTCCTAAAGAATTGATCTTGACTTCATCCAACAAAATTGTTGTTTGCTTCATATATATGATCAAATTATCAAGATTGCTATTATCAACGATATATTTTTCCTCGCGATATCCGATTGAAGAAAAGGTGATTGTATCGCCAAGCTTAATGCCTGGCAATATAAATTTGCCATAACTATCGGAATAGGTGCTGCGTGAAGCTAATTTGATCGAAACACCTATAAGAATATCACCCGAATACTTATCTTTAATCGTGCCTTTCAGATCTTGTGCAGAAGATAGGTTTGCGATAAAGAGCAATAGCAATAACAACTGTATTCCACTCAATTTCAATCAGTTTTACAATAAAAATATTATAAAACTAAACATTTAACAATGCTATTAACTCTTTTTAACACGCGTTTTTATTCCATGCGGATTATTTAGATCGAATTAGCGTTACATCATCTATATGGCAATAAGCATTCGCCTTTCCACGAGCCATAAAACCTATTTCAACGCGCCCGTTTTTAATGGATATATTCGCTAAAGTAATATTACGCCAATGCTGATCCACTTTACTCAGTTTTTGTTTATACGCTTTACCATCGCTTAAGGCATACATATATAAATCATCAAATCCACTGCCACGTTTAAATTTTGCAGATAAAGTATATTTTCCATCCGCTAGTTTCACATGCTGGCTAGACTGAATAATCTGTGAAACCTTACGTTTAAAATCTATTTTATCATTTATCTGCAAACTCTTTTCTCCAACGACCTGCTTTCTATCCTCGGTTGTATTGAAATAATTAAGCACAGGCGATAAAGAATCACCAACAGAGAGCATATTCCCTTTAATGATCGTGGTTTGCCATCCTAATAACTGTTCCTGAACAGGTTTTACCGGACTTGGTATATGTCTTCTATCGGCCTCGAAACTACCGTTCTTCACATAATTATTGTCACTGTTAACCAGCCATTCTCCTGTTGTTGGATGAAGGCTCCATGAACTTAAGGAATTAAAAATAGGCTTTGGGCCATTAAAGGATAGAGGACACCACTGGTTATATCCCAGACCATTACCCGCAAAATTAGCCCATCTATCGCCACAATAGATAATTGTCTGCTTTTTAGTTCCTTTTAGCGTTACAAAAAATCCTGTTTGCGTGACATGGGCATAATCTGCCTCTGAGCCCTCCATGATCAGCATTTCATTGGTAGGCGTATATGGACCGTAAATATGATCTGAAACTAAGTAATAGGCAAAAGAGGAATCCCAGCCGTACAAGTTGGAAGCAAATAAATAGTATTTTCCATTATGTTTGAACATACAGTTCCCCTCTCGCCCTTCGCCTTTAAATACCATATTACAATCCAGTAGTCCTACCTTCCCGTCCTTTACACCAATTTCTGAGATGTAAATCTTGTTTCTTCCTTTTCCGTAGGAATACACCAGGTAAGACTTTCCGGTGTCCTCATCAGTGAATACTGTTTGATCTCCGGTGTTGCTGGTGCCTATCATACCAGTCATATCGATGCGCTGGTGCCATTTAAAGGGGCCATTGGGACGCTCCGATAAGGTAACTAACAATTGATCATTGTGTTGGATGAGCAGTGCATACTTACGTATTTCCTTGATGTATGCGACACCTAAACGTCCTGCCCAACGCGTAGTCCGGGTAGAATTTTTATTGAGTTCATCAAGAGTCAAAACATCGCCACGAGAGGTCCAGTTTACGAGATCCTTAGACACATAACAGGTTACAGAAACAAAATTGTCACGTTCAGGAGTAACACTAGGATCATTTCGGTATTTTTCAGATTCTTGATATTTTGCGCCATACCAAAAATATTTAGTCTGCCCATCTTCAGGATCTTTGAAAGAAAAAATGCCTCCTCCTTGACTATAAATAGGATGTCCATCTTGGGTGTCCCAAAAAATATCATTTTTAATCTTCAAAAATCCTTTTATAGAATCTGACTGACCTTGCAGCTGTGAAAATAACAGGCAAAAGATAAAAGAAAATAAAATGTTTTTAGAAAAGGTTATCATAGTCTTGGTCTAATGGAAAGATCCAAGATAAAGCATTAATTCCTAAAGGCCATCATGGTCCAACCTGTCCTTTCAAAAAAAGGCTCAACATAAAAATTGGCGTCGTACAGTGAAAATCCAATAGTCTTTAAAACATTGGATGACGAAACAAAAAAGAGGAAACGATAGGAAACAAGAAAAATTACGGGCAATGTTGTGCCACAGGTCAGACTGAGGCACAACATAAATGTTAGTTATTTTTTGTTACGAAAAGATCATCAGCCCCCTCATTGATAGGGATATACAATCTTTCCCAGCTTTTTGAATGAACCATTTCCCAGCTATGCCCAGTACCTTTCAAATCTTCAGCCAAAAGAATCGTTCCAGGTTCGATTAAAAAAGTTGAACCATCGCTGACTTTAAATCTGATTTTACCTTTCAGCGTAACCACGTATTGTCTTCTTGGAGCTGGATGAGCGTTTTTCTCCCATTCTTCTGTCTTATTGCTTGTCCAAAATGTACTCGTATTGGCGTGTTTCAATGTTGGAATAAAGCCTTTTTGAAACGAGCAGGTTCCATCCGGATTGTTGATCAATCGTACTGCAGGCATTTTACCTTCGGCTTCCACGTTGACCTCTTTAATTTTTCCGTGACCTTCTTGCGCTTTCACAGCGGTTAAGCTTGATGCTGCCAATACGCAAGCAATAGTTAGTTTGGATATCATTTTCATTTTGTAATGTTTGAAATTATTATTTTGTTGTTTTAATTTTAGAATTCATAAACCGTATCGTGCACCATCATCCGTTCAAAATAAGGTTTGTATTTAGCGACAAGGGCGAGGTGCCCCGGCAGTTTACCATAAGCCTCTAGTTCCTCCAATGTCGCAAATTCCATGGACGCATTGTAGGTAAACGAGTTGTCCAATACCGCTCTTGGGGAAGAAGCAGCTGGCTTGCCATAACGTACATTTTTGACATAGGGAAGCTTTTTAAGACCTTCAAAAAACTGTTTAAACTCTTCTACCTGTTCAGCAGACAAGTCAGGTTTTAGCCAAAAAAGCAAATAGTGGAAATACACTTTTTTTGTTTTCGCTTTTTTCTCTTTTGCCATCAGTGAGGTGGCCGCAAAGCTCATTACGCCAGCAGTACCTAGTGTAAGGATAAAATCTTTTCTTTTCATGTTATTGCTATTTAATTAAAATCAATTCTATATTTAAGCACAAATGCCCACTTGTGATCTGTTACCACAGCTTGATCCGCAGCATTTAAATTATAGATCGGACGATTTTGCGCATCAAAAGTCAGCCGACTGCTATTACCGTGCATCAGTAGCGAGATACCTGCATCATAAATTAGACTTTTGTCTTTCAATGCCTTGTAGTCCCCTACTTGTACAGAAACCGCTGGCTGCAGCTGTAAATTATGTTTGGATGGATTGAAATAAGGGAGTGTACCACCGACCTGTGCGTAAAATGTATTTCCCGTGCCAGCATTTGGCAAGCTATTTCCCGCACCATTTAGGCTTGCATTTGCCGCATCGATACCTGTCGCGGGGTTGTTTGTCCCTGCAAAGCGGAGATAGTTAGGACCATAATCGCTGTGCATGGCCATACCATAGGCACTAATCGAAGTTCCTTTCTCTTTGTCGATGGGCGCGTCATAGATGATATCCGCTGCAAAATTACGCATATCGTCATTTTTGGTCATCTGCCGTTCATCCAGATGCCAAAGGGCATTGTGCATATACTCAAATCCAGCCCCTATGCTGAGCACATCTTTTTTACCAAGGTATGTACCCGAATTGAATGGCGTTTCGTTACTCTCTTTATCGTGAAATGCATAGCGGAAGTAGCCTGACACATCTTTGCGTGCTTCATTTTTGCTGAAGGTGGCTTTATTTAATTTTGGATCAGCACTGGCGGCTGAATATGGATCAGCCAGTACCACCCGATAGTCAAATTTTCCAAACTGCCCTTTTGCATAGATGCTCATTTCACGTACGACCATATCAGTCGCCCCAGTATTGGATGTCGCATACAGAGGCAAGTCGTAAAGCAGCGTATTGAGCGGTCCTGTTGTAAAACGGGAAAGACCGCGCCAAGTCGAACGACCGCCACCGATCGCAAGTTTGGGACTGAAACTATATTCTGCATAGGCATCCAAGAGATCCATATACGTATTAGTTTTGCTGTTGACGTTTACGTTGGTAGGCCCCATCTGTAATACAAACAGTAAATTTTCGGTAGGCTTGTAAGTCATCTTTGCCCTAATACGCCGCAAAGAAAGATCAGATACATTCGAAACGGACTCGTTGTTTACCAAGCTTCCCGGATTGAGCTGACTATATCTCGCCCACAGCTCAGCGTATCCGCTGAAGCTGATATAACGTGTATGCTCCTTATTTAAGAAATGAGTAAGTTTTGGATTTCCAAAATCATTGGTTTGCGCCTCGGCGAGCTCTGCGCTACCTAGTCCCAAACTGAGGAACAACGCCAAGGTAAGCTGTTTTCTATTCATGATTCAACCTAATTTTGTTTTTTTGATAAGTCAAAATTAGGCTGAATATGGAGGTGATATTATTAGAAAACCATTAGAATTTTTAGCTTATTCAAGCCCCTTTGGATAGGCCAGTTTAAGTTCGACTGAAAACACAGTCCCTACATGGAGAGTTGAATTAACCGCTACGGTACCCTGATGCATCTCAATAATCCGCTGAACAATTGAGAGACCGATGCCATGTCCCTCTTTTGAAGGCGTACCCGCCACACGGTAAAACAAATCAAAGATATGCGGGATATCCTTGCTGTCTATTCCGATGCCATGATCTTTTACCTGCACCTGCGCGACGGTTTTATTTCTGGAGAGCAGTACCTGGGCATGCCGATCGGCACTATATTTACAGGCATTCTCGATCAAATTAGCAAAGGCTACTTTCAAGAGGTAGGCATTTGCAGATACCAAGATTTCCTCTTCGTCGATTGCAGCATTAGCATCAAAAGAGATGCTTACCCGATAGTCTTTATTTTTCTCTAAGACAACTAACTTTGCTTCAAGCAGTATTTCATCCAGTCTGATTTCTTCAAAATTTACCTGCGAACTATCGTAGTTTGCCCGGGCAAAATCCAGCAAGGCTGTCGAAAGTACCGTAGCCTCCTTCGCATCGAGCAATGCCCTGTCAATAGAGTGAAAATACTCATCCACATTGGTATTCAGCTGCTGCGCCAATTCCAGTTCGGCGATCATAGCTGCCAAAGGTGTTCTAAACTCGTGTGAAATAATGGATACAAAATGGCGCTGGTTGTTGAAAGATTTTTCCAACCGATTGAACGTATTGTTGAATGTTTCGATAAGTTCTGAGAGTTCGTCTTTTGCATTACTATAGGAGACACGTGTGCTCAAGTTATGTTCGGACACATCCTTTATCTGATGTATAATGTAATTGATTGGCTTAAGAATATAACGTGCAAATAGAAATGAAGAGAAAAAAATAAAAAATAGGGCAACGATATAAATCGTTATCAAAATATTTTTCAGCCGTTCCATATGTGCAAAACCCGTTACATCGTATGCATGTCCGATCAAGAAAAAAGGCTTACCCTCAAATTGATAGTTTAAGCCCATATACAGTTCTTTGCCTTGCTCCCATGTAAAAAAATTAGACATTTTGACAGATTCCAATTTAACATCGGGATACGTCGGTTCGCCTATATCGGAAAAAACAACCCTATTCTGCTGATCGAAAACAGTAATCTGTGCTTCGTTGATCAGCTTTTTATTTTGTTCATGAATTCTTCTTATCTGATGTTCCTGCACCTGTGCATCAAAAATAAATTCTGCGCGCCAGATGATCTTATAGCGTAGCCGATCCACAAATTCTTCCTGCCGATTTAATTCCGAGAAGAAATAAACCGCATAGGCGAATAGAAACAAGATGACAGCCGAAGAGAGCGTAAATACCCAGGAAGTTCTATTGACAATCTTCATTCTTTATTGGATAAAATAAATCCATGTCCGGATTTGGTATGAATCAATTTAGGTGAAAAATCCCGGTCTATTTTTTTACGCAAATAATTGATATATACATCAATATAGTTTGTTCCGGTATCAAAGTTTTTGCTCCATACATTACGTGCTATTTCATCCTTGCTGAGCATGGTCTCCCTATGTTTCAAAAAGAAGTGAAGGAGATCAAACTCTTTGGGAGTCAATTTAATAAGTTGTCCCTGACTATGAACCTGCTTACTCCGGAGATCAATACTGATACGATCATAAGTCAGCAGCCCCTGAATCTCTTCTTCACTGATTTCCCTGTGCCGTTTAAGCAAGACAGCGATACGTGCAAAAAGTTCGCGTATTTCAAAAGGTTTCACCATATAATCATCGGCTCCCGCATCAAAACCAGATATTTTTTCATCGATACTGCCCAATGCTGTGAGCATGATGATTGGGATCCTGGGGTAAGCCGCACGCATCTGTTTACTGAGCTCAATCCCATTCATTCTTGGTAACATGATGTCTATGATAAGTAAATCATAGTCAACAGATTTGGCTTCTTTGATCGCTGATTCCGCATCACCAAAAATATTGACCAGGTAGCCCTGACTTGCTAATCCTTTTTTCACACTCGAAGCAACGCGTTCATTGTCTTCTACGACCATTATTTTCACCATTCTAGCATGCTTGTATGTATCTACTAATACTGCAGGACAAAGTTAGTTATTTTTCAAAAAGGCTGGCGCAGCCTCCATGAACTTTAGACAACGGTCAGGAAAACTCGGTAAATTTACCGTTATCGCTATTGCTAAAATGGCATTGTTACCACCTTTGCATGATATTTACCTTTTTTAATCTCAAATAAAACTGCATACCCACCAGCTCCATCGCCATTAACAGCAGTAATGTATAAACTATCATTTGAGTCATCATAGTAGCATGTTGCAAACTCGTTGTTTACATTAAATAGGCTTTCAATTTCCTTTGCCGGGATCTGGATAAATTTTCCCTTTATAGTAGCTTCAATGGAGGTATAATGGCTTGTAGGGATTTCGCCATCTGTTCCCCAGACCTGCTGCCCTTTAAATTTGTCTACAACGGTATAACCATCATATTGAGTCGATGAAAAATCACCTTTATTTTTTTCATAATCGAAACTATCGGAATTTATTTGAACGGTTATATCTTTTGCCATAAATTTTGCTGTGCCTTCATCAGAAAATACATTAGGGATCTGCTTATAGGATTCGATATATTTAATTCTTGAATGGTGTACATAGCCAGTGATGCTCTTGTTGCTTTTGTCTGTATAATCTACAATTACCCAATCGCCGAACTGCTCATCAGGAAACGCATAAACAATTTCATCAGCAGCAATTTTTGAAACAACCGCACTATTCACTGTAGCTTGTTTCCTCACATTTACATAGCCGTCTTTGTCAATGATTTTTGCAAATTGGGCCGAGGCCAATTGGCATATTGTGAGAAAAAGTAGTACTAAAAAATATCTGTGATTCATTTGGTATAAAGTTATTACTGATAATATTTTGCACTCAGCTTAATAAGATCTTCGATCATTTTATCTTCTTTAATTGAGGTGCTGTATACAAATTTAAATTGAAAGCTGATAATTTCGTTACTTTTATTTCATTTTCTACTTTTTTATTACTCAGCTCATAGCGATAAATTTCCCTAAACTTAATGCATTCAAACACAGCACAGCATTACATATTATTTCACTGGCAGAAGAATTGATTTCAAAAAGTTTTGAAATAACCGTAAATTCATTTTAAAATAATAATGTTGAATTAGAATGATGAGATACTTCATATTGACAATCGCTTTTTGTGCATTCGTGTTTGTATGCTGCAGTAATGAAAAAAATGGTAAAAGTGACATTAAAAAAAATGACCAAACCGACACAGAGGGAAAACTTCCTATGAAATCTTATATGCTCAATCACGAAATAAGAAATATAGACTATGAAATATATTTAAATGATTTTCTTATTGCCCATTCACAGGAGAACAATGGTATCCCTGGCCCTTACAAGTTGAATCAGTACATTTTTTCCAGTGGAAAACAGGAGGTGAAAATTAGGATCTCGTCAAATAAGAGCCAAAAATCTATAACTTCTGATATGCTCAATGAAATAAGTAGAAACACAGGCATCTACCTGCTTGAAAATAAAGATTATGGTAATATCAGGGAGATCAAAAAACTTGAATTTCCAGCGCTTGAAAAACCGCTAGATGCTTATACGCATACCTGGGATTTTGAAGCAGAAGCGCCAACTTCGGTCACATGTCTGAACAATTCCCAGGATCTTTCAGAAATGAATCAAAATAAGCTACAGGTGGAAGTATTAGCAAAATATGATCAACTACGTAAATTTTTGCTTTCAGGACATACGGATGAGTTTCTGCGAGAAATCGCAAACGCGAAAAGTAATCTCTTTATATCCGAAGGTTTTTCGGAGGCCGAGCAGGAAGCATACAATGACAAACTTAAAAAGTACCTGTCTGCGCATAGCGATCTACTTCCCGACCTTAAGGAATCTGCAATAAAATTATTCGGGCACGGAAAAGCTGTCGCACTTGAACAAAACCTCACACTGTCACCTGGAGAAAACAAAAAGAATGACGAGCAAAATTCTAATTATATAATTTTCCACAAACCTCATGGATCTGATTCATTTGAAGTGTTTCGCTACTTTATAGCTTATTCAAGTGGAAGGTAGGTGTGGCACGCTGAAACGGCGACGAGCTAACTTTCGAAAGAAAGATTTAACATAAAAATTAGCGTCGTACAGTGAAAATCCAATAATCGTTAAAAACATGGCATAACGAAACAACAAAGTCTACCCGAATTGTTCGATTTAATTTTATGTTTAATGTAATTGGCTAAATTCGGCATGTCAACAATAGCTTGATCAATCTTTTCATGAAATGGGGACATTCCTATTTCGAGCTAATAAAAATCCATCCATGAATAAGGATGAGGATAGGTCAGTTGATATATCGTTTGCTCCCTTTCTGACAGATTATCATAATAAATACCGAATTCGCTCAAATATTCCGCACCCAATCCCATTCTCCAAAACATATCCCTACTGTCCTTATCCGAAAACTTCGACCAAGGCGGTGGCATAGGGTTTTGAAGTGCTTGAAATTGCCCAAATTGACCTAGAAAGTCTCGTACTTCCATCAATGCAAAGCCCAATAAATTTTGACCGCGCCAACAATAGATGTTTTCAATATCTACGTCATCTTGTGCAAGTCTAATACCCCATATGGCATCAACGGGGCTTGCCTCAACAAGAACTCTATTTTCTGTTTTTAACAGGTATTCGACCAACGCCCAATGTTGATTAAACTTATGGATGTTTCCGTTCCTAACGATCTCAAATTTGCGTTCGTTCCAAATCTGATCATCATAGCCTACAACTTGCCTTCCCAACTCTTTTGCCTCACCCGGTTTAATACAGTTGATGATTTTCTCAAAATTCTTTTTATCATCAAAAAGCAATGCTTTTTGGGCCATCATTCAATGCTCCGCAGTCCTATAGGTAATATTATCTACTGTAAACGGACTCTCATACCATTGACTGAAAACAAATTTCCCAACTTCCTGATTTTGCTTGGCTATATGCCCCCAAAAGAAGAGAAATTTGAAGCTATCTCCATTTTCAAATCTATCGGTTAGCCACTTGATAGTATATTTTACCATATGCTCAATTCAAAATTGATCGCCTATTATCCATCGACATACAATGATACGCAAAAAATTGAAGCCACATCTCTCGACATGGCTTCACAACTTATATATTTGTAAGGGATGGCTCTTATTTATACGAATTGATTGATTTGGATACTTTCCAGTCATTATCCACACGCTCCAAAGTGACAAGATCAGTCTTGGTGAAATTCTCAAATTCCAAAGTCACTTTAGCGATCATATAATCTGCGGATTCTTCTAAAATATCTGTGCTTACTCTACAGTTCAGCTTCTCTCCTTTTTGTTTTTTCAAGGATTTAACCACTTCGCTACGGCTGTTAGATAACGCATTGGTAGTTTGGATCTTTTGATTAAAATCAGCTGCGAATAACTGCTCTACTCCTGCTGATTCGCCCGCAGTCGTTACTGCAACATAGTGCTCTAAAGCGAAATCAGCTGTAGAAAGGTTAATGTTAGCTTTTGTTGCTTTTGCTCCAGGTCCTTCAGCTGCCATAGCGAAAGTTGATACTGCGATTAAAGCTGCTGCTGCGAATATTTTTACTATTGCTTTCATAATGTCTTTTTTATTGTGTTAGTTCTGTTGTTCTTATTTGTTGACTCAAAACTACGACACAATAGGCCCCTAGCCTATCGGCATTAGACTAACGATTAGGAAAACGCGGTGAATGGCGGAAATGGGAAGGTGAATCTAAATAGGATGAGGACTGATGTCAATACACCATCAACGACAGACAACAATGTACTGTTTCGTGTAAAAGCAGACATTAACAGTGAATTTACTCAATAGCTACTTACCAAACTATTTCGATAAAGAAAATAAGCCGTTGATTCTAGCAACAACATGTTCTCGCAGCCCCATATTGACGGCACCAAGACGTTATTTACAAAAAATCAGGGTGAGATATTCGGCCAAAGTAAGGGAGATATTCGTATGGGTTACACCAGACTATTGGTGCAAAACCGACCATTTACTATTGACCATTTCACCCCCTTTTTTTGCTGTAAATCCCCTCGAATTATCCAATTCATTGTAACGATAATTGTATTCAACATAACTCAATTTATAACCAAAATTCTTATTAATGAAAAGATGGAAGAAGATTAAATCTCGTCTAGGAATTTTTATATTTCTAATGACGGCAGCTTGTTGTGCAGCTATGGCGCAACAGGTTCGTGTACATGGAAAAGTCTCCTCGGAAAATGACGGTACAGCTGTATCGGGCGTCACAGTAAGTGTATTGGGGGGTACTATGCGCGTATCTACGGATGGAAATGGAAACTATGTCCTCAATACCAACAAAACGGCGACATTGGTATTTAGCAGTGTCGGCTATGCACGTCAGGAAATTCCCCTGACCGGGAAAAAACCAGATGCCAGCAATACCATCACCTTAGACATCCAAATTAAACTAAACGAAAATGTTATCGACGATGTCGTTGTCACGGGTTTTGGTCAACGCGAAAAAAGAGCTTCCGTAGTCGGCTCCGTAACCACGATTAATCCGAAAGAATTAAAAGGACCGACAAGCAACCTAACGACTATGCTCGCCGGAAGGGTTGCCGGTATGATTGCCTTTCAACGCAGTGGTGAACCTGGATCCGATAATGCTAATTTCTTTATTCGGGGACTTGGAAGTTTTGGTACCGGAAAACAGGACCCATTGATTCTCATCGATAACATCGAATCTTCACCGACCGACATGGCCCGTTTACAGCCCGATGATATTGCAAGCTTTTCTGTCCTTCGCGATGCCAATGCGGCTGCCATGTATGGTGCCCGAGGTGCGAACGGCGTCGTTCTGATCACCACAAAACTGGGTAAAGAAGGTGCTACAAAATTTGAATTCCGTACGGAAAGTAATGTTTCTACCAATACCCGCAATTTTAAATTTGCAGACAACATCCGCTACATGGAAATGGCTAATGAGGCTTATCTGACCAGACCTGCTGATGCTTCCAGTGGACAGGGGCTCCCGTATTGGCAGACCAAAATTGACCATACAAGAGCCGGAGACAATCCGCTGCTCTACCCAAATAATAATTGGATTGACCAGCTTATAAAAGACTACACCATAAACCAACGCAATAACCTAAATATCAGCGGCGGTGGAGCAAAAGCAAAGTACTACCTATCCGGCACGTATAACATCGACAATGGTATTTTGAAGATGAACGGAATCAACAATTTCAATAACAACATCAAGTTAAAAAATTACTCCGTCCGTTCTAATGTTGATATCAACTTTACACCTACTACGACGGGTATAGTACGTGTATATGCGCAGTTTGACGATTACAATGGACCGATCGGCAGCACAGACGAAAATGGAAGCCGTATCAATGGTGGAGCTGCGACCTTCAGACGTGCCATCTGGTCGAATCCTGTCATGTTTCCGGCGATGTATCCGTCTTCTTACATGCCTTACATGAATCACCCTTTATTTGGCAATGCATTAAATAGGAATGGTGGTTTATTTGTAAATCCTTATGCCGAAATGGTACGTGGCTATCAAGAATTTAATACATCTACGATCATGCCACAGATTCAAATTAACCAAAATCTAAATGCATTGATCCCGGGTCTGAGTCTTACGGCAATGACTTATCTAAAACGTTATGCTTACTTTGAAGTAAGCCGCAAATATAATCCATTCTATTACACGGCATCTGCTGATGCTACTGGCGATCTAAGCCTCCGGGTCATGAACGATGGTTCCCTGGGATCGATTGGTACAGTTGGTACCGAGTACCTCGATTATTCAGAGTCTGCAAAAGAAGTAAATTCGATGTTTTATGCGCACGCGATTGCCAGCTATAATCATGCTTTTGGTAAGCATAATGTAGGGGCGACAGTCATCGGTTTAGTTCAAAATTCATTGAGTGGGAATGCTGGGAACTTGCAATTGTCTCTGCCTTCACGCAATATCGGTCTTTCTGGTCGCTTTTCGTACAATTTTGATGACCGTTATATCGCCGAGTTCAACTTTGGTTATAATGGTTCAGAACGTTTTGCCAAAAATCTACGTTTAGGATTTTTTCCTTCTTTTGGCCTTAGCTACAATATATCCAATGAATCATTTTTCGAACCTGTAAAAGATGTCATTTCAAAATTAAAAATCCGTGCCACCCATGGTTTTGCTGGTAACGATCAAATCGGTCGTTCGCAAGATCGCTTTTTCTATTTATCTGATGTCGACATGAATGCCTTTCAGATTGGATTTGGTGAGCTTTCGGGCTATAACAGACCGACCATCGCCATACGTCGCTATGCCAATCAGGATATCACATGGGAACGATCACGCCAAACAAACTTTGGGCTCGAACTAGGCATCTTTAAAGACCTCGAATTAAATGTGGATGTATACAAACAGGTCCGAAGCAATATTCTCACCGGCCGATCTTATATACCGAGTACCATGGGGCTGCGGGCGGCTATTGTCGCCAATACAAATAAAGCCGAAAGTAAAGGGGTGGATGTAACGCTAAATTATAACAAAAATTTTGGCGACAGCTGGTACTTTCAGGGACGCGGAACGATGACTTATGCTGTGAGCAAAAAACTGATTGTGGATGAACCCGCTTACAAAGAAGCAAGTCGCTATACAGTAGGAACTTCAGCTTCCCAAGAGTTTGGTTACATCGCTGAGCGACTTTTTGTAGATGATCAAGAGGTGCTGAATTCTCCGGTTCAGTTCGGGAAACCAGGCTTAGATTATCTGGGGGGAGATATCAAATACCGTGACGTAAATGGCGATGGACAGATCACAGATTTAGACCGTGTCGCGATCGGATACCCTACCACGCCAGAAATGATCTATGGATTTGGTGGTACTGTGGGTGGAAAGGGCTTTGACTTTAGCTTTTATTTTCAGGGATCTGCACGCTCTTCTTTTTTCATTAATCCCGAAAATATTTCGCCTTTCTATTTAAATGGTGGCTCGCAAAACGGCCTTTTACAGGTCGTTGCTGATAGTTATTGGAGTGAAGAAAATCGAAATCTATACGCCTTTTGGCCTCGTTTAAGTGAAAACATTATTGCAAATAATAACCAGAGAAGTACCTGGTGGATGCGCAGTGGCGCTTTCCTTCGATTGAAAACAGTGGAAGTAGGCTACACGTTTAAGGAAAGTTTGATGAAACGCCTCAAAGCAAAAAACCTTCGGATATACGCCAATGGAATGAATTTATTTGCCTTAAGCTCTTTTAAAATGTGGGATGTCGAGATGGGTGGAAAAGGAATAGGCTATCCGGTTCAGGCCGTATATAACATGGGCTTACAACTGAGCTTTTAATGTGAACTACAATTAAGAAATCATGAAAAATAAAAATATGAAAAAGACAGCAACCTATATCGCATGCCTCTTGTTTAGTGCTTTTGGAGTTTCTGCCTGTAAAGATTATATCGATGTCGTTCCGGACAATGTAGCGACAATTGACAACGCTTTTTCCTTACGAAATGAAGCCGAGAAATTTCTCTTCACCTGCTATGCGTGGTTGCCAAATAATTCGGATGCGCAAAGCAATATTGGATTTCTTGCCGGCGATGAGGTGTGGCTACCCGTTGCCCAGCGTGAAATCTATCCAGCAGATAACTGGCGGATCGCACGCGGTGGACAAAATGTCAATCAACCACTTGTAGACTCCTGGAGGAGTGGTTTATGGATTGCTATCCGAGATTGCAATATCTTTTTAGAGAATGTTTCTGATCTGTCCAAAGTACCTGATCTCTCCAGCGATGATCGTTCGCGATGGATTGGAGAAGTAATGTTTCTAAAAGCGTATTACCATTATTTACTATTCCGCCAATATGGCCCAATTCCTGTTGTCGAAAAAAATATATCCCTTGACGCGGATCAGTCTGCTGTACGGGTAGAACAGCGTCCTGTTGATGAAGTGGTCAATTACATTGTTTCTTTGCTGGACTCTGCTGCACAAAAATCTGTTCCTTTAATTATCCCAAACAAGGCTGCGGAACTTGGACGGGTGACCAAACCCATCATTCAGGCTATAAAAGCTGAGGTATTGCTGACTGCTGCAAGTCCTCTATTCAACGGAAATACAGATTATCAGTCCATGCGCAATAGCAAAGGCGAACAGCTGTTCAATCCTTCTTATGACGCCTCAAAATGGACAAAGGCTGCAGACGCTGCAAAAGCTGCAATTGAATCTGCGGATGCGGCAGGTATTCGTTTCTTTCCTTTTAATAAGGCTGAATATGGGCAGTTTAAGATGAGCGATGCGACTGCTCAGGTACTGGGTATCAATCTTGGCTTCAATGAACGCTGGTCTGCTGAGCACATCTGGGCAAACCCCAATCATCAGGCCTGGAATATACAGCGGGATGCGATGCCTCTTTTAACTCCTGAAGCAGTGGTCGGTACAGCAAGACAACACCTCAGTGCCCCCCTGAAAATCGCAGAAATGTTTTATACTAAAAACGGTGTTCCGATAAATGAGGACAAAACCCTAGATTATAACGACAAGTCGAGCCTGCGTGTATCTACTGCCGCAGATCGGTACTACGTCAAAGAAGGATATACTACGGCACGTCTAAACTTTGACCGTGAGCCCCGCTTTTACGCGGACCTAGGTTTTGACGGTGGTATCTGGTTCAAATTTGATACAAAAAGCCTATCGGATGAGGATACATACTATGTGCAGGCAAAGTTAAATCAACCTGCTGGTGCTAATAATCATGGTTGGATCAATGAAACTGGATACTTTCTTAAAAAATTAGTGAATTGGGAACAAGCTTTCAGCAGCAATGGTGTCAGTTATAAATACTATCCTTGGCCAAACATGCGTCTAAGCGATATTTATTTGATGTACGCTGAGGCATTGAATGAAGCAAATGGTCCTTCTGCTGATGTTTATACGTATTTGGACCGCATACGTGAACGTGCTGGAATACCGGGTGTCCTATCTTCTTGGAACCAGTTTTCATCAAACCCAGACAAGCCTACGACCAAAGAAGGTCTTCGCGAAATTATTCAACGTGAACGGATGATCGAATTAGCTTTTGAAGGAAAACGCTATTGGGATCTAAGACGCTGGAAATTGGCCGTTAAATATTTCAATCAGAATATTACTGGCTGGAGCGTGAATCAAGAGATCAGTGCAGATTATTACCAGATAAGAACATTGTTTCAGCAGACATTTGTCGCTCCTAGAGATTATTTCTGGCCAATAGCCCAAGGTGAATTAACCGTAAATCCTTCATTGACACAAAATTTAGGTTGGTAGTCCTTTTAATTTTATCCTTAAAGTCTCAAGAAATGAATATAAACAAAAAACTAGTGCAGTCTATATTTTTCCTCTGCATCTTATTCCAAAACTGTAAAGAAGAAATTCAAGTCGCTCCTGTCGTCAACAGCGCAGCGCCGGGGCAGGTCAGCAATGTTAAAGTGGAAAACTTGGCTGGCGCAGCACGACTTACCTATACCTTACCAAAAGACCAGGACCTATTGTATGTCAAAGCTGTCTATCAATTAAAATCGGGCAAAGAAATGGAAGTGAAATCCTCCTACTATAACAATACGCTGTTGGTGGAAGGTTTTGCAGATACCAACCCGCATTCAATTAAGCTCTATGCTGTAAATAGAAGCGAAATCAGTTCGGCGCCTATTGAAGTCTCCGTAACGCCTTTAGAAAATCCGATCTGGAATACTTTCCGAAGTCTAGAGGCCATTCCAGCTTTTGGGGGCATTCGGATCACTGCAGAAAACGAGACCGAGAAAAATCTTACCGTGATGGTAATGGTAGACTCCTTGGGTGAATGGGTACCTTCTGTAGACAACATCTATACCTCCGCTAAACAGATTTCACGTACCATCCGTGGGTTTGCACCAAATCCCAAACAGTTTGCGATTACGGTAAGAGACAAATACATGAATTTTACCGATACGCTTGTGACGACTTTGACACCGCTGTTTGAACAGGCACTTCCCAAATCCAGATATACCGCTATCACATTGCCTACGGACACCAAACAACAATATGCTTCTACGGGACTATCCAAAATGTGGGATGGAGACAATTGGAACTGGCCAAATATATCATTGACTGACGTCACTGTTAATGGTCCACAATGGGTCACATTTGATACCGGGAAACTGGCCCAAATGAGCAGGATTGTAATTTGGGACTATCCAGAATATACCAACAGCGGTCGTATGTATTATTATGGTGGGAATGTGCGATTTTTTGAAATTTGGGGTTCGGACAACCCGCCTTCGGACGGAAGTTGGAACAACTGGACGCGCTTAGGCACTTTCGAAAGCAAAAAGCCTTCTGGACTACCCATGGGACAACAAACGGATGAAGATTATCAACTTGCCAATTCGGGTTTAAGCTTTGACTTTGATGTGAGTGCACCAAAGGTCCGTTATCTACGCATCAAAACCATTAAAAATTGGCAGGGATCTTCCTTTATGTCCATCGCCGAGTTACAGATTTATGGCGATCCACGTTAAGACAACTTGTTTATTATCAATTAGACTATTATGAAAGTAGCACATATTAAAACATTCTTTATCATGTCCTTGCTTAGCATGGCCATGCTTTCTTTCCTTTGCTGTTCAAAAAGTGATGATTATAAAAAGTATCTGGAAGGCGGTGAAATTTCCTACACCGGAAAAATTGATTCTGTAAAGGTCTTTTCGGGTAAGGAGCGCGTCTATATTACTGGATTATTTATGGCCGACCCCAAGGTAGATCGCCTCAAAATATACTGGGATAATCGACAAGATTCGACTGAGTTAAAAATCAATCGCACGGCAGGCGTAGATACCTTAAAAATTTCACTGAAAATAAGTGAAGGGGTACATAATTTTGAGCTTATCACCTACGATGCCCAAGGGAATAAGTCGCTTAGCGTTTTTAAAACTGGCGTGTCTTATGGCGAACGATTTAGTTCGGGACTTATCAACAGACCAATGTATGCTGTTGACTATTTTGCTGGGGATCAAAAAACCACCGTCAATTGGGGAGGAATTGATCTGACAAGTGGCGCTCAGTTTACAGAAGTTGAGTACACCAATACGTCAGGGAAATTGATCATTCAAAGAGACTCTATTAAGTTAGGTAAAAGTATTCTATCGGATTTTCTCCCTGGTAAACCACTCCGCTATCGTACATTGTTTGTTCCGGATTCGTTAAGTATCGATACGTTTTACACAAACTATTCAGCAAATATTTCGCCCAAGGAGGTTTATCTAAAAAATATGAATTTTCCTTTCGAGACTTCCGAAATGGCCGGCGATCGCTGGGGTACACCTGCCGTATGGATGGTCAATGATGCGGCAAAAAACTTCAAGACAGCAGACGGAAAATATTATGGTGGAATTGAGATTCGTGATAAAAAAGCCTGTTTATCTTTGGAAGCTGGTTGGTGGCAATGGGCATCACCTTCACCTAACTTAGCACCAATTGTAAATGGTAAGATTTATCAAACGACCAACCTACAACCGGGCAAATATCGTTTTACGGTTTCCAAGATTGACAAAGGCAGCGCGGGTGTCGTTCACCTCATCGCTGCAAAAGGCAATACCTTGCCCGATCAATCAGCCTTGAATACCGCCATAGGCTTTCAAACTCTTTCAGGAAGCAATGCGATATTCGAATTTACAGTAACTGAAGCCGGACCTGTAACCCTAGGTTTCCTCGGAAACATGAATGGAACCGCTTCAGATGGTTCTTATTTTAAAGTCTCAGGCAATATGATCTTTGAAAAATTATAACCTAAAGATATGAATAGAATAGTTTATTATGCCTTTTTTACAGCCTGCACTTTAGCAGGTTGTAAAAAAGCTACTCCCGAGAATAGTATAGTAACGCCTACGGAAAAAACAGATGATATCGCACTTGCTGAGCTTGGTAAGTTAGCCTTTTCCAATATCACGACTACAGGTGCTATGGTTACAGGAAAAGTGCTAAACAAAGGTGGTGCCCTTGTTACCAGTCGTGGCATCTGTTGGAACAAAGATCCAAATCCAACAATCGACAATAACCCCATTGAGGCAAATTCCAGTAAAGGTTCTGGTGAATTTACTGTGGCGCTGACGACCCTCACGCCCTCCCAAACATACTACATCAGACCTTACGCCAAAAATAAGGGCGGTATTTCTTATGGTGAGCAACAGGTATTAACCACCGCCGATATCCAATCGGTTACCTTCGGGACGAACCCGATCTTTATCGTGGGATCATCAATCGCTTACTATGATGTCAATATCATCAGCAGCGGTGGTGGTGCTGTGACCGAAAGAGGGGTCTGCTGGGGCTTACAGGAAAAACCGACCATAAATGATCATAAGGTTATGAATGGCTCAAAAGGTACAGGCAAATTTAGAATCGGTATGCTCAATCTCAATCCCAGTACAAATTATCATTTACGCGCTTATGCGACCAATGAAACAGGTGTAAGCTACGGACCCGATATTTCCTTCCATACGATCGCCAAGGGCAAGGTAACCTATACATTCAATAAAGTCGATAATCCAACAGCGCAACAACTTGCTGCATACCAACGACTGCAAGTGGCTCTGGACAGCGCGGTATGGTATGCCAATAATTATACTTCGGCTACCAAACATGTTTATCTCAACTACGACCCCGGGGTTCCGACAGCCGACGCTAATAACGAGGGCTGGATGCGATTTGGTGCCAGTGAGAGCTACCAAAATATCCGGACCATGTTGCATGAGATGAATCATACCTTCGGTACCGGGACGACAAGCTGGTGGTCACAAGCGATTATCAATGGTAAATATAGTTTGGCAAATGCCAACAAAATGTTAAAAATGATCAGTTCAGATGAATCAGCCGTGATAAATGGTGATAGCATGCACTGGTGGCCCTACGGTTTAAATCAAAATTCTGAAGTCAGCTCAAGCTGGGATTATGTTTACAATTGCCTGATCATAGAAGCGATGCGAAAAGATGGCATGACAAGCCACAGTGGACCTTACTAGCGAAGACCATAGGCTAACAAAAAGAGCAGGAAAACAGTATTCCCTAACAAGGTTACTGCTTTTCTGCTCTTTTGCATTTTAGAAGGCTTTAAAAGATTAACTGAAACTATTGGGCAAATTTCCCAGATGGCTGTAGCGCTTGCGGTATTCAGAGGGCGAACAACCAAAGATTTTGGAAAAATGCTGTCTAAAATGTTTGATATCTTTAAAGCCAACATGATATGCGGTTTCATTGATATTCGTTTTGCTACTTATAAGTAGTTGTGCTGCTCGACGCATCCGAATATAACGGATAAATTCATTGGCAGATTTTCCAGAAATAGATTTTATACGTCTATACATATTGGAATGGCTCATCCCAAGTTCGTCGGCAAGCATCTTGACCGTAAAATTTTCATTCAACAAATGCTTCTCAACCACCGCTATTGCCCGTTGTAAAAAATCTCTAAAGGCAGCCGGAACTTTATGATCTTTGGATTGCAAGGTAATTTCACTGTAGAAATAGGTATGTAGTCTATTTTTGTTTTCTATTAGACTTTCTACGCGTGCCACGAGCAGCTCCTTGTCAAAAGGTTTAACGATGTAATCATCTGCACCAACTTCTATTCCTTTTAATTTAACTTCAAAAGACGAACTTCCAGTTAATAAGATAATAGGTACATGGCTTTGCTTTCTATTGCTTTTCAACTGTTTGCAGAGATCGATCCCAGAGGATCCACCCATCATCACATCACTAATGATGATACAGGGTTCTAATTTCTCTAAAATAGTCAATGCCCTTTCGGCACTATTTGCTTTGACAACCTGATATTTGTCAGAAAAAATACCAGCAATATAGTTTAGCATATCCTCACTGTCGTCCACGATCAGTATCTTCTCTTGCATGTCATTTTCATACAATTCATCAATTGCCGGACTTTTTACAGAGCGGGCTGAAACTGGATGTGAAGGATGCTCTTCTTCAGTGGAAGGAAGATAGCCATAAGTTTTTTGCTGTAATGCAACGGTGATATCCAGAGCGGATGAACTGACCTCGGTAATAGGCAAATTGATTGAAAAAGTTGCTCCAGAATGTGGGTTTGCGCAATGCTCCAATTTACCTTGATGCAGCATGATGAATTTTTTAACAAAAAATAGCCCAATTCCAAAACCATCTGCATGATGGTTAATTAAGCTAAAATTACGTTTAAAAGGTTTAAATATTTCTTCTGTTAGCTGAGTTGGAAACCCCTGTCCCGAATCGATGATATCACAATTTAGCTCCCTGCCTATGCGGCTCACCTTAACAGCGACAGATCCGCCACTAGCCGTATATTTAAGTGCATTTTGAAGTAAATTGATAAAACAGATCTCCAATTTTTCATAATCTGCCTTGATGATTTGTTTTTCAATAGCCGTTTCAAATGAGTATGTGATATTTCGCGAACTTGCCAATTGCCTAAAGGATTCAAAGGTGTTCCGCCAAACCTGTATGATGTCAAATATAGTATAGGCGAGTTCATCAAAGTTGCCATCAGATTTTCTAAACAAAAGAAGTTTATCCGCAAGGTTTAGCAATCGCTTGGAATGATTGTAAACGGACAGTAATTCTTCTGATTCAGCCATATTCTTTTTTGATTTGATGACAATATCTTTGATCGGATTGACAATGAGGGTCAATGGAGTTCTAATCTCATGGACGATATGGGTAAAAAATGCCAATTTATCTTCAATTAATTCGTGCTCTTTATCCCGTTCAAACTCTGCAGTCTTTAATTTAAAAAGCAGCATTTCCTTATTCTCTCGATACCTATTATAAAGATAAAGGAGCGCAACGAGTAGTAAAATGTACCCCATATATGCCCATATACTTCGATACCAGGGTGGCAAAATTTCGACATCAATAATCTTTTCTGCTTTGTTCCATTCGCCATTCGCGTTGGTCGATCGGATATGCAATTTATAGTTACCTTCCCTGAGATTTGAATAATAAGCAATCCTTTGCTTATTGACTTCATTCCAACCTTTGTCCCACCCCTCTAAATAATAGGCGTAGTCGATCCTATCCGAAAAACTAAAATCCAATGCCGCAAAGGAGAAGGATAAAGTCGCCTTTTCAAATGGTATTTTTAGACGTTGAACAGTATTCAAGGGGATTTGATTATCCTCCCAAGTTTGCCCATAAGGTACATTATCAATGCTCAATTGAGTTAATTTTAACGGGCGAAACCTGGCCTGAAAAAATATATCCTGCGGTCTGAATATATTAAAACCGCGTATACCACCAAAAATCAACTGATCATTCTTTAATTTGATGGCAGCATTGTAATTAAATTGATTACTTTGGAGCGCATCAGACTGATAGAAGTTTTGAAATGTTCTTTTTTGCACATCCATTTTGGATAGTCCATCAAGTGACGAAATCCACATATTACCTTGGGCATCCTGTAAACTATTCAACAAAGTATTGCTCACCAGTCCATCCTTTTTGGTATAACGCCTATAGTTCATCGTACTTAGGTTCAGATGTAAAAGTCCTCCCCCCTCTGTGCCAAGCCAAAGAAAACCGTTTTCTGTTTGTTGGATAAAACGAATTGGGCTGCCGATGTGATAGCTCTTGTATTGCATAGTAGGCAAGTCCAGACGGAATAAAGAGTTCCAAGATCCCATCCACAAAACAGCATCTTTGTCTTCAAAGAAAGCTAACACATCATGTATTGGCAAATCGAGGTGTTTAAACTGATCTGTGATGGTATCTAGGCAGTAGACATTTCCACTGGCGAGTGTTGAAGCCCAAAGCTTCCCCTTACTGTCTTTAAATAAACGCCATACAGCATTATTGACATATGGAGTGTTTGGATAATAACAGGCATATTGTTTTACTTGGCCTGTTTTTGTACTTAATTTAACAACCCCCATATCATAGCTTCCAATCCACAACTGGTCTTTTTGATGCTGAATCAGCGACGTTATAAAAGCGGGTTTGAGTTCCTTATTTGTTGAATAGGGATAATTGACCAAGGTACCTTTCGCTATACTCCATTTGTATAATCCATCCCCATCGGTTCCGATCCAAATATGATTTTGATCAGCTTGCTCAAACGATAAAATAAAGTCAGCAGTACTTACCCGCTCGCTATTGGGATTAAGTTTGAATGTTTGAAATCTTCTTTTTACCGGATCTACAATATTAATACCCCCTCTTAATGTGCCAATCCAAAGCCGATCATCTTTATCTTCCAGTACTGCAAAAATAGACTGACTGGTTAGTTGCTGTTGGTCAAAACCAATATTATCTTCAAACGTTCGCGTTATAATATTAAATTTCTGTATGCCATTACCGTCTGTACAAATCCACAGCTTTTTGTCTTTTCCAAAATAAAGGTTAACGATAGACTTCCTGTCAGTATTGTGATTATAGGTTGCAAAAGCACCTGTTTCTACATGATAACAACTAATTGTTTGGTTACTGGCGAACCAAATATCTCCTGTAGGTGCTGCCGCCATTGTTGTTGACTGCAGATCGGCTTTTTTAATGATTGAAAAAAGTCTCTTTCTGCTATTATAATAGGCCAAACCAACATGGTCTATTAATGCCCAGACGCCGGCATCAGCAGCTTTGCAAATCGCTGAAACACGATAATCAAGTTGATTTTGGCCAGCACCTTTTAAAGGTATCTTTTGGACGATACTTCCACCTCTTGTTTCTTCAACTTTAAATAGCCCTTTGGATCCGCCATGCAGAAATAACTGGCCTTGATTATCCTTTTCTATCTGATGTATTGGAAAATTCAGCATTTTATTTCCTCCATCTGAGTATACTAAAACTTGTTTACATTGTGTGCGATTGGGATCTATCACTGCTAACCCACTTTTCGTTGCTACATATAGCTGTGAAGAAGCACTTTCGGCAACAGCTGTTACACGATTGTCGGGAAGGGTGCTCTTAGACAATGGGTCGTTTTTAAAAACCTTAAATTCGTACCCATCGTAACGATTTAGGCCATTTGATGTCCCAAACCACATAAATCCATCCCTATCCTGAAAGATCGTGGTAACAAAATCATTTGAAAGCCCTTTATCGATACCCAAATAAACAATAGGCGACTGACACCATAAGACATGAATAGGCAAAAATAATCCCAGGAGGATCAAGTAGAGATTTTTCATAAAAAGTTTATAATTGTGTTTATGACACTTAAATTACGAAAAGCCCATCGATCAACAAACTGAAATACAATATTTATTATCCAACGATCGTATGCTTGTTATGATTAATGCGGTTAATCTCTTTGCGACTAAGTTTATTACATTCGAGAGGACAATAGGTTGGGAGCCGACAGGAGAGCTGGAATGGCTAAGTAAAATTAATCAGTGCAAGAATATCATTCCCTAAAGATTTGCTCAAATTGCCTTTTTCATCCAAGATCGACAGCAAACCAATTTGTGCTATATATTCTTTTCCATGATAGGAATCGCACAGCTCTTGCTTTTTCTGGGTATTGGCATGGGGATACAGCAACATCCCTCCTACAGCATTCCAATAATCCGCATAAACATAGATCTGTCGTAGATCTTGCGTGGATATCATATCATAGCTATAGTTCTTCCATTTGGTATCAATGACAAACTGTTTTCCACTGATTCGATGTTTCAATAGGATATCTGGTCGAAGGGTCTTATCGCGCCAAAATTGCTTGCTCTCCTGGCCTCGTACTTCCCAATATTTCGAACAGTTCGCCAACTGCGCAAGCACATACTGCTCCCAGAGCTCATTCATATTGAAAAGGAGAGCCAGCATATTTTCAGTTCCCGCTTTGACATTGGGGGCATAGTTTAAAATAATCAATCGTGCTAATTCAATTGCTGTCCGATAAGATTCCGTTTTACGGCTATAAGATAGCCTATCAAATAATTGCTGGTCGGCCCAGATCTCTTTGACTTCTGGAAAATTCAATTGCGCCGTCTTGCACCGTCCATAACGATAGCTCCCATGCGACAGGCGAGCAACTATTTCCAAGCCTAGCTGGAGAATCTGATGCAGCACATGGTCACCGCCATATACTTGATGGGTATTGTAAAAACGCTCTTTATGAACGAGATTACGCTGAATATGCCCTGCAAACTCCAGTTTTCCTTTGAGCGCAACGGTATTTTTAGTTTCCTGATAATATTGTTTCACCAGTCCGTGATGCAGCAATTCTTCTACCGCTGTTAAATACCAGTCAAAATAGATATCCAAGAGATGGATCTGCTGTTTGTCAACAAAAGCCTCACCAACTGCTATAACCTTCAACCGCTCCGTTTCACGGAGCATTTCGATCAATACGTCGCGCCAATTGACGGTAGATGCAGTCCGCTGGATCTTGGGCAGGATTTCAATGACAAGATCGTCCACCTGAACAATCCCGACATAGTTTTTAAATCGGATACCCTGATAGACAGGCGCAAAGTATTTACCCTGATGTAGATCATTGTATTTGAGCAGCACATCGAAATAAAGTTGCGCAAATCGCAGACTTTCTCCGGACTGAGTCTTGTAGGATTGATTGAGATACAACGTATCATGCTCATAGACTTGAAGGACATGCTGCATATGATTATCCGATCAATTGATTCAAGGCATCAATAATATTTTCTTCTGGTACCTCGAGTACATTCAGCTTTGGTTTATACTGCGGCTTCCGTATTCTTTCGAAGTCCGGAAAGAGATCTCCTGAAAAGTTGTCATTTTCGATTTCAACAAAACCTGGTCCCAGCACCAAAGCAATTTTCTCCTCATCCCGATAAAAGTATTCTTTGAGTAAGGGTACGATGCAATTGTTAAAAGCATGCGTGAGATCGCGCGTTGACTGCACATTAATCAGATAAGAATGTCCAATTTGATGGTCTTTGTCCAAAAGCACCTTGATGCGGTTGTTGATTCTACTGAGGACATGTCGCAGATTGATATTTTCGATGATGATTTCCCCAAGCAGCTCGGCTTTGGGCATCATTTCCACAAAGGCAAACCGACGGCGCAAAGCGGTATCCAAAGCTTCTACAGAACGGTCGGCTGTATTCATGGTACCGATGAGATAGAGATTGGATGGTACCGAAAATTTCTGCTTGCTATAAGGTAGGATAACTTCAAGTGCTTCATCCCGTCCTGCACGTTTGGATTCCTCAATCAACGTAATCAGCTCACCAAATATTGCGGATACGTTGCCCCGATTGATTTCATCGATAATTAAAACCACAGGCTTTCCTTGAATATCCTGATTGGCCATCGCCTTTTGAAATGCCCCGGAATTAAACTTACCGACCAGTTCGGCACTGGCTGGCGTCTCTTCATTCGAGTGCAGCTCGAGATAGGTATTGTATGCCGCATGGGCACAGGCAATCTTAAACAAACCGCTTTCTACTTCATAGATAAGCTGCTTGCTTCCATCGTCGGTTTCATGAAAACGGGGTTTGATTCCTTCCACAAAATCCTCATAGCTCATGCTCTGATGAAAAGTTGTAAAAAGGATCTGTCCGCTGTCCACATAACGCTGGTAACGCGATTTCAGTGAAGTCCTATCCTCAAAGGACAGTTCCGTTTCGCTTTTTCCTTCGATGATGGAAAGAGCCAAATTGATGCCATTATAGGTTTTTCCCGTACCAGGAGGACCATACAAAATCTGGTTGAGCTGTATTGGGATACTGTTTGCAAATGTTTTGGTACTGACAGATGTTTCCTCACCCTCTATTTCTTTAACAATAGCGTGGTATTTTTCGACACGTTGGTTCAGCTTATTGATCAGACTGACAAACTCCTGAGGTGTAACGCGGTGCGCTGTAAACCGTTGGATAGATTGCTTGACACTCAAAATACCCTGATCGACGATAGCGATAATATCGGCCAACTGGCCATCAATATCCTGGTACATCGTTTCCAAAGACACATAGTTTTCTTTGAGGCCAGCGATTCGAATCGTATACATTTTTGCAGTTTCATTGATTTTCCGTGCCAGCTTATACTTTTCCACCAAAGGCTCTTTAATTGTCTTGATTAAGTTTAGCACCGCACGATTTTGATCATCTTTGGGATCTTGGGTTTGGGTAAATTCAAAATAGTACGTATAAGTAGACTCCCCCAACACGAATATTAGACTCATCGCATCGCCAGAAGAACCCGGGAAATTGACGGGAATAGACCAAAAGGTAGTTGCAAAATAGCCCGAACGCTGGGTTCCGATAAAGTAATCGGTTTCGGAATTCTTCGTGGCACTTTGTCTCACTGTAAACGTAAAATTGTTGTCTGCCTGATGTTTGGACATCAGCCAATCAAAAACACTTTTTTCGTATGCTTCGTAACTTAACATATATGGTACTGGCTTGCTATCTCGGTATTCCTACCGTGTTAAATAATATTCTTGAAAATCTAATTTGATCGCTGTAGACACAGCTCTTAAGGATTGGACAGCTGCCTGTCCTTGGAACAAAGATACGATTAATACGTCTGTTTTTGTCGATATACTTTTGGTTCATGCGCTGACAGCACATTGATTAAACCATCGGCATGCAAAAAGATAAAATGCTGAACATTTTCTTTACTAACAATCTGATAACTATTTTTTACTATCCAATCAATCAAATCAGATTTTTCCACCGTAAATAAGGACCAGTTTCCTGTAATACCATAATCGTCAATTATTTTTAAAGAACTGTTTTCATTTTGATTTTGATAATAAAGTGCATGAAATCCAAAATCGAAGACAAGGTTAGGTTCAATATTCTCTATTTCAAAACTTATCTGCAGTCCATTCTCTTGATCATCTGATAAACTTATTAAATAAAGGTCTCCATTAATCATTTCAGCGGGATGCCATTTTTTTAACATGTTGTTCTTTTTCATATGCAAATTTAGTGGTGTTTAATGGCTCATAAAAATGGGTAAGCATTCCCTTGAGCGAATTCAAGCTTCGTCTTTTTTCTCCATTTTAAACTTCCGCCTGCCAAACCACTTCAATTTCATCACCGCTTATGATGTCGATAATATTATTTACATTACCTATAGAATAGTGTTTCAGATCCCAATCTGAAAACATTTCTTGACTTTCTCTACGAAACCAATCTAAATAGTTTGAATTATCAGATACCACTAAACCTCTATAACCTGGATGCTCATAGAGGCTTCTTGATCTTGCACCTTCATCTGTCACTTGATAAGACATTACACCTTTAAATTTTAAGATTAATATTCGGTCATCTTTCATTTCAGCCAGATGAATCTCTATGCTTCCACCGTTGTCCGTTAAATGAACAAAATAAAGATCATTTGGTGGAGGAGATACTGGATCCCACTTTATAAAATCATTCATCAGCATTTATTCTTAACATTATTGTAAATAAAGTTGGTAATAATACTTTTCTGCCATAATCAATCGATACTATTCCATTCAAACATAACACGCTAAAGCGAAACCTGCATTAAAAAGGTTAAAATTCCTCAAAAGAAATCGTTTCTATTTGATTCTTATCTGCACGATTCATATCAACCCTTGTAGCCATAAAACAAAATCCGTCCGATATTCCCATACCAACTTGATTTTTAAGATTACGGATATATTGAGTGTTCCAGTTCTTTACCTTTTCAACAATAGGAGAGGATATCTCCACATTAACCTTTTCCAGATCAGTGTTACTAAGTAACAATTTAACAATGTGAAGTTTTTTACTACCAGTCTGCCGATGATAACTATAGGCTACACGATCATTCCAGATTAGCCCAACATAATCTCCCCAAGCAAGATTAAATCCCTCTAAAATCGTAAAATGACCTGGCGAAATCACATCGGAAGCCTCTTTTGCCAATATATTTCGACCTTGCTTTCCAAAATAGATAATACTTGCATAATCATCCTTTTGATCCATATTATTGAAATAGATTAATTGATCCATATGAACTTTTTCCAGCACCCCGACAGCCTTTTTCGTTAGAACCATATTTCCTGAGCAGGCTGTAAATAAAAAACAAATTAAACCAATTTTCAAACAATGTATCATAAGCTAAATTTTATGTTATATGCAATTCAGCGCATAATAAGAAGATCCTTTAACATAGAAGAAGATATCCCTACTCTTGAATAGTAATCACCCGACTACTATAATGCTTTTGACCTAAAGCTTGAAGAGGATAAAAATCTGTTAATGATACATTGTTATAAAACCTATCGCTCTCAATTTTAAAAATAGAATCTTTTACAGACATTAACATGGAAGTAGTGTCAATACAGATAGCACATTGCTGTATCTCCTGTTTAAAAAAAATAATTTGCCATTTTTTACAGAAATTGAATTCTTTTATATAAGGATTTTTTCTTGCATAATACGTTATTTTTAGATGGTCTAGATCGTGAAGAATATCCGCTACTCGGCTCGCTTTCATTGTTTTTGCACGACCAATTGAAAACATCGAACTATCCTGGTAGAAACCGCTTAACAAATCATCCATCTGCCATGAAATATCGTTTACATAGGACGTATCCGAAGAGAAAATCATCACCTTGTCATATTGGCTATTTTCTTTACTAATGTTTCCGCAGCCCAACAATACGGGAGACAATACATATATAAGTCGTTTCATATTTTAGGTTTTTGAGACATCACAGACGGTTACCTCTTCCTTACTTAACCAGCGAAATGTAGCAGGTTCATCTGAAAGCACCTCAATTGCATTTTCTAAATTATAAATAACGAAATGTTCAATATTTTTTCGTTCTAAAATATCATAGCTGCCCTCAATAACTGAATCCAAATAAGCGGAGCATGTAGATCTTGCAAATCCTCGAAAATCGTCGTTCTCGTTAACCATCTTCATTAGCGCCAAGTCGATCGTAACTTTATACGAAACAAAATACTCAAATTTTATTTCGAGAATTTGAGTGTGATCAACTAAGTTTTTTAAAAGAATAACTATTTCACTGTATTCCACATACATTTTATAAAAAAATAAATCTTGAGGAAGGGATAAATCAATAGCCCATTTTTCATATTTATCTTTCATCGTGTAGTATCTAAATTTTGTTTCTATTACTTTTTCGTCCAAATTCAATATGGGGCCGCTGATGTTAGTCCTACAGGGCCCACCTAACTACCTATCTAAATTTTCAATTTCTTTTTTGAAATTAGCTAATAGAGAATAAAATCGAGTTTTCAATAGCTCACTTTTTCTTTTATTATCCATAACAATTTCATTAAAATAGATCGCATCAACCCAAATATTTAAATTATTAATATTCTTTTCGAGCATGCAATCATAGGCCTTTTCAATATCTGATAATTCGAAACTTGAATATATATCCTCAGATTTGGATAATTGCATAGCTCTCAATAATAACTGACTTGACCTTGAATCCATTTTATAGCAATTATTCAATTTATCAAAATTTTCCAGGAACGACAGGTCGTTACCAACTTCACGCTGAAGTTGATCTAATGCTTGGGCTAAAGAATCTTCAAAACTTTTTAACGCCAGTAAGTGCTTTTTAATATCCATTACTTATTCTTTTTTACGCCCAATAATCTAAGTAACTAACCGCTCTATTTTTTCACAATATGATGAGCTGTAGTTACGGCTCTTGAGATTCTAATCTTATTTTATTTCCAGTTTATACCATGGTCGACACTGAAGATTTTGGGAACAATATCGGTACAATGATCAGCTCTTATACATAAGCCCAGTCTGATTAAAGGTTAATCCAGGAAACTTCAGGATCTTGAAGAGTAATTACATCAATTATATTATCACTAGTACATACCATATAATGATACTTCAGTAAGTCTTAAAAGATTCCATAACTCTCCTCATCAAACCATTCAAGAAATTTTGAAGCATCTGTTTTACAAAATGTATATATTGAGGGATTATTCAAAGTTTTCATTCGTCCTGATTCAATCACTATTCTATAGGCTAATGGATTGTTAAATTCTATTTTTAAACACCTATCAACGAGATCAGATTGTTTTAATAAGACAACCTGTTTCCCTTTTTTAAAATACATTTCATAAAAAAACGGATTATCTGGTAGATCCATTATCGGATCCCATCGCGTATACTTTTCTGTCATAATTACAATAATCTAGCAACCACACGCTATTTGTACGAAATCTCAGCATGAATGGTGAATACCTAAAGTTAATTTAAAAGTTCCATAATTGATATATCAAAAAAGCCACATCTCTCGACGCGGCTTTTAAACTAAACTTAAATAGATGATTTCACTAGTGGCCTGTCCTCCACCCGATCTGGCAGATTACTAGCTATTAGATTTTATTTATACGAATTGATTGATTTCGAAACTTTCCAGCTGTTACCCTCGCGCTCTAAGGTGACCAAGTCAGTCTTGGTAAAGTTTTCAAATTTCAAGGTTACTTTAGCGACCATATAGTCTGCTGACTCTTCAAGGATATCGGTGTTTACGGTGCAGTTTAGCTTTTCGCCTTTTTGTTTTTTCAAGGATTTAACCACTTCGCTACGGCTGTTAAACTGCGCACTGATAGCTTGGATCTTTTGGTTAAAATCTTCTGCGAATAACTGCTCTACTCCTGCTGATTCTCCCTCCGTAGTTACCGCAACATAGTGCTCTAAAGCGAAATCTGCTGTGGAAAGGTTAACGTTTGTTTTCTCTGATTTCGAACCTGGTCCTGCAGCTGCCATAGCGAATGTTGATACGGCGATTAAGGCTGTTGCTGCGAATGTTTTTATTAGGGTTTTCATAATATCTTTTTTATAGTGTTAGTTCTGTTGTTCTTATTTGTTGACTCAAAACTACAACACAATATGTCCTTGGCCTATGGGCTTTAGACCAACGCTCGGGAAAACTCGGTGAATGGTCGGAATCGGAAGGTGAAAATATGTACGAACACCCAGTCTAATTTTTGAGCGGCTTTCAGTTTACTGGGCAAACTAAATATCAACTAAGTAAGAGCGAATATGAGATCAACTCTCACGAATACGAATCGCTCAGCCTAGTCTAATTTCTTGTGATTACTTTTATTCTCAGATAATTAAAACATGCCCAAAAGGCATACATTATTTAACAAATAAAACTTAAAAACAATGAAAAAGTTATTGATGAGTTTGGTAGCCCTAGCTGCGCTATCGACAGCGGCTTTTGCAGGCACGGAGACAAAAGCACCCAAAGAAAATGCAGAAGTAAAAACAAGTACTTCGGCAGCATCCGAAACCACCAACGAAGTTGAAGTTACCGAGTCAACAAAAGAAAGCAATGCAAAATTTCTAAGAAAGTGTGTTTACACGCTAACGGTCTACAATACTAGTGGTCAAGTGATTGACACCTTCACTTCACAAACCTATGTTGAAAATTCCTGTTCAGGATTCTTCGACAACTGTAGAACGATTTACAGACATATGCTTGCCCATGGTGAATTAGGAATATAGTCTGCAAATTATATTTCATTCGAATTATAAGTACTGAAAAATAAGCGGGGCCAAGGCCCCGCTTTGCATTGATTTAAAAGGCTAGGTCAGAAATAAAACATATTTACCTTTTGTCTGAAAAAAGAATACTTTTAAACGTATCGAAAAAAACTTCGTAAGCCTGGCAATTGGGCATTTAGGTATGTCTATATAACACTTCCCAATGAGGCTGAAACTCTAAACTATTGAAGTCGAAAGTATGCAAACTTTCTCCTCTCCCCTCAATTCCATCAGACAATATCAAAATCAAAAAACACCTTCTATTGAAAGATTGATGTCGTAATTATTTTTAGACTATAAATCCGAATATAAAATGGTATTATTGGATATACACTAAAATTTAAGTCATATGGGAAGAAGCCTTTTCTTACTATTTTTTGCCAATTTACTGTTAACAATCCATGTCAGTTGTTCCGGTCAGCCGAATCAAAAAGAGACTGCTATTGACTCAATTAGAAATACAGGCAAGAATTCTGATAAATCTCAGGTATTCCCTAAAAGAATAACGCTTGGAAGTCCTGTTTCTAAGGAAATAGGATTATTAAAAAAAGTAATTCTTGAGAATAAGAAAGTAAATACGAAGGAAGAATATGAAAACAACTCATTTTCAGGGGTAAGATATTTTTTCGACCCTAAAAACTATACCATTTTAAAGGTCAACACAGATTATCCAGCAATTTTATTCGAAAAGTACAATTATAACGCTAACCTTGATTTGACGAAAAACTATCATCAGTTCTATCGGCATCCAATGGTTGGTTTTATGCAAAACCATCAAATTTATGTAGGCGTAAATGCAAATACTGCTTTTGAAAACCCCAGCTTGTTTCCCATCAAATTTAACGGCCATAGTCATAGTCTCGTTGAAAAAATCGATGACAGGCAAGTCAATAACTATCAATTATTAGATGAAGTTGCTGTTGACAGCTTGGAATTAAAATACGGTTCCAATAGAGTTTATTTTAATAACGACTGGAACCTTTTAAAAGAACCCAATCCAAAAAATGAATTTTATAAAAAGGTAGTGCGCTTAAAAAATTCACTTAAAGCTGCTGCTCAAAAAAAGGATATTAATCCCGAAGATATTGATTTATCCATTTCAATGGTAATCGATAAGGAAGGAAAAGTTAATCATCTAGAGGCTTATATGGAATATTCAATTCCGGAAAAACAATCTGTTCGAGTAGAAGATTCGGTATTAAAATCATTTGTAGAAACTTTAAAGATTGATCTTGTCAAGAATTATTCATTTTTTATTCCAGCTCTGAACAAAGATAAAAATCCAGTGAGCGCATACTTTTTAACCCGATTAAATATTGGATTACCTTATCGAAATTTTAAATAACGAAACAAAAGGACATAAATCCGAAAAAGTCACATCGCTCCACGTGGCATTAATAGTTCAAAACGGCTAGAAGCTACATTTCAAAAAGAAAGAATCAATATAAAAATTGGAATCGTACGGTGAAAATTCAATAGTCTTTAAAAACATTGGATGACGAAACAAAAACGAGGAAACGATAAGAAACATAAAAATTACTGTACAAGTAAACGCTAAAACAAAGGGTCTGATTTGAACATCGGGTCCTTTTGAGGTAAAAAAGCAACCAGCGCTTAAGCCATGATAGGGAAAACTCGAAAAATAGCGAGAACGAGCGTTAAAAAAAACACAGTACTAAGCAATAAAAATACTATTGCCATTGATTAACTTTAGTGAATATTAACAAATTCAAAAATGAATTACTATTTTACATTATTATTTTTAGTTGCTTTGCAGTACGTTAACGCACAGGAATCCTTTGTCTTTAAACACCTTCCTCAGCCACAGATAAAGTACGAGACAACGGGTATATATCAAACCAAAGCAGAAGGCAAATTAGAGGGACCATCCCCCTTTACGATGAATCTGGAAGGAAATAATAAGGTCCAATCGACCACCTCTACAGGCGCAGAAATCAAGCAGATAATTCCTTATAAGACAGAAATACTTTTTGTAGAGGCTAGCATGAAATTTAACGAGCAGATAACTCCGTTAAAAGCTCCGTTAAGTGGTTCTACGATATATGGCTATTACGATGAAAATGGTAAAACTAAGATTGATTCAATAGTAAATAAAACGCTAGATTCCCTGGAAAAACAATATTTAAAAACCGAAATGGAACAGAATCAGTTTGAAGATAAAACGCCAAATAAACCAATGAAAGTTGGTGATTCAGTTGAAAAAACAGAAACAGTGGCATTTCCAGTCTTAGGAGCAGATCAACAGGAATTTTTGGTAAAAACCAAATACACCCTACAAAAAATTGAAAATGGGACTGGCTATTTAGATGCTACGCAAACATTTCAATTAAAAAGTCCAAATGAGCAGATCGAAGTCCTACCCAACAGCAATGGTTCAGGAAAAGTCGAATTTAATATCAAACACACTTACGTAAGCAAAAAAGTAACAAGCGCTAATCTGTACCTCAAAGTCAAACAGGATGGATATGTCATGTCCTGTATAATTTCGTCAAATAACTCTGATATCACAACCGCCTCTTCACTGATACGATAGGCGGTCTAAATCATATTGCAAACTAGATCAAAGTTTAATCGCTATTGTTTTTTTATCAAATCTATTGAAGGTATAAAAAGAATACATTACAGAAACCATAACTTGTTGCCTCAAAATTCAGTTACATATAGGCCCATAACTCGCGACTTAGCATATAAAAATTGGATAATAAAACTAAAAAAAGGGCGCAAAAGGATCATAAAAATTACTGTACAAGTACACGCTAAAATAAAAGGCCTGATCAATATCAGGCCCTTTTGACTAAAAAACTTTCGCTAATTTTGGCTTTTAAAACTTATGCGAATGATCTCACTGTACCTGCACCTCCAATAGTTTTAACCATCCGGAATCAGTTATATCGCCATTTACGGCAAGTCTTATGCCCGGCTGATTTTCATTTGTTGTATCTACAATGGCGACGGCCCAGCTATAGTTTCCAGCAGCTACATCGACATTAGCTTTCAACTCGTATGCGACTGGATTATTCTTAAGCCAGGTGGAAGGTTCTCCTTTATCATCAACAAAAACTTTTTTCACCTTGTTTTCTTCGTCCAGGAGTGCAAAAGCTACTTTATATTTATAATTCCATTGAGGAATATTATTCGGAAAATACCCCCAGCCCATATTCCGCCAGCGGTGGTTAATTGTCGTTTCTGTACCCGAATTGACTTTCTCCGGTAAATAAATACGATCGGGATACAAACGATAGCCACCTTCAGAAATAAAACGCTGGCATAAGGTAAAAGATTTGGTGAACCAGCTTTCAATTTCACCGATACGGAAATCCATCATGTTTACAGCAGCTTCCAAGGAGCTGTCAAATTCGCCCTGCCGAACATCTTCGGGATGGTCTTGCCTGTATTTTCCGCTTGGATCAGTCCAGTAACGGTGTGTACCAGTCGTAATCCAACCACCTTCCATAATAATCGGGCGTTTAAAATTCCAGACCTTGGCAAAATTCTTCTCCCAGCTTTGATAATAATCGGTCATTCCAAAGGCATCCTGACGCAGGCTATACCCTTTGTTGATCATCTTATTCAACAGCTTCTCCGAATTAGGATTGGGAGCACCATTGCCCGCAGGGTCGCCAACTAAACGGTGATAATTGATCAGCAAGGGCACTTTTGTAAAGTTCTTGGAATACACATCTGAAATCCAATCAACAACTTCTTCTTTGATCACCTCAATATTTTGGCCGGAAGGATTATTAGGATCTTCGTAAATGACGCTATGTCCCTCCCCCCACAACCCGAGTCCATAGGCATCGACAAAGGAGGTTTTATTTAAATCATTAAAATCCTTCGCCAACTCTTCGATCAGCTTGCTATAATATTTCCGAAAAACAGGATCTTGCAGCACGGGTGTTTTTCTATCCGGAAAAGAAGCATTGGCAACATAATACTTGGCGCCTGCATCGAAAACAAACTGCGGCGTATTTGCTCCTTGATCGCGACCGTCGACGACGATACGAAAGGCGATTGGCAATCCTTTATCTTGTGCCCCTTTGATCATTTTATAGATTGCCGTGCTGGGATCCCTCCAGGCATATACGCCATCTACAGGATTAAAAGTTCGCCAACTGGTACGGATATAACAGGCAGATGCATAGTCAATTGCTTTGACCGTTTTACCTAAGTCAGGTACATAGAATTGGGTGTCCCAATAGGAAGGAGTCCCCGAAGCTGAAGCATACATGACCCAACCGTTTAAAGGGTTACGAAACATGGAACTGCGGTTGTAGCTGGGTTTCACCAAGGTCCCTGCTATATCTTTTTCGTTATCAGCACGATCTTTCTTGCATGAAACCGCTAGAAAGCAAAGCATGATAGCAAATGCGCTGAGGCAGGCTTTTTTATAGTTTATATTGTTTTTCACTTTCAGAAATGTTAAAGTTAATTTAAATGCTTTGATACAATTGCTTACCGTTTTAGCCCCAGAATTGTCATGTTTCTTAAATCAAAAATCAGCACATTGGTTGTAGCCGGAATGGTGAAATAAGAATCGCGATTACCTTTTACCGTTCCCCCTCCCATTTCGGTCACTTTTCCTAAAGTAAGCGTCAGGGTCTGAGCCACACCTTCAGTCGTAGGCGGAGCACTAAAAGCATAAGCCAGGTTTTTGTTATTACTGTTGTCTCCGGTTACGATAAACTTGGTGGTCCCGACTTTACCCCCAGTATAGACCAAAACCTGCGGATCCGCCAAACTTACCTGACAATCCATTTTTACCGGAGTTCCCCAGCCATTGATACTTCCGTGCATCCACAAATCCGTCACCGTGGTCGTATAAGGCTGATCCCCTGTCCATGTCACTATTTTTGGAGCAAGTGCTTTCGCTGGAGAATAAATGGTTGCTGTCGCTTTTTGCATATTGACCACAACGCGATACTCGCCCGCAGTTGCTATTTTCCAGGAAAATACGTTTTCTCTCATTTTGATGCCAACGGCATTTCCATCGTTTAGTTCAGCGCTTCCATCGGAGGTAACAACATAATTGGTTTCACCGTTAAATTCGACCGGAATTTCCAGTTCGCCAGGCTGCAAATTCAATACATAAGCATACTGATCCAGATTTTCCAATGTTTTTGGCATCTCCACTTTGCTCCCGCCAACGGCACTTCCGCTCAAGAACACTTTATCGGCATCAAAAACAACCGTCTTGATCGGATTTACTGTAATTCTTACGGTACGTACTTCGGGTGCCTCAAAAGTAGCACCGCCCTCCCATTGGGCAACCACTCTAAACTCTAGCGTAAAGCTCTTATTTGCTGGTATACCCCACTTTTCATTTGCCCAATTTTGTAATTGTTCGGAAGTAAAGCTTCTGCTCAATACGTTATCGTCCTCATAGTTAAATATGGCTGTACCGGTACCAAAATTGTTCCCCACCACATCTAACATCGTACTGTAGCTGACCAAATGATCATCTGATTGTACCCTAGCGGGCTTCCAGTTAAATGTAACGATATCTTTGGTCAAATTGACCTCGTCCAACGTAATGTTTTCCGACGAAGGCTGAAGGTCCATCGTTTCATTGACTTTGGGTATATCCTGAATTTCCTGTTTGCAGGATAACTGGCAAAGTACCATGCTTAAGAAAAATAAGGTTTTGTATAAATAATTGATGATTTTCATTGATTTATATTTTTGCTAACGTTTGGATAGAATCATGCGCCTGACTAGCGCAACTGCTTTTTTGTCATCAGATGGGAAAACTGCCGAAAATACGATTAGGATTCCGACAGCCTCCCATAACCATTAATTATAACCCGGATTCTGTGGGAACGGTGCCCCTGTATTGGCATCCCTGATCACCTGTGGAATAGGCCATAAGATATTGTTGTCCGTAATTTTATCCTTGATCGCATTATTATATTTTTTGACCCGCTCCACCAAAGTATTGGTACGCACCAGGGTAAATCTTCTGCTTTCTTCACCAACTAACTCACGGATACGCTCATCGAGCAGGAAATCCATATTCATCTGAGCGCCGGTAATTTCGGACGCTCCAGCTCTTTTCCGCACTTCATTGACGGCTTGGGCAGCTTTATCTGGCATATTTTGTCCCAAATAGGCTTCAGCAAGCAACAGATAGGTTTCAGCCAAACGGAATTTCATACGATCTTTATAACTACCGGTCAAACTTAAATTTTCAGTACGTCCGTAAAAGAATTTTGTAATCGCTGGAAATAAGCTTTTTGTCGTAAACCAGGTCTGTTCGGTAATATTGGCTTTTTTACCATATAGCGAGGTCTCATTCGCGTTGTTGTAATACCAGTTGCGTTTAATGTTATAACCTGAATTACGGATATCATTTGCTTCGAAAATACCAGCGACATTGCCTGTAGCATTGGTACCTGTGGTACCTACCCACCACTTCATTGGCACTAATTGTGCAATACCACGACCGCCCAATGTGTCTGCCAAAACAAATCCCGTAATCGTCGAGTAATTGGGTATCCAAGCCCTACGGGTCCAGTCATCCGAATTGGTACCGCCGCCGATTGTATTAAACTGGAACTGCAATACCCAGATACTTTCTTTATTGCCACTTTTTCTATTTTGGTTATTTTCCAGAAATAAATCGCTAAATACATCGCCTGGTTTGCTGCCATTTACGCCATATCTGTTTTTCATAAGGTTATAATACCCACTATTGATGACCGCCAATGCGGCCTTTTCTGCTTCGGCATGATTGCCCTGCAATAGGTAGATTTCACTCAGCAAATGACTTGCGGCCCATTTGGTCAGCTTTCCTTCTTTTACGTCGTCCGGATTTGTAGGCAGGTTATCCACCGCAAACTTCAGGTCGTCTACCATATGGCCGATGACTTCGGCTTTTGGTGTACGGGTAAAATTAAGCTGAAAATCATACAGGATAGTCTCCACATAGGGTACATCGCCATAGAGATAAACCAAGGTACGGTAAGCATAAGCCCGAAAGAAGCGGGCTTCAGCCTGGAAGCGTGCCTTATCCGCGGGCGTGTCCCAATTGGTATTTTTTTCAGAATAAACCAACATGAGGTTTGCAGATGAAATAAGATTATAAGCCCAGTTCCAGTAGGTTCCTACAAAACGCTCGGAGGCAGTAAGTGTCAGATTGGCAAAAGCAGTCAATGAGCCATCGCTATTAATTGCATCGGCAATATCCGTAGATACCTGTAAGGCTTCGTATGGGCAGGCACCATTATGGATGAAGGCGCCCCCTTCGCCATAAGTATTGTATTCTGAACGTGTGAGTGCATACAAACCAGCACTCCCCACCTCGAAACCGTAGGTGCTGGTATAGGTATTGGAGGGGGCTAGCTCAGTTTTCAGTTCTTCCTCCAGAAACTTCTTACAGCCTCCTAAGGTTAACAATACGATAAGCCCTAAACTTGTTGTGATAATATTTTTCATTTTCATGTCCATTCGATTAGAAGTTTACATTTAAGCCAAACATATACGAACGTGCCGTCGGATAGGAGGCCATCCAGGTGTTGTCGTAATTGAGTACCTCTCTGATATTAGAAATCGTATTCAGATTGTTCACGCTAGCGTTTATATCAATACCATTTACACCGACCTTTTTAGCAATTTTGTGTGGCAATTTATAACCAAAGGTGATATTCTTCACCTGTACGTAGCTCACCTTTTTATAGTACCCGTGTCCTAATGGATTGAGATAACCGGGTGAAACAATCGTCGCATTGGGATTCTCCGGTGTCCAATAATTGGCATCGTGTACATAGTTGGTAATCCCGAAAGTCCAGGCCCCAAGATTGGCCATGTGATCATCGCGCCATACATCAAAAACCCCTGTTACCAACGCAGATGCATAAAAATTTTTGTAAGAAAACCGATTGGCTAAAGAGGCTGTATAGCGTGGATTTTTAGATCCTATGACCACCCTGTCACTTGCTTCTATCTTGCCGTTACCATCGCGGTCGTACAGCTTGGCAGCTCCTGGTGCTGCCCCATCCACAGTAATGGTTTCTCCATTTTGCCATACACCGATCATTTTATAATCGTAGAATACTCGTAATGGCTTACCAATAAACCAGTTGTTGGCAATATCATCGATACCGTCTCCTCTCAACTCGACTATTTTGTCTCGGTTTAAGGAAAACACAGCAGTCGTATTCCATTGAAAATTTTCTCCTTTCACGTTCGTCGAGTTTAAGGTGACTTCAATACCTTTATTTTGGGTGGCGCCGATATTGTCCCAAATGCGATTATACCCGTTCATGATAGGTACAGTGCGGGTCATCAGTAAATCTTTCGTTTTAGAGAGATAGGCATCGATAGTTCCTCCCAATCTGTTATTAAATAACTGAAAGTCGAGCCCCAGGTTGGTCGAATAGGTGGTTTCCCATTTCAGATTAGGGTTGCCCACACCATCACCGGCCAAATAGGCTGTCGTAACAGCAGTACCATCATCGCCCCAGATATATTTTACATTGGAGTATAAGCGGTCTAACGTGCGGTATGGTGTAATCGCCTGGTTACCGTTGGCACCATAAGAAAGGCGGATTTTCAGCATATCCAGCCATGTTACATGATCTTTTAAAAAGCTTTCCTCCCCGATTTGCCATGCCGCCGCCGCGACAGGGAAAAATGCATATTTATTATTGACACCAAATACAGACGCTCCATCTGTACGTCCTGTCAGGGTCAATAGATACTTGCCTTTGTAGGCATAATTTATTCTACCCATGTATGACAGCATCGCAGATTCCGATAAGGAAGCGCTGTTGGAAACAAGACGGCTGGCCGAACCGATCATAAAGTATTCGGTATCATCGGTTACAAAACCTGCACCGCTCTGGGCTGTTGACCAGCTTTTCGTTTTTTGCATACTGAATAAACCCGTCACATCAAAACGATGATCGCCGATCTGCCGCTCGTATTTGAGCAGGTTCTCCCAGGTATAATCGTTATAGTTGGAATTGTTAATGGAAGCACTACCTCCGGCCTGCGTACCCTGATCCCTGCCTTCAAAAGTATTGCGCCCGTAATAGGTTCCGGTAAATCCGTTCCGATAATTATAACCAAAATTTGATCGTAAGGAAAGACCCTCTACCGGCAGCAAAATATTGGCATAGCCAGAAAGAAAGAAGTTGTTATTATACCTATCCTGAATCGCGTTAACGTTGCGCATCGGATTGACGATCAATGAATACTCCATGGGTTCGGGCACATACTTCCCCGATTCGTCTTTATAACTTCCATAAGGACTTTGTTTTATGGCATGTTCCAAATTTGGCGTAATACCACCGTCGCTTTTCCGGGTATATTGCAGGCCAACACCAGTGGTTAACCATTTATTAAAAGTCTGATCCACATTTGTGGTAATATTTAGACGGGACAACTTAGAATTGTATACCACACCTTCTTGATCCAAAGCTGCAAGGGCAGCCATATATTTTGTATTCTCTGTACCACCGGAAATGCTCAGCTGATGATCCATGGTCATGGCTTTTCGAAAGACGTAATCCTGCCAATTATTTGTAATGCCTTTCGCATAATTACCGCGCTCTGTTACGCTAATAATATCCCCGGCGATAGGATCTAATAGCGCTCCAGTATAGCCTTGCCTAATTCGGGCAATATCTTGTTGAAAGCGGATATATTCATTTGGCCCCATCACATTGATGCGTTGCATAGGCTCGGCCATGCCGATCAAACCTTTATAGTTTACCTGAGCTCTACCCAGCGCCCCCCTTTTGGTTTGTATCAGAATAACCCCATTGGCCGCACGCGAACCGTAGATAGCCGAAGCCGAGGCATCTTTTAAGATCGAAAGGTTTTCGACGTTGTTGGGATCGATATCTGCCAGGGATCCGCTGTAGGGAATACCATCTAAAATAATCAATGGACTATTGTTGGCCGATATCGAATTTTCACCCCGTATCAACAAGGTCTGTGATGCTCCCGGCGCAGCCTCGCCGGTCGTAATGGAAAAACCGGCAACCTGTCCCACCAAGCGATCCATCAGGTTTGAGGTAGATACCATGCTGAGCTGCTCTTTTCCAACCACGGCCAACCCTCCTGTTAAATCTTTCTTCTTGGCTGTACCATACCCTACGACCACAACCTGATCCAGGACATTATTTCCTGACATCTTCACATTGATGATTCCTGATGGATTGACCTTTAATTCCTGGTTATTGAAACCAATGTAGGTAAAAAGTAACGTAGCCGTGCGTGATGCCTGAATGGTATAACGACCATTTGCATCTGTCTGAACACCGGTTTTCGCCCCTTTAATCATGACCGAAACACCCTTAAGTCCTTCTCCTGCATCATTGGTGACCTGACCTTTGACATTTATTTGATCTGTTGCTTGCGAATAAGCATAATTAGCCGCCACCACCGATAGGGTAGCACTCATTATCCAGCTCCTGAGCCAGAAATGTATTTTTTGTATCATTGATTTATAATGGTTAGTTTAAAATTTACTTGCGTTCTTTACTTTCCCTTTCTTGTAAAGAATATGAGTTTAAAATAGGTCTGCTTCAATAGGCTTGGATTTTTAATTTAAATTTTGTGATACATACTATCTCATTGCTGCAAATGCATGCGCAATGCAGACGGCAAGACTTCGTTTTCGTCCTTATTGACGAAACCTAAAATTCCGTTGCGCCTTGCTATTGATTTTTGTAGAGTTCGGATTACCCTGCGTGAGCCTGATCACGTGGTCGGGAGGAATTTTCATACACATATTTTGCTTTTTTAAAATTGGTTAAGACAAAACTATAATCATCACCAATTCATAGGGTTCGTTTTTGTACGAAAATGGTTTGATTTTGTACAAAAGGCAAAAAGATGTGTTTTTCGCTGTAAAACGGAGATTAGGAGCGCTTTATTATTCGTTTTTTATACGCATGACATGATCTAGGATAACAGTATCGCTTGGTTGCACATCGATAGCTTCACCCCGACCTTTATAAATGATATCGCGGAAACTGGCCTGCGAGATACCTTTGGCTTTTATCGGTTGATGACTAATTAAATTTCGTACAAATAAGCCCTGGACATGCTGGCCATACTCGACCACCAAACCTTGTTGTGCTAGCGGACTGATGACCATATTCTCGATAAAGACATGACTTATACGGAGTTTACCCACAGGCATAATCCGTATGGATCGGTGTGAAATTGAATAGAAGTCCTGCCAGTTCTGGAGATAAATAGTTGAAATATTGTCGATTTCGCCCCTATAAATCGAACCACTTACCACATTTACATTTTCTTCGCCTGCTCCCACTCCGGTATCTGTCAAACCTATATTAATAAAGTCGTCACCGCTTTTACCTTTGCAATTCGCAATAATAATATTTTTGCAGCCAAAACGTATGCCCATGCCGTCTTGGTTCAAAATCTGTTTGTCTACTCCATCAACAGTTACTGCCTGCCTTACGTTAAAAGTAATATCGCTTACCTTACCGTTTGTACAGCGTTCCAATACCAGTCCATGCCCATGATAATCCTTTAATGTAATGCCGCTAACCTCAAATACATCAGTGTGAGCCAATATAATGGCGTGGTTCCGCCATCCACCTTTTTGGTTCTCTCCGGGCTTACCTGCATCCGTACCATAAGATTGTCCAAATCCGCTGGGATTTAAGGACAAGATTTTATTATGGTCACCGGTAGCTCTGGGATGATCAGCACCTTCTAAAAGAACATTTCCTTTTCCAATAATCCGGATATTCTTTGTGGGTGCTATCTCTTTAATTGCCAGCCCTGCATTTGCAGAACGGATAAAATTATCCCGGCACTTATCCGATAGCTTAATGGTACAGTTATTCAATTCAAGTTCAAAATCACCCGGAAGCAAAATGGCCTGATCGATGAGCCAGACACTTTTTTTTGTTACCGCATCGTATTTAGGGATCACTACTTTCCCAGTCGACTTTTTTGCTTCATTTATGGCTTTTTGTATACGTTCTGACTGGGAACCATTCTTGTATTTATTGGGGCTGATGTAAGTTTCATCTAGCTTTTGGGCGACAGCCGCTGTCAGATAAATTACGTTAAACAAGCAAAAGCAATATGTAAGCAGAAGCGTTTTTCTAAAAATTGTCATTTTCATGATCGTTAGGATTTCAAAAATATAGAATTGCCTTTCACCTATCTGAAAGGGTATATCGGTCAACTATTGGCTGTATTTTTATTTCTTTCCACTCGAAACCTTTTTCTTAAACTCTGAAGGGCTCAGTTCAAACTGCTTTTTGAAACAGACGCTAAAGTATTTGGCATTGTTAAACCCGGTTTGGTAAGCAACTTCCGCTATCGTCAGATCCGATTTTTCTAACAGATAAGCACTTCTCTTCAGCCGCATATTCAAAATAAATTCTTTGATGGACATTCCCACAATATCATGTATTTTTTGATAAAGAATGGTTCTGCCTACGTTCATATCAGCCACAAAATCTTCTACGGAATAACTGGCATTGTCAATATTTTCTTCAATGACCTGAATAGCCTTAATCAGCAGTTCCTCGTCCATGGAGGTAACGGTCACATTGGAGGGATCTACCTGAACGTGTTTGCTGTATTTTTCTTTTAGTTCCCGCTGATTTCTTAGAATGGTTTCCGTCTGTTGCAACAGATAGTCGACATGAAACGGTTTATCAATAAACACATTGGCGCCATATTCCAATGCTTTTATTTTATGCTGGTTGTCATCTCCCGTACCCGAAATCATAATAATAGGAATATGGCTAGTCTTAAAATTTTGTCTAAGGCTACGGCATACTTCCAAGCCATTGCGATTTGGCATGATCAAATCGGTAATAATAAGTTGCGGATAAATTTTTTCGGCTTTAATTAAGCCTTCTTCCCCGTCACTTGCTGTATATACATTATATTTTTCGGCCAGACGCTGCTCCAGATAAACACGCAGCTGTTGGTCATCTTCAATGAGCAGGATATTATCTGTCTTTTTTATAGGGATCGATCCTGTTTCTGGGATTGCAGTATCCTGCGTAATAATATCGTCGATTTCAGAAACGGTGTAATCATACACATTAGGCTGCATGTCGCCTGCCCCGGCCTGTTTCCTTAACGGTAGTGAAAGGGTAAATGAAATTTTATCGGTCTTATTGACCATCCATATTTTACCCTCCAGCACATCTACCAGTTCTTTCACAATAGCAAGTCCAAGTCCTGAACTTTCTTCAAAAGTTGGCCGATGAGAAGATAAGCGGTTGAAAGAAGTGTAAAGCGTCGCGATCTGTTTTTCAGAAAAACAATCTCCGGTATTTATAACTTCAATGGAGATGTATTCGACTTCCGTCGGATTTAACGAAGGAAACCGTTCTTTTTCTTCCGCTGTTGCACTATAGATACGTACGCCCACATACCCGTTATCTGGTGTATATTTTAGGGCATTGGAGAACAGATTAGTCAATATTTTTTCGATAACATCGTAATCAAAGGCAACATATAAATTGTCCTTGTACGCGGAAATATTGGTTTCAACACCTTTTTTATTGGCATATAGCTCAAACAGGCTAAATATATCCCTTACAAAATTGATAAAATCACCAACCTGCGGATTGAGCGTAATTTTTTGGCTTTCTATTTCGCGAAAGCGCAGCAATTGGCTAATCATCCGCTGTATTCTGGATACATTTTTCTCTATTAAATCCATGTATACCAAAGCGGTATCATTGGCCACAATAGTGTCTTTGAGTTGTTTAAGCGGCTGTAAAACCAAGGTTAGCGGTGTTTTTAAATCGTGTGAGATATTGGTAAAGAAGTCGGTACGCGCCTGGTTCAGCTCTTGCATATTCTGTTCTTTTAAACGCTCGAGTGCTAATCGCTCTTTAAACACTCTTTTATTGCTGTAATATCTCATTATGAAAAAGAGCAGAGCAAAAACAAGTGCTGCATAGCAGCAATATGCCCACCAGGACAAGAAAAATGGTGGATCGACATGGATATATAATCGTGATATTTGATCGCCCCATAGCCCATCATTGTTGGAAGCCTTGATTTCAAAGATATAATCTCCGCCCGGAAGGTTGAGAAACTGTACAGATTTCTGGTTGGCATGACTGATTTGCCAGTCTTCACCTAGCCCCAACATCCGGTAAGCGAACTGGTTCTTCTCTGCGGATAGATAACTATTTGCCGAAAACTTAATTTCTACATTGGACTGGTTACTGGAGAGCCTTATCTTGTCTTCTTTTTGATTGGAAAGACTGCCAATGTCTTTCGTTAAAACTGATGAGCCATCCGCTGGTTTCACGAGTTTATTGTTGACCAGAAATCCTGTAAAAAAAACTTTCGGTTTTTGCAGATTTTTATTGAGGTACGCCGGATCGAAAAGTAGAAATCCATTGGTACCGCCAAACAGCATTTCACCCCTGGAAGTTTTGTAAGCGGCATGAATATAAAATGAACCAATGTTATTTTCCTGATAAAACCTGGCTTTCTCAAATTTACTGGATTTCCAATTGAAACAAAAAAGACCATCACTGGTACTTAACCAGATATTTTTCGTGGCAACATCTTCTAATATGCCAAATACCATTTTCGCCGGGAATCCGTTACTTACACTATAGTTGACATATGTCCCATCTCTTTTGAGTACATTTACGCCTTTACCCAATGTCCCCAACCATACTTCGCCATTTGAAGTCACGGTATAACTACACAGGTAATTTGCTGAATAGGAAGCATCTTTGAGCGCGTAGTGTTTCAATACCTTTAACGTATGGGGATTTACAACAAAAAATCCTTGATGGCTAATTAAACAGAGCTGATCTTCATTATTCACATATAATGCTTCGACTTCGAGTTTCATTTTTTTGCCCTGCGCATCAAGTACGCTCACCATCTCTATAGGATCTAGCGGCTTCTTGCGATATAAAAATGATTTATCGGGATCTGTCATCCACCAGGTGCCTTCCTTATCGTTTACAAAATCATAAACGGTGAGTGGTTGCTGGCTCTCCGGAGAGCGGAAATTGAAATTGCTGAAATGCTGATTGTCCACATCATAACTGCCAATACCGCCGTTATAGGCTGAAATCAACAGTTTTTTGCTCGTTCGGTCAAATTTCAGGCGTTTAATCATATGAGGACTCGACGAACTACCCTGCGATTTTTCTGGAGGGTTAAACTGATCCTTTTTTCTATTCCAGTAATTCAGGCTCCCCCCCTCGGTACCGATCCATATGTTTCCCAGATGATCTTCCTGAAAACTACTGACTATGGGGTGATTGAGCCCCCCTGGGCTGGGCTTGAAGTAACGTACTCGGGAATCGTAAAGCGAGCAATAAGCTATTTTGCCACCGTAAGTACCTATCCAGGCCCCTTGGTCCGGGTCAGGATAAATTGTCCATATCGAGTTATTCGGTAATGAATAAGCATCGTTCAAGTTCATTTGCAAGGTGCTGCTGCTTTCATTGGATGGATCATAAAGATACAATCCAGCTTGCGTAGCCACCCAGATCACCCCGGTTTGGTCCAAATATATTTTTTTGGTTAACACGGCTGAATTTCCCATTATACTTACCGGGATCTTCTGTTTGAAGGTACCCGTCAGATCCGTTACATGGATTCCCCCTCGTTGTGTTAAAAAGTAATATTCCCCCCCGTACGCGACCGCATCGTTCACCTGATTTGTCGTACTACCAAAATCCGCAAACTGGACTAGGCGTTTTTTCGTCATTTCAACTTGATACACGACAGCGCCTTGGCTTAGAAACACCTGATCTTTAGCACTCAATATATTTTGGAAAGACTTGTTTTTGGGCAATAAAAAGCTTTCTGTCTGTTTATTTTGCGGATTATAGCGTAGTATGCTATTGTCTGACAGCATGTAAACCTGACCATCGCTATGTACACAAAGCGAACGGATCATTCCGGGAACCACGACATGAAAAGAAAACCGTTCGTAATCGAATTTTAATAAGCCTTGCCCAGAAGCTAGAAACAGATTTCCCTTTTTATCCCGAATTAAAGAACCATAACCCCATTTTTGCGTTGGTTTGATCGCAGAGACGATATCATTTAACTGATAAAAACTATTACCATCGTACATGAAGAGCGCATCGGGCCCCGTGTACCAAATACGCCCTAAACTGTCTTTTGCGATGCTCTGTATACCGCCATAATAGGAAGTTTCGGGCATCAGATGAAACCTATACCTCGAAAGATCGATACCGAGAACACATTGCCCCCAAAAAACAACGAAACAAATTATCAGACTGTATTTATTCATTTACTAATGCTACTAAAACTGTTTAAATTTCAATCAGGATTTACGTGGGCCAGTTACAATCAAAATATCCTGCTACTAATTGTTAATCAGTGGTTCTATAAACTTCGATTATCATACTATTAGGCAATGAGCTTCGTCGAAATTCTGGCCTTAGCGCTTTTTCAGCTGTTCAGATCCATGCGAAGCCAACAGTACCAATTTACTTAAAAACAGGCGTTGGGGACAAACTTATCTTCTTTTGCTGATTATTTTTGAGTTCGAAGATTACAAGTTCATTTTTTCCGGGTATTAAATCCTCCGAAGGAATTAATATCGACTGCTGTTTTTCTTCCTCCCAGTAAGATCCCAAATATTTTTGATTTAACCAGACCTCGCCCATTCCCCATCCTGTCATATTAAGATACTTGTTTCCGGACAGATTGTGTTCGAACTGACCTTTGTAAAAACCGGGGCTGTCATTAGCTGATCTTTGTTCAAAAACCAAATCCTTCAGCGGATAATTACGCACCGTTAAGGAGATCATTTTCCAGTCTTGAAGGTCGTTTCCGTCTAAAGTGATGGTGCCAAAAAGCCCTTTTGAATTATCTGTAATTTCTGGTCCGTAAGTGATCCGACCAATATTCTCGACATAAAATTGAAGCAAGTGTTTGCCTGGATTTGCTTTGATGGCTAGTTTTTTACTCTTATCTGTCAGGCTACCCTGTACCTTACCGTCGACATAGACCACGGCATAATCGCGTACGTTTTCCAATTCCAGCTCTTCGCTTTCGGCATCTGTGTTTATCTCGGTCTGATAAAGTACATAGCCTGATTCGATGTCCAAATCATTAAAAGACAATGCATTTTCCGCCTCGACAGCCTTATTATAAACCTGGTTTACAGACGCTTTCTCTTCTAACCTAATTTCCTGTGCCATGAGGGGCTGAGCAAAAAAAACAGTCATCATAGATAATATCATTGTTCTTACCATTGTGTAAATCTTTCTTATTTCTCTAAAAATGATTGAATAAAAATTTCGTCCACAGCCACTTGCGGCGAGAATTTCTCACTTTTCACATAATTATCGATACTGTACAACAATTGTTGAGTAGCGGGACGGTTATCCATATCATTTTTGGTATCCAATGCCAGTACCAGCAGTTTCCCGCCGTGCAGTTTGGCTTCGAAACCAATACCCAATTTCTGGTTGTTGTCGTAGCTGTCGATGACCTGTATAAATGGACGCAGTTGTTGTGGTGCATGTTGCATTTCGATTACTTTTGCATGGTTCAGGATATCCCACCACTGCCAATCGGTATGGTATGAAGTAAGAAAATCATTAAACATGGCCTGCTTATGATGAACCAGGTTGCCGATGGTCATCGGTGCCCATGCAAACATAATGGGGTTCCAAAAATGATTATGAAACAGTGATTTTCGACCTTTCACCTGGTCTGGAGAAGGATAAAGAACCACGGTTTTACCCTGGGCCAACTGCTTTTTTGCAGCATCATCGTAGACATCAGTGTACAATACATTAGCTGTAGACTGCATCAGATGTTGATGTTTTGGATATACCCAAATGTCCCAGCTATTCTTAATGCTATCGTTTACCGCAAGATGAACCGTAACTTTTTGGGTGCTGATGTTTTTTAGGGAAATCTCAAATTCACCTACCGGCGATACATTTTCGTTGGCAATGGTTTGCTTTTTCAGTGTTCCCTTTTTCAATACGTTGCCAGCGGTATCGGTCAACCACCATTTAATTTTCGCATTTTCAAGTGCAGAATTGCTAAAGTTATATACCTCGGCTTTTCCCCTAAATGTTTCTGTGTTGAAAAAACTGCTTTTATCGTAACGCAGTAGAGCGACCGTTGGCGCGCAAAACTCGCTGAATTTTTCTGCTGTAACCAATCCTTTCGAATCCCAGAAAGGATCGAAGATCCCCACGGGCGCGTACCCTTGTCCCGGAAAGTCATTCATCGACAAAAGCTGAAATCCGGCAGATTTACCTGATCGCAACAGGGCTTCGATCACGGCTTTGTACTCCAGCACGGTTAACGCACCAGATGCTCTGAAGAAATCCTTTGCTTGGTCCAACATGCCATTTTTTTGTAATAGATCGCTAAACACTTCAAAATTGCGGGCCTCTACGGGACTGTTGGCATATTTCTTTATTTCATCAAAATTTGGATAAATACAGCGTTGCCCTGACTCGTGTGAAATGACGGGCACATCTACATCAGATTCCAAATTCTTGTCCCAATCGGTACCGGGCAGACCTTCGTACACCTTCACCTGCCCTTTATTGGTTTGCTGGGAAACGTAATATTGATCCGATTTAACCCGTGTTCTTGCCGTAGAACCGCTGTAAAGATGACGGGGATCAGCTTTTCTGCCTTCGGCAGTCAGCTCCTCGATAAAGTCGAAATTCCCGGTAATTTCATTTCCGTTGCAGTACAGAACAAAAGAAGGATGGTTGCCATATTCTTTTAAAATAGCTTTAATTTCCCTACGGAAGAAGTTATATCTGGACTCGTCGGGTTCGGCATCTTTGCCCCACATAGGCATTTCCACTTCAAAATATATTCCATGTTTGTCTGCCATGCGAAAGGCCGCCGCCGGCGGGCACCATGAATGGAATCGTAAATGGTTCATGCCATACGTCTTCATCAGCACCATGATTCGTTCCCAAGAGGCATCGTCGAGCGGAGCATGGCCTGTTTTTGGAAACACTGCATTTTCTACATTGCCTCTTAAATGGATGGGACGATTATTGAGCAGTACATGGTTTTTTCCTTGTTTTACTTCACGCATACCAAAGGTGGTAGCCTTTTCATGACGATAGGTATTTTTGCCGTCGGAGGTATTCAGTTGACAATTTATCCGATAGAGGTTTGGGTTAAACTCATCCCACAATTTGATATGCTTACCTAATGGAATAGTGGTCTCTACGAAGGTCACCGAATCGGTACTTACCAATGCAACTTCATCCTTAAGGCTGTAGTTTGTTCCCTCGATGACGAAAGACACTTTGCCCTTTACCTGTTTTTTGGTGGCATTATTTACCCGTAATTTTACTTTTATGGACTGATCGGCTATAGTTGGATATACCTGAAGATCTTCCAGATAAACTGGGTCTATGGCCAACAGTTTTATTTCTCCTAGAATACCGTTCCAGTTAATCTGCGTAAATTCAGTATGCGCATGGTCCCATTTGTGTGTATTATACTGAAACCGGTTATCTATACAAATGGTCATGCGATGCTTCTTTCCGGGCTTTACAAATAAGCTCAGATCGTGGTTGTGGGGTACACTTACATAATCGATACTGCTGACTTCCTTGGTATCTATAAAAACTGAACTCAACCAGTGGGTGCGCTCAAAGTATAGGAATATTTTTTTCCCTTTCCATTCGGCAGGGATTTCAATATCACGTTGGTACCATGCCGGTCCCATGTATTCGTATTTTCGGGTCAGACGGTCGATATATTTATAGGGATTTTTATATCCTATCTGATAATCATCGGTAATACCGGGAAGCTTAATTGTTTCTTGCAAAAGATGATTATAGCGGGGGGACAGCGATCCTCTACGGAAATCCATCACGTCCGTCTGGAACCCCCAAGTGCCTGATAAATCGATAGCATCTTGAGCCTTTAACAAGACTGTCTGCAGGAAAAGCCCCATTAGGCACATCATTTTAAAGTATTTATAGATACTTGTCCTGTATTTATCCATTTTGTGTTTCGATAGTTTAGGTGCTTTCATTCTTTTCAGTATATTATTTTTTGTAGGCATCGAAAAAATAGTGTCACTGTGGTACTCCTCTTTAAGCTCGGTTTCGTAATTGAAGTCTTATTTATTATCATAATAATGTTTCATCAGAAACCAGGCTTTCTTTCGGTAGCCTTGGTCTGAGATCAATCCTTTGCGGTTCCAGCCATCTTGGTTGGTCGGATGAAAACGGAACGGCGAGCGGAAATCAAATAGCAGCCAAGGTGAAGTTCCGCGCAGGTTTGGAATATGCTCAAACATTTCGAGGTTGTTTTTGTACAAAGTCTCTTGGTAATCTTCACTCCATGAACTGACGACATCCTTTTCGCCCGTTTTGCCATACAGCGCCTCGCCTCCAAATTCAGAAATAATTAAAGGCTGGCCTCTTGCCACATCCCATACTGCTTTATCAGGAGAAACTGGCCAGGAATGGTACCAGCCTAAATATTTGTTAACAGCTACGACGTCCAATTCTTTCGTAAAAGGGTCATCCATAACAAAGGTTTCCTTCTGCTTATTGAAACGAACAAGATCAAAAGCAGCAGTTATAAGCCTGGTCGTGTCAACGGCTCTGCATGTAGCAATCAAATGCCTGATAAAAGCATTTCTAGGCTCGGACGGTTGGGTTTCATTGGCTACTCCCCAAAAAGCGAGTGCGCAGCGATTTTTGTCTCGAGCAACCATTTCCCGCATCATTTTACCTGCTTTCTCTTTGGTCGATTCATTTTCAAAATCGATACCTTGCCAAATGGGAATTTCTTCCCACAACAAGAAACCCATTTTTTCGGCCATTCTCACGATATATTCATTTTGTGGATAATGTGCCAAACGAATCATATTACAGCCCAAAGCTTTCGCTTCTGAAAGCAGCATCACTGCATCTGCCTGTGAAAAAGCACGACCTTTTCGCTGAGGTATTTCCTCATGAAATGAAATGGACTTAAGAAAAATGGTTTCGCCATTCAGGAAGATATCTTCCCCTTTTACCCAAATATTGCGAAAACCTATTTCCTCTTCTATTTGATCGTCGCGCGTTGAAATCTTCACGTTATACAGTTTAGGTGCAGTAGGCGACCAACGTTTGATTTTTCTCGATAGGAATGAAGTTTTTACTTCTCCCTGAGCATCTGTTTTAAGCGTTTGTTTTAGTTGTAGTTCCGGTATTTCGATAGTTACCGAGGAATTGGCCATCGTTTCCGAAAGTTTGACCTTCGCATTGATTTTATCGGCTTTGGTTTTGTCCAATTGAACAAAATAATCATCGATAAAAACTTTTGGCGTGCTTACCAAAAAGACATCTCGGGTGATACCACCATAGTTCCACCAATCAAAGGCCATTGCCGGAATGGCATCAACCTGCCGGCTATTATTTACCTCAACTGCCAAAAAATTATCGTTTTCTTTAGCTGCATCCGTTATTTCAATCTGAAAGGGCGTAAAACCACCTTCATGTTGTGCAATCTCTTGTCCATTGAGATATATGCGACAACGGTAACTTACCGCAGCGAAATACAAGAACAACCTTTTGTTATTTTCTTTCACTACATCGAACTTACGGCCATACCAGATGGTACCTTCGTAATATTTAAGTTCAGGCATTTGACTGTTCCAATCTGAAGGTACATTTAAACGGAGACCATTCTCGAAAGCATATTCATAAAAATCAGTCTTGCTTTCGGCTTTTTTATTCAGGTAGATTTGGTTTTTTCTTCCCTGGTCGTATAAGTCTACAATAGCGTTCCACTTTCCATTTAAGGATTGAGCTCGCCTACCATACACATTGGCCATATTTTGCTGTGCAACAAGGTTGGAGGTTATCAGACTAAAAAAAAGGGACAATATCAAAGATAGATTGATCAGCTTTATCATAATAGGTGTTAGTT
>Ga0222426_100209_pt1 | contig 63579 bp, 56 predicted proteins | sample 2B50Ametagenome_FD_180087 | JGI IMG/M metagenome (GOLD analysis project Ga0222426, IMG submission 180087) | Enriched microbial communities from leaf-cutter ant dump, University of Wisconsin, Madison, United States - 2B50A (version 2) | ecosystem: Environmental > Terrestrial > Nest > Insects nest...
CTAAAGGACGGAGCTTACACACGGTTAAAACAGGCTTCAATCGGTTACAATATTAAAGCTAAAGGATTAGACAAGCTCGGATTTAACATGCTATATGTATACTCATCGGGGCAAAACTTACTGACTTTCAGCAAATTTAAGCTTTGGGATCCCGAGTTGGGTGATAATGGCGCTAAATATCCATTGAACCGCATGATCACCTTTGGTGTTCGGGCACAGTTTTAAACCTATTTAATCTTAGCAAACATGAAATACAGATCAACAAAATATATTGCTTTGGGCTTACTGACACTAAGTTTAATGCAAAGCTGCACTTATCTCGACAAAAAACCGGACAATCTACTGACCTCCGATATGCTCTGGGAAACCCGCGCCAACGCAGAAGGTTACCTGAATCAGATTTATAGTTATGTAAAAATGCCCGTGGATGACTATACCGTTTTGGGAGCAAGTGACGAAAACTCGTGCAATATCCCAAGTGTAAATGTACGCAAGATGGTTGCCGGCAACTGGAATCCCCAAAGTGCTTATTGGCAAGAGTACTGGAATGATGCCTATAGTGCTATCAGACAATCATTTGTTTTCGAAGAAAACATCGATAAAGTTCCGGAAAGTGCGATGGGCTCTGACCTCAAGATACAGTATAAAGCCGAGGCAAGATTTCTCCGCGGATGGTTTTATTGGAAATTGCTCCGCCAATATGGTCCGGCAGTATTATTGGACAAACCACTTGGCTTAAATGAAGACTATAATAATTACCCTCGCAACTCATTTCAGGAATGTGTAGATTATATCAATAAGATGATGGATATGGCTGCGGCTGATCTGCCTGTTGTTTGGTCCTCCTCGGCCAATTACGGGCGCCCGAGTAAAGGTAGCTGTCTAGCCGTAAAATCACAGGTAGCTCTTTGGGCTGCCAGTCCGTTATGGAATGGTAATCCCCGCTTTGCCGACTTTAAAAACAAAGACGGAAAAGCTTTAGCTCCGTTGCAAAACGATCCCAGCAAATGGAAAATAGCCGCTGATGCTGCAAAAGCTGTCATCGATTTAAATGCCTACAAGCTTTTTACAAATCTGGAGGAGGGAGATACCAATTTCGACCCGTACCTGTCCTTCCGTGATCTCTTCCTCACGAGCTTTAATAGTGAGATCATATTTTCTACTCACAGAGCCGATACCTGGCAATGGGGGCATGAAAAACGAAGCGCTCCTGAACCAGGTGGTATCAATATGATGAATGCGACTCAGAATGTGGTGGATGCTCACCTGATGCGCAATGGCAAAACCATAGACGACCCTACCTCCGGCTATAAAGAAGATGGCTTTGTGCAGCAAGATGATCCCGCTAACTACGGAAAATCAAGGGACGGAGTAAATAGAGGCTACATCACGGGTAACTCTTCGATGTATGTGGACCGCGAGCCACGATTCTATGTCAACATTCTATACAATGGTAAGCCAATATTACCTGCGCCTACAACGGATGATCGTAACTATTTTTCATCGGATATCAATAAAGATGGTCGTGGTAGAGCAGAATTCTATTATTCGGGGAAAGCAGGTGCAGGACAAAATTCAAATAGCGCTGACAAAACTGGTTATATCGGGCAGAAAAATGTGAGTCCAGCCTCCAACATCCGCCAGGACCGTGCTGTTTACCGTCCATTTATTCATCTTCGTCTTGCGGAGATCTACCTAAACTATGCCGAAGCAATGAATGAAGTCAACCCTGGCCATCCAGATATTCTAACCTATTTAAATCTTGTCCGTCAGCGGGGCGGCTTGCCGAAACTTGAAGCGGTTTACCCTCAGGTGGCTGGCAACAAGGATGAACAACGCAAATGGATCTTGCGTGAGCGGCAGATTGAACTGGCTTTTGAAGGAGACCGTTATTTTACGCTAATCCGTCGCTTGATGATGGGAAATCCCACTGTTCAGACGATATATCGTCTGAACGTTAGTGCCAACGATAATGGTCAGGGCTTTGCTTTTCAGGATTTTTATAAACGGCAAACGCTGCAAACCCGGTATTGGAATGACAAGATGTATCTATTCCCCATCTTACAAGATGACATTGACAAGAATAATGCGCTTGTACAAAACCCGGGATGGTAATTAAAATATGGACTTTATTTTTAAAGATTTATGAAATTAACATATAACGCAACTAGTTTAATCTTTTTTGCTCTCCTTATCCTTGGTCTATCTGGCTGTAAAAAAGAGGATGCCGGTTTTACCCACGATCCCAATACCCCCATAGTCATTACCGACTTTCTTCCAAAACAGGGATCTGGAGGAACGGAGGTATTGATCAATGGTGAGAATTTTTCCTTGGATACCGCAGCGATAGCTATAAAAATAGGTGGTGTTCCCTTAAAAGTTATCGCTTCCAATGGTACACAGATCATGGCTGTTGTACCGAAAAAAGGAGGAACCGGCCCTCTTGAAATTTCGATCGGTGGAAAATCCGGCACTTCGAAAGATACTTATACCTACCTTTACACAAGAACTGTAACCACATTAGCGGGTAATGGCGCTGCAGGGTTTGCCAATGGTAAAGGTACCGATGCCATGTTTAATTTTAGCGGTGAAGCCTGGTACCGTAACAACGGTATAGTCGTGGATGACGCATTAAACGTATATGTAACTGACCCAGGTAATCACTGTATACGAAAAATAGATCCGAACGGAAACGTAACAACATTTGCAGGTTCTCCAGGTAATGGTGGTTTTGCTGAAGGGAAAGGCACTGAAGCACGTTTTAGTCTCCCCTATGGCCTTACCATAGATGAACAGGGAAATCTGTATAGTGCTGATCCAGGTAATTGGGATATCCGAAAGATTTCTCCAGACGGAACCACCAAAATCGTTGCCTGGGGCAATAGTGCCCCATGGTTTATCGCTTACGACAGAGCTTCAAAAAAAATCTATTACAATGTCGTTGATTCACCGGCCCCTATCTACCAGATCAATTTGGACGGTACGGCCTCTAATACTGTTATCACTGGACTGAATTATCCTGCGGGTATGGCCTGCGGTTCAGATGGCAGTCTTTATATCGCTTTACACGGCGATAATCAAATCCGCCAATATGATCCAAAAACCTGGAAGTATACAGTTATTGCTGGAACGGGCAAATATGGTTATAAGAATGGCCCAGGGAAAGAAGCCGAATTCGCACTCCCTTGGGGCATTGCAGTCGACAGTCAAAACAATATTCTGATTGCTGGAAATGGTACCAATGGCGGCGATAGTAATTCTCCCGACCAAAGCATCCGTTTTGTAGACGGCAAAACATATCAGGTAAGTACCTTTGCAGGATCGGGCAAGTCTGGCTTCATAAATGGTATTGGAGAAGCGGCGGCATTCAATGTGCCTGAAGGCGTTGCCGTTGACAAAAACGGAACCGTGTATGTATTGGATAAAAAGAACAATAGCATTCGTAAAATCATATCAGAATAAGAATTCTGTAATTTCAATGAACAGCCTCTATTAAAAAGGAGGCTGTTATTATATACAGCCCTATCAATGAAATTAAAATATTTATTTTCGCTTTTATTAATTGCTCAAAATACAACGCTGTCGTTTGCATCCTGTAAGAAATGCGCACCCTTAGCTCATAATCAGACCGAGATCCCTCTGAAAAACAAATATGTCGACATAAACGGTAACGATAACAATTTGGGTACTAGAAATGCCCCTTTTAAGTCTATTTCAAAAGCAATCGCCAGTGCTTTGCCCGGTGATACGGTATTTGTAAAGAAGGGAACTTATCATGAAAAGGTATTTATTTCAAACTCCGGCACGATTGAAAAGCCGATAGTCCTAATACCCTATTCCAATGAGCTAGTTCGTATTAATGGAGACGGACTGTTAATTTCTGGAACGGAAGCGTTACTAACGATAAGGAATGCAAAAAATATACAGGTCGAAGGGTTTATAGTTGAAAATTTTACAACAAGCGCCAAAGGAATTGATATAAATGGCATTATTATCGACAAGGGATCAAAAAATATTAGTCTCCGAAAGAATACAATCCACCATATCGAAAATAATGCTTCTCCACAGGATGGACGAAGTGGACATGGTATACTTGTTATAGGCAATACTGCCGAACCGCTAACAAATATTATTGTTGAAGAAAATATTGTTCACGATTGCAATACAGGATATTCTGAAAACATAACCGTCAACGGGTATGTTGACGGATTTACTATTCGCAGAAATAAGGTTTATAATGGTGAAAATATAGGAATAGTCGCTGCAGGTGGATATGCAGGTAATGCCAATCCAGCACTTAATTATGTACGCAATGGTCTGATCAGCGAAAATGAAGTTTATGATATTGATGGAAAAACAGGTCCTATTCCTGCGTTTGAAAAACATAATGGCGCCATCGGAATCTACATTGACGGTGCGCGAAATATAATCGTTGAAAGAAATTGTGTTTATCGTTGTGGCCGGGGTATTGGACTCGTAAGTGAAACTGATAATTTTCCTACACAGGATTGTATTGTACGGAATAATTTAGTTTATAACAATTCCCTTGCGGGAATTAGTTTAGGTGGTTATCTTAATTACACCGGCGGTGGAACGATAAGATGCTATGTTGTCAATAATACCCTATATAAAAACAGCTTAGATCGTGGATACTTTGACGAGTTCGAAGGAGAAATCCGATTGGTAGAAAATTGTATGGATAATGTACTACAAAACAATATTATTTATACAATACCTGGACAGCCTTTTATAAACAAATATACCAGGTCGGGACGAGGCAATAATATGGATTATAACCTCTATTTTAGCGAGAACAACGCTACTTGGATATGGGAAGGACAGACCATCTTATCTTCTGACCAATGGAAAAAAATCTGTAAAACCGATCTGCATTCTAATTATAACCAAAATCCATGTTTTGTGAATCCAACCACAGCTGATTATAGCATAAAAAGAGGTTCTCCTGCAAGATCTTCCGCTAACTTTATTTCCCAACAGATCAATGGAAACTTAGATCTGAGCGGAAGACCGAGAATAGTTAAGGGATTGCTGGACAAGGGAGCCTATCAGCATAAATAAAAAACACCAGCGTGTTTTTGTAATACTCGCGTAATTATTTAACCGTCAGACTTGAGGAACTTCGGGCAGTTTGATCAATGGCGAAAAATCTCCTTTGAAAATATCCAGTTCATAAAAATTATCATCGGTATCCAGTATAACCGAGATAAGAAGATACAAATAGATCTTCTAAGGTAGCTATAATTGCTTCGCCCTCCAATGGATCCCGCACCAGAAATGAAATCAGATTAATTTCTGCAACGGTAAGTCTCCTTTTCATATTTCTCATCATCCTATGGCTTATTGATCAGATATCAATTCCAGATTATTACAATCTTTCGCTTAAATTGTTGCCACATAAAGTAATGTAATCTCAAAATATAGTAATTTTATGTACAAATAACCTTAAAAAAATGATAGCACACAAATCCGATCGAACTAGAACTCGACGAGTAATAAATTTACCTATTCAAAAGAATTTCAACATCTCAAAGACAATAATACCAATGGTTTAAAGTTAACCGGATACTTAACTGACATCTTTTATTCTACCTCCTCAGTCAAGGCCATCTTCCCAATCATGATATTAGGTCCCTTGGTGGCATTGACTTTTAATTTCAATACACCATCATTGGAATCTTCCCGCATAACATGTAGTTTGATCCATTGTCCATCTTTATTATGCTTACCCAAGGTATATTCCCGCCCCTCAAATTCAATATCTGCCTGTCGTCCTAAATCATTCCAATCATGAAAGAATATATAGAAAGTACCGATCATACCCTGTGGAACTTTTAATGTGACTTCCATTTGCCTTCCCTGCCATGCTGAAGAAATATCATCTTTCCAGACTCCATCAGCTTTTACACTGTAGGAGGTTCCTTTATTTGCTTCACTCAGATCCAAAGCGGCTGACCAACTTACATTTTGGTTCAGTGCTTGCGATTTTTTCCCAGATTCCACATAGAGCAGTGCATGATTAAATCCCTTTGGTGCCACGCTTTTCAAAGGTTCTACGAATACAAACATGCTGCGTAAGCTATCCAAATTAGGTTCATAATCAGGTGCAAAATCATCGGATATCATATATTTCTCAAAGCTGGCTTTCAATTGTTGACTTACTGGATTTTTCTCATCTCGTAAACTAAAGCCTGTTACCAATAATTTTCCTTTACCAACTTTTACTTCAAAAATTGAAGCTAGCTTATTATTGCGATGAAAATCATCTATCGGTTGGGCAATTGGTCTATAAGTTGCAGGGAAATCATTGATATAAAACCCCTTTGCGCCTTTATAAATAGACTGCCATTGCCAGTTACTGCTCGATTCTGTTGGGAAATCCGCAAAGGCGGGGTGCTTGTCACGCAACAACATTCCTAGGGTATTTATTCCTTGCCCTGGGAAAAAAGTAAGTGACCAATAAAGTGGATAGAAACTGATCATATCTGCAGTTTTTACGTTGCCTAAATCTGCAGCATCCAATAAAACCTTTCCTCCCAAATTAAGGATTCGCTCGGCTTCCGAGTTAAACCTATCAGTGATATATACATCCTTACTTTGCTTTTTTGTGACGGAAGGATATACCCATATATCCCAGCTGTTTTTATTAGGTCGATCCACTAGACCAACTTCAACCGTCAACTTTGCTGCCTTTTTGATATTGTTAAAATCACTCGTAAAGGATCCTATAATTTCAGAGCTCCCGCGTTGAATCTCCAAATCCGGAAAATTTCCAGAGGATATTAAAACGCCGGTTTCATCATATATTTTCCAATAGGCTCCATCATGGATTGTTGCCTTACCATAATGCGCTACTTGTACTTTTGCGCTAAAGGTCTCTGCTGTCTTCCATACAAATTTTGGAATACGTAATAGCATCACCGTTGTATCATGGTGCATTTTAAATTTCTCAGGAGTTGTGATCTCCTTGCTGTCGTAGAAAGCATCAAGCCAGCCGATGAGCGCCTCCCCTTGTCCCTGATAATCTTGCATACTCAACAGTTGGATTCCTGTAGCAGAAGGAGTCCTCAAAAAAGATTCTATCTCATTTTTATACATCAACTGACTAAGTGCTCCGGAAGCCTGAACAAAAGCTTCATTTTGAGACTCCAGATTATTCTTTCTTGCCTGTTCTCGGAACTGTTCGAAATTTCTCGCTTTCAGTACACCTGTATATTTTTTAATCTCGTCCCAACGTGGATATACGGGCCATTGTCCAATCTCATGTGCTATTACGGGAATTGCGGATTGTCTATACACATTTTCAAAATCCCAATCGGTAGTTGGCCCTCGCAAACCTCTTGTACCACCCAACTTATCAATGTAATGCGTTGCTATAAACTGATCTAGAGCTGTGATTTTTCGAGCGGAGGAAACAGTATATAATCTTCTAGCATCTTTGTCTTTGTACGGTTTCAACCAAGATTCCATAACCGCAAAATCCGAATTACCCAATTCATTTCCTATTGCCACAGTCGTAAAAGAAGCATGATTTCCATAACTAGCCATCATTGTTGCTATTTCTTTCTGTACGAACAAATCTGCTGATGCGTTATGACCTAGGCCTTTGGGTCTTCCCTTGGTATTCATTTCTTCGCGTCCAGGGTTATCCACAGCCATCCACCAGTCCAGCCATATGACTTCAGGTTGCAAGTAGAGACCGATTCGATCTGCAGCGATAAAAGCAGCTTCTGGTGGACACCAAGAATGGAATCGAACATGGTTCAGGCCATAGGCTTTATAGATGCGAAAGATTCGCTCCCATTCTTCAATATTCATCGCCGGATATCCCGTTAACGGAAAATGTACACAATCCAAATTTCCACGTAGGAATACCGGTCGATTGTTCACAAGAATCTTTGATTTGGAAGCGCTAATCTCACGAAACCCTACCTCCATCTCCTTGGCATCTAATCGCATCCCTTTATCATCTGATATACTGACTTTAAGCAAATAAAGATTAGGATCAATATCGTCCCATAATCGGATTTGTGCGGGTACATCGTCAGCAAAATCAACTGCTTGTCGCTTCGACAACAATTCAACTTTCCTTTTCCCCCGAAATACTTCCAAACCACTCTTCCGCTCCCGTAAGGTATACAACAGATGAACGGTCATTTTTTTCCCGCTTTCATTGATCAAAGTGTCTTTAATTTGAAGCGCCTTTGGCGCTATCTTTGTGTATACCTGCAGATTAGAAAAGCGGATCGGATTTTTTGCGATAAGCTCTATTTTACCGACAACACCGTTCCATATACTTTGTGTATACTCTGTATAAACATGGCCTTTATCGCCTATATTATAGACCATATCATTATTGATCCGCATTGTCAGCTTATGTTTGCCAGGTTTCAAAATTCCTAGTGGGTGTACATGCGATGCGTTCAATGCATCTAAAATCGAAAGTTTTTGACCGTCTAAAAATAGTGTAGATTGCCAGATGACCCGTTCTAAATTTAAGAACAGCTGTTTCCCTTTCCAATCCGCTGGCACAATGATATCGCGCTGATACCATGCCGAACCGTAATATTTATATTCGCGGGTGAGAATTCCAAAATCAGAACCAGTCGTCCTTGTGCCATATTTTGCCTCATCGGTAGTTCCGGGCAAATGGATTACCTGCGTAAGGTCCTTTTCAAACCATCGTTCTTTTAAACCGATGTCTTTCTCATCCAGGCTAAATTTCCAGATTCCATCCAACGATAGTTTTTCCTGCGCACAGACATGCTTTAGCATAAAACAAAGGAACAATGAAACACACAGCGTAATTCTCATCATAAATGATCTATAATTCTAAAAAATTATACAAAGGAACTTATCCTATCGTAATTAAGGATGTACAAAAGTGATAAAAACATGTAAAATATACTGTATTTTGATATTTATTGACTAGATTGGCTACAAAAGGTCCTGTTATTTCAAAACAGTTTTAGCTAACTTAATAAACTAGCAGAAGGAATTTTAAGATTCATTATATTAGCTGAGCAAAATTCCTCATTGCACAAGTACAGAGATTTACAAAAATTTCTATCATGTCATTACGCAGCATAGAATTTTCTTGTAGATGAATCTCGAAAGTGACGTTTGTCGGATAGTACCTTTGTTCAAAATTTCAAAAATGAAAAAAACGTTTATTTTACCAGTTCTTGTTATCGGATTTTTAATTTGGTTTTTGGCAACGTTGGCTTTCCGATTTGCGGGACAATTCTTTTTTATTACCGATTCACCAGTCGTACTTACTAGTTTATATGCAGCAGTAATCCCTGCATTGATTCTGATTGCAGTCTTAACTTTTAAAAAATTTAAACTTTCAGGTTTTGAAAATGTAGTGGCTGGCGTGCTATTGGTATTGCCAGGAATGATTCTCGATACATTCGCCATTCAATTTTTTGAACAGGTCTTTCCCAATATGCCGTCAAGCCGAGCTGCAACATTTGGTTCTTGGCTCATGTGGGCTTATAGCGTTGTATTATTAACATCAGTCGTTACAGGACTGCGACAAAACAGGATGGTTGGCCGTGACTGAAGAACAGACCTGCGCTATGGTAATAAATACCGTTTAGCGCGCACTCTTCTGAATGCCTATTTCAATATGTTTTATAGTTATATAGTGTTCCCAACAGCATACACGGCCAAAGATCAATAGAATATTACCTGAGCTTATTGATTTTTCAAATAAGACCCATTTCTATAATCGCAGCCAATTCATCACATCCCATGACCAATAGATAACGTAAACTATTAGGAACATAACCAAAGAATTTTTTGAACGCTGCAGTAAAATGGCTAGCGTGCTTATAACCAAGTTTATTTCCAATAACGCTGATCGTTAATCTGTGATCTTTTAATAGATGTTGTGCTCGCTGCATTTTACACTTCAACACAAAATTGAATATCGTTATTCCATAATAGCTTTTAAAGTGCTGTTTAAGATATTGAACATTGGTCCCAACTTCTTTTGCAAGTTTATGTATGGTATAGGTCTCATGAAGGTTTGTTTCGATAAGCAATTTCACCTGGCTAATTTTCTCAATATCTGATTCGCGTAGTTCCAGTTTATTGGATGGAATACCGGGCTGCACAGCATCCATTAGGGTTGAGAGAATAAACAGTGATTTGGACTTATAAAATGCTGGTAATAACAAACTGCTTCCATTCATTCGTATTAGATCCTTAGCTTTTACATAAGTTATAAGCGACGTCTCCTCTGAAATTTTCTCCGCATTTAGTATTGCATCATTAATCGCAGTTATATGCTGCTCGGAAATATCCATTTGCTTAAGATAAGAGTCTCGATATAGCAGTATGAGACAGCGCGAATTGCTATGTTTGGATGTGATACTGACTGTATTCGCATGCAATCGTAGCAACATACTACTGCCCTCTTTCAAAACAATTTTCTTCGGCCCCGTTGACAAGCTGCAGCCCTCTTCAATAGCTATAATAACAAGATAGCTCTTATCTTCCGGGACAATGTTATGGTCTGTGTACGGATAGACCATCCTTACTTTATAATCCGGATGATCGTATTTAAATGCTTTTTTTTCTGCTTGAAGTAACTCCATCGAATAGAAATTTCCAATAGTATAAGTCTTATTTCCGATTGCGTTATTCGGTAAATTATCTTAGCAAGTATCTTCGTAAGATATTTATTTAGACTTAATATAATCAAAGGTATTGAAATCATACTACTTATTCAATTAAACATTAAAAAATGTTAAAAAGCTACTTGTTAATCCTATTTCTATTCTTCACCTCGCAGTTTTATGAAGAGGTGGCCGCACAGACTAATTTTACCGTAGAGGGGCGTATCCTGGATTTAAAAACCGAAGAGCCTATTAGTGGCGTTTCAATCCGTGTGAAAGAAAGTATCAAATCAAGTTCTGTGATGACAGGTTCACAGGGCAGTTTTCGTATCCGCCTTCATCAGGGACAGACATTGGTGATCTCACATCTCAATTATACGCCGCAGGAAATTCAGGTTCGTGGTGGACAATCCAATCTTGTCATCCGATTAGCTGAAGACCCACACATGCTATCCGAAGTAAACGTAACTGGTGCATTGGGGATAAAAAGGCAAGCACGAGAACTCGGTACTTCGGCACAATCTGTGGACAATCAAGAATTGAATCTTGGTAAGGTCGTAAATCCTCTTTTGGCGTTATCGAGTAAAGTTGCCGGACTAAGGATCAATGCAACAGACTTAACAACAGGAAAAACTGACCCAGGGATTCAAATTAGGTTAAGAGGAACACGTTCTTTAAACCGGTCAAAAAATGATCCCATATATGTTGTGGATGGTGTACCATTGCCCGATATTACCCGAATAAATCCCAATGATATCCAAGACATTACTGTACTGAAAGGAGCTAATGCTGCTGCGCTATATGGATCTGAAGGTGTCAATGGTGCAATTATGATCACGACAAAATCGGGTCGGGCAGAAAGAGGGCAGATCAACTATAGTAATAGTACGCTGTTTTCCAAGGTTTTCCTGCTACCCCCTGCTCAACAGCGTTTTGGTCAAGGACAAAATGGTGTGTACAGTCCTGTAGCAAATGAATCTTGGGGAGATCGTTTTAATGGTGAGGTCAGAGATTTTGGGTTGCCCATCAATGGTGTACAACCAACGAAGGTATATAGTGCTCCAGATAAAGATAACCGATTGGATTTTTTCGATACGGGTGTAACAGTACAAAACGATCTATCATTCTCTTCTGGCGATGATAAGGGATCTTATTACGTTTCTTTGCAGGATGTTCGTATCAAAGGTGTGATTCCTGGCGACAAATCAAGTCGTACTGGAGTACGATTTAATGGGTCGCGTCGATTTAACAAGTTGAATACCTCTTTCAATACAAATTACGTTTTTTTCAAGAACAATACGACAAGTGATGGCCCATGGTTGTCTGTTTATACACAACCCGCCAATATAGACTATAAAGATGCACGAAACTGGCAGGATCCAAGTTCTCCAAATCATCCTTTAAACTGGTATAATCCAGTTGCCGGGACTAGAAATCCCATTTTCATGGCTGACAATAACAGAAATACCTCTGATCAGCATACATTAAATTCAAAACTGGAGTTTAATTATGAATTTACAGATTGGTTAGATGCAACTTTCCGTACGGGACTATATTTCCAATCAGAACCTGGTCGTGTGACGAACAGAAAATTGGTTTCTAATATAGCAACAAGAAATATAAATGGGAGCGTAAATGATACACATATAGGCTTTACCCGTTTCAACAATGATTTGATCCTGAATTTTCATAAGAACTTTGGTGATTTCTCTACCAAGTTTTTGGTCGGACAAAATGTTCGAATGGATGATACGAAATCTATCAATATCAGTGCTACAAATCTATTATTTGAAGATATATTCAATCAGGGCTCTCGCACTGGCGAATTGACCGGAGGTTCAACAATTACAAAATACCGTTCGCTCGCGACTTACGGAGAATTTACGGCTGGATATAAAAACTATCTTTTTCTAACGTTTACAGGGAGAAATGATCAGGTATCGGTGCTTGATCCAGGAAACAACAGCTATTTTTCTCCAGGTGTAAGTTCCTCTTTTGTATTTACAGATGCGATCGCGAGCCTGCAGAAGAGCAGGGTATTGAGCTACGGTCGTATTTTTGCTTCTTTTAATAAGACAGGAAACGTAACCTTAGATCCTTATCGTCTGAACCTGAGTTATAGCCAAACCGCGGGTTTTCCATTTGGTAGTTTGGTCGGATTTACTCCTTCCCTATCTGAGCCAAACCGATCGATAAAACCCGAATTTGTTAAATCATTTGAGGTAGGTACCCAGCTCGGGTTTTTTAACGACCGTTTGCGGACGGATATTGTTTATGCTTATTCGGACTCGGATGGACAAATATTTGATGCTGGTATCTCGCGTGCAACGGGCTTCAATTCAACGATCGTAAATGCTGGACAGATCATCAATAAGACCTATGAAATCATGATCAATGGAACTGCAATTAAAAGCAAAGATTTGAACTTACAGTTTGGCCTTAATTTCAGTTATACCGACACAAAAGCCAAAAATCTATATGCAGGCGACGAGTTTAACATCTTTCGACAAGCTTACGCTATCAAAGGCCTACAATATCCAACACTTCGCATGACTGACTTTTTAAGAGAAGACGGGAAAATCGTTTTGGATCCAAACGGGAATGTAATCCCTTCGGAAGAAGAAAAGGTAATGGGAACGATGGTACCGCCTTATCTGTTTGGATTTAATACCAAATTCAACTATAAATCCTTTACAATGGGTTTTCAGATTGATGCAAGACTGGGAAGTTGGATGTATTCGGAGGTAATCCCGAGGATGTTTGCTGCCGGAACACATCCGGAAACTGCAAAATACGATAGACAGCCTTTTATTATGCCTAATTCTATGGTACGCCTGGCCGACGGATCAATTGTTGAAAATAATGAGGTATATTCTAAGGGAGATAAAGCGTGGTGGACAGCATACGGAAATATACAATCTGTCACCGCCGCCAAAGGAGATTACCTAAAGCTTAGGGAACTCTATATCGGGTATGATTTGCCGCAATCGTGGCTATCCCATCAACGGATGATCAAAAAAGCAAGCATTGGTTTTGTGGGAAACAACCTTTTCATCGTCAGGCATTCTTCCAATACAATCGGCGACCCAGAGGCACTTTATAATCAAACAGATGGCTACAACAGCTTCAGACAGATTCCGACATCAAGATCAATGGGTTTTAATGTCAACATTACTTTTTAATACTACGGAGATGAAATACACTATCATAAAATCAGCCTTATTTGCGATTACTTTACTTACAGCGAGCTCCTGTAAGGACTTTCTTGATGTAAATGATAATCCGAATGCGCCAATAAAGGAAAATTTAAGCCTAAATGCCAAGCTTCCGGCTGCCTTGGTCGTATCTGCCGTAAATGAATCTGTCCAACTGAATCAGATCGGTGGTTTATGGGGAGGTTATTGGGGAACTTCAAATGAGGGAGTGAGTGCTTTTACAGCATTAAAGACCTATAATGGTCCTGCGATAAGGGATACAAGAGACGGCATACCTGTCTGGGAATCCAATTATAACAACCTACTGTATTACAAAGAAATTTTGGATCAGGCCAATGCCGAAGATGCAAGATTTTATGCGGGGATCTGTAAGATCATGATGGCTCACCATTTCTTTACACTTGTTGACTTTTACAATAATGTTCCCTTCAGTGATGCCTTAAACGGCTCTGTTAACCTGCATCCGAAGTATGAATCAGGAAAAGATGTTTATGCCAAGTCCGTTGATCTAATTACCGAAGGTATTGCAGATATCAAGGTTGCCTCGCTGTTGCCCACAACAGACGACGTTCTTTTCAAAGGCGATAAAAGCAAATGGACAAAATTTGGTAACACTCTCAAATTAAGAGCCTTGCTAAAACAATCGGAAGTTTCTAGTCAAGAATCCTATATTAAGCAGGAAATATCGAAAATTATCGAAGAAGGTTCAGGATTTCTTTCCGAGAATGCAGCCGTCAATCCGGGATATCTCAACACTGCAGCAAAGATGAATCCTTTTTACGAGACCTTCTATCGGAACAATGCAGGTGTGGCAGTAGCAAATTATGCCAATATCAGACCAACACAATTTTTGATCAACACGTACAAAGCCTATAACGACCCGCGCTTACAACAAAACTATACGCAGGTCAGCGGGGAGTTTAAAGGTGTCCTTTTTGGAAATAATACCATAGCTGAGGAGTTTGCAGCGGTTAATACTTCAGCCTTAAAAGGTCCGCTGGAAAATGGTAATCAGCCCGCTGGGATTATAAAATCATTTAGCCAGTCAACCGTTCTCATTTCCTTAGCGGAAACTGCTTTTTTAGAAGCAGAGGCCATCGAGCGGAAATGGATTAGTGGCAACGCGAGTGAATCCTACCAAAAGGGAATTCAAGCCTCATTTAATTATCTGTTCAACCAAGATAATTACAATGCGCAATCCTATATAAATCAGAAAAGTGTCATTTATACGGAAGCGAGTAACAAAATTCAACAGATCATAACCCAGAAATGGCTTGCATTGCACAACATCAACAATATCCAGGCATGGAACGATTATAGACGTCTGGGTTATCCTGCAATACCAAATTCACTGTCATCGCCAAGTTCAGGAGCGTATCCATTGCGCTTTATGTATCCGGAGACAGAAATCAATACCAACAACGCCAACGTCCAAGCACAAGGAGAAAATGGTGTCCTGCTGGCAAGGGTATGGTGGGATACAAAATAGTATTGTTTATCAATATAGAAATTTAGATTAGAGAGCTAATGTTATCAATTGTGGGTAGCATTATTTGTCAGACGGGGTCCATTGAATGGGCCCCGTTCTTTTTATGACAAATTGCAGTTTTACCTCCTAGACTTCCAAAATCACCATCAAGATTTCTCCATATCTAATGCTTATTTTTTTACAATTACATTTAGTGAATCAGGTAGTTATAATACCCATACAAGTTATAATGAGACAGGTCTACCTGCTTTTGCGATGGATAGCAATTTAACTTTTATTGTGGCTTTGGATTTTGGCTGGTGACGCCAGAAAATAAATTTGTCCGCTCCGCTAATGTCAGCACATTTTTCTGGGGTAGCACATTCAATGGTTAACTCTTGTTTATTGATTGGATTCATGCGACTTACTTTGAAATTTTTTAAAAAAGTAAAGAACCCACAAAAACTGGGTGTATCCGTACACCGCATCTTCAACCGGAATCGTAAGTACCCTGATCCCCATAAATTCCATGGGATTGTAATTGACTATAGGAGACTCCAACCCTGTTCCGGTGAGTATACCATTGACAGGTAAAAAGCCTAACATAAGCAAGGTGAAGACGACAGAGGCCTGCGTAATCCATTGTATCCGAAATGCAAAGTGAAAAAGCACTAATGTCGCGATAGTCACAGTAGCGGTAACAACTGTATAGATTCTGTCGGCATATCGAAGTGCCACCACAGCACATATAATGACACTCATAAAGACAACGATATTATTAAAGGCGGATAACGATTGTAATCTAAAAAATTTATCAATGCAGAAATAGGTGAAAATACAAGAAAAAGGGATGAAGATAAAGAATAACCATTCTTCCAATGGTAATCCTGCTATAACCAGGCCTAGGGTGTATCTTGTGTCAAACCACCATACTCCCTTACGGGTAAACCAGACATCCCAAGCTATAAAAAATACAGCAACAAGTGCTGCTGCCTTTAAAAATGGGACAAACTCACGATCGAACCGAAGCCGCTTGTCGAAGGATGCGACAAAACAGATTATGACCGTAAAAAATAAGATAAGCGAGTAAGTATATGGCATCATATTTTTTCATTGTTAGTATACATTTTAAAGTATTTCATCGGAACATACAAAAAGCCAAAACATTCGCCCTCCTCTTTGCCTAAATGTTTATGATGTTGTTTATGGGCACGACGAAGCGCCAAAAAGTAACGGTTATTTGTTTTACTCAACCATTTGAAGCGTTGATGGATAAATATATCATGCACAAAGAAATACGCCATACCATAGAGCATAACCCCTAATCCGATATAAAACAGATAATTGTAATCCCTTAACGAACCGAAATACATCAACGCGATGGTGGGAAGAGCAAAAATGATAAAAAAGTAATCATTCTTTTCCAAAAAGCCCGCATTGCTATGATCGTGGTGATCGCGATGTAATATCCAGAGAAAGCCATGCATAATGTACTTATGGATAAGCCAGGTTGCGCCCTCCATAGCGATAAAAGTGATCAATACTGTAATAAAATTCATAGCTCTATATTATAAGTAAGCAGCTTTGTAACGCAGATAACTTTTGAAAGCAACATAGGCTTTCTGTACATTTGGTATCCTAATCCTACTTTCCAAAATTTCTTTTGAGGATTTTTTCCGAATCTTCGCAAACAGTGAAAGGTAATATCTATAAGCTAGATAAACGCCAAATTTTGCCGATGCAGGCAATTTTTTAATTCCTAAAAGCGCTTCCTTAAATTCGCTGTGTATCTCATCCTCAATCTGGCTTTTGAGTGCATTATCGAAGATTGCCATATCCAGATTTGGAAAATAGGTGCGCCCAAGAACATGGTAGTCGTCTTTAAGATCCCGCAAGAAGTTTATTTTCTGGAATGCAGAGCCCAGTTTCATAGCGTAAGGTTTTAACTCCTCATAGCGCTGTCTATTACCTTCCGTAAAAACCTGTAAACACATCAGTCCAACCACTTCCGCCGAACCATAAATATATTCTTTATAACGTTCAGAATTATAGTCGACTTTATTCAGGTCCATTTCCATGCTATGTAGAAATTGGCGGATTAGCTCGATGTCAATAGCATACTTATGTACTGTCTCCTGGAAAGATTGCAATATCGGATTTAATGAAATACCTTCCTCTAGCGCACAGTTTGTCTCGAGGTATAACCGCGCCAGCAATCGCTGCTTATCATAACCATGAAAACTATCCACTATTTCATCAGCCAACCTTACATAGCCATAAATCGCATAAATACTAGCCCTAATGCTGTGCTTGAGTGCCAAAATACCGAGCGAGAAACTTGTACTATACTTTTCAGTTGTTTTTTTGCTTACTTCATAAGCGAGTTCATCAAATAGCTTTTTCATGGTCTTATGTTTTACGATATAATTCAATGGCTTCTTTGGCAACAATTTTCCCTGATAAAATGGATGGAGGCACCCCGGGACCAGGAACCGTCAGCTGACCTGAATAAAAAAGATTATGGACTTTCTTATTTCTGATCTTGGGTTTCCATACCGCTGTCTGTTTCAATGTATTTGCTAGTCCATAAGCATTTCCAGCGTAAGCATTATAATCGCTGGTAAAGTCGCTTACACAGTAACTTCTCTTGTATGCAATCTGTTCATATAGGTTTTTTGTACCGGTACGCTTTTCCAAACGCTTTAACATCTTAATTAGATATTTTTCACGTGTTTCATCATCGTCCGAGATTGCAGTCGCCAAGGGCATTAATAAGAAGAGATTCTCACTGTTTGCAGGAGCTACATGAGGATCCGTTTTGGATGGACAACATACATAGAACAGCGGATTTTCAGGCCACTTTTTTTCACCATAGATACAGTCAATATGATCATCCAACGGATGCTCAAAGAAAAGTGTGTGGTGTGTTAGATTTGGAATGGGCGATTTCATCCCCAGATAATATATCAAACTTGAGGGGGCAAAGGTCCTGCTTTTCCAATAATCATCATCGTAGTTTCTCAACTCCTTGGCAAGTAGTGTTTCGATATGGTGATAGTCGGCCGATGCAACCACGAGGTCAAATGGATGATTCACACCATTAACAACTAATGAAGTGATCTTATTCTCTTCAATATTTAACGTATCAACATTATGATCAAAATGAAAAGTGACTCCTTGTCTCTCCGCTACTTGTTGCATCGCCAGTACTAACTGAAAAAAGCCCCCTCTCGGATAATGGGTTCCAAGTGCATAACCGCCATAATTCATAAGGCTATATAATGCCGGAATATCCTTGGGTGAAGCGCCCAAAAATATAACCGGAAATTCCATCAATGTCCGCAATCTTTGGTCCTTAAAATATTTGGCGACATAGGATCGAAAATTGGAAAGCAAATCTAGCTTCAAAGCGCTAAGTGCAATTTTTGGAGAGAGAAATTCACTCCAATTATGACAGGGCTTATTGACAAAATCACGCATACCGACTTCATACTTAAATTTTGCAGCTTCCATAAATCGATCCAATTGCGTACCCGCCCCAGATTCGATCTGTTCAAATAATTGTTTTAACTCCTGATAGGATTCAGGCACACAAATCTGTCCGGAGGTAAATATCATTTCAAATTGTGGATTGAGTGATACAAGCTCAAAAAAATCAGCTGTGCTGCATCCAAAATCCGAAAAAAAGGACTCAATAATATCAGGCATCCAGTACCAGCTCGGTCCCATATCAAATTTAAACCCTTCTGTCGTAGTAAACTGCCTCGCCCTTCCTCCGGGCTGCGTATGTTTCTCAAAAACATGCACATCGTATCCTGCCTGCGCAAGATAGGCCGCCGCTGAAAGACCCGAAAAACCTGCACCAATAACTGCTACCTTCTTTTTCATTTCTGTTTTTTTAGCTGAACTATTCGGGTAATTCCCCAATAGACTTACTGACACTGCAATATGGTAATGTACACATTGTAGTGCTTTTGTTATTTCTATCGCACCTCGGTATGGACTATAACTTCACTTGCTCCAGCAATTTTTCCGGTGAAATATTTCTATCATAGATTAATTGATGAAATTTGCTCAATTTATCCAATAAACTTATCAGTGTTATTTTTTCACTATACGTCAAATCACCTGAAACAATCTGCGTAGCATGACGTATTTTCCCCATTTGTCGATCCAATGCCGATAAGCCACCTTCCGTGATATAAAGCACCTTACTTCTCCGGTCCAGTTTTGAATCTTGTTGACCGATCCATCTTTGTTTGATCAAACGGTTTATAATAGCCATGCCGGCCGGCTTTTCATGAATATTCCTTCTGATCAACTCCATTTTTGTCATCTCACCAAAGGATCGTAAGGTAATAAGGTATATAAACTCTTCTTGTGTGGAAAAATCAGATTCCCAAATAGCAGCCTTGGAATAACTTTTTGCAAACCTATTCATATGCACTATCAATGTACTGATTACACTCTCTGGACTACGCCCATTTTCCTTACCGTCCCAATTAGGCTCGACTACAACATCGGTTTCCTTTGTTACTATCCAACGTTTAAATCCATCAGCGTCAGTGCTGTAGATTCCATCTACGTTTTCCTGTTCAAATTCTTCAACTAATACAATGATTTCTTTTAAAAGCTGATATTTCATACACTTTATTTAGAACATAAATATACCATATTTGTTTTAATTATTTTAAAAAAGAATATTTTTAGAATAAAATTAAACCAAAAAAAACTATATCTGAGTGGTAGTTTTGACAAACTGCATCCCACCTCGGGCTGCGCTTTGAGCATAAGAAGACCTAGGTGGCGAATTTATAATCATGTTTATTATAAATCGTGCAACATTTTTTCCGTGAGCTCGACTAATCTATAGTCACTAACTACAAACAATTGTCATCAGGCTTTAGTACAAGCAACTTAAATATATGAATATCTTAAAAAAAATTGCCCTAGTTCTCCCAAACCTCTTGTTCTTTGCTACCTCTCACGCTTCATATAACACGACTAAGGTTTCACTTATTGATTCAACTTTTATTCTTAGGGGAAAAGTAATCGATTCTATTACGAAAGAACCCGTTCATTTAGTTTCAATATACTTACTGAATCATCAAAGTAGCAGCAATCCTGTCAAAACGATGGTGACAAATGAAAGCGGAGACTTCCAATTAACCTATAGTCAGCGCTCATTTTACCTAAAAATCAACCACCTTGGCTTTCAGCCTCAGATAAAAAGAATCGAAACGCCGAGCGGAAGCAATATAGATATCGGTACTATAAGGCTTCATAAGATTGACAATAAACTTGAGGAGGTTGCGGTTTCTTCCAAGAGACCTACCTTAGAGCTGATTACCGGTGGGTATAGGTTTAATGCGGAAAACAATATATTAGGCAATAGTACAAATATAGCAGAACTGCTCAAGCAGGTACCGGGATTAACCGTTGATGAAATGGAAGGCAAATTACAATTGCTCGGAAAGGGAGCTACTGTATTGATAAATGGTCGAAAAGTCAATTTGGGTGGTCAGGATTTATTGAACTACCTGAAATCTCTACCGAGCAACGAGGTCTTATCTGTTAATGTGCTTACCAGTCCAGGCGCAGCATATGATTCCGCAGGAGACGGAGGTGTGTTAGATATCAGACTTAAGAAGAATTCCAATTTGGGCTTCTTTGGGTCAGCAAGTACAAGTGTTTCTACCCTTTGGGGAACGGACCAATCGCTTAATTTAAATCTAAAAAAAAGTAAGTTTGAAATTTCATTGGGTTATAATTTTTCATATAATGAAAACTTGCATAAACGAAACGATCTTATAAAAAACTATTTCTTACCTGATTCTAGTTATCTTTATAGACAAGAGCAGGTTAGTGAAAGATCCCAAAGGACACATTCCATGAAAATCAATACACTTTATAATATTGATTCAACAAGTACGCTCTCTTTTAATTATTGGTACGCCAGCTTTTATGGTAAATTTCCAAATGAACGAGACGCCACGATCTATAATCGGAGAGATGAATTTCAAAGGCAGCTTAAACAGCGGGACTTCATGTCTTTAGACAATAATTTCCATATCGTCGATTTGATCTACGACAAGGATTTCAAAAAGAAAAGCAAGCTTTCAATCGGCCTAAATTACGCTAGATACTCGAATGAGAATAACACTTCATTCTGGAGAAAGGCATATGATTTTTCTAACACGGAAATAAATTCCTCAGAAAATGATAGCAGAAATTTTATTATTACGAGACCATATGAAATCTGGACCTTCAATACAGATTACAAAACTAACATCGGAAAGGGTACGGATCTAAAATTTGGTGTAAAATATGCCCGTGCAAATACAGAAAGCTTCTTTAAGAATCAGACCACAGATGGAAATATCGTCGGAGGAGAAGCAAATAGTGAAAATAAGGTTCAATATAACGAAAATATACTTGCTGCTTATTCTTCTCTGAGTGGTAAATATAAACACTTCTCCTTCGATGTTGGCTTGCGACTAGAATCATTCGATTATAAATTACGATCCCTTTCAACTGACGAACAGAGTAAAAACAACTATCTTAATTTATTTCCCAACTTTAATGTACGTTACGATTTCGAGGACCTTAAAAACAGCATTGCTTTATCGGGGAACAGAAGAATCGAACGCCCCGGTTATAGTATGCTCAATCCATTTGCGGTGACCAATAACCCGATCTATTTTACCAACGGTAATACACAGTTGAAGCCATATTTTGCAAATAGACTAGATTTGCAATATTTACATAAGTGGAATAGCAACCACTCACTGATCTTTTCTTTATATGCAAACTCCTCGAAGAATATGTTTACCTATATCTCAAGATATAATGAGGAGGTTGGAAGTCCAGAGTTTAACTATTATAATGATTATAATCTAAACCAAATTGGAGGTTATGTCATGTCGCAAAACAAATTTGGAAGCAGCGTGAATGTCAGTACATATTTATCGGCCCAACGACCGACTTTCAGATCGAATAATACAGAAGATATTTTGTTACCTGGGATTGTCAACTTTAGTGGGTCGATCAACACCTTTATTAATATTCTGCCAAAGACTACTGTTCAAATATTCGGCTTTTATGCTTCGAAAAGAAATAGTTTTCAAATGCAATATGGGGCAACAGGATACATCACGACGGGTTTACAACAAAAAGTGCTTCAGGACAAGTTAAACATATCCCTGACGATTGAGGATATTTTCAACTTACAAAAAGCACCTATTTCCATTTTAGGCAATGTGATTAGCATTGAAACAGTGAATAAATTGAAGTCACGCTATGCAAAATTGAGTTTCAGTTACAATTTCGGAAAAACCTTCTCAGCAAAACAGACCAAAAAACTGGAAAAAGATTCGAGGATAGATTAACCCATCAATACGTTAATCGTCAAAGATGATTCGGGGAAGCATAGCGCTGGATATAATTGAATTTATAAAATAGCTTAAATACAGATAGACCTCAAAATACTGCGAATTTAAAACGAATCCATACGAATTGAAATTCGCATGAAAATCTGAAAAGCGTTGTTTTAACTTAGTCCGATAAACATGTGAAAGAGAACGTTAATTATGAATGAGACTATCATAGAATTCGATAACAAAAAACGTCTGAAATTAGCGCTATTAGGCTTGTTGTTGACGATAGCGGCTTTGGCATTTGCTTACTATATTTTCTTTGTCGCTGAAAAAATAAGAATTTTCCCGGGAGCACTGATGTTGACCTTAGGGGCCTTAGGATGTTATTGTCTAATTAGCGGTGTAAAAAGCCTATTTGCTAAAGATCGGACTGGCCTGATATTGAACGCAAATGGCATTCGATATAATGGTACGCCAGTAGGAATAAAGCTTGGTACTGTAAAATGGACTGCTATTCAATCTGTCTCAACAGGAATGGCCCATGGTGTCCATTTTGTTTTTATGAAATTACATCATCCGAAAAATTATATCGAACATTTCTCTCCACAAGTACAACAGCATGTACTCGAAAATGGAATAGCTGTTTCGGCAGATCAACTGTCGCTTGATTTCAATACACTCAAAAAACTGATAGAAGAATATTACGAGCGGTATAAGCGATAATAAGAGGGAAAAGACTCACCGAGGAACGAAATTTCATAGTCGATTTAAAGATTATTTTTTGAATTTTATTCCAGTTCCAATGCTTAAGACAAGAAAACTACTCAACCATAAAAAATAACCTGGTCCAAGTGATGTTATGGGCGATTCGGAGCCGGATTCGCTAATCATAATTTTGTCCATTTGCAGGAATACAAGTGCGATCACGCAGGGAACGAGACTTATAAAAACAGCTTGTTTCCTGTTCCGATTTAAGAAAAGACAAACAGAAAACAGATAGATCGGATTGGCACACCAAAATAAGAATGGTATGATTGCTCCGCCCAGAGGGCCCATCCATCCAATTAAAAAAATGCCCAAACTCCCAACCTCGTTAGGTTGGGTTCCTCCCCGATCGACAAAAAATGCAGGCATAGTCAAGGAGCTAATCAACAATATTATGCTCAAAAGAATTGCTCCCTTTTCAAGCGGAAACAAAAAATTAAGCGAATTATTGATTTTCTCAAACATGTTTCATTATCCTTTTTGGGAGCTGTAATTGTTTTTAGATTAAAAATCCCTTGATATCAAAAAAAAACAAATCTATATTTCTAAGATATTATTTTTTTTATCCTATTCAAAGCTCTTTTTCAACGCGCTAAATCGCAAAGCAAGTGTCTACGGGATCGCTTTTACATAAGTTTATCCCGTAGATTACCTTCCGCTTTCCTTTAAAAAATAAAGGACAAATGGGCTGTAGCAAAACAGATGTACACTCCATCATCTAAACCGTTAACATCGTCAGCATGTTTCTAGCCCATTGCTCAATGGCTATTATTTCGTTGAAAAACAAAATATATAATGATTCCACTCATGCAAATTAAAATGGATCCCAGAAAAAATGGCACTCCCGAAAATTGAAATAGCGCTTTATCCTGTGTAAAATAATAGAATGAGTTTGTCATTACAGGAGGTCCAATAATAGATGTTGCACTTACCAAACTTGCCAACGCTCCCTGAAGTTCACCTTGTTCATTTGAAGAAATACTCTTGCTAATAATGGATTGCAGTGCGGGTCCACAGATTCCGCCTAAGGAATATGGGATAAGGAAAACAAACATCATCCATCCTTCACTAGCGAATGCGAATAGCATAAAACCGATCGCATAAAAGAATAATCCAAAATATACACTTTTCTCGTCGCCTAATTTTGGGTTTACCCATCTTATTAGAAACCCTTGTACTAATCCAAGCAATAATCCGAGCAACCCAAGTGATAAGCCAACCGTCCGTTCTGTCCAATTAAACTTATACATGGTAAAGAAATGCCAATTACTCTGCACGGCGTGAAGAGCGATATATACCAAAATCAAGGCAACAACAAGGCGCGCTATGTTCGATTGTTTTTTCAGAAAATTAAATGTTCCAATAGGATTCGCACGTTTCCAATCAAATGGTCGTCGTTTATCCTTATCTAAACTTTCCGGCAGGAAAAACAGCCCATAGAGAAAATTCACTAGGCATAATAAAGCGGCTGCATAAAAGGGTACTCGAGCTCCGTAATATCCAAGTAAACCACCGATTACCGGCCCCAAGATAAACCCCATGCCAAAAGCTGCGCCTATTAAACCAAAATTTTTGGTTCTATCTTCATCCGTGGATATATCAGCGATGTATGCACTAGCGGTTGAAATACTAGCCCCAGTCAGCCCAGCAATGATTCTTCCCAAAAAGAGCCAACTGATAGATGGCGCCAATGCTAATAATATATAGTCGATGGCAAATCCAAAAAGAGAAATTAAGATAATTGGGCGTCTACCATATTTATCACTGAGATTACCCACTATAGGCGCGCATATAAATTGCGTAATAGCATAAGCAAAGCCGAGCCATCCTCCATATTTTGCTGCTTCACTAAGGTCTCCATGAATAAGTTCTGCAATGAGTTTAGGAACAACTGGAAGTATAACGCCCCAACCTGTAATATCAATCAACAAGGTTATAAATATAAACCCGATAGCTGCTTTTTTTCCTGTATTTTTCATGCCGTAAAATTAAACAGACGGGAAAAGGGGCTATTGACAATTTAATGGTGTTTACGTACAATTTGAAAGCTAATTCTACTTGGCAATCTGTAAATAGCTTAGATCGCTAAACGAATACCATCTATCACACGTTTCGATAAGTTGTTGGTGACAAACCAACAATTCGTTTGAAGTATCTGCAAAAGACGCTTGTTTCTTCAAAATGAAGTTCATGACTGATTTCTTTGATTGATAAATTAGAAGATTTTAATAAGGTTTTAGCATGTAGAATTGTGATATGATCAATCCATTGTAATGCCGATCTTCCTGTTTTCTGTTTAAGGAAAGTTGAAAGATATTGAGGTGTTAAATGTAGTTTTTCAGCGTAAAATACAACACTTCTTTGTTGCCCGGCATACTTTGAAACAAGCAGATAAAATTCATCGATAATCTCATGCGTACGGCTTTTTACCAAATTTTTGTTATTTGGTAATTTAGAATAGACTTCAGAAATCATACTAACGAGCACCATGACGAGATGCCGTAGCATTTGTGTCTTATTGGGACTTGCTTTTTTATGGTAGAAGTTTTGTATAAGGGTCAATAATTCATTTTGGAGTTTAATTTCTTCCGATTGAAGTCTAATAATTGGCTGCCATCTTATTTGATTGTTCATTACAAACTCCCGTAGAACAGGAAATTCTGTAATGAAATCCAATGAAAGACCGATTGTTACAATTTCAGCATCTTCACTCAATGATTTTGTGTCGATCATCAATTGTGGCTGCAAAATAGCAATGTCCCCTTTGTTTACTTCATATTCTAGGAAATGGATTTGAGATTTCATAGATCCCTGTACCATAAAACCTAATAATAAACCATCAAATATGCGGCTATGACTTGTATACTTCTTCCCAGGGCCATGTCGTTGATTAAGAATAACTATGCCTTCCGTCTTTTTTGAAAGGTCAAGATTATACAATTGATAGACATTATCCAAAGTTATTAATAGAGCCATGTTCAAATGTCGTTAAAAAAAAACAGCATAACATGTGTTTTTCATCACTTTTACCATTTTCCTAAGGGAATCAACGTCCTTTCCGCTAGGCAACCGGAATAAGAAAATAAAAAAGTCCCAATTTCTCAAAAAGGGACTTTCTTTCGTGTATTATCAAATTACTTTTTTGTTTTCGCCACTTGAGTTATCAGTGTATATTGCTGAGATGAACCATCAGCAGGAGGGTTTCTTACCTCTTCAACTTTTACTTTGATCACATATTCGTATCCTGATTCGTAGTTAAATCCCTGGATATTTCCATAAAAATATTCCCAGTTATCTGATTCTTTAGCCTTGACCTGCATGCATTTCATTGGGCCGGCACCTTCACAATCAACCAACTGCGATCCCACAATCATTATCTTTTCATTGCTTTCAGCGGAATTTTTGCTACACTGGATAAAAAAGAACAAAATGATGACGGCAAAAAGCCCCTTGAGTAATTGGTTTATAAGTTTCATAAAAGAAATTTTAATAATAACTAATATAACAATTATATAAATTGTTTTACTACATCTATTTTACGCGTATAAGGATTGGATATAACAACGATATCTAATATCTTCCAAAAGCCTGATGAGGTCGAAATGCCGGCATGATACTTTGCATAAATAATAAAAAAACGATGGGTGAATTACTTACAAAATATTATCATCATATTTGCAGCTCATATTTAGCCAGCATATTATCTAATGAATTTTCATACTTGGATCAACCAACTTACGAAATTAAGAGTATTAACATGTATTTGTAACCTCCTTGGATTATTATTATTTTCCTGTGCAAAGGATGTTATCATAATCCCACCAGATACAAATCCGACGGAAGTCGTTCTTTTAGCTCCCTTAAGCAATACGGGCAATAATTTGACTTTATCCGCCGAAGTAAGGTATTTAAATAATAGCGATATTATCCTCTCCCACGGTTTTATGGTCGACGGAAGAAGTGGAGATACTTATATAAAAAGAGAATATCCTATTGCTTCAACTTTAAAATCTGGCTCATTTACGTACAAAATTCCCGACCCTGAGATTTACAAAGAAGGTTACTATTACAGTTACAAATATTTTGTAAAGTCAGAAAGAGAGACGTACCTAAGTAAATCTGATCAGTTTAGAATCAATAACATTAAAGTCATTGCCAAAGAGGATCTTAAAATAGCTGCAGGCGAAATTATTACAATAGAAGGTGAGTTTACCAACATTGAAAAAGATTATGATCTCTACTATTCCTTCCACGAAGAGAAAAAAATGCCTTTTGAAATTGTCAATTCGGGCAAAGCCATTCGTTTCAAGGTTCCCGAGGGTGTAAAACAAGGCTATAATGTCACATTTAGATTGATCAGCAAAAACCAGGAGGAACCGCATCTAGCTGCTATCATTGCTAAGGCTTTTATTGTTGGGACATTAGCCTCACCGACTTCTTATTCATATTATTACGATGATATTCTTCGTCTCCCTTATCCTACAGATTATTCAGAAAAACCAGGGCTAGAAGTATTTGTCGGTAATATTTTTTTAAGACATAGCGATGAGATGGATCTTCGCTATCTTATTGATAACCAAAAAGGAAAGAAATTCCCTATGGGTTATACGAATGGACGTGACACCATAACCTTTCCCCAACCGTTGCAACTTATCGAGCCAGATCCAAACGAATTCAAGGTAATACCAGCGTATGTACACCCAGGAACAAAATTTGAAGTATTTGGAAGTGGCCCGGACAAGTTCAATTTTGGGGGGCATGTAACTGTAGGGAATCAGCATGTCATTTATAACCAAGTAGACAGAAACGCAAAAAAGGGGGAATTAACAATAAGTGATCTCCCCGAAGGTGATTATCCGATGATTATGAACAATAACCACTTCACCTATAAAAGTGCCAATACAATTAAGGTCAAAAAAATGAATATTGTTTCAAGTAGCCATAGTGAAGCCTATGCCGGGCATAAAATAACGTTAAAGGGCACATTTGTAAAAGGGCAATCCTATACACTTGAAATAGATAAAACGAATACAAGCTCAACAACCTGCACAACCACCGGTGAAGTAAATTTTGAAATCCCCCAATTTATGACGGCCGGGAAATATCAGATCAAGATGAGTTATAAAAGTGATATGGACTATCAACGATCTTATTATTCCAATAGCATTCCCTTGGAAATTAAAGCGACAACAATCACAGCCATATATCCTTTAAAAGCCTCTACAGGTGATTTGATTACGATTGAGGGACATGGACTGAAAGGTTATCAAGCGCAAATTGCAACGGTGGAAGCACGACATACCCTGTCCCAGAACAATAAAATTCAATTCGAAATCCCAAATAACCTGCCTAAAGGTAAATATCGCATCAATATTAGTTTTACCAATTTCGGGAAAAACAATACCATTACGGCGACAGACTATCTTGAAATCAACTAACCAATAACGATAATTTATGATGAAGACAAGATCTATCCATAGCGCAGCAATTTTCCTTTTTTCGTTATTCATTATGAGTTTGAGTATTCTTATTGGATGTAAAAAGAAAGAAGTTACGGAGGTAGTCGATTATAGCCCTGTATCGCTAAAGGCAGGCTCATTTAGCAACCTGGAGGGGAAAACCGTCACTTTACATGGTCGCATAGAACAGTTAAATGGGATGCCGGTAGAAGACCATGGGTTTATTATCGAAAAGATAGAAAACAATAAGGATTATGAAAAGGAAACCTTAATCAGTCTGGGCAACAAAGTAACCACCGGTGAGGTTTCTTTTAAATATCAATACAGCCGTGATTTTGAAGTTGGAGACCGTTTTCGTTATACCTTATACGTCAAAACAAAAAACGGATTTTACCGCAGTGGAAGCAGTATTTTTGAAGCTGATGGACTTCAAATCAATTATCTTGAAGACATGCTTGTACCCAATAACAATAAAATAACAGTTACTGGCGATTTCAAGTTCATATCCGAAAATGTAAAATTATACTACGATGGTTTAGATCAGAAGGAATATAGTGTACCTTATCAACTCGCAAGTGACAGAAAGAGCCTAATCTTTACTTTTCCAAAATCAGGTCGTTTCAATCATGGAAATAGGATATTCTTTTTTCTCCGCTATAAAGACAAATTCGGTCAGGAAATCAGTAGAGGCATCGCCCGCATCCAGATACTGGGAACCGTAAATCCACCAACAAAAACTCAACTATATCTCAGCGATTATCTACCAATAGAAGGAACAGGATTAGATCCAGAACGGATTTGGATGGATCCTCCCTTGTACATATTGATCAATGGAAAAAAAATTAAATACAAAAACTACATCTATCTACTTGATATAGAAAATCTCAAAGGAACTAAATTTCAACTGGGATACCACAATGGAAGGGATTCTGTTGTGTTCAAAGACTCTATCGAATTAATCAAACCTATCGGCAGTAATATCCATTTTGAAAAGAAGATTATTCATTCTCCGTACTTAATGAAAATGACTGGAGTCGATTTCTATTCCTACATTACAGTATCTGAGAAAGCAAAATATTATCTTGGTAAGAATAGCATAGCTCATATTCCTTACAGTACGCGGGGAAATACAGAATCTTTTGCTGTGCGCAATATTCCGAATGGCCTGTACAATTTCAGTTATAGTAATCCCTTCTATACGGCAACAACTACCGAGCAGGTTGAAGTCAGAAACTTGACCTGGGTTACTCCCCCAATTACATCGAGATTTGTTGGAGAAGCTTTTACAATTACGGGTAATTTTATTGATGATCACGAATACCTGGTATCAGGCAATGGAATTTACGAACATCCTATAGCGCAAGATGGTAAAATAAATTTTACTCTACCATCAAACATAATTGGGCCGACAGAAATTCAAATTGGCTACCGTGTCGACATCAATTACGATGAATCTTTTTACGCACCTAAAAAACAGTCCCTCTATATAAACGATTTTCAAGTGAGCGAAATTACACCTTTAAAGGGTTATCCTGGAGATGTTATAACGATCAAAGGAAAAGGCCTTGGCTCCATACAGATAACTGTTGGCGGCGCTTATGCAACAAGCATCTCTCGGAGCTCAGAAGAACACCGTTTTATCATCCCGGCATTTGCACCTAAAGGTAAATCAGCTCTTGTAATGACTTTGAACGGTACGACGATTAAACATAAAGAGCTTTTTGAGATTTTGTAACCGCAAAATTTAATAAATGTTATGTGTGCCATTATTATCTTCATTGATATGGAGGTAGCTAGCAACATGCCAATGGCAAAACAAACTGGATCGTTAGCATAATCAAAAGATAAAAGTTCTTTTTTATGAAAAAAAGAACTTTTGATCATCATACTTCAAAAGATCCGTTTTTAAAGCATGTTTTTTTAACCATAAAGTGAATTTTTAAAAAAATAAATCTAGTTTTAGAAGGATTTTAACTTATTTTGTACCTCAAATAAAAACCATAAATTAATCTATATGCGTCGTAAGAACCTACTATGTATTTTTAAATTATACATGTGTTTCAATTTTTTATGTCTTATTTCCTGTAAATATAACAGCGAAGATCTTAATTTTCATGAAATTAAACCACCAGATAAAGATGCTAAGGTATCTATGAATCTAGCAGACGTACCAAATGGTCAAACCGTTTATATTTATGCTCCAACCGATTTATCGTATGCAATCAATGCAACATCAGGATCTATCGCTAAACAAGAGTTTTATCTCAATAATAAACTTGTGGGTAGTGAAAAGGCAGTATTACGCATAAAGCCATCCGATCTTGCAGGAGGAACGTCGGATATATTGAAAGTAAAAGTAGAACTATCTTCAGGAACCGGAAGTTTAGCTGAGGTTTTAGGACAGGAGAAATCTGCTTTTGAATTCACCTACCCAATAAAATATATAAACCCTCAGGTAAATTTGAATATTAACCAACGGATTAATTCTTCAAAAAAATTAGAGATTTATTGGACAAAACCAGCCATAGAAGGTGCTGAAATTGAAAGTTATGAAATATATAATTTCAGTAATTTGGATCAGATTCTCATCAATCGAATTTCAGATCCCGATAAAAATAGCTTTATCGATGATGACTATTCCTATGGAGCTAAAACATATAAAATAATTACAAAATACAAGGGCAACAAAGTTCCACCAAAAGAAGATTATTATTCTGTAAAATATAAGGTTTTCACAAGCGATTATTTCAAAACGAAAACCTTAAAAAATCTGAATCTGAACATACAGTGGACTCACCCAGATGGTATTGCAAACAAATATATTTTTGTTTGGAAAGGAAATAGACAATCAATCTCCTTAGGTAAAAATAATGCTGAGGTCTACCGGCCTGCATTCCCTTTTCAAGAAGAACAGTATTATGAATTGTATATCCTGCCCGAACAGGCCAACGACTGGGACTATGCCAAATATCCGAAGATCATCAACTATTTTAAAGAACAAAAATACGATGATGAAATAGATTATGCGCATATGATCATGACTGAAGGAGATCTTAAAAACAATTTAATCCTTTCCATGCGAGGTATTAAAAATGGTTTTGGACTTCGAAGCTATGGAATTAACGACCTCGTTATGAAGAGTAAATATGACGACCATATTCAATATCCTTTTTATATTAATTCTTTTCAAATTGCTCCAACCACTGGAAAGGTTGCTGTTCACATAAGAAGCGACATCTATGAGACCAAGCCGAAGATCGAGGTATATACAGATTATACGCTCAGTAAAAAACTTGCGACCTATGAGACCGATGATTTTCCAGTTTATTTTTTGACCGATGACGATAAAATCCTTATCCGTAATAATAATCAATCTTATCGATTTAGAATATACGATGTAAATTCAGGAAAATTATTAAGCGAGAAAACCGAAAATGGTCAACAATTTCGTCCCTCAATCTCTCCGAATGGTAAATACATTGTATCGGCAGTGGGAGCAGCAACAGGATGGTATAAATTGTATAAATACGAAAATAACGAATATACACTATTAACTGAAAAAACGGAAAGTCGGATCGTTAATGCATTTTATTTTCATCCGGCCATTCAGAACCAAGTCATTATTCAATCAATCGATAACTATTTCTCGATTTGTGAATTACCAACTTTAAACGTAATTAAAAAAGTGCCTGGGGAATTTCTTTCTTATGATAGTTTCACTGGAAATATCCTTTTTAAGGATGAATATTTTTCCTCTAATTCTCTTGTCAATGTCTTAGATAATACATACAGTAATATCCTTTTTAGTATGACAACGGGCAATTACTTCCAACCTTATCAAGCACGACTTCTGAACAACAATATTATTCTTTACAACAATTATGTCAATATCGTCCAATAGCCTAAAAATCATGAGAAAACTACTATTAAGTATTGCCTTGTTATTCATTACGATAACCTCAATGGCTCAAATTGGATTCGGATATCGATTTGGTATGGGTAGCTATAAAATGTCCGAAATGAGTTCATTATTAAATGTTATTCAAAGCGGAATTAAGTTAGACTATCCAGTTCCTATTTCAGTTACTGATAATTTCCCAAATCATTATACCAATTACGGTGAAATTACATACTCCGTAAAAAAGAATGATTATGGTGTCAATTTCACTTATCTATCCACTGGGGGACGATTGGCCTATTCGGATTATTCGGGAGCTATTGCCTATAACTTGAATGCAAACGCCTATCGTATCGGAGCGGTATATCGTAATTTTTTCTTCCAGACAAATGAAGGGCAGGATAAGAATTTATCGCTTTTTGCGGAGATCTCTCCTGCGATAACCATCAATAATATTACGTCAGATGGTTATTATCAAACTCAATCTGGCCGCAATGAAATTGACAAAAAGCACCTTGTTGAATCCAAATCCACAGGTTTTTCGATCACTCCTTATGTTGGTATTCAGTGGAATATAGTTAAGGCCCTAGGCATTAACCTAGGTTTAGGATATAATGCTGAAATATCTGGTAAAAGTAGTGAAATGAGAGATACCAAGATTGACTGGTCCGGCGCTCGCTTTGGGCTAGGTCTAAATTATAAGCTGATCCATTAATGAATAGTTTCATCATTTGGAAAAATTAAGTCTTTTTAAACCTTAGTCGTAGAAATTGAAGAAAAAGCCGTTATACTGATGTAAAACGGCTTTTTTTTGTAAGTTTTCTTATCAAGTTACAAAATTACGAAACGATTCTATTTAGATATTGTTCTTCAATAAAGGATAATATTATATGGAAGACCTATTATATTCGGTAGCTATTAGCGTAATGATTGTTTGGGCGGTTACTTTTGTGGGCGGATTCATAACAGAAGATTTTATTCATATTCTTTTAATTATTGCAGCAATAGCATTTATATTTCGCGCAATAAAGGGTATTAGTAATTCAAAGGTGCACCAATCTCAACAGTAAGTCAAAGCTATTAGTAAACAAATAGACCGGCAATAAAAATGACAATCCCAAACCGATTAAATCAAAATCAATGGTACGATAGGTATACGAAGAAGAGCGACTTCGACTCCTGTCAAAGAATTTTGGAGGCTTTATGTGGCCACACGAAAATGAGGTATGGCATGATACGCAAGAAAGATGGCCGGAAATGGGGAAATTGGTGCGTTTATGACTATCATTCTCAGAAGATCGTCAATAAAAACAGCGAAAACTACGTTAAAATATATCAGGAAATAAGGAAAGGTTTCTCACCTATTTACATTGACGATAGCGAGCAGTGTTCTGTCGACGAATGGACACAAGTTCTTCATGAATTCGGTTTAAAAAGCTATATATCTTACCCCATTATTAACAAAAATAATTCTATTGTTGGACACTTGAGTTTCATGAATGCGGAACCTGTACACTTCGACCCAATTAAATTGGAGGCGTTGCTCCCTTTTTGCAGTGATTTGATTGCAATAGATTTTAAAACTGCAATTGAACGTAGAAATACGAGAAGAAAATTAGAACAGGAACTTAGTTATTCCAAAAACAGAGAACTCGTTTTATCGTCTTTGGCCCATGACTTAAATAATCCTGTCAGCATCATAAAAGTGATATCGCAATATCTTGGCGCAAACATTAAAGATGAAAGCCAAAAAAACTTAATAAAGAAAATAGAGGAGGCTTCATCACGGGTAAAAGGTGTGATAGAAGATATTTTAGATTTCAGTAGTATCCGTCTTCATGACAGGCTAATTAGAATTAATGATCATTACCGCATGGATTCGTTGATTAAGCAAATCTTATCGGAATTTGAAGTATTACACAATAGAACACTAATCGCCAACATCAACCTTCCAGTTGATGTACCTTGCGATCATCAGAAAATGGGGCGGGCTTTCGCTAATTTAATTGGAAATGCTATAAAACATGGTAATCCTCATGAAAATATCGAAATAAATGCATGCATTCAAAAAGAAAATTTCATTTTTAGTGTTACAAATGAGATCGCCTATCCTCAATATTCAGATCTTACAGATCTATTTAAGCCTTTCGTAAAAGGAGTCAATAGTAATGGGCTCGGATTAGGATTATTTATTGTGAGTGAAATAGTAAAAATTCATAAGGGAAAAATAGTCGTAAATTTAAAGGACAATAAAATTACTTTTAACCTGATAATCCCCATAGATTTAACTAAAGTTGGTCAATAATAAAGTATAGATAAGAATTTCAGGAAGAATTAGTTTTCGCTTAGGTACTTTATTCAAGAGAAAAAGGGTGCGCTAATCACACCCTTAATCTTATCAGGTATCTTAGGTATTGGGTACCGGTGCGTGTTCTTCAATAAGCTTATCATGTTTTAGCTCTTTCCAAAAGTCGGCGGGAATCTTGGCCTCAAAGGAATGTGCATTTTGCACGGCCTGCTCAGCGGTATGTGCTCCGGGTATAACACCGGACACTGCTTCGGGAGCCGCCGCAAATTGCAATGCTGCTGTACGGAGATCCACAGCGTGATTTTCCGCGACCTGTTGCAGCGCATTTAGCTTTTCTTTAACACCGGCAGGAAACTTCCCATCATAGAGATAACGGTCTTTACCCGATAAAAATCCAGCGCATAATGGAGCTCCTACAATAATGGAAATATCTCTTTCAGCAACTTTCGGGAAAATCTGATTCAGTTCATCGTCATGTTTTATCAATGAATACTGGCAGGCCGAAAGAAAAATATCTGGATCAGCAACTTCCAATGTCTGTAAGATAGGCGCAACGGTATTAACTCCCAGTCCCCAACCTTTAATAACACCTTCTTCTCTCATCTTAGTCAATTCGGGCATTGCTCCATGAATAGCTTGCTGAAAATAATGTGTATAGCTGTCTTTCATATCTCCATTGTCAGGTGAAAGGTCATGAATAAATACCACATCAATGGAAGATAATCCCAAGCGCTGTAGACTATCTTCGATACTTCTTCTTACTCCTGAGGCGCTATAATCATATTGGTAAGTAAAATTTAATTTTCCTTTCCATAACGATTGTTCCATTTTAAAATCGTCCTGCGGCAACATTAATCGGCCTACTTTTGTTGACAGCGTAAAACTTTCTCGAGGCTGATCTTTTAAAAACAAGCCCATCCTACGTTCACTGATACCCAAACCATACCATGGCGAGGTGTCAAACAATCGTATCCCTGCATTCCAGACGGCTTCGACTGCCTTTAAACATTCGATATCTGCGTTGTGCTGAAATCCATTTCCCAATGCCACTCCCCCAAATCCAGCTTTGTTGGCGGGACGGAATTTTTTCTTTTGTATTAAATTTTCGGCTGTTATCATCTTTTTCTTTTATTACTTCCTATTATTTATGTTCGCTAGTCTGTCTAGCCGCAAGTTCATCATGTGCAGTTAGGTCAAGACGTAAAGGCGTAATCGACACTAAATTGTGTTCTACTGCCCAGCGATCAGTACCCTTTTCAGCAGGTTCTAATGGCACTACTGTGATCCAATAGTTTTTCCTTCCCATAGGATCCTCTCCGGGCACCACACTGCCATCATATAAACGTACTGATTGTCTTGTCCAGGAAAGCCCTTGGGGTTTAGGCGGAAAATTCACATTATAAAGAGCGGGGCCCTTATTTTTCAGCAATATCTTGAGCACCTCGATTGTCCACCGAGATAGCCCTTCAAAATCAGGTTCTGTCTTTCCAACAGGTGTACTCAATGCAATACCAGTAATCCCGAGCAATGTGGCCTGCTTCGCCGCAGCCAATGTTCCTGAGTGCCACATTGAATTGCCTAGGTTTGGGCCCATATTAATACCTGAAAGCACAACCTGCGTATCTGGAAACATATGTAAACCCAAGGCCACACAGTCTGCCGGCGTGCCATTGACCCTAAAGGCCTCAATATCCTCAAAAGTAACAGGCGCACGCCGATAGCTTAGGGGGCGAGAATGTGTAATAGCATGCCCCATTGACGACTGCTCAACATCTGGGGCAACAATCTTTACCGTTCCAAACTCTTTCGCCGTCTGTGCCAGTGCCGCAATCCCCGGTGAATAGATACCATCGTCATTGGTGATAAGTATATTCATAGCTGTCCTTTTCTATGAAAACCAATCTCAAGCATGCTTTGTTCTGCTGTTATGAAAGAACATGGCAAAAACATAAGGTTAGTACACAATCCTGCTGCTGGGGATGACTCGAATGGAGACAAAGACGAACTATGTCAATTGATTGAAGATCTTGGCCACAATTGCACTGTAGTAACAAAAAAAGATGCTGTCAAAAAGATCGACCCACAGACGGATATCATCGCCTTGGCTGGCGGTGACGGCACTATAAGAATGACCGTTATGGGTCTACTAGAAAAAAAGCTAAGATTTAAGAGGCCGATCGCTATATTACCACAAGGCACTGCAAACAATATTGCTATCTCTCTTGGTATTCCTCTAGACTGTGAAAAAGCTATTGGTCTGTGGAAAAGCGCTATACTTAAAAAATTCGATGTAGGGATGGTCATAGGGTTAGAAAGAAAGCCCCTATATTTTATTGAATCTATCGGTTTTGGGGTATTTCCTACACTAATGAAAAAAATGGATAAAAAAAACACCGAAGATCTTAGTGCGGAAGATGAAATCAAAACTGCACTAAGACAGCTCCGCAAGCTGGTAGAAACATTCCCTGCTACTACACTGAGACTTACAGTAGCTGGAAATAACTATGAAAAAGAGTGCATACTAGTTGAGATCATGAATATACCAAGTATCGGACCGAGGCTAGTGCTTGCTGCAGATGCTGATCCTGGAGATGGACAGTTTGATATCATCATTGTCACTGTCGATCAACGTCAGGAACTTATAAGCTATATCGATGGACTATTGAATGGAACCAACGTCGAATTTAAAATAATACCTATCCGGGCTAGTCGATTAGCGATGGAATGGGAAGGCAAAGAAATACACATCGATGATGAGCGCAAGAGTTACTTTGGCCAACAATTAAAGCTTACCTTGCTAGAAGGTATAGTTGAAATTATCACAGGCAATAAATAAGATACGATTTCAGCCAACGATAATGGTTCGAAAAATGTTCTCTTTTAAAAAACGAGTTAAAATGAACAGATTAAAAAACATAAATAATAACCTAGGCATGGCGGTCCTTCTCATGACTGCTATCCCAAATCCGGATCCACGTGAGCCAAGCCCAGACTTGTCACAGTCACAGCAAGAGGAAGCCTCTAAAGAAGAAGAAGAAGGGGGGCCTAATACCAATCTATCTGGTCTCAAAGACGATCGCACCCATAACAAGGAGGAAGCACAAGCCGAACAGAAAGAAAAAGATGACGAAGATAAGCCCGACCTTTCTGATGACATCAATGTTTAGATCATAGCAAAAGCATCTTATATCTTTACGTTCGGGCACATAACTCTCGGCATCGAAACATCGCAGTCAACGACAATATTAAGTCCCTTAACCTTTTCGAGGTGGGAAGAAAAACAGCTTTGGATTTATTTTAAAATAGATCCAAACAGCCTTTCCCATTTTAATCAATTCTTTCGACGATAGATTTCGCGAGCGGAAGGCTAACATCAAGGATAGCGAAAAGCTGACCATGAAATTAAAGAACCCTATAACTCCAATCCCTAGAATGCCCCAAACCCATATGTCGGTAGAGAGCTCCATCCCATGACCAAATAAGCCCAAAGCCAAATTTCCACTGGCAAATGTAATATGTCTAATGTCAAGATTTAAACCTAAAAAAAGTCCAATGGAAGCTGTTGAACCCATAAAGATCCCAAACCACACGTTAGACACGATTCCTGCCCATTTTTTTTCATAAAACGAAGCTATTCTGTTTGTTTTTGCTTGTCCAAATATCTTTTTCAACATGGGGTGTTCCTGAATACGATAATATACCGAGTTATGCTTGTCCCGATTTGAAATACTGCCGGCAATAATTCCGGAAAGAAATAAAAAAACACCTGCAATAGAGGCATGCAAGACCAAGGGCGTCTTTATCGGATTGAGGTCATTGACCAGATGTAACCACTTGGCACTCGCAATATTGACCTGAAACAATTGTTGAATCACCCAAACAAGAAAAAGACTCATCGGAAAAGCCATCAAAACATTACCGACAAAAGCAATAAACTGAGACCGAAATAATCGCGCAAATAATTCAGCAAATATCCAATACCGATGTTTGTTGGTCCCCTGTTCGGCAATCCCCTGCTCAATTGCGTTGACCAATGCGGAAGCTGTCATTGCAGGTTGTTTGGTGGCTAAGGTAGCACCAAAAAGATAAATTAACGTAAAGCCAATAGCATAATTCAGACTATATAAAAATGCATGACCAAACTCACTGCTGTGTACCTTACCTAATAATAATTTAACGATACACATTACGCCTACAATAAGGCCTCCACCGCAGGCAGAACGGAACATTTTCCAATATTCCTGCCGACTTGAAGTAATATAATGTTCACCAGTCTGAGCAGTATGATGAGTAATCTCGTACGCTAAAAGCTGTGTACTCTGTCCTACCAATTTGCGAATATTGCTTTTTCGGGAATTGTATCCAATCAGGGTCATTGCTAGTGCAATAGTCTTTTCCTGTTTTTCTTCCGGATTATCAATCACTAAAAAAAGCAAGATTTCTCGGATCCTTTCAAGTTGTTGCCGCATACGCAAAAGTGATTGATTAACCTTTATGGAAATTCCGAAGCGATGTGAATTATCGAAGGCAGTTTCAATATACGATTCGCATTGCTTATGAAGTACCAAAATTTGTTTATAAGACAGATCATCCGAGGAGATAAACTTATTATCCGATTGTAAAATACGATCATTCAATTCAGTAAATTCCCGCATAATGGCTATAAATGGACTATCAAAATTTTGAAACTCAGGTACCATCTTGTTTACATCCGTTTCCATTGCACGCCCCGTAATACGTTGAACCAACAGTTCCAATCCATACAATATTTCGATCATTCCAAAACCGGTTTCATCATCATAAATTGTTTCGAATCGACATAAACGAAACAGTTCATCGACCTGCTCCTGCGAAACCGTAACAATCCAATCGGCATCACGAGGTTTGTAAAAAACCTGATTTAATATATATTGCAAAGTAGACTTGGGTGGCTGAAAAGGTAAGTATCGCTCGGTGATCCTTTTTTTAAGTTCGTAAAAAAAATCCGCATAGCTGATAATTCCTGTATCTGAAATCAACTGATCAAAATCTTTACTGGCCAGAATTCTTTTTAAATAAAGCTGAAAGCATTCCAGCTCCTCGGGTGCAGCATGGAGATAATCCAGTAAAAATTGAATATCGATCTGATAAAGCAGATTGGTATGCTTGGGACGAATGATATCCACTAGAAGAACCAAAAAATCGACGCTTACATAAGCAGAGTCTTCTAATTGAGTTTTAAATCGTATAAACAAACTGCTTACCTGCTGCTCTCTATCCTGTTCTTTTTTCATAAATTATAAAATCCCTGATTTAGATACCAAATTTAGGCACATTTTGTTTTTTTAATATAAAAGAATAACACGCCACATTGTGTCAAATAGCCACCTGAATAGATGAGTTTGATCATTTTGCGTCCCTTTGCATTTTCATAATTTTATAGCTAAGAAACTATAAATCAAAAATTAATCCCAACATAACAGACGAAAATGAAAAACTACGATAAAGTGAAGTCCGCAAAATTATGTTACGAACATATCGGCGGAAAACTCGGCCAGCTCTTACTGGAGGTGTTAATAGCAAAAGGTTGGCTAGCAAAAACAGATTCCAGCGATAGACACCTCTATATTACTGAACTTGGAGAATCCCAATTGACAGCATTCGGCATTGACTTATCACAAATTAAAGCGTAACCATCATGAACTTATGCTTAGATTACGACAATTTCTTTCTACCAGCACAGGACCTGGAGAGACATTTTCAGTATATTCGTATAACTTAACGAATTCATACTATGAATGCGATGACAGACTGTGAACTTCAAAATATAGACCCAGACGATATTGGCGATGTACTCGTTAAAGTCGAAAAATCATTTGACATAAAGTTTAGGGGTACAGAACTTATGCATATCTCAACATTTGGTGAGCTATGCGATCATATCACAGATAAGATCCAACTTGATCATTCGAGCGACTGTACAAATCAACAGGCTTTTTATAAGCTACGTGAAGCAATAGCTTCGACAGCTCAAATCGATTCTAAAACGATTACGATAAACACTGTACTTACGGACATTTTCCCAAAACATGGTCGGCGGTTAAGGGTAAAAAAACTCGAAAGACATTTAGGCTTTAAACTTGACATCCTACGCCCTCCTTTCTGGCTGACGCTAATACTCGCGATTTTTTATGTTGCTTCCTTAGCTGGTATTTACTTTAATTGGCCAATAGGCCTCACAGGCCTTATGTTTTCGCACACGTCGCTTTGGATTGCACACAAAACCGGTAAGCTGCTTGACTTACAGACGGTAGGACAATTGGCAAAAAAAATGACAGCGGAAAATTATTTAAAATCGAGACGAAACCCTACCACATGCAATAAAATCGAGATTGAAAAAGTATTGACAGACCTGTTCAGTAGTGAACTATACCTTGACAAAAGTAAATTAACAAGAGAAGCGAAACTTGCTTGATATATACTGATTCGTCGTTTAAATTGTCTTATTATGATCTAGTCAGCGCTTAACGGCAATGAGCTACGGCTATCCACGATATTTCTTAGACTGTAAAGTTTAATGGAATATATCGTATCTTGCTATCCAATTTTAAACCAAATATCACTTCAATGCAAAGAATTATCTATTCAATAGTAGCTATCGGTCTTATTTTTACAGGATGCGCAGGAATGAAAGGTCAGGGCGATAATAATGGCTGGAAATCCTTGTTTGATGGAAAGGACATTAATGATTGGTTTGTCAAAATTCATCATCATGATGTTGGTGTGAACTACGGAAATACTTTTAGAGTTGAAGATGGAATAATTAAGGTCAGATATGATCAGTATGATGATTTTAATGATCAATTTGGCCATTTATATTATAAAACACCCTTTTCTTATTATCATTTAAAGTTTGAATATCGATTTGTAGGCGAGCTCCATAAAGGTGCCCCCTCCTATACACTTCGTAATAGCGGCGTTATGTTTCATTCGCAGGACCCCAGAACAATGTTGAAAGAACAGGATTGGCCTATTTCTGTCGAAATGCAACTTTTGGGAGGCCTGAGCGATGGTCAGCCCCGCCCTACAGGCAATATGTGTTCTCCTGGAACCAATGTGGTCTATCAGGGCAAAATAGCCTCCTCACATTGTTTAAATTCTACTTCGAAGACCTATGATGGTGATCAATGGGTTAAAGGGGAGTTGATTGTATTAGGAGATTCGTTAATCAAACATATCATTAACGGAGATACCGTACTAGAATATTCAAGACCTCAGATTGGAGGTGGAACAGCCAATGGATATAACCCCAAAATTAAGATCGATGGTAAATTGCTCAGCAGTGGATTTATTGCATTACAGAGTGAAGGTCAACCCGTAGATTTTAAGAATATATGGATTAAGGAACTACCTAAACCAAAGAAGTAAGGGAGACTATTGCATAGCTATACATAATATATCGCTATATAGTTATTTCTTATCAATTATTTTAAGGTCGTTAATTTTTCCAACAGGAGCAATCTTTATGCGTTTATCTCCTTTAGTTACATAAAAGTAGTAAGTACTGTTAATATCAATCATATAGATATCAGTTTCTTGATTAGATTCCGAATTGATTGTATAATTATATTTTAGGTTTTGGTTTTCAATCCTTTTTTTTATCATACTACCTTCTCCTATTCCTAATCCTACAAATAGAGCCAGAAGTTCAATAGCAACAAAAAGGGAAAAAAAAGAGACTGTTGTTTTGCGAAGTTCTTTTTTATCTCCTTCAGGATTTATTTTATAACTTCTTAACAACTTTTTACTCCAAGTTTTCTCTCTATTCCGTAGAATGATAAGTTGAAATAAAAAGAAGAAAAGAACAACAGAAATGATTACAATAATTAAGATGGGACTTGAGGTCATATCGGCAATTGGGCTAATCAAAATATCTGTTATAGATGAGTATTTCAAGATGTTAATTCCCAATTGGTAAAAAAGAATACTTTCCTTTAAAAGTCCAAGAATAATTAGATATAAATATCCTAATGGCAACAACCCTTGAATTTTTTCTAAATATTTCATTCAACTAATATATAATTTTATCTTGATTTTAAACTTAGCAGTTTAACAAGTTCACCCCCATTATTAAAATATTACGAAATCTTTGATCTAGATAAACCTTAAATAATTGCATACATTTTCATAGTTAGCCGACTAATATCTAGATTTACTATTTTTAAAGTAATAAGCACAAAAAAAAATTACAATCTGATAGGGATATGGATAAAATCACGAAAAAAGAAATTGCAGAAGCAGAGAACCAATTTTTCTTGGCGCAGCTCGCCAGTAATGTAGACGGTCTTGATCTCCTCCTATATGACGACCTTGTTGCTGTAGCACCTGATGGTCAAATGTTAACCAAACAAATGGATCTAAATGCACACAGATCAAAGGCTATAATTATTGAAAATGCTTCAACAGAAATTGATGAGATCAGAATAATTGGGGATACCGCACTTTCCGTTACTACGATGACGGCAAAAGGCAAGGTAATGGGAGCACCATTAGAAGGAAAATTTAGATATTTTAGGGTATGGAAACGCATTGATAACACACTAAAAGTCATTGGTGCCAGTTTTATGCAATTGCCTTAATAAGGAAACGGAAAACTGAAAATTCGGTTTTTTAATTTTGTCGTTGTAAATTTATATAGATGGGTATGATAAATAATAAATCTAAGATTATATGCAATGCAAAAATGAAAAAATATACTTTTTTTCTGGCTTGTATTTTACTTTGCTTTTTTATTTCTTGTCGAAATATTGGCAAACCTATTGATAAACAAAAATCCGGTTCTTACTTCATCGATTCAAAAGGGCAGATAGCTTATTGTCAGAATGGAAATTGGTTTAGTTTGGGCATTTCACAAATGCAGGCTGATGCAAAATCGTTTGAGGTTTTGTCAGAGGATATTGCTAAAGACAAAAATGCGGTATATTTTCGTGGCACGATTCAAAAACTTGTGGACAAGAATTCCTTTTATGTCGACAATCAAATTCCAAAAGATCGTTTTCATGTCTATTATATCGATCAGGCTCTAGGCTTTAATATCATCCAGGGAGCAGATCCAAAAACATATGAGCTCGTAAAGGATCATATAAACTGGGCACGCGACAAGGACCATTACTTCTACAGTAATGACATGATAAAGGCAGATCGGAAAACCTTTTCGTTCGTCAATGACTATTTTTTAATGGATAAAGATTCAGTTTATGTCTCTCCGAATATAGGTACCTTTAAAGCAGTTGCTGCTAACGCTGGAAACATTGAAGCCATAAACAAATATTACATAAGAATTGGCAATACAATTTATTACCCACCATTTCAGCAGGGATCAGATGTAATAACGAGGTCCTTTAAGACCATTGATAAAATTCGTGTACTTGATCAGGATCATATTAGTGTTGACAACAAAACGATCCTATTCAGGGGAAAAAGCTTCAGATATGAACAGGTAGATGCTCCTTCCTTTACGTTATTCCCGATTGATGAAAAGAATGATGTGTATGGAAGCAACTCCTATTCAAAAGACAAGAATAATGTGTATTATAATCAGGAAATAATTCCAGATGCCGATATTAAAACGTTTATACCTTTAGGTCGCGATTTCGGAAAAGACGCAAAAAATGTCTTTTATCAAAAACAGCTGCTTGAAGGAGTAGATGCGCATAGTTTTAAGAAGGACGGTGATTTTTATAAAGACAATCGAGGCAATAAATTCAGCGGCCTTACAGGAAATAAAATCTAATCAGCTTTCTTTTGACAGCTAAACTTACTTTTTGTATTCAAAAAAAGCTTGTCCAGAGGAACTTAGCAGTTGAAATTTCCAGCTCGCAAACTATTTTAATACAGCTAGTCAGATTTTAGGCGAAATACATCAAACATGCGTTGATATTCAGGTGTCTCGAGATTATACTTTTTAGATTCACGAATAACGTAAGCTGTCAAAGATGCCAACTCTGTTTTCGGTCGTTTATTAAGATAATCCGTATGCATGGATGAAGTCGCATCGTAAGGCATTTGTTCCATTTTGTCCAAGGTCTTATGTACAATATGATCAGCAATAACAACTCCTTTTTCCTGAGCTAATGCTGCAACCTCCTGAATAAGTTTAACAACCGCATCTTTCTTCTTTGGATCTTCCATTATCTGACCAATAGAACAATCAAAATAAGAAGTAGCTGTGGCCATAGCGGAAATAAAAATAAATTTATCCCATATTATTTTCTCAATTTCATCGGAATAATTCACATGGATATCAGCTTGTTGCACAAGATGATATAACCTATCCAGTCTTTCATCATGTTCTCCATTCAATCCGAAACTCATTGTACCCCATTTCCCTGTCACTTCAATTACTCCAGCAGCCTTTAACCGGGATACAATATAGGCGCAACCATCCACAACCAAATTATTCGGATAATATCTGTTGATAGGTTCTTTGCTGTCTACTCCATTCTGCAAGGGGATGAATACTGTAGCTGCACTCACACACGGTCCTAATAAGGCCATAGTATCTTCTAGATCATAAGATTTAGTACAAAGAAAAATGTAATCCATTTTTGTGAAGTTTTCAGCCTCACTGGAAGCCTTATAGGGCTTCGCTGTAAAACTTCCCTTTTCTAATAACAGCTTTAAACCATGTTGGTTAATCTCCTCAAGATGGTTACCTCGCGCCAAAAAATTGACATGAATATCAGTGTTTTCATACTTGCGCGCTAACATACCGCCAAAATATCCGCCCACTCCCCCCAGGCCCACAATTAATATATGCTGTTCCATTAGTTTTTTTATTTTGTATTCCTTATCTGTATTCAACCCTTAAATAAATCTAAAGTGAATATAAAGGAACTTTTGACAACACACAACTTATCAATGTCAGGCGGAGATCAATTATTCAGGAACAACTTTTCTTTTACCATTACTTACAAATTTGTTAGTAACACACAAATAGCCGCTTTACACCCAGAAGCAAGTATTTGCCTTTACATTTGCTCGTATAATTAATCATGTACAATAGGTTTTTATTTATGAAAAAATACGCATACATCGGAGCTTTGGGTTTTCTCGCAGTAATCACAACCGAGTTTGGCATTATTGGCATCTTGCCCCAAATAGCCGATCATTATCATATCAGTATCGACAAAGCAGGTTATTTATTAAGTGCTTTTGCCTTGATCATTGCCCTAACTGGGCCATTTATGACATTGTTGGCTTCGGGATTCGACCGCAAGAAAGTCATGTTAACTGCCATCGCTATTTTCTTAGTCACGGCGATTGTCTCTTCATTATCCCCTCCTTTTTGGTTATTACTTACTGTAAGAATTCTTCCTGCCTTTCTCCAACCTGTCTATATTGCGACAGCATTGTCTGTCGCCATTTTAAAAGGGGGGAAGAAAAATGAAAATGAACTTATGAGCATTGTTTTTAGCGGTGTTGCAATTGCCATGGTGACAACAGTCCCCTTCGCCACCTACATTGCCAGTCTCTACTCCTGGACATATTCTTTCACGATACAGGCCATTGTCAGTATAATTGCACTGCTGGCAATCTATTTTGCCATTCCTCCTTTGCCTGTAAAAGAAAAAAAATCCTACGGCAGTCAGATGAAAATATTAACCAAACCCATTTTTATGGTCAGTACCGCAATGAATTTCTTTATGGTATCCGCTTGGTTTTCTACCTATAGTTACTTCGCCGAATATTTAAACAAAGCAAAGAATATGGACAGTACCATGGTTAGTTATATGCTATTTGTATTTGGTATTATTGGAGTCATCGCAAACTGGGTGGCAGGGAAAATGCTCAACCGAAATATTACGTTTACCACAGCATTTTTCTTATCGGGTACACTTATTATTCCTTTATTACTGTATTTTTCAGATGGCAATATGTTCGCTACGGTCTGTACGATTGCCTTATGGGGATTTCTTTATTCTCCTAGCTTCTTAAACGCATCTACCTATATGATTTCTTCCGCTCCCGAGGCGCTAGAATTTGCCAATAGTCTAGCGACTTCATTTGGCAATCTCGGGGTAACCTTGGGAACTACCGTAGGTGGCTGGATTATCGTTTCGAAAGGTGTAGAATTTTCGCCCTGGCTTACGATGGGTTTTGGTTTTCTCGCCTTTCTGATGATCGCCCTACGACAGTTTTTAGAAAAACGTGGTACAACAAATCAAATCACCGTGGTACAATGTACACAGCAATAATATATTTTGCCGGTATTATAAATAGCCAATGCACGACAATTTAGATCTAGTTAGCCTGGATAATCATTCCAGCGCGAACTGGATCTAATGCATCTCCTTAAAGACCGTCGACAAGATACCAGCTCAAAATAATACCTATAACAAAAATCAATATGGCCACAATCGTAATGCTATTTGAAGTCTGAGCGAAGTTCTCCTCTTCAATTTGTTTGTTTGTTTTACGATATTTAAAAAAGGCGACAATAACCGTCAATGCTCCAATGACTACAATAGAAACACCAACAGCACCAGAATGTTCATGCTGGGATCCTGCAACTACATCTTTTTTTAAAATGAGCTCAATCTGACGAATAAATAGTGAAAACTTAACAACCACAAAACCGAAGCCCATAATGCCCAGGCTTGTCCGGATCCAAGCAAGGAAAGTTCGTTCATTCGCAAGATGGTCATTTATCTTCTGGGGTACAGTTTTATTAGACATTTGAAATAAATTTTGATCAACAAAAAGTTAAAGGAATTTTAAAAAGTATTTCATAGCCTTAACCAATACTTTATCGCCGTGAATATGCTTAAGCACATTTATTTCACGGGTTAGTAAAGATGTTAAGGTTAAGAAATTCCATTGTTCGCTCCTCTATGAACGTTGCAAAACTTTGAAAGGTTTGAAAAATAATTCAAAGCTTCTTTCTTTCAAATCTTTTTTAGCAATGGCATACCGAACCCTGGAGATGAGGAAGGAATAAGTTTCCCATCTTTGACGTGATATCCCGACAAATCCACATCATCAGATGTACTTGTAACTCCTTCAATGGTTACGGTATTTCCGAGCCCTCCGGCTAAATGCGCTGTATAGTAGCTCTTGAGAAGCGATCCCCAGGCATGTGGAGATGCTTGCGCTCCGAGTTGTATTAACTTTGGCATTAAATTCCTCCAATTCGTAAATCCAAGGCCTTCAATATCCGTAAGGTGGACATCCAGCAGTTTCTTTTCAAATAAGGTTCTCAGCAAGTTCTGATCAGGATCTGCTTCGCCATCCGCCAGCAAAGTATTTATGCCTTCCGATTTTAAAAAGTCTCTAAGCTTTTGATAATCCATCACCGTTTCATGAAAAGGTTCTTCTATCCAAAAGAGATTTACCATTGGGATACCTTTTAAATACTGAATAAATTGGTCTGATGTAAAACCGTTATTTCCATCAACTAAAATTCTGCAGTCGGGAAATGCGTCTGCCACTGCTTTTGTAACCTCAATATCCCGTTGAAGTCCTTTGGAAAAAGGCATCCATTTATGTCCCCTTCCAATTTTTAACTTGAATTGCCTGTAACCCACTCCATAATCATATTGGCATTCCTCAAGAATACGGTCAATTCCTGATGGCCTATCCGCTGGTTCTAAGTCATCGAAATAGATCATACCACTATAATAATCTGTTATGAACGGATCTTTTCGACCAAGTATTTCATAAACAGGTTTATTCAAAATGACTCCTGCGAGATCGTGAAGAGCCATATCAAAGGGAATATGTGTCTGCAGCAGTGTACCGACTTTGGGAGAGAAAAGATCTGACATTTTCTTGCCTATCAATTCTCCCGAAATGTGTTCAGCTTCACGTCTTGAGCCACGGAGTGAGGCCCAGCCCATTGCTCCCTGATCTGTCCTTATAACACATATTTCCACATCAGGTCCATAACCATGTAGGTCGAGACGGGCATTTTTCCCCACAAGCCTCGGATAATTCATCTTTACGGTAGAAAATCTGATATCTTTTATCTTGTGATAGGACAGTACCTTGTTTTCTGGTTCAGCATCAGAGGAAAATAAAATTTCATTTGCGTAACCTTTATACAACGTAGCTGTGGCAATGCCAAAATTCAGGGCCTGAATAAACGTTCTTCTTTTCATGGTTGATTTATTTTGATTATCCGAAACCGTCAGGATAGACTTGTTTCTAGTTTTTCCCTTTACACCAGCGTAGGCATAACTAGCCGCCTAGCCAAAGCTTTATAATTAGTTTATAAATATCCATTTGAAAGATACTACATACGCGTTTGTATTTATTGACAGGGCGTATCAATTGCTATACAATTTGTATCATTTTTTTTATAAATGTCTCTGTCGTGTACAATTACCGCATGACTATCTTTACAGCTTCGAGCGGCCTTATTACCTCATCCCAATACCGCAGAAAAAAATTGCATATAAATACCCATATGTTAAATTTTCCTTTATTTTGTATACATGCGCATATTGGTAACAGGATCTTCGGGAAAATTAGGAAGTGTAACAGTTCGGAATCTACGTCTTGCTGGACACGATGTTACGGGAGTTGATTTATTAGAAAGCGATACCACTGATCATTTTTTAGATGTACAGCGAACTGAGGCAGTTATTGAATTCACAAGTGGTTATGAAGCCATTATCCATACTGCAGCACTGCATGGTAGACATATGGATTTGAATTATAGCCGGCAAAGTTTTATAGATACCAATATAACAGGAACATTAAATCTGTTAAATGCCTGTGTAAAGAACGGAATAAAGCGTTTTCTTTTTACCTCTACAACCTCCATATACGGCAATGCACTTGTTGATGCGGAAAAAGCAGTGTGGGTTACAGAGGAACTTATAGCCCAACCCCGTGATATTTATGATATTACCAAACAGGCTTGTGAAGAGCTCTGTAGAGACTTTTTCGAAAAAGAACAGCTAATGACTAGCGTCTATCGTGTTGGCCGATTTCTTCCAGAACCCGATAACCTTATGCTAAATCATCGTTTGTATCGGGGATTGGATGAAAGAGATGGAGCTGAGGCTCTTCGACTAGGTGTTGAGACTAACTTTACGTCGTTTCAGATTTTTAATGTTTCTAGCGGTTCGCCTTTTGAAATTGAGGATTTAATTGAACTAAAATCTAACCCTTCCCATATCATCGCTAAGCGTATCCCAAATGCCGTTGAAATATACCGACAGAGAGGCTGGAGTTTTCCAACATCGATAGATAGAGTCTACCGAAGTGATAAAGCAATGCAATTACTTGGTTACACTCCGCAGTATACTTTCGAATTTCTTCTCAATCAACTTCAATAAAACAGCAAGACGGCACTTTAGTTATTGATCTACACCGATAAAAACGCCTTCATTTTATTTATTGCTTGCAAGGAAATATCTAAATCTTTATTGAGCACGATTTGTCCACTTGATTTTTCCCAAATAATTAAATTAGCATATTGTGCTCTAAATAATGAAAAAAGCGGCCTTTCCTTTAGCGGTAGATACTTTTCAACAATAGAAACTGCGTAACTATCGAAAACATATTCTTTTTTTCCAATGCTTATCCGGTCACTGAATAGCGTACAGCGGTTTTGCCGATAGGTGGAAACAAGTAAGGCGGGTAAAAGAACAAATCCAAAGAGAGCGAAGGCCCCAAAAGAAATAACCGTACTTGTACCTGAGATAATTCCCAAAAGATTATAGATTGATCCGAAAATAATAAAGGGCGCCAAGACACCATAAAAAATAAGTGTACGCTGTGATAGATTGATTTTCATACTAATTATAAAAAATTGATTTAATACACCAAAATAGTTAAAAGCAAATGAATCTCCTGCATAATATAATTATCGCTTTGATCTCCTTAATATTCGTCCACTATCAATAAATAAGGGTAATACTTTCGCCATTTTTAATCGGGAGTTTTTCTATCGTCAGGTTCTTGTCGGAGCTTACAAAGCATTTGAAACAAGTCTCAAAAAACGACAAAATCTATATAAGATTTCCAAATTTTCCAGTATAGATTAGGATAAGGGTAATCATATCGAATAGCGCATGTGAAATGATTGAAACCCAAAGATTATTATTCCATTTTTTATATAAAATACTCCAGTACAATCCCCCAAAACAAGCAGCAATAACAGCAAATATATCTTGCTGCAGATGATAGAGGCCGAAAAGAATACTGGTTATCACGATAGGCAACAAACCTCCCATTCCTTTAAACAATCTTTTTTCGAGTAGATTCTGGATATAGCCCCGAAACACAACTTCCTCATAAAATCCACCAATAACCCAAGCTGCAACAATTGTCATGATCAATCTTGCCATACTACTCCTGATAAAATTATACTCTGTATAATCAGGGACGTTAAATAGATGTTTAATAACTGGAATATATATTATCTGCATAAATATTACCCAGGCCAATGCAGAGAGAATTCCTAAAAGAATAGCACGCGAAGAAAGGTTTTTCTTATCTAATCCCAAATCCTTCAATGACCTGCCTTCTCTTCTTAAAACAAGAAAAATTGCTAAAAAACAAATCACTGCATAAGAATAAAAAGGTAATGGCACAGCATGCGGAAATACGACAAGAAATAGGATGAAACCGATATCCTGAATTATTGAAAATGCTTTCCTTTTCATAGCTTCAGTTATGAAGTGCGTATTATCTTCAAAAATTTAAGCAACCGTAACGCCGAAGAAATGTCCTATTAACGCGGTCACTCCCATTGCGATCGTTCCCCAGAAACATATTCTGCCTACTGCAACTCCGATACTCGAGCCTCCAGTCTTGGCCGCAATCGCTCCAAGAACCATTAAAAAAATAATCGTAAAACCATACTGCAGATAGACCATCTGCTTAATTGGTGCAAACAATGAAACCATAAATGGAAGTAGCGCTCCTAACGCAAATGAGCCCAGAGATGCCAGTGCAGCTTGTAATGGTTTAGCTTGTGTAATCTCATTGATACCCAATTCGTCATGTGCATGGGCACCCAATGCATCATGAGCAGTTAGTTCACGTGCAACCTGTAAGGCGGTTTCTTGACTGACGCCTCTTCTTTCATAAACTTTGGCTAACTCCTGTAGCTCGATTTCAGGCATTTCTTCAAGTTCCTTTTTCTCACGTAGGAGATCGGCCTTTTCGGTATCTTCCTGTGAGCTTACGGAAACATATTCTCCTGCTGCCATAGACATTGCTCCCGCAATCATACCCGCTAACGCTGCCAAGACAATGGTATTGCGTTCAGGACTTGCCGCTGCAACTCCAATCACAATACTCGTCGTCGATAATAAGCCATCGTTGGCACCTAACACAGCAGCGCGAAGCCACCCAACCCGGTTGACATAGTGTTTTTCTAATGGATGGTGCATATCAGTATGTGTTTGTGAAAGATACTTAAATTTAGCAATTATATTTATTTAAAACTACACTGATCTCACTGTAAGTCAACAACCTATCAAATCACTGACAATGCCATCCTGATTTTTTCACGATTGTGGTTATCCCTTTTAACCATTACCTTTCAACATTCCACAAACTCTATTCCAATCAGGGACTTAAAGAGAAGGTGCTAGGTTTTCTTTTAAGACACGTTCAAGGTCAACTCCGGACCCGCCAGTTTCAAGGATAATCCCATTTCGGTCAATGATATAAACTTTTGGTAAACCCTGTACCCGATAGGTGATAGCAGTTTTACTGTGTAGTGCTTGCTGATCGCCAACATTAATCCAGGATATGTTATCTTCAACGGCAGCTTTTTTCCAGATCTCCCTATTCGTATCTAGATTAAAGGAGATAATCTCTAATCCTAGTTTTTTATATTTAGCATACAGCATCGGTAGCTTTTTGTTACTTTGTCTGCATGGAACACACCAGGCAGCCCAAAAATCGAGCACAACAATCTTTCCTCTAAAATCAACTAGTTTTAGATCATTATTATTAAGATCTTGTGCAATAAAGGATGGTGCCAGGTCTCCCTTTCTAAGTTCTTTTGCTTGAATAAATTCTTTTAAAAAGCGTCCAGCTCTACTATTTTTTATATTCTCCGGAAATCGACCATAAGCTAACTGTAAGGAATCTCTTGTTAATGATGTCCTTAGGAAATAGAGTTCTTGCATAAGCGGATAAGAAGGTTTTTTATTAAAAATATTATCGATTCTTAATTGTCTTATGGACCAATAATAGCGATCCGATGCAATTCTCAACTCGGTCTGTTTGACTGAATCAGTTTCAACTTCTATCTCCTTATCAAGTGCTGCGGCTTTTTTCCACATGGGATCCAGCTGTTTATTGATCGGAATGGCCTCAGCTTGTGATCTAGAATTCAGCACTTCGATATTTGAAAAATTCAGGCTATCGCCCAAAATCTTCATACGTGCAGGCTCAATCCAAATCACGGTCCTCAAATTGGGTTTTGCAGTTAGTATATATAAGGTCGGTTCCTGTAAAGTTCCTTTTATCGTACATTTTCCATCCGTAAGCACACCTGAATAAGACTGACTGTCATTCCGAAAGCTGCTCAGTTCAAACTTTGAACCATTAGAAAATCCTGAAAGATCAAATTGAATTTCGAAAAGCTTTCCTTTTTTTTGCTGAGCCAGGCAAGCAAGAGGTAAGAAAAATAAAAAAAGAAGTATTTTTTTTACTATCATCATATGCGTATTAGTTTTCTTATCAAAAAATAATATCCTTCATCTCCGATCCACTTAAACGAGTATTTCTAACAAAACCCGCCCCCTTAAAACGATATTGAAGACCGACGATTTCAGTTGGTGCATTTTTAATCGTAGTTGCATATACAGGTTTATCATTAATCCAAAATCTAATCTGCTGGTTTTTACAGACTATTTTAAGCTTAGTCCATTCGGAAAGATCACAGCCAAATCCGCTGAGGTCATCTTGTTTACTATCCGTATAAAAACCACCAGCTGTAAGGGCTATGTCACCGATACAGGCTGTGTTTACTAAGGGTATAATAAATATATCGTTTTTAGACTGTATGAGTACTTCCACACGTTGGCAAATATTGCCACTATTGACTATCCCTGTTTTTATGTCTGTTTCAAAACTAAAATTATTGGTCATAACTCCTGTCCTATTCTTTTGATTGTAAAATCTAACCGGTGGAGCTTCAGGGAGGAGGTCGACCTTATAACTTTTCAGCAGCTCCTGCGTAACGGCAATTTCGTGTGGCAATGTGATTTCAGTTTTTTTGAAATATAACGGTTCTTTTCCCCACGCTGCTTCTACCAATCCTAACCAGCCATCTGTTTTAATCTGTATATCATGTTCTCGAACAATTTTGTCTCCAATAATCAGCTTGGCCCTGAAGTAACCTGGATAGTAATAAATAGCGGAGTGATGTTTGTCGTTTCTATCCACCTGCGTCTTGCGGCTAGTGTCCCAGCTTTGTGCAATGAATACCGAATCGTCTTCACTTGCTGCCGAAGCGTCATAATCAAATACAACTGAATTGGGCAAACCCTGTGTCAACATTGTCTTGGACGAAAAGTGGAAAGCGCTACTATTAAAATGCTTCTTTTTTTGGACAAAGCTATTACCAAATAGTATGACCACGACAAGGACAATGACAGATGAAATAGCTATAATAAATACAGAACCATACTTTTTTTGTCCACTCACTTGTGGCTCTGAAGTGGGCTTACTAAATCCCTGCTTCTGCGATATCTCTTTCTGTACATAAGCATTGCGGAAAGCCCGCCAGTCTTCATAACCAAGATACTGTGCCAATGTATTTAATGTCGTCAGGGCAGGTTTACTTTGGTAATCAATCCTACCAAAAATCCGCTTCAATGTAGAAATGCTAAGTATAACTCCCGTTTTCTCCTGAATCTTTTCCGAAAGTTTTTCAAAATCGGAAGTACTCCAATTGGAAGTTTCACCCCATTCAAGTTTATTTTCAATGGAATTCTTAAGATGCTGAAATAATTCAGGATGACTCGATTTAACCATAAGTTACTACATATCAGAATTTTAAAAACAAACAATCATCTTGAACAAACTTGAATAAACTTGATGCAAGGTTGAACGCGTTAAAATAATGCCTACACGCTAAATTTATCAAAAACTTTATTAACATGAAAAAAACATTCTTGATACTAGTCTTAATATTGATCGCGTTATTCCAAAGTGATGCTCAAGAAAAGAAAATTAAGACATCGGCAGGCACAAACATTACACTAAGCGCAGAAAAATGGGTCTTTCAGAAAGGAAAAGTCGATTTTCTAAATTTTAAGGGCCGTAGAGCATTAAAAATCGCTCCAGCATCTGGTCCGGTAATGATTAAAGACTTAATTTTCAAAGATGGAACCATAGAGTATGATGTGATACCTGCGAAAACAGAATTTGCCAGCGCCATTTATTTCCATCGAAAAGATGAAAGAGAACAAGAGATTGTCTATCTGCGAGTACCTAAAATGACCGATCCTTTTGCCAATGAAGGTATTCAGTATTGTCCCATCTTACACGGCGTCAACATGTGGGACATGTATCCCCAATATCAGGCTGCTGCAACGGCCAAAGCAGATGAATGGAACCATATTAAACTCGTCATTTCGGGAATGCAAATGCAGGTTTTTGTCAACAATAGCCTCAGATTGACGGTACCAAAACTTGAGGGGCGCGAACATAGCGGAAACATTGCATTTGACGGCGACTCCTACATCAGCAATATCGAGATCAAACCCAACGAAACGGAAGAATTACCACAGGTTGAAGGTGTAGACCTGACCCGCCATGAAGCAAATTATATCCGAAATTGGTCTATAACCCAGCCTACAACTTTGGAAGAAGGAAGGGAGCCAACTACTTTTCGTGACCTACCTAAAGACGAAGCCTTTACAGAAAAAATAGCCGCTGAGCGATATGGATTGATAAACCTGACAAGACGCTTTGGTGCTACAGAAAAACGCAGGATAGTTTGGCTAAAAGCCGTTATTACCGTGAAAGAGCCTACATTCGTCAATCTCCAGCTCGGATTCTCGGATGAAATATGGCTTTATCTAAACGATCAGATCACCTACACTGACAAAAATATCTTCCGTCAGAATATGAAAAAATATCCTGACGGAAGAATATCTGTACAGAATGGAAATACTCGATTAAAGCTTAAAAAAGGTGAAAACCAATTACTCGTAGGGGTATCCAATGATTTTTATGGCTGGGGATTAATGGCCCGTTTGGAAAATATGGAAAATATTACCGCTATAGAACCTTATCAGGAAAAAAAATATTCCATCGAACATCTCGACAGCTATTTGGGTATCTATGCGGCTGAGACAGCTCCCACATTTAAGCTAACCTTTGTAGAAAAGGATGGTATGTTAAGTGTAGAGGCCCCTAATCAAGAAAATGTAGCACTCGATTATCTCGGAAATAACCTATTTAAAATGGGGCTCGGCATAGAATTGCAATTTACGCCCGACTTACAACAGGTGGTGAGAAAAGAGAATGGATTTGAGATGAGATTTATTAGGAAACGATAAGATGAAATCACTTCATAGAACAGTATACACCTTGCTTCAACAGCTCAGTCCAATTTCAATTAGGACTGAGCTGCTTGGTTCTCCTATCATCTATCCCGCGGCAACTTTCGCACCCGTGTTTGTGTTCTTCTTTCAGAACGTTACGCTCTTTAAAATTTATAATTATATCCTAGCCTCAGCACCTGCGTTTCGTAATAATCATGGCTTGTATAATTAAAACCAATACCATCTATTTTTCGCTTAATAACCATCGTATTTAATAAATCCGTTGCATTAAAGAAAAGCTCGCCTTTTCCTTTTTGAACGGATTTTTTTAGTCCTGCATCTATTGAAAACCTCGATTGGATTTTTCCCTGCGGTATAATATCTGGTGCCAAATAGATTGCTGTAATCTGCCCATCCCATCCTTTTGCAAAACGAAACATATTGTTCAACTTCAAGTTACCTGAAAGTGCAGTCTGCCGATCTGCTGAAAAAGTATTGGGTTCGGGATAAAGATTTTCTACTGTAAAGGCATTGATTTGGTTTCGATAGAGATTACCATTAATATTAAAGGAGTAAATTGAAGATACTTTTTGATTCAAGATTGTTTCAATCCCCGTATTGAAGCTCTTTCCTGCATTTTGGAATACAGCATAAATTAATTTACTGTCCGGAACAGTACTCGATATCCGTGTAATAGTTCCCTCAGCGAAACGGTGATACATTACGGCGTAAAAGTAACCCTTGCTCCAGGTGTTCTTATATCCCAGTTCGACAGAATTGGTGAACTGAGGACGCAAGCCTGGATTTCCAACCTTGATAATTTCAGCATCATCATACTTTGGAAAAATACGAATGTCAACTTCATTTGGTCGGTCCACTCGCCGATTATAAAAAGCCGAAAGCTTGTTATTGTCGTTAAGTTTGTAGGCCAATCTCACATTGGGAAAGGGTTGCGTATAATTGTACCCATCACTTTTATAGGTGTTATGATTTGGATTTACATCATATTGAATTTTCACATATTCTAGACGCAAGCCTAATTCAGCCTCCCATTTCTCATTTTCGAAAACATAATTCCCATACACTGCTGGTATTAGTTCCTTGTAATTTGCCCAGCCGCCAGCATCCATATCAAGAACAGAGTTGGCGCCCGGTTTAAACTCCATATTAGTTGGAATATTCCGGTTTCTCACCTTTATTCCGGTTTCAATACGTCCATATTTCAGCGGTTTGATATAATCTACATTAACATCATAAACCTGTTCGTCGGATAGCAGCTTAAAAGAGTCTGTTCCCTTCGCAGAAGGTAGATAATTGTCATAGAAGTACTTTTCGTCTTCTCGATGAAATGTATAATTAAAACCAACATTGAGCAAATGCCCGGCATCTTTAAATTTGTGCTGATAAGAAGTTGTCGCCATGGCTGTTGTCTTCAATTCATCTTCCAAAAATTGCCAAAGACGCAAGCGTGTTGAAATATCGGCATCGAAAAAAGGTTGATCGCCCCGGTCAATAATCTTCTCACTTCCATACATCCCCGAAATAGTCAGATTATTCTGTTCGTCAATATGCCAATCTATCCCCGCTTTCGTCGTTAGAAAATTCGTATTCCGATTTCGTTTCAGCTGTGAGTTAATAATTGTACCATCTTCATATTTACGAGTTACAAATTCATTCTTGTTCAGCGTCTGTGTATAGAGATTATCGGCCTGTATGAAAATGTTGACCTTATCTTTTCTGTAATTTAATGATACACTGGGATTGATTTTAGGTGTTAAAGTATATTGTGGTCTTATGGTTGGTAGGTTTTCCTTCCGTATCCATAATGAACCTAATCCGGAACTGAAACCTACTTTACCATTAAATCCATTTTGATTACTTTTCTTCATAATGATATTAATAATACCTGCATTCCCGTTGGCATCATACTTCGAAGAAGGATTATTGATGATCTCTATTTTATCTATTGCTGATGACGGAATATTATCCAACCCAGATTGGCTACCAAAACCTGTCAAAGCGGTTTGTTTTCCATCGATAAGCACGGTGACTTTGTCATTGCCTCTCAGTTGAACTTTGCCATCCTGAACCGTGATTCCGGGCAAATTTTGCATCGTCTGCAAAACAGAACCGCCGGTCTGACTTATATTATCGGCAACGGAATAGATTTTCTTATCCAGTTTATTACTTACATGACCTGCCTGAGCAGTCACGCTAACCCCTTCCAATGCGATGGAACGCTCGCCCAACTCGATCGTTGGGATATCCAAAAACTCCGAAAGACTACCAACAAATAGGGATTGCTTCTTATCCTCAAACCCTGTAAATGAAATGTTTAATTGGTAATTTCCTGGCTTAATTTTGGAAATGGTAAACCGGCCTTCATCGTTTGTCATCGTTCCGGCGATAAAAGCGCTGTCTTTATCAGATTTGACCACAACATTAACATATTGAATAGCCAATTTATCCGCCTTATTTTTTATAATACCTGAAAGGGTAACAGACGATACCTGTGCCGAAACAACCGAAGAAACTATAACTAAAATAAAAATAAAAAATAACCGTAATTGAACCATAATCTAATCCCTAACCTCCTTTAGAAATTTACCCTTATAATCAAAAATTAAGTCCCTACCATCGACTTCAGCCTCATAGCTAACATTATTTCTAGCATCAGTAATTTTGGCTGCTTCTTTGATATTTTTATGTGGATAGTTTTTGATTACATAAGCTTTAGCGTCTGCAGGAAGCTCTCCGACGGGAATTCCAACCTCGGTTTCAATGATATGTCCAGCGGCATTTATAAGGACGGAATAATTGATTTTTCCATCCTTAAATCCAGCTTCATAATTTCCCTTTTCTTTTTCCCATTTTACAGACTTTACATTAGGGTATTTCTGTTGAAACGCCAGCTTAATTACTGATGGAACTTTCTTTTCTGAGACTTCTTGAGCATTGACCAGTGATACGCTTACCATCAGAGCCAAAATAAAAATTAATCTTTTCATGTTCTTTTTATTAATGATTTCATAAAATTCAAAAACAATTTAGAAGAAATTTAGAACTCAATACCAACCAGGATTATGGAAATTGTAGAGCTAATGAATAGCTATTATATTCTGAGATTACTCGGTGCTTGTTCGGTGCTTGTTCGGAACTTCTTCGGTGCTTCTTCGGTTGGGAGCGAATAAATAGCGACTAAGCTCCGAGGAAAAAACGTCGATTGTATGAGTGAATATCGAAAACAATATAAGATTAAACTTAGAGCGTATGGGATTCGCTTTCCTTACAGTATTTTATTTTTCCAAATAGCCTGATACATCTTAAGGATATGTTAAACTTTTCGTATTAACACTTTTTAACGATGTTAAATGGTAGCTTTCGCATATATTATAATTTACATCAACCACAAATGCCCTTTTTAGACCATGTTCTGCAAGTTCCTACCTACGGATGGAAAGACAACGATGGAAACCTCGTAAAGCCAAGCAAAAAAGAAATTTTCAACGAATTCTTCAAACGCCTCAATATTTTTAAAGATAAAAGAAATTGGTTACCCTTTTTTAGCTGGCTAAAAGTAGCTTGCCTCATCCCCTTTTTTATCATCTTTTTGGTGTACCACTTCAGTTGGTGGACTGTCTTGGCAGCATTTGTCTACAGTATGATCGTTATGGGGACTCATGGTACGATATGGCACCATCGATTTGCAACACATGGCGCATTTAAATTCCGGAACGGATTCTGGCGTTTTTTCACACAGAATCTGACTATTAATGTAATTCCAGAAGAAATATATGTGATTTCACATCACGTTCATCACGCAAAATCTGACACCCCTGGTGATCCTTATAATGCACAAGCTGGTTTTCTATACTGTTTTTTAGCCGATGTAAATCATCAGCCTATTGCTAAGGACCTTACGGAAAATTCATATAACCGTGTTAAATTACTGATGCGACATACAGGTGTAACCGCAAATAGTTATGCACAATATCAAAAATGGGGGTCGTATGTAAATCCTTCTCATGCTATTGGATCCTGGATACTAAACTGGGCTTTTTGGTATGCCATTTTCTATTTGATCGGTGGCCACGCGCTTGCCTGTACACTCTTTGGTGCGGCCGGTTTCTGGGCAATCGGTGTACGAACATTCAACTATGAAGGCCATGCAAAAGGTGAAGACAAGCAACGTGAAGGTATTGATTTCAATGAGAAAGACAAATCTATAAATCAGTTATGGCCCGGCATTGTAGCGGGTGAATGGCACAACAACCATCATTTATATCCTAAGAGTGCACGGAGTGGTTTTAAGCCTTATCAGATTGACCTCGCTTGGTGTTATATCAAAATGATGCATAAACTCGGCGCAGTCAGTAGTTATCGGGATGACAAGAAAAGATTTGATGAACAATATCGTATCCCCTACCTAAAATCTAAGGAATAATCAATCGCTCTTATTATAGTTTTAACCTGTTACCGGCTTCAGCTAGATAGCACGAGAACAACTAAGTCAACGTAGCGCGATAGTAGATTACTGCATTTTATTTGGAACAAGTCTAAATAGAGTGTATATTTGGGTGCTTTGAAAACCTCCGTACGTAAAATAGAGATCAACAAACAACAATTTGAAGAGTTCTTTCAACTGTATTGGAAGAGAATGTTTTTGTTTGCGCTTAAAAGCGTAGACAATGAAGATGACGCAAAAGAGATTGTTCAAGATGTCTTTAAATCTTTATGGGAAAGAAGATATCAGCTTCAAATTCAGGACGCAGAGCGTTATTTATTGCGTTCGGTTAAATTAAAATCACTCGAATTTCTTAGGAATAAAGGAAATAAAGAAAGACATCATGAGCTGATCTCAAATAGTAAATCAGCGTCTTACGAAGACACTCATATTTATTACAAAGAACTCAAAAATCACTTAGATGACGCAGTTGATTCTTTACCCAAACAATGCAAAAATGTCTATAAACTGAGTCGCGACGAAGGATTAACGAACAAAGAAATTGCAACAAATTTACTCATTTCAGAGCGTGCAGTCGAATACCATATCAGTAAAGCATTATCAGTTATCAAAATAAGACTTAAAAAGTATTGCAATATCAATATTGCGAGATTCCTATTAATTACTTTTTTGTACTTTTGAATATACGTGGATTATCAAAAGATGGAAATCAACCAAGAAATACTTAAAAAATATGCTTCAGGTCAATGCTCTGTAGCTGAAAAGCATGCGGTTGAAAAATGGTTGGATAATAACTCATGGGATAGTATTGCAGAAAATAACCCTGTCGATGAACTGTTGGGATCTGACATGTGGAATAAGATTAATGCAGATATAAATAAATGTAGAAAATTCCATTGGACCAAAATTGCAGCCACTGCTGCTGCAGTTCTTGTAATCGGCTTTTCTGTTTTCTATTTATCTCCTCCCGCTCTAGATAGTCATACTTTTACCAATACATCGATTGAGAATAGTAAACTCTTTACCGAAGATCATTATGATTTACAATTAAGTAAAAATAGTACGGCCAATATTGATCTCGTCAATAAAAAACTAACCTTCAGCGGAGACTTTATGATCACACCGAAACGGGACTTTGAGCTTTTGGATAGTAACCATAATGTTCTTGTATTTAAGGCTGGGCGAGAATATTTTGTTTCTGATTCTCCGGATTTTGGTAAAATCGTTGCTTTTCAAAAAAGCGATTTGGCATTCCTCCCGTCCAATATGCAAATTAAAATTAGAGAACAATTTCAAAGCATTTAATAGCCAAGCATGAAGCGATTATTATTGTTGTGTTTCTTTCCAACGCTTATCTTTTCCTGTCAGCAAAGTCCTAAAAAAAAAATAGATCCTAATTTTGTATTTTGTTTATTCAACAAGGATGAAAGTCCCACCAGCTTATTGTTCGCTGAAAGTTTAGACGAACCTAAAAGTACAACTTTAGAAATCCCGTTATCGACTTCAAGAATACAAGAGAGAGAATATATTTATAAAAACGGTTTCTTTTACAGATTATCGAGTCAGACCAGCTTGTTTAAAAAATACCAATTGCAAGGTTCTTCTCTCGTTCCCATTGATAGTATACAATTAAAAAATCGCGATTTTGAGACTATCACATGGAAAGATGAAACAAATCTAATTGCAATATCTCGGGAAGATCTTGTCGACAATAAATCTCAAGCTAGACTCTATCAGATTAATGTTGCGGCCATGAAAGTCGCCAAAGAAGCAACAATTGTACTGCCTTTTGCGACAAAAGAATATAAAGCTCTGCACCTTGGTCTAGTGGATGTTGAAAATGACGATCTATGGTTAGCCTATTCCTTTTTTAAATCAACTGGAAAATATGGGCATACGACATCTGATACGACCTATTACGCGACTATTAAATACGATAATTTTAAGCTTCTGAATGTTCAGAAAGAAACACGTTCAACTTACCCTGGTGGTTTCAACATCATTCAATCCTATAGTTTTAAAGACGAACAGGGGGATTATTATTTTATGACAAATCCTGGCATAGCGTTAGGTAATAATCCGAAATTACCAACAGCAATTTTTAGAAAAAAGAAAGGCCATCATCTCGTCGATCAAGACTTTATAATCAATATTTCCAAATCAATCGGCAATCATGCTTATGGAATGTGGTATGTTGGTCAGAATAAAGCGATAATACGCAATGAACGAAAGGACCTGTATACTGATTTTTCCAATTTCCATGCAGTCTACCAGTTTGAATACAGACTCGTAGATTTAAAATCAGGAACGATCGAAAAAATTCCGCTCCCATTGGATAAAGGCACACAGAAAGATAATGTGTGGAGCGATAAACAATACGCTTATATCGCGATCGATGATGCTAATGACGAACATCGTGTATGGAAATATAACCTGCATACCAAAGAAATCTCCAAAGGAATCAAGCTTCCATCTC